>Ga0137409_10001366_pt1 | contig 26467 bp, 26 predicted proteins | sample CZODoug1_16funga_FD_122059 | JGI IMG/M metagenome (GOLD analysis project Ga0137409, IMG submission 122059) | Vadose zone soil fungal communities from Angelo Coast Range Reserve, California, USA - CZODoug1_16fungal (Hybrid Assembly) | ecosystem: Environmental > Terrestrial > Soil > Vadose zone...
GAACCCGGATGGGTTACCCCACACGCCCCTCAAACGTGCGCGTCTACCAGTTCCGCCAGCCGCCCGGCTGCAGCCGGATGATTTTACGTGGAACGGCGCAGTGGTACCCGCGGCAAGACTCGAACTCGCAACCTCCTGATCCGAAGTCAGGCGCTCTATCCATTGAGCTACGCGGGCGAAGCCCACTCATGTTATGGAAGACGAGCGTTGCCCATAGGCCGGGTTCATCCCGGCCGTCACCCTATCGTGCACTTTCAAGGCGCCTCCCAATCGTCGCGAGGAGTTCCCCCTGGTGAAAACGCAGTTTTCACCAGGCTGATTGAGCTACGCGGGCGCGGCCCCATGGTAGGGCGCTCAGCCGACTGCGTAGCGCTGGTGGTTCAGTCCCCACGCGGCGTAACGGACCAGGCCGACCGCGCGATACCGCCGGCGCCGGGCTGTGGTGACGCCCGACTCGATTGCTTCGCGAAGCGCCTCAGGCGTCTTGCCGGGAAACTCGGTGAACGCACGGCCGACCGCGTCGAGAATGTGAGCGTCCGAGCACCCAAGCTCGGCCGCGCCGAGGCCGAGGTTGAGCCGGTGCGCCAGCTGGTTGAAGAGATAGAAACCCGGTGTCGCGTTCTCGACTTCGATCGCGTCGAAATCAAGCTCGGCAGCGAGCCAACCCACTCCGTGAACCGGGCCGCCACGTGTTCGCCTCTGCGTGCGCCAGAAAGGATGCGCGGCGATCGCGAGCCCGCCCTGGTCGTGAATCGCATGAACCGTCGCGGCGGCGGACATTCCTGGGCGCACGCGGCGCTCGAGGAAAAGAGCCACGATGTGCCCGTCGCGGCTGGACACCTCCTCGCCGACGATGACGTGAAACCGCGCGCGCTTGGCCGCATGCTCGCGAGCGCGCAGCGCGCCTTCGATCGTGTCGTGATCTGTGACTGCGATCACATCCAGCCGCGCGCGGCGGGCAGCATGATCGACGAGCTCGTGAGGCGTGGGCCAGCCGTCGCTCGCGGTCGTGTGCATGTGCAGGTCCGCTCGACCCGGCAAAGCCATGGGTGTGCATCCTACGCCCGGCGGGCTTACCATCGACCTTTCATGACCTTCTGTTGAGGTTGGGTAGCTGGAGGTGTCGCCAGTGGAAGGCTTGATGCAGGATTACGAGCTCTCTCTTCAGCATGTGCTCTGGCGTGTGGAGCGCTTGCACCAGAAGAAGGAGGTGGTGACTAAACGCGAGCAGGGCGTGCACCGCATGACCAACGGCGAGATGGTGCCGCGCGTCAACAAGCTGGCCGGAGCGCTCAAGCGTCTCGGCATCAAACCCGGTGATCGGGTGGCGACGCTCGCGTTCAACAACCACCGGCACCTCGAGCTGTATTACGCCGTGCCCTGCATGGGCGCGGTCCTGCACACGCTGAACCTCCGACTGTTTCCTCAGCACCTTGAATTCATCATCAATGACGCGGAAGACAAGGTTTTATTTGTCGATCAGGCCCTGCTTCCACTCCTCAAGCCGCTCCAGGGAAAGATTCCAACCGTCCAGCAGATCGTGTTGATGACCGACACGCCGGCGGCCACGCACAGCGAGAACGGCGTCGGGGAGATGCTCGACTACGAAGGCCTCCTGAACGCTGAGAGCGACGCATACCCGTGGCCCAAGCTGTCAGAGCGCATGGCCGCCGCCATGTGCTACACGTCAGGCACCACCGGCAACCCTAAGGGTGTCGTCTACTCGCACCGCTCCCAGTTCATTCATACGATGGGCGTTCTGCAAGCTGACAACCTCGCCCTGCGGGAGCAAGAGGTCGTACTCCCCATCGTCCCGATGTTTCACGCCAACAGCTGGGGTCTGCCGTACGCCTGCGGCATGGCAGGCTGCAAGGTCTTGCTGCCAGATCGCTTCATGGGCGACGCCAAGTCCGTCGTCGACCTGGCCGAGCAGGAGGGCGCGACAATCCTCGCCGGCGTGCCGACGATCTGGATCAACACCGCCGCCTTCCTGAAGGAGACCGGCAAACGTCTGCCCAAGGTCCACACGGTCATCTGCGGTGGCTCGGCCGTCCCACGCGCGCTGATGGAGTCGATGGATGCGCTCGGCCTGCGGATGCTGCATGCGTGGGGCATGACCGAGACCTCGCCGCTGGGCAGCGTCGGGCGCCCACGCGCCAGCACGAAACCTGAAGACGAGCTGGACGCTCGTCTCACACAGGGGGCCGTAGTTCCAGGAGTCGAGATCCGGATCAGCGACCCGGCGAGCGGCGAGGAACTGCCCTGGGACGGCGTGGCTTTCGGGGAGATCCAGGTCCGTGGTCCATGGATCGCACGCGGTTATCACAACGGCTACGACCCCGGCAAGCTGACCGAGGACGGGTGGTTCCGCACGGGTGACGTGGCCAAGATCACTCCCGAGGGGTACATCCAGATCGTCGACCGCACCAAGGACGTGATCAAGTCGGGCGGCGAGTGGATCTCGTCGGTCGAGCTCGAGAACGCGATCATGGCGCACCCCAAAATCATGGAAGCGGCAGTGATCGGCCTGGCCCATCCGAAATGGGACGAGCGCCCGGTTGCTTTTGCCGTGGCGAAGCCCGAGTTCAAGGGCAAGGTCACACAGGAAGAGGTGATCGACTTTCTCAAGGACAGGGTCGCGAAGTGGTGGCTGCCGGATGAGGTGCGGTTCATCGACGAGGTGCCGAAGACCTCGGTCGGCAAGTTCGACAAGAAGGTCTTGAGGACCGGCGCCGAACCGATTCACGCGGCCGACACAAGTAGTAAGGAAGAGGTGAAGAAGTGATGGCCCGGACGGCAGCCCGCGAGCATACGATCGGGCGCGACACCTTTCATTTCAAGTGGGACAACTCGCTCGCCCCGGCGGTCGAGATCGAGGCGGGCGACGTCGTTCACTTCGACACGGAAGAGGTGACCGCCGGCCAGCTGAAGAAGGGCGACCCAGCGTCCAAGCTCGGGACCCTCAACTTCGACCGCCTCTATCCGCTCGGAGGACCTGTCTACGTGAAAGGGGCTGAACCGGGTGACGCGCTCGAGGTCGAGATCCTGGAGCTCAAGCCGGGATCCTGGGGTTGGACAGCCCTTCTTCCAGGACTTGGCCTCCTGGCGTCTGACTTCCCCGAGCCGTACGTCCGCTATTTCGACCTTGGCAATCGCAAGTCAGCGGAGTTGCGTCACGACATCCACATCCCGTTGGCGCCGTTCTGCGGGACGATGGGCGTCGCCACAGACGAGCCCGGCCCGCACGATGTCCTTCCTCCCACAAAGGGCGCGGGCAACATCGACACCCGCCATCTGACCGCCGGAACGAAGCTCTACCTGCCCGTTTTCGTACCCGGCGCGCTCTTCTCCGCCGGCGACTGCCACGGCGCGCAGGGAGACGGCGAGGTCTGCGTTACCGGGATCGAATGCCCGATGACGTTCTCACTCCGGTTTGGAGTGGTCAAGGGCGCGTCCTTGCGCCCCTGGAGCTACCACTTCGTCACCCCCGCGGCGCCTCTGCAGCCGCGCAGCGACGCGAGCGGCTACCACGCGGTCGGCGCGCTGGGCCCCGACCTGATGGAGAACGCCCGCAATTCCGTGCGCGACACCATCTCCTGGCTGCAGGCCGATCATGGGTTGAGCCGCGAGGACGCGTACGTCCTGTGCAGCCTGGCCGGCGACCTCAGGATCAGCCAGATCGTCGACCAGCCCAACTTTGGCGTCTCCTTCTACCTTCCGCTGAGCGTCTTCAACTAGCCAGGCGCGTCCAGGAAGGCTTCGGGAGCATCTCCCCTTCAGGGGGCAGCGAGCCGCGCACCGTCCGGCATACTGACCGACTGGTGTTCGCAGGGTGAGTACCACACAACTCGGGCGCTATCCGATCGAAGCCGAGCTCGGGCGCGGCGCGATGGGCGTGGTCTATCGATCGACGCATCCACGCCTCGAGATCCCGGTCGCGATCAAGGTCCTGGCCGAGCAGTACTCCAGCGATCAGAACTTCCGGCAGCGCTTCCACCGCGAGGCGGCCACCGTCGCAGCCCTCAACCACCCGGGCATCGTTCGCGTCTACGACTTCGACGAGGACGGCCCCGTCCTGTTCATCGTCATGGAGTGGGTCGAGGGCCGCTCGATGCGGTCGTGGCTCGACGAATACGGACGCTTCAGCGTCGACGTGTCGGTCGACCTGATCCAGCAGCTCCTCTCTGCGGTCGGCGTCGCGCATGACTACTCGGTCGTCCATCGCGACCTGAAGCCCGACAACATCCTGATCTCCAATCGCGGGAAGACGAAGATCCTCGACTTCGGCATCTCCAAGCTCGTCGACGACAAGCACCGGCTGACGGCGACCGGGAGCATGGTCGGCACGCCGGCCTATATGGCGCCGGAGCAGGTGAAGGGTGAGGCGGTCGACGCCACGTCCGACATCTACTCGCTCGGCATGATCCTTTACGAGCTGCTGCACGGCGAACCGCCCTTCACGGGCCCGCTGCCGGCGGTGCTCCATTCGCAGGTGTTCGACAGGCCGCGCGCGTCGACAGCCATCCCCTCGCCGATCATGGAGATCATCTGGAAGGCGACGGCGAAAGAACGCAGCCAGCGTTTCCAGAGCTGCGAGGAGTTCTCCGGGGCATTCCACTACATGCCGAAGCCAGGGGTGGCCCATGCACCGGCCGAAGCGATCTCGAACGAAATCACCGTCACCGACGAGGAAGAGGAACGTCACGAACACCGCGAGCCCCTTCCGGCGCGGACCGACGGCCACAAGCCCGCCGGCGTTTGCACCTACAGCGACTGCCAGGAGCGCCGCGGCTGGGCGTGCGCTTACAAAGACCTGACCGGCCGCGAGTGCAAGAGCTGGTGGTGCCGCAGGCACATCCAGTTCATCGAACGGACGCCTTTCTGCCCGCGACATGCAAGCGTGATCCGCGCCCTGGCGCCAACGGCAAACACGATCTTCGAGATCAAGAACCGGCCTGCCGTCGACGACCGGGCCCTGCCTCTGGCCGCGCTCGTTGCCGAGGACATCGACAAGGACGTGACCGAGCTGGTTCGGCGGCGCTACCAGAACCGCAAGGACGTGACGCTCGCGCGCGACCGCACGGTCCGCCAGACCTGGTCCGGGCGCAACGAGGTGGCCTGGGAGCGCAGCTGGGCCGCGCTCAAGAGCCAGGGATACCTGGTGCGCATCGCCGTGCGCGTCTCCACCGACGAGCCGGACACGGTGCAGCTGCTCATCGGAAACACGGTGGTCTTCAAAGAGGTCCCTGACTGGATCAGCCGCCGCCGCGAGGGCGAGCCGCCCGACCACGCTGACCGCGCACGTTTCGGCAAGAAGCTGTTCGGAGCGATCCTCGAGCACGTCGACGAGCCCCAGCCGGTGCCATCGACCGTCCCATCAGCGAGCCACGAGATCGAGCCTCCTCCACCGCCCGAGATCAACCGCACGCTGATCGAGGGCATGATCCTGCGGCTGGCTTCGGCCACGACGCGGATCACCGGCTATGAGATGGCCGACCTGCTCGCGCTTCCCTTCTCCGCGGTCGAGCCGAGCTTGAAGTCGCTGACCACGTCGAACCTCCTCGACGCGCTCGGCCTTGCGGCTGAGCAGGGTCCGTGGCTCGGCCGGCCCCTTCCTGAGCGCATGGCCTACGCGATCACCAGGCAGGGACGCGTGCGCAGCGACCAGATCGGCGATTCGAGCACTCGATACGCTGGGCCCGCGCCCGTCTCGTTGCAGGAGTACCGCGCCGTGCTCGCCGAGGCCGCAAAGCCGGGCACGCTCGACCTCGTCAAGGTCAACCTCGCCCTCAGTGGGATCGAGCTCGCGCCCGGGGTCACAGAAGCGGTTCGGGCAGCGGTGAACTCCCGGTCGTCCATCTTCATCTATGGCGCGCCCGGCAACGGCAAGACCACGCTGGCCAGGCGCATCCCAAGCCTGCTCGGCGGTCCGATCGTGATTCCGGTCGCCCTCGACATCGGCGGTGGTGAGGTGATGACGATCTTCGACGGCTCGGTCCACAGGCTCGAGACCAACCAGCCCGCCGACCGCCGCTGGCGGCGCGTGGCGCGGCCGCTGGTGCAGGTCGGCGGCGAGTTCCAGCTCGAGATGTTCGACCCGACGTGGGAGGACGGCAGCCGGACTTACGGGGCGCCGCTGCAGGTGAAAGCCAACGGCGGGGTCCTTCTCATCGACGACCTTGGCCGCCAGCGCGTGTCACCAAAGCAGATCCTCGACCGGCTGCTCGTGCCCCTCGAGCAGGACACCGACTACATGAACCTCTCGGCCACCGGACGAAAGGTCGAGGTGCCTTTCCAGGCCCAGCTCGCGCTCTCGACCAACCTCAGGCCGGCCGAGCTGCTCGACGAGGCCTACTTGCGCCGGCTTTCCTACAAGGTCCTGATGCCTGACCCGACCTGGGACATGTGGACCCGGATCTTTGAGCGTGAACGCCAGCGGCTGAGCATCCCGCCCGACCCTGGCGCTCTCGAGATGATCTCCACGCTCTACAGTGGGCGGCCGCTACGAGGCAACCACCCACGCGATCTCCTCGAGCGGTTGGTGGATGTTTCGTCCGCGCGCGGCGTGCGGCCGCAGCTCTCGCCGGAACTGGTCGAGGCCGCCTGGCACACCCTGTTCATCACAAGCTAGCGGCGCCGGCGACCTGCCAGCGCGCGCGTGATATCGGCCGGCGACAACGTGCCGACCAGCTGTCCGCCGTCGATCACCAGCATCTGACCGTCGTCTGACCGTGAGAAGCGGTCCAGCACCGATGTGACCACTTCGCCCGGCGAGGCCTTCGCCACCGCATCCAGACCGATACCGACATCACGAACGCGTCGCGACTGCCGCTCCTCCGGGGCCACTCTGGCCAGCTGCGCGAGCGTGACCAGTCCATCAAGCGCGCCATCGAACGTCTTGAGCGGGAAGGCGGTCGCGCGCTGAAGTGGAACGTACGAGCGCATGAACTCGTCGACGGTGATCCAGCCGGGCGCGAGGGTCGCGTCGGGCGTCATCGCCTCGCCCACGCGCAGGCCGGCGAGCGCCCCGCGAATCATCACCTGCCCCTCTTCAGCGCGCGCCGCCATGAAGAGAAACCAACCGAGGAAGATCAGCCAGAGACCGCTGATCGCCCCCTGGACGACGAGCGCCAGAAACCCAAGCCCCATCAACAGGAACGCGAAGATCCGGCCGAGCCACGCTGCGCGTGAGGCGGCTAGATACCGGTCGCCGCTACGCTGCCAGAGCCACGCCCGCAGGAGGCGGCCGCCGTCGAGCGGAAAGGCGGGAATCAGGTTGAAGACCAGCAGCATCGCGTTTGACCCGGCGAGCCATGCGCAGCCGACTTCGACCAGCGGAGGGCCTGCAGTGGCGTCGAGTGCGAACGTCGTCGCGCCAAACAGAATCGCGAGGGCGAGGCTTACAAGCGGCCCGGCAATAGCGATCTTGACTTCCGTGCCACGTGTTGCCGCGTCGCCCCTCAGCCGGGCGACGCCGTAGAAGAGCCACAGCCTGATGCCGTCGACCTTCACGCCAAGCCGTCGTGCGACGATGGCGTGGCCCATCTCGTGGCTCAACAGCGAGGCGTAGAACAGAACGACCGCGAGAGCCGAGACGAGCCAGTAGGCTGACTGCGCCTGGCCGGGCACGATCTCCGGGAGCTGCCCGGCCAGCGTCCAGACGATGAGGACGAACACGATCGCGAGGCTCCAGTGGAGTCCCACCTCGATCCCCGCGAGCCGACCCAGACGCACGCTTGTGGCCACCGGAGGCCATATTAGAAGGGCGGTCGATCAGCCCTCGGTATACTTTTGCGTCGGCCGGAAGTGCGCCCTGCGCGCGCCCGGCGCCTACGCGGCGGTGGCGGAATGGCAGACGCGCTAGTTTCAGGAGCTAGTGTCCGCAAGGACGTGGAGGTTCAACTCCTCTCCGCCGCACCACGTTTTCTAAAGCCGACCCGAGCTCATTGCAGAGCCAGGTTCAAGGTGTAGAGTCGTTTTGATGGTCGATCCGCTGTTCATCTGCGCGATCGGAACGGCGGGGTTGGGCGCCTGGGAGCTCCTTGTCGGTCGTCCGGTTTTTGGCATGCCACGCTGGACCTTGAGTGGCCGTGGCATGCGGCTCATCGGTGCGTATTCGCTGGCTCTGAGCCTTGTCGTGATCGCACTGGCGGTGACCCAGCGCGGCGGCCTGGCATTTGTGACTTACGCGATCGGTGTCCTGACGTTAGCGGCAACGGTCGTGCTGGTCACGAATCGAAAGGCGAGCGGCTAGCCCGGACCCTGGCGGGGGGCGGGTGCTTACCCGCCTGTGCCGGCACAGGCGTGTTTGATTAGGTCGCCAAACCCGCGGGAGCCGGCACCGGCGGTCTAGTTTCTGGCTAGCGCCTTTTTCTTGACAACGCGCCGCCAATCCATTCGACTGAGCGCCGCGGTGGCATTGCAGTACGACCAGCTCCAGACGCTGTACCGCACCCTTCTCGTTTTCGCGACCGTCGCGATGGTCATCCTCGCCGTCGGCCTGGTCGAGTTCGTTTACTTCGAACCCCCGGGACAGGTCACCGGCGTGAAGGCGCGCATCGTCGGCGTGTTCGTATACGACCCGGCGACAGGTCACCTGATCGACGGGGACAGGTCGACGTTCAGCCGCAATCAGCAGTTCGCAGCCGAGGTCAGCTGGGCGGGGCTTCCCGACAACCTGAGCGTCGATGCGCGCTGGTACGACACATTCGGCAACATCGTGGGTCGCGTCGGCCCGAGCACGCCGGCTGACCTGGGACCGCAAAGCATCGTTCCCGTGACTGTTCCACAGGGTCTTCACCACAACCTGCCGGGCCATTACACATTCGTCGTAGAACGCCTGAAAGACGGACTCCCGGTCGAGGTGCTTGCCCGGCGGATCGTCCTGGTCGAGCGATCGTGAGCACCGGCTCGTACACGACCCCGCCGGCGGCAAATCCGCACTCCCGACTCCGACCGGGCCGCTACGGCATCGCCGCCGTGATCGCCGCTGTCGTGGTGCTCGCGCTGATCGCGAGCTCGCTCCTCAACTACGTCTACCTGGACACCATCCCCGGCCGCACGTCGCTTTACGGCTTGCTGGCCGTGGCACTGATCGCGCTCGGCACGTACATCGGCGTAAGGGCGTTCACCCGAGATCGCGCGGTCCGGCGCAAGCACCTCATCCGCGCCGGCGTGCTGCTCGGGATGGGCGTGCTCCTGTGGCTGCTGGTCGTCGACGTTTTCGTCTTCACCCAGGCGGCCGGCCCCGAAGTCGCTGCGATCTGCGCCCTCGCGTGCCTCCCGACAACCGCCTTCGGTCTCCTGGTGGTACGGCGCATGGACCGCAACGAGAAGGAACCGTGGCGATTGGTCCTGGTCGCGGCGGCATGGGGCGCGATCGTCGCCACGAGTCTCGTCATCTGGGGCGAGAGCCTGTGGGAGGCGACGGCGGTCCGCACCCTTGTCCCCGGCCCGGGGCTGGACGCGTCGACTGCTTTTTCGGCCGGGCTGCTCGAGGAGCTGGCCAAGGGAATCGCGGTCGTGCTCCTTTTCCTGGTCATGCGCAATGACTTCGACGACGTGGTGGATGGAATCGTCTACGGCGCGGCGGTGGGACTCGGCTTCAACTTCATGGAGACCGTCACCTACATGACGAATCTCTACGCCATTTTCAGCCCAGAGGGGTTCGGATGGTACGCAGCGGGATTCCAGTGGTACGCGCGACAAGCGCTGGGACTCTTCTTCGGGCACGCGACGTACACCGCGTTCATCGGGGCGGGGCTTGGAATAGCCCGGCAGCTGTCATCGAGGCGCCAGAAGGCTTTTGCCATCCTGAGCGGGTTTCTGATCGCAATCGCCGCACATTTTTCTTGGGATGCATGGCTCACGTTCTTCCCCATCGACAACACCCTTTTCGGGCTGGTCGAGATTCACCTTCGCACCCTGATCATGACTGGGCCTTTCACGTTCGCCGTGATCGCCCTTCTCCTCTTCGGCATCCGCTACGAGGCGATGGCCCTGGTCGATCAGCTGCGGAAGGAGGGCGGCACCGGGTCAGGCGCGATCCTGCCGGAGGAGGTGCCGATTCTCGCCAGCCCATGGCAGCGGTTCAAGCAACGGCTTCGCGCCTTCCAGCGCGGGGGCTTCAGGGCGTACTTCAAAGTCGCGCGCTTGCAGACCGCCCAGCTGGACCTCGCCATGGAGCGCTGGCATCGTGAGCGCCGGGAGATCGACGAGCCGCTCGAGGCCGAGGATGCCCTAAGGCAGAAGGTGATTGAGCTGCGGCACTGGGTTGTCTCGCCTTAATCAGGCGGGTAGGCGGCCCCAGATCGCTCGAGCTGTCGCGAGCAATAAGAGCATCGCCGCCGCAGCCCACGTGATGGCCGAAACCAGTGGGTCGCTGAAGTCGGTTCCGCTGAGCACCGCGTGAAAGAAGATCAAAGCGAACGCTGCGTAGGCGAGGCGGTGCAGCCAGAGCCAGGCGGTCTTGTTCATCCGGCGCTTGAGAAATGCCGTGATGGTCACGACGAGCAGAACGTCGAGCGATAGCGCACCCAGGCCGATCGCCAGCGTGCCGTAGCTGGAATGGAACGGGACCACGAGGTCGATCAGGCCGATGCGAGCGGTCGAATCGAGCAGCAACGACAGCAGGTGGAGGCCCGCCAATGGAATCCACAGCACCGTCGTGTATTCGTGCAAGGCGCGAAGCGCGCGGTTCGAGCCAAGCCGCTCCAGCACCGCCGAGCGAAGCGCGATGCCCGTCACGAGAGCGACGGCCAGGGCTGCGTACGAGCTGAGACCGGCGACTCGCGCCAGCACCCAGAAGAACTGATCAGCCGTCATGTCAATGGCTCAGCCACCAGGCCATAGCGCGGGCCGCGCAGAAAACCGGCGCGAGCTCAGGCCCGATCAGGAGGGCCGTCTTCGCGACCACCTCCGCTTCGACGCCGGTCGCGGCGACCACCGAGACCTCTTCAAGACCCGTCTTCGCCGGCCGACCGGTGCGCGGATCGATGAGATGGTGTTGCCCGTCGCCCCATCGCCGCCTGCGCACGCTGCTGGTGGCCGCACCCTGCTCGCGTAGAAGCACCGTCACTCCGGCGAGGCCGACCGGCCAGCCATCTCCGGCCGGACCCGGACCTCCGGCGCTGAGGTCGCCCCCAAGATTGGCGAGGGCGTTTGGACCCAACGCGTCACAAAGCCGGTCGGCCATCCATCCCTTGGCGATGCCGCCCAGGTCGATCCCAGCCCCCGGCTCGAGTCGCGCCGCTCTCCGCTTGACCTCGAGCACAGCGGGGAGTGCAGGCGGAGGACGCATCTCTGTCACCGTGGCCGCCAGCCGCCCGCTCGACAACGGCTTCGTGTAACCGATGCCGATCATCGAAGGCAGCACCGCGACGTTGACAAGGCCTCCGCTGGTCTCGAACGCGTGCAGCGATTCGCGGAGGAGCGCCTCCAGATCTCCGCTGACCTCAACCCACGTGCCGGCCGACGCGTTGAACCTGGACAGCTCGCTGTCCCGCGAGAAGCGGGTCAGGCGTGCACCCAGTCGGACTGTCCACAGCTCGCCTTCGACTAGCCGGTCTTTCGAGAGGCCGACCGCAAACAGGCCGCACCTGGCGCCCAGCGCCTCGAAGTGGTGCTCCTCGAGCGGAGCGCTATGAGGCATAGGTCGACGTCACCGGCTGCACGTCGCTGGGCTGCACCGAGGGCCCGAGCGTGAGGGTCCCGCCAGGCCCGGCGACCGTTGACGAGCCGGCGGACCTGAGCACCGTTGGCTGAAGCGGCGCCGCCGGGTTCTTCAGGTGCGCGGTGACGTAAAGCGCCGACATCACAGTCGTCGCGACGGTCAGGACCGTCGCTCCCGCCTTGAGTGCTGCGGCGCGCATTTCAGACGGTCGCCGCGACCGGGGCCTTGAGGAACGGCACGCGGTCAAACGATGCCCCGAGGATCTGGCTCGAGCCCGCGCCCAGGTGGCCGCCGAGGATCTCCTGGTACACGGAGCGGAAGTCGACCGCGTACTTGAGGTTGCCGGAACCGTCGAGGGCGGTGAGGCTCGGAGCTTCGCCGTACAGGCCGCCCTTCACCGGGTCGCCGATCAAGAGCAGCGGCGCCGCGGCCCCGTGATCGGTGCCCCCGCTGGCGTTTTCCTTCGGGCGCCGGCCGAACTCCGACCACGTCGCGATGAGCACCTTGTCCGCCATGCCATGAGCCGCGAGGTCCTGATAGAAAGCGCCGACGGCCGAATCGAGGTAGCCCATCAAGTCGTCGTGCCGATTGAGCTCCGTGTAGTGCGTGTCGAAGCCGCCGAGCGTGACGTGCAGCAGCTTGACGCCGGTCCCCGTGACGATGAGCTCCGCCGCCAGCTGCAGCGCCGCGGCCAGCTGGTTCTTTGAGGAGTAGACGAGCTGCACCTTGTCGGTGTAATCCGCCATCGGCTGATAGGTCGCCGCGGAGGTGCGCAGAGTGGACATCGTCTCGGTGGCCGTCGCGATCGCGGTGTCGAACAGCGCTCCGTAGATTCCCGGGGTGCCCTTGTACAGCGCGCCGACGGCCGCCTCGACCTCGCTGCCGCCGGTGAAGCCGAACGTCTTCTGGTTCTGGATCACGGTCATGGTCGCCTGCAGGTCGCGAAGAGCGCCGGGCACGTCGGTGGCGCCGCACGCGCATCCCGTCAGCGGGTGGCCGTTGGAGTCATACGCGCTCGCCAGCGTTCGGCCCAGCCAGCCGTCGACCTGTCGGCGCGTGGGATCTCCCGTTTCCCAGATCCGGATCGACTCGAAATGCGAAAAGGTCGGGTTCGGGTACCCGACGCCCTGGACGATCGCGACCCGGCCTTTGTCCCAAAGGCCCTTGATCGCGCCCAGGTTGTGGTTCAGGCCAAACCTGTCGTTCAGGGGCAGCGCCTGCGAGACCATCGGCCCTGAGAGCTTCGGGCGCAGGTCGTGGAGAGCAGGCTCGGCAAGAGGTACGACCGTTCGAAGCCCGTCGTTGCCGCCGGCGAGCTGGATCATGACCAGGATGTTGTCGTTGGTCAGTCCCTCACGCTTGGCGGCATAGACCGCCCGAGCAAAGGCGTCGGGCACTGCCGCGTAACCCGCCGCCAACCCGGCGGCTCCTGCGCCAAACACGAGCCCGGCCTTGAGGAAGTCACGACGCTTGAGCTGGTTGATGCCGATCTCTCTGCTCATCTCATCTGCACCTACTTGAGTTGAAATTCCGGGGAAGCGAGCGTGATGAACCAGCGGGCGCGAGCATCGGCGGCCTGGTTCAAAAGACTCGCCGTCTGTGGGCTCAGGACTCCGTCGAGGTGCACACGCGCCGCATCCGACATGGTTGGCAACGCGGTCTTGACCTGGCTGAGCGCAGAGGTCACGAAGTTCACGCGCTCGACGACGGTGTTGGATGAGATCCACGATTCGTTGTTGGGCCAGCCGCCGACGTCGGGAGGGTCGAACAGCGACTGTCCCATCCCTGAGCCAGCGGCGACGATCAGTTTCGAGTTGGGCACTCCAAGCGCCCGGACCGCATGGACCATGAATTCGATTGGTGACTTCACAAGCGTCCTGTAGCTCTGTGGGGCGGTGAAGTGCGAACTGGCGAACACAGCGCGCATCAGAGTCTTCATGTCGTACTTGCTGCGACGAAACGCGTCAGCGAGGCTCGTGACGAACGCGGCATCCGGTTGAACGCTCACGAAATGCTGCGCGACCTTCGCCGCGATGAATTGCGCAGTGGCCGGCTGCGCGAGGATGCGGTCGATGACACCCTGCGTGTCGAGAGGTCCAGTGCTTCCGAGGTACGAGACATCGCCTTTGAATGCGCGGCGCGGGTTGAACACGCCTGACTTCTGGCCGCTGTAGACCGGGAGGCGCCGCGTGACGTTGTTGGTCGTCACGGTGGCGAAGGAGTCCGGCTGCGGCACCTGCCATCCGGCCAGCGCCTTCGCGCTCTGACGTACGTCGTCTTCCGTGTAGTTGCCCGGACCCATCGTGAAAAGCTCCATGAGCTCGCGTGAGTAGTTCTCGTTGGGGCTCTGTCCGGTCGAGGTGGCGAGGTCGAGGTAGCGCAGCATCGCGGGGTCGATCGTGACCTGCATGAGCATCGACCTCAGGTCGGTCATCGACATCCTTCGCCAGGTCAGGTTCTGCCAGTACATGAACGTGTTGTCGCCCGCCTTGCGGTAGTCGCTCGTGAAATGGCCGTGCCAGAAAAGAGTGATTCGCTCCGCGAAGGGCGTGGCGGTCCTGAGCATGTGATCGACCCACCACTGCTGCAGCTGAGCGACGGCAAACCGTCCACCCGGAGCGCTCGCCGCAGCGAGCTGCGGCGGTTCAACCGGCTTCGTCTCGATCAACCTGTCGACGGTCCTGTTGAACCCGTCGGCGAGGGCGGACTCGAGCTGGGCCGGGGTTGATCCAAAGCTTGTTCGGCGGAGCAGGTGCATGACGCGGGCGGACTCGGATCCGAGCGGCGAGATCCAGTCAGTCGCTGAGCCGGCTTTCGGCCGGGCCAGGTTCTGCATAGATCCACCCAGCAGCCGGACGGCGCCGACCCCGACCCCAGCCGCCAACGCTGTCGCCAGCGCCTGGCGGCGTGTGATGCCTCGACGCACTTGAAGGTCGGCCGAGCCGGCCTTCTCCTGGCTCGGAGCAACGCTCATGCGCCCATTGAATCCCTACCGGCCGCACATGGCATCAGCCGGATGTGAAGAATTCGTAATCGGGCCAGGACGATGGATTCACAAGAAGCGAACGCCGAGCGCTGCCACGGCCGGGCCGGCACCTATGAGGTCTGGTATCTCACCGTCGCCGTGCCGGCTAGAAGGCAGGGCTACTGGATCCGATACACCTCTTTCAACCCCAAGCCTGGCATCGAGGCTGAAGCGCATTCAGCGCTCTGGGCGTTTCGATTTGATCACGACAATCCCGGCGCCAACTGGGGTGCGAAGGCATCGTTTCCCCTGGGCGCGCTCCAGGTTCAAAAGCGGCCTTTCGCGCTCCGGCTCGATGACGCGCTGTTCGGTGACAAGGGATGCTCGGGCGAGGTCGACTCCGAGCGCGGAAGAATGGCCTGGGACCTGCGATGGGATTCGCGCGAGCATCATCCGTTCCCATTCCTGCGCCCACCCTGGCACCAGCTCTCATCGGTGGCCAACATCGGCGTCCAGCCCGCAATCAAGGTGTCGGGCACGATCGCGGTCAACGGCGAGGTGATCCGGCTCGAGCATGCGCCCGGCGGTCAGCAGCACACGTGGGGCTCGAGGCACGCGCTCGAGTGGAACTGGGGGTTTGCTTCGGGGGACGATTTCTGGGTTGACGGAGCGACGTCGCGCGTGCGTTCCCGGTTGGGACGCGAGCTCATTGGCACTGCGATCGGCTTGCACGCGCGTGAGCACCGCTTTCTCTTCAATCGACCGCTCGAGGTCCTCGGGACTCGAGGCCCGATCGATGCGGAGGCATGGACAGCGCAGGCAAAGCTGGGACCCAGACAGCTGCACGTGGAAATCCGGCCGAGACGTTCGGACCTCGTCGGCGTGACCTATCCCGATCCGCAGGGCGGGTCGCGGGTTTGCTACCACACCGAAGTCGCCGACCTCGAGCTGCGGCTCACGCAAGGCGAGGAAGTGCTTGCGCGCGTTCGCCGCCCGGCCGCCGCGGCTTTCGAGTATGCGTCCGAGTCGCCCCTTCAGGATTTGCCGGTCCTTCTCTGACCTAACGTGTTCAGCAGCCTGGCGCTGACGAAAGCTGGCAAATGCTAGGCTTTCTTGACGTATGCCTAATTATCGACTCGGTGAAGCCGCCAAGATGCTTGGCGTCAGCGCCGACACGGTGCGGCGCATGGTCGACGACGGCCGGCTCGTCGCCGTCCGATCTTCAGGCGGTCAGCGGCTGATCGACGGCGCCTCGCTGGCGCGGGTCGCGAAGCCGAAGGGTCGGGCAAAGCCAGACGTCTTCGTGGCTCAGTCGGCGCGCAACCGTTTTCCCGGGATCGTCACGCGAGTCATCAAAGACCGGGTCGCGGCGCAGGTAGAGATCCAGGCGGGTCCCCACCGTCTTGTCTCGCTGCTCACGCGCGAGGCGGTCGACGAGCTGAAGCTCAAGCCAGGCATGGCGGCGGTGGCCGTCGTGAAAGCGACCAACGTCGGAGTGGAACTGCCCCGTGACTAAGGCCATGTTGGCAATGCTCTCAGTCATTCTGGTCGCCGGATGCGGAGGCTCGGGTTGGACGGGGTATTCGCCGCTCTACCCTCCGCTAACCATTTTCGCCGCTTCGTCGCTCCAACCGGCGTTCGACAAGATCGGCCAGAAGGCGATCTCCCAGCGCATTACTACGCCGACCTTCAACTACGCCGGCACCCAGACGCTGACGGCTCAACTTCTCCAAGGCGGCCCCGGCGACGTCTTTGCGGCCGCCGACACGGCGCACATGACCACTGTGGACAGCGCCGGCCTTCTGTCCGGGCCGAGCAGGATCTTCGCTCACAACAAGCTCGAGATCGCGGTCGGGAGCGGAAATCCCAAAGGCATTCACACGCTGGCCGACCTCTCACGATCCGGACTGGTTGTAGTGCTGGCGGATCCATCCGTCCCCGCAGGCAAGTACGCCCAGCAAGCCCTGAGCCAGGCTCACGTCACCGTTCACCCGGCTAGCCTCGAGCTCCAGGTCACCGGCGTCTTGAGCAAGGTGGCGCTGGGTGAGGCCGACGCAGGAATCGTCTATGTAAGCGACATCGTGACGAGCGGAAAGGTGGATGGCGTGACGATCCCCGACAGCCAGAACGTCGTCGCCGACTACCCGATCGCCGTCCTGAAGGCGGCCTCGAACGCGGCCGCTGCGTCGGCCTTCATCGACCTCGTCATCTCGCCCGACGGCCAGGCCATCCTCAAGGCGGCCGGCTTCCAGGGGGTGTGAGCCGGCCCAGGGTTCCAGCCGCGCTGATTGCGCTGGCCGGGCTGGGACTCCTCTTCTTCCTCCTCCCTCTTGCCGGCCTTGTCCTGCGCGCCCCCTGGGACCAGGCGGTCGCAGGGGTCACCGCGCCGGAAACGGCGACCGCGCTCGAACTGTCGCTCTTCTGCTCGCTGGCGGCAACCGCCATCGCGCTAGTGCTGGGCATACCCCTGGCGCTTGTCCTATCGCGGACGGCTGGCAGGCTCCGGAACTTGCTGAGGGCGCTGACGACGCTGCCGATGGTCCTCCCCCCCGTGGTCGGAGGCGTTGCGCTGCTTCTCGCTTTCGGACGGCGGGGGCTGGTCGGCTCGCTGCTGTACCAGGCCTTCGGCATCCAGATCCCCTTCACCACCGCCGCGGCGGTGATGGCGGAGACCTTCGTCGCGATGCCATTTCTTGTCATCGCTGTCGAGGCCGGCCTTCGCTCTCTCGATCCCCGTTACGAAGAGGCGGCGAGGGCGCTGGGGGCCAGGGGATGGATGGTCTTCGCCCGCGTCACGCTTCCGCTGCTGCGCCCGGCCATCTTCTCGGGAGCCGTGCTCTGCTGGGCCCGCGCGCTCGGAGAGTTCGGCGCCACGATCACTTTCGCGGGCAATTTTCCCGGCCGCACCCAGACCGTGCCGGTCGCGGTCTACGTGGCGCTCGAAACACATCCTGATTCCGCGATTGTGCTGAGCCTCATCCTGCTCGCGGTCTCGGTGGCCATCCTCGTCGGCATGCGGGACCGCTGGCTCGGAGCTCTGTGAGCCTCAAAGCCCGCGTGAAGGTCGATCGAGCCGGATTCGCGCTCGACGTCCAGCTTGACGTCGATGAGGGCGAGACCGTCGCCGTGCTCGGGCCAAACGGCGCCGGCAAGACAACATTGCTCCGAGCCCTCGCGGGCCTCGTCTCAATTGATGGACGCGTCGAATTGGCCGGCGACGTGCTCGAGGACTCGGCGCTGCGCGTGCGTGTCCCGACCGAACGACGTCACATCGGACTGGTCTTCCAGGACCACGTCCTGTTCCCACATCTCACGGTGCTCGACAACGTCGCGTTCGGTTTGCAAGCGCAGGGCCGCCGCGACGCAAAGCACCTCGCGCACAGCTGGCTCCAACGCGCAGGCCTGGATGACAGGGCGAGCTCGATGCCGCGTGAGCTCTCCGGCGGCCAGGCACAGCGTGTTGCGCTCCTGAGGACGCTGGCCACCGAGCCGAAACTGCTGCTCCTCGATGAACCGCTGTCCGCGCTGGATGTCACCGTCCGGGCGGAAGTCAGACGTGAGCTGTCACGGCAGCTCGCATCGTTTCGCGGCGTGCGGCTGCTCGTCACCCACGACCCCATCGAAGCGATCGCCCTGGCCGACCGGCTCGTCGTGCTCGAGAACGGCCGCATCGTCCAGAGCGGCACTCCTGACGAGGTCACGGCCCGCCCGCGATCGCGTTTTGTTGCGGACCTCGCCGGAGTCAACCTGCTGCGAGGCAAAGCGCACGGCGCCCACGTTAAGCTCGCGAGCGGTGCATCGATCGCAGCCGCGGACGCAGGAGAAGGCGACGTCTTCGCTGTGATCCATCCTCGCGCGGTCGCTCTCTTTCTGACCCGGCCCGAGGGCACACCACGCAACGTCTGGCAGGGAGAAACCGAAAGCATCGACCTGCACGGCGAGCGCGTCCGGGTCCGGATCAGCGGGCCGGTGCCCCTTGTCGCCGAGGTGACGCCTTCGGCCGTGCGCGAGCTCTACCTCACGGTGGGGGCTCCGGTCTGGGTCGCGGTCAAGGCCACTGAGATCTCGGTCTATCCCGCCTAGCCTCCCACCCTGTGGGGAGGTGGCCCAAAGGCCCGGAGGGGCGGTTCAAACCGGCACTTGCATTCTGGATTCTGTTACGTCGTAATGTTGTAACACCATGACGGACAGAGCCACTGCAACCCCGACCGAGCGCCAAGCCCTCGACGCCTACTCGACCACTGTCACCTCGGTCGCGGAACGGGTCCTTCCCGCTGTCGCGAGCCTGCGCGTCGGCCGCAGCGGGCGCGGTGGCGGAGCCGGGTCCGCCGTCGTCATCACCTCCGACGGATTTCTCGTCACCTCGGCCCACGTCGTGGCGCAGGGCGGCAAGGCGAGCGCCGCTTTCCTCGACGGGTCCGAGTACGACGTCGAGGTCGTCGGCGCCGATCCCCTCTCGGACCTGGCGATCGCGCGTGCACTGGGCGCGACCCTGGAACCTGTCCACATCGGCAACGCGGACCAGCTTCGCGTCGGCCAGCTCGTCGTCGCCGTCGGAAACCCGCTGGGGTTCTCCGGGTCCGTCACGTCTGGGGTCGTCAGCGGGTTAGGCCGCTCGCTGGCGACCGCCGACGGCAACGGGCACCGGCGGTTCATCGAGGACGTGATCCAGACCGACGCCGCGCTCAACCCTGGCAACTCCGGTGGCGCGCTGGCGGACTGGCAGGCGCGCCTGATCGGTGTCAACACCGCGGTCGCCGGCATGGGTCTGGGGTTGGCGGTGCCCATGAACGCGACGACCGAGGCCATCCTTTCGGCCCTGATGCGAAATGGCCGCGTGCGCCGCGCCTACCTCGGGATCGCCGGTGGAACTCGCGCATTGTCTCCGGCCATGGCGCAGAAGCTCGGGCGTAAGGCCGGCGTCGAAGTACAGGAGGTTGTGAGCGGCAGCCCGGCGGCGGGCGGCGGGCTCCAGAGCGGCGACATCATCGTCTCGGTGGGCGAAACCGCTGTCGCCAAGGCGGGCGACCTGCAGCGCCTGATGGTCGAGGCGCGAATCGGATCGAAGCTCGCGCTCAGCATCCTTCGCGCCGACAGGCTGATCACGCTCGACGTCGTACCTGTGGAGCTGGCCTAAGACAGCAGGGGCTACACTCCGGGAGAAGTGGCCAAGCAGCGGCTTCGCAACCTGCTCCAGGCGCTTCCGAAGGACGGCCGTTTCCGAATGGCGGACGTGGACCCCAGGTCGACGCCTTCGCTCAAGGGCCGCAAGCGCCTGTCGCGCGATGTGAAGAAGCACCGGGCGAAGCTGTTCAACCTCCAGGAGAGGCTGTACGCCGAGAACAAGCGATCGCTGTTGATCGTGCTGCAGGGCATGGACACCAGCGGCAAGGACGGCACGATCACACATGTGATCGGCGGGGTGAACCCTCAGGGCGTTTTGATCGCAGCTTTCAAGGCGCCGACGCCTGAGGAGCGCCGTCACGGTTTTCTCTGGCGCATTCGAAAACGCCTGCCGGAGCAGGGCCAGATCGGCATCTTCAACCGATCGCACTACGAAGACGTGATCATCGCCCGGGTCCATGCCCTGGCCAAGCCGCCGATCATCGAGCGCCGCTACGGGATCATCAACGCCTTTGAGAAAGAGCTGGTCAAGCGCGGCACGACGATCGTCAAGATCTGCCTCCACATCTCGTACGACGAGCAGCGCCGCCGGCTCCTGGACCGCCTGCGCGATCCGGACAAGCACTGGAAGTTCAAGGAAAACGACATCGACGAGCGGGCTTACTGGGATGACTACATGAGCGCATACAGCATCGCCGTCACGAACTGCTCCACTCAGTGGGCGCCCTGGTACGTCGTCCCGGCGAACGACAAGGACTATCGGAACTGGGCGATCTCCCGCCTGCTCATCGAGGTCCTCGAAGGGATGGACCCGCAGTATCCCCACCCGAAGCTCAAGGTTCCGCGGCTCATCAAGCGCTTGCAGGCGTAGAGCGGGACGTCAGGTTTGGTACGTTAAGCAACACTCACAAGTGAATTCGGGGGGGACGCTCAAATGAAGCGGTTGCATCTCGTTTCCTGGCTGGCGGCGGCGCTGGTGGTCGCGGCGTGTGGCTCTACCGGAGGCGGCGGCGGCAGCGCCAACTCCTATTCGGGCAAGACGATCAAGATCGGCGCCATTCTCTCCATCACGGGAGCCGGCGGCGTCTACGGCCCACAGAGCCGCGATGGCGCGAATCTCGCGGTGAAGCAGATCAACGGCTCGGGCGGCGTAAACGGCGCGCAGATCGCGCTGACCATCAACGACGACGCCTCCGACAAGGCCCAGTCGGCGCAGGTTGCGCAGAAGCTGATCCAGTCGGAGCAGGACCTGGCGCTGCTCGGCCCGACCCTGTCCAACTCCGCGGTCGCGGTTCACCCGCTGGCCGAGAGCCTGAAAACGCCGATCCTCGCCGTCAGCACGACCGGCATCCACATCGTCCCGGACTGCAACTTCCCTGCCACCACGCCTTGCAAGTACGTCTTCCGTGACAGCCTCGGCGAGGAGACCGCGATCCCCACCAACATCAAGTCCTACTCGGAGGACGGCAAGCCGAAGACCGGCGTGCTGCTCGTCGCGCAGGACGACAAGTTCTCGAGCGACGGCGGGACGATCGTCCAGAACACCGTCGCCCAGTACAACATCAACCTTCTCAAGACCATCAAGTTCAACAAGGCGGAGGCCGACCTCTCGCCGTACGTGACCCAGGCAGTGCAGGCCAAGCCCGACGTGATCTTCATCACCTCGCTGGGCGGAATCCCGGCCAAGATCATGACCGAGGCCCGCAAGCAGGGCTGGCAGGGTCAGTTCCTGGGCGGAAACGGTTTCAACACTGCGACGGTCTCAGCCCAGGCGGCGGGCGCAGGAAAGGGCGCTCGCAGCGCAAGCGCCTGGTACCTCGGCAACACGTTCGCGTCCAACAAGGACTTCGTCGACGCGTACAAGGCGGAGTACAGCAAGGACCCCGACCAGTTCTCCGCGCAGGGCTACACGGCGATCAAGATCCTCGCCGACGCTGCCAAGCGGGCCAACCTGACTTTCTCGGATATTGCCGGAGACCGAGACAAGCTGCGGACCGCGATGGAGTCGGTCAACATCCAGACTCCGCTCGGGCCGTTCCAGTTCACCTCGACCCATGACGTCAAGCAGACGGTCTGGGTGATCGCGATGGATGGTGCAGGCGGCTTCACCCTCGTCCACGAGATCAAGCAGAGCTGAAGGCTGGGGAGGTCGCCACCTCCCCAGCTCTCAGTAACCACCGCCGGGCGATGGACCAGCAGCTTCTCAACGCGATCTTCATCGGCTCCATCTACGCGCTTTTCGCTGTCGGATACACGCTGGTTTTCGGCGTGCTCGACATCCTCAACCTGGCCCACAGCGCGGTCTTCATGTTCGGGGCGGCGATCACGTATTCGCTCGTGATCAACCACGGCCTCGCGTTCTGGGCTGCGTGCATCATCGGTATCGCAGCATCGGGAGCATTGGGCCTTGTCATCGAGCACGTCTGCTTGCGGCCGCTGCGGAGAAGACGAGCGCCTCCGATCGCCGCACTGATCTCCACCGTCGGCCTCGCGCTGATCATCGTGGCTGTAATCGAACAGGGCCAGAAAGGAACGTTGTTCGGCTGGCTCTGGGTGGACGGCGCGAACTCAGTCGCCTTTCCCGCCGGCACGATCCCCAACCCGACCTGGCACATCGGAGATCTAACGCTGGAGGCGAGCAAGGTTGCCGTCATCCCCATCTCGGTCGCGCTGATGCTGGCTCTGGGCTACGTCATCCGCTACACGCAGGTGGGTCGCGCCCTGCGCGCGGTGGCCGAAAACCCAAGGGCGGCGCGATTGATGGGACTCGACGTCGACCGCATGATCTCGCTCACGGTCGTCATCTCTTCAGCGCTCGGAGGCGTGGCCGGAATCCTTTTCGGGGTTGCGCTCGGCGACATCAGCCCGTACATCGGACGCGACAACGTCGAGGTCCGCGGGCTGGCCGTGATCGTCCTGGGCGGCATGGGTTCCATACCGGGCGCGGTGATCGGCGGGTATCTGCTCGGCGTGATTGAAGTGTTCGCCGTGGTCGCGCTGGGAAGCGGCGCACGCGGCGGCGTTGCGTTCGCGGCGCTTTTCTTGATGCTGGTCCTGCGCCCGCAGGGCCTCTTCGGCGCGCAGCTGCGGGAAAAGATCTAAGTCTTGGACTTTTTCATCCAGCTCTTCAGCGATCCCGTCGGTTTCTGGAATTCACACACGCTCCTGATCGCGCAGATCGGGATCAACAGCATCCTCGCGTCGTCGATGTTCATCGTCCTGTACTCGGGGCAGCTTTCCCTCGCCGCCCCTGGCTTCATGGCGATCGGTGCGTACACCTCGGTCCTGATGGACCAGTACTGGCACACGCCGCTGGCATTGAACATCGCCACGGGTGTGCTGTTGGCAGGGATCCTCGGGTTGCTCGTCGGGTTGCCGGTGCTGAGACTGCGCGGTGTATTCCTGGCGATCGCGACCATCGGGTTCATCGAGGCCCTCCGGCTCGGCGTCATCCTCAACGTGCCGATCACAGGCGAAGGCCTCGGCTTGAAAAACCTGAGCGCTGACCCGCTGGGCGGCATCTACCTTGTTCTCATCTCGCTGGTCGTTGTGCTCTTCGTGGTTTGGCGGCTCACGAAAGGCCGCCTTGGCGCAGCCTGGGCCGCGATCAGGCAAGACGAGCTCGCGGCGCTGAGCCAGGGGATCGATGTTGCCCGCTACAAGATGATCGCGTTTGTCCTGAGCGCAATCCTCGCGGGCTTCGCGGGCGCGCTTGAAGCGCACTTGAACTTCTTCGTTGATCCTGGCGATGCTCAGTACGGCGTGGCGCGCGCGGTGCAGATCCTGACCTTTGCGGTGCTCGGCGGAAGCGGCTACGTGCTGGGGCCGGTGGTCGGCGCCCTGATCATCACGCTGCTGCCGTGGATCTTCCAGGCCCAGGGGATCTACATCAACATCGTCACCGGGGCGTTCCTGATCGCCGTGATCGTCTTTCGCCCGCAGGGCATCGTCGGTCGCGGCGGCCTGGCCATCATCCGGCCGCCATGGTGGCCTCGTCGGGCTGGAGCCCATGCTTCTTCGCCTGGATAAGATCCAGCGGCACTTCGGCGGCGTGCGCGCCGTCGACGGAGTGTCGCTGGAGGTGGAGGGGGGGTCCATCCAGGGCCTGATCGGGCCCAACGGCGCCGGCAAGACGACGCTGGTCAACGTGGTCACCGGCTACGTCCCCTATGAATCGGGCAATGCCTGGCTCCAGAAAGATGAGATCACGGGTCTACGGCCCTATCGCATCGCGTCGGCCGGCATCTCGCGCACGTTTCAGAACATACGGCTCTTCAAGGACCTCACGGCCGTCGAAAACGTGCTCGTCGGGATGCACACGCGCCGCCGCGACGACACGCTCGCGCAGCTGGCCACCCTGCCGATGTTCAGGCGAGACCATAAGGGCCGCCTCGACGAGGCCGGCCGGCTGATGGAAACGGTGGGCCTGTCCGCGAACGATGTTGGCAAACGTGCCGCCGGCACCCTTCCGTACGGCGACCAGCGCCGGCTCGAGATCGCCCGCGCCCTTGCGCTGCGGCCGCGACTGTTGATCCTCGACGAGCCGGCGGCCGGCATGAATCCCTCGGAGAAGCAGGGTATGCGCGAGCTGATCGAACGTCTCAACCGGGACGGGCTCACGATCCTCTTGATCGACCACGACATGCGCCTGGTGATGGGCGTCTGCCAGCGAGTCGCGGTGCTCGACTTCGGACGCAAGATCGCAGAAGGGACCCCGGACGAGGTGTCGACGGACGCCGGCGTCATCAAGGCATACCTCGGCACCGGCGGCGAAAAGGTGGTGACCAGTGCACCCGGCGCGGCCGGCGCCGGCGAGGCTGAGGCGGCCATCGAGGCGTCCAACAGCCGCCCCACGACCGAGCCCAAGAAGGCGATCCTCGACGTGCACGACCTCACGGTCAGCTACGGCGCGATCACCGCGGTCCGAGGCGCGTCGCTGCGCGTGGCGGCGGGCGAGGTGGTGGCCCTCATTGGCGCCAACGGCGCCGGAAAGTCGACGATCCTGAATGCGCTGTCGGGTCTGATCCGGCCGGAGGCGGGGACGGCCGTCTTCGACGGCCTCGACCTGACCGTCGCCAACCCGTCGAGGATCGTCCGCCACGGCCTCGTCCAGGTGCCCGAAGGGCGCGAGATCCTGGCGCGCCAGACCGTGCTCGAGAACCTGGAGCTCGCCACATGGGGGCGGCGGAACGGAAGCGTGGCGAAAGAGATCGAGGCGGTGATGAAGCGCTTTCCGATTCTCGGCGAGCGACGGGCCCTGCGAGCCGGAACGCTGTCAGGCGGCGAGCAGCAGATGCTGGCGATCGCGCGGGGGCTGCTCGCCAAACCGCGATTGCTGCTGCTGGACGAGCCTTCTCTCGGCCTTGCCCCGCAGATGGTGGACGAGGTGTTCTCCACGATCGCGGAAATCCATGGTGAGGGGACGACGATCTTATTGGTCGAGCAGAACGCGTTGCGTGCGCTGGAGATCGCAGATCGTGCCTACGTGCTGGAGACTGGACAGATTCGCTTGAGCGGAACCGGCGACGACCTGCTGCACAACCCCGCGGTCAGGCGGGCGTACCTGGGCGGCTGAGCGGCCTCGCCTTAATGGGCGGGGTTGTTCTGTTGACCAGCAACTCTCATCCTCGCGTGGATGGGACGCCATGCACGCTCGCCCGCTGAGCTGAAAACAGGCCCGTTCACACTCCAGGACGCGCTCGAGGCGGGACTCGATCGGTGGCATCTCGATAGCTCGGAGTGGCGACGCGTAGGGCCAAGCGTGTACGCCTGGGCCGGCCTTCCCGACAGCCCTCAGCTCAGGCTGCAAGCGGCCCGCTTACGTCTTCCAGCGTCCGCAGTTTTCACCGGCCTCACTGCAGCGTGGCTCCACGGTCTCGATGTCGAGGCACATGAACCGTTCGAGGTGACGATTCCTAAAGGCGCCGGCGTATCGGCACGATCCGGTTTCGTTGTGCGGCGAGCCGCCGTTGCAGCCTCTGAGATCGTGAGCCTGCGCGGCATGCGGGCTACATCAATCCTTCGCACTCTGAGCGACCTCTGTATTCGGTTAAACGAGGTTGAGGCCGTGGTGATCGCGGACATGGCGCTGCACGTAGGGCTGACTAAACTTGCCGATTTGAACGACTTCTCTCTTTCCCGGGCCCACAGCGTTGGAGTGTGCAAATTGCGCCGAGTTGTCAGCCACGCCGAGCCGGCGGCAGAATCGCCGATGGAAACCGATTGCGCATGGTGATGGTGCTCGGTGGACTACCCCGGCCCGAGGCACAGGTTTCTGTTCACGACGGCCGCGGCCGGTTTCTTGGCCGGCCAGATCTCTACTATCCCGAACACCGGCTCGGGCTCGAATACGACGGAGGCAGCCATCGGACCAGCCTTGCCGAGGACAACCGCCGTCAGAACAGATTGCTGGCTGCTGGAATTCGCCTGCTCCGTTTTACAGCCGGCGATGTGCTGAACAATCCCGATTCAGTCACGAGACAAGTTCGTAGCGTGCTTTCGAGCCAACCGATTTTCCAGGCCGGTGCCGGCTCCCGCGTGCTTGCGACCGGTTTGAGGCCCGCGGGTGCCGGCTCCCGCGGGGAAAATCCGAAATAAAAAAGCCCCGGACCGAAGTCCGGGGCCTCTTAACGGTTTCTCTAATTAAAGAGTGCGGACGCTCTTGGCGCGCGGGCCCTTGGGGCTCGCCTCGACCTCGAACGAGACCT
>Ga0137409_10001367_pt1 | contig 26462 bp, 8 predicted proteins | sample CZODoug1_16funga_FD_122059 | JGI IMG/M metagenome (GOLD analysis project Ga0137409, IMG submission 122059) | Vadose zone soil fungal communities from Angelo Coast Range Reserve, California, USA - CZODoug1_16fungal (Hybrid Assembly) | ecosystem: Environmental > Terrestrial > Soil > Vadose zone...
CCGATGACCCTGTTCAATTACCTCTTGTGCCATTCTGCTAAGCGCGTGGCAATATTAATTTCCCTCCTGGCCGCGTCACCACTGGCGGCGCAGCAGGCGCAAGTAGTTTTCTCTCCGCCCCAGAACGTGTCCAGCAATCCGGGCGCGTCCTACTATCCGCGGGTCGCCGTGGACTCCCAAGGCAGCATCAACATCGTCTGGCTGGACCAATCCCCTGGCTATAACGCTGTCTTCTTCAGTCGCTCGACCGATGGCGGTGCTACTTTCTCTACCCCCCAAAACCTCTCGAACAGCCCGGCCGGCTCATCGAGTGCGCAAATTGCTGTGGATTCCGGCGGCAACATTAACGTCGTCTGGGTAGACAACACCCCCAGCAATTACCAAATCTTCTTCAGCGGCTCCATCGACGGCGGCGCTACGTTCTCTACTCCAAAGAACATCTCGAACGACCCGAGAGGGGCAGACTATCCGTACATGACCGTGGATTCCGGCGGCAATATCAATGTCGCGTGGGTGGTATCTCCAAGAGTGGTTCCGAGCATCATTTTTTTCAGCCGGTCGAGCGATGGGGGTGTTACATTCTCTCCGCCAATCGCGTTGTCAACCAAGCCGTCCCGTGGTCCGCTAGTCGCCGTAGATTCCGCTGGCAATATCAACGTTGCCTGGATCGAAGGCAATAACGGTCCAGTTCAGGTCATCTTCAGCCGCTCAAGCGATGGAGGCGCTACGTTCACTGCCCCGAAGGTGATCTCCTGGCCCTCGGAGGCTGACCTTGGTCTCCAGATGGCCCTGGATTCCAAGGGCAATATCTCCGCCGTCTGGGATACCCAACCATACGACAACCTTTACCTCAGTCACTCCAGCGACGGCGGCGCTACCTTCTCTCGCACAACCATTACAAATAACACTGGCCCCAACGGACCCGGACCCGTAGCTCCTCAGATCGCCATAGACTCCAGCGACAACATCAACGTCGTCTGGAACGATAGCGGCGACATATTCTTCAGTCGTTCGAGTGACGGCGGCGCCACTTTCTCCACGCCGCAGAACCTCTCGAACGACCTGCGTGTCTCGGCAGCGCGGATCGCCACAGACCCCAGCGGCAACATCAACGTCGTCTGGCAAGACACCACCCCTGGCTATTACGCTGTCTTCTTCAGTCACTCGACCGATGGCGGTGCTACTTTCTCTACCCCCCAAAACCTCTCGAACAACCCGGCCGGCTCATCGAGTCCGCGAATTGCTGTGGATTCTGGCGGCAACATCAACGTCGTCTGGGAGGACTACACTCCCGGCAATTACGATATCTTCTTCACCCGCAGCGTATCTCTCTCCGCATTCAGCCTGGACCCGTCGACCGTTACAGGCGGGGGTTCTTCCACCGGCACGGTGACCCTGACCGCGCCAGCTCCCAGCGACCGTGTCGTGGTCAGCCTGTCGAGCAGCAACACCGGCGTGGCGAATGTTCCGTCCAGTGTGACGGTTCCCGGCGGGAGCACCACCGCGACCTTCCCGGTGACGACCAATCCGGTTGACACATCGACCGCAGTTACAATCTCGGGGTCCTATGGCGGCGATACGCAGGCGGCTACGCTTACCGTGACACCCCCAACCCTTACCTCGCTAACCCTGAGCCCGTCGAGCGTAATCGGGGGTCCTCTGGGATCCACCACCGGTACGGTGACGCTCAGCGCTCCAGCTCCCGCCGGTGCCCAGGTAGTCCTTTCCAGCAGCAACCCGTCTGTCGCCAGCGTCCCTACCATCGTGGCGGTTCCGGCCGGAGCTACCAGTGCGACTTTCACGGTGCACACGTCTCTAATTATCGGCTCAACTACCGTCACGATCTCGGGCTCGTATAACGATACAACCCGGTCTGCAAATCTCACCGTAACATTGTAATAAAGGAAAAGGATCGACATCGGAGTTGTTTGACTTCAGAACAACTGGGATGAATTGACCTCCCACTCTTGTGTCGCAGTACGGAATTGTTTTGCAGCCAGCAGCATCGATGGAGACAAGTAATTCGTGATGGCTAGATTCTAAGCTCAGATGCGTTTTTCCCTCATTTTAAGGGCTGTTACCACCAGCTGGGTCGCTGTTTTAGCGAACGCGACCGTCGGCTTGTTGCTTACTCCATACGTCCTGCACCACATCGGCGACGAGGCGTTCGGGTTGTGGGTACTGGTCGTAACCCTTGTTGGCTACTACGGCGTTCTGGATGGGGGTGTCCGCTCTTCTATTTTGCGGTACACCTCGCGGTATAGGGCGCTAGGCGACCAAGAAAGTGTCAAAGAGGTGGTTGCCACGGCATTCTATTACTACCTGGGTGCCTGTGCATTGGTGATTCTGGTCACCTACCTATCGGTGGGCCTGACTTCGCGTTTTTTTGCCGTGCATAATCAGGTGCTAGGTGCCTTCAAATCCTTGTTCCTGTTGGCGGGTGTGGTACAGGGTTTGTCCCTTCCATTAGCGGTCTTCTCTGCCTCGCTCGAAGCGGCCGGCCGGTATGATCAAGTCTATGTCATCCGCGTAGCGAGCCTTGCGGTCCGCGTGGTCGCGGTCATTGCCGTCGTGCGCGCTGGGGGCGGCCTTTTCGGCGTAGGTGCGGCAGTGCTGCTCTCTCAACTTCTTTCATACATTGTCCAGGTGCCACTCGCCATGCGCGCAAACCAAGGGCTGAGCCTCCGCCCGAAGTGGGTGCGCAAGAGCGCCTTCCAGAGCATGCTTCGTTACGGTTCCATCAGCCTGACGGTTTCCATTGCCGAGAAACTGAGGAGTTCCATTTATCCTGTTCTGATCGCGAAATTTCTGACGCCCGTGGCGGTGACATTTTTCTCGCTACCAGTGAGAATCCTCTCCCTGCCGACGGAAGGCATCGGGACGATGACCGAAATAGTCAATCCTGTTTCCAGCGAGCTGGAAGCCCGAAACGATTTTGCCAAGCTGCGCGAACTCATCCTGTTGAGCGTCCAGAGCGCGTTTTTGCTACTCGCTCCGATGGCAGCCTTTCTCTTCATATTCGGCCGTGAGTTACTGACGCTGTGGGTGGGTACCACCTACGCTTCGACCTATAGCCTTCTTGTCCTACTCACGCTGGGAATGGGCACGGCGGCTACTCAGTGCTGCTTGCAGTCCATGCTTTTTGGCATTGAGAAGCACAAGCAACTGATCTGGTATCGCATGGGGGAGGGTTTGTCGATCGCGTTGCTAGGGAGCGCCGCGTTGCGAATAGCGGGCCTTGAGGGCTTCGCGGTGGTGATTACACTTACTCTTCTACTGACCAGCCTGATTCTTGTTCCGCGTCATCTCTGCCATATCGTGGGATTGCCACTACGCACTTATCTTACAGAAGGGTGTCTGAAACCGTGCATTGCAGCACTGCCGGGCGCCGCCGCCTTTATGGCGTTACGCGGCTTGCTCGTGGTAGACACTTGGCCAACTCTATTTTTCGCCCTCTTCGTTGGGAGCCTCGTTTATATCTTGACCTTGTTCGTGATGCTGTGTGGACCCCCTGCGCTCTTCGGCTGGTTCGTACCGGGCATCTTGCATGTCTTTGAGCAGAGGTTCTTGCGTCCCCGCGGCTTCAGGCTTGGTGCCGCGACGGAAACCATCTATTCCGGGGAATCACAGTAAATTGGTGGCCCTCCACTCAACAGCGCCGTTAACCGCGACCGCAGCCCCTCCAGACGTCGGGCGCCGAACTTGCTTGCAGGAGAGGTTTTACTTTCCCGAGCTGGATTCCATCCGCTTTTTCCTCTTCTGGGGAGTCTGGGGTTACCATGCGCTGCCCAGGCAAGAGAATGTTTACACGGAGCATCACGTTCCCGCCGCTTTCGCTTCCTTGATTACGAGCATCCTCAAGGCCGGCATGGCCAGCCTCGACGTATTCTTTATACTGAGCGCTTTTCTGATAACAGAGCTGCTATTGCGGGAGAAGGAGCTCAGGGGTGTTCCGGATTTGAAGGCCTTTTACATTCGACGCCTCCTGCGGATTTGGCCGCTCTACTTCTTTATGATCGCACTTGCAGGCTTCGTGTCTATCTTCGACCGGAGTCAACCGCTGGGATGGGCTTATGCACTCTCCTTTCTGCTATTCGCGGGAAACTGGATCATGGTTTTCCGCGGTTTTCCCCGCGCCGAGATCATCGGCCCTTTGTGGAGTGTCTCGTTCGAGGAACAATTCTACTTACTCTGGCCACTCGTCGTGCGGCGGGCGTCCAAGAGAAACTTAATTCAAATCGCGACGGGACTGCTGGTCTTGGCTGCTTTGGCCCGTCTGATTCTGCTGCTAAAACATACAGGCGGGCAGCCCATTTGGTATAACAGCTTTGCCCGACTGGACTCCATCGCCTGCGGCATACTCCTGGCAGCGATTTTCCACGGACGTCCGACTCTCCGCGTCGGGCTTGCCACGAGGCTGGCGTTGCTTCTGGCCGGAATTTCGGCGTGGCTTATTGTCGGCCTGCGTTGCGGCCTGCTTGATCCTGTACCAACATTGCTCGGAGGCATGATTGGATATCCACTGATGTCGCTCGGAGGCGTTGCAATCTTCCTTTGTGTGTTGGGGGCGGCCCAGGACGGTCTTCCCTTCCTGAAGTATTCCTGGCTCGTATACTTCGGCAAGATTTCATATGGGCTTTACGCCTATCACTTTCTGGGCCTGCAGCTCTCGCACCATCTTCTTACCCGATACCATAACGCGCATAGTTGGACGCTTTCTTGGCTGTGTGGACTGGCGATCACATTCTCGCTGGCCGTTGTCTCTTTTCGCTGGTTGGAGAGCCCGTTCTTGCGTTTGAAGCGCAACAAGTTCACGCACATTCCTTCCGGAGCCGACAGCTGCGCCGACGGTGAGGCGCTGACCGCCGTGAGCTTGAGCAGCACTGGTGCGTAGGTAGGTGATCGGAGGTCGCACGATTGCGCTCCGGATCCTGCCTCAAAGGATGGCCCTCACGACTGCCCTGACCCTCCTCGCGGGGTGTGCTGGTACCACTCAAACCTCCCAATCGACCGGGTCACCGAATCCGCCTCAGGCTTCGGGTCTAATTTGCGGGCAGCCCGACGACAGGTTAGTCCACATGCCTCCTAGCTATACGCTGCCGCTGGCCCCGCCGGTAGGTATCGGACGAACGCTTGTAGATCCGCAGTACGGCTGCGTTATCACCCGGCTGACAACCTTTGGAGAGTTTCAGGTTGGTCAGTCTAGCCACCACAACTACTCGACCATCACACCTTTTAATGCCGACAGCAGCAGAGTCATGCTGTCCCTTACCAACGGGAGCGTAGTAGTCGTTGACTTGCAGGGGAATGTGGTTGTGCCCATAGCCAATATGCCCGCCATGAACTCACCCGATGCTCCATGGGACCCGACCAACCCGGCCGATTTCTATTTCACCCAGGGGAACCAGTTCTTCAAAGGGACAATCTCCGGCAGCACTGTCACGAAAACCTTCCTGCATACCTTCACTGGCTACACTTCCGTGGTGGCACCTGACCAAGAGGATTTATCCGATGACGGGTGCAAATACTGGCTGGTCGGGGCGCCTTCTGGCGGCGGGCTCCCTGTGGGCATTCTCTATAACCTCTGCACGGATACTGTCGTCTCGCAAAGTCTTGTGGTTGGCGCGAAGGATAGCGCCACCGGCTGGCACAAAATCCAGATTTTCCCATCCGGCAAGATGCTGATGACTTGGACCAGTAACGGGCCGGCCCCTAGTCAAGGCTTGGAAATTTATAACACTGACGGAACTCTTTATTGGCACGTCTTCGACGGCACCGCGCACGCCGACGTGGGGATCGATCTCAAGGGACGCGAAGTGGTCATCCATGCAGCCGGGCCAAAGGCGTCGCTGAATGCTTGTCCGAACCCCTGGACGGGCTTGTCGGTGATCGACATCAACCTACAAGCACCGGTAAACTGTCTGATTAATAACATACCGTCTTGGCACGTCAGCTACCGAGATAGTCCAAAAGGTTGGGTGCTGCTCTCGATGTTCGACCAGAGCAACTGTCCTGACTATTCTTGTTTTGATACCACAAGTCCCAGTCATCTGGTTTCAAACTGGCAGTCGGTATGGCCTCTCTACGGCGAGGAACTACTCCTAGTTAAGATTGACGGCACGTCTGTCTATCGTCTAGGGCATCACCACTCACGCAGCGCGGAATATTATTGGGCACAGCCGCACGCAGTCATCAGCCGGGATGGCAAATATGTCCTTTGGGACAGCAACTTCGACATCAGTGGCACAGGCGACGCAAATTACGCGGACGTGTATCTGATTAAGGTTCAGTGATAAGGCCGACTCGGAGCTATCGTCAATAACTTACTCGTGGAGGCGCGAAGATGAGCCAAATATCGACACCCGAACAAGCACTACCCATCGTAGGTACCGCCGATTTCGGGGGACCAGCCGAGATCTCAACCAGGTCTGCGGCGTGCAGAACTGTGTCCGTGATTATCCCCATTTACAACGAGTGCCAGTATGTTGAGAGGATCCTGCAGCGTGTTCAGGCTGCTCCCGTTCCACCCGGTTTCCAAAAGGAACTCATTGTCGTGGATGACGGGTCGACCGATGGCACAACCCTGATCCTGGATGACTTGCACCGGAACCGAACGCTGAAGGTGCATCATTCGGTTTTGAACTTCGGCAAAGGCACTGCGATTAGGGTGGGTTTGCACTATGCAACGGGGGATTTCATTCTGATTCAGGACGGCGACCTTGAATACGACCCCAACGAATACGGGAAATTGCTGGAACCACTCATCGAACACAAGGCCGATGTGGTTTACGGCTCGCGCTTCCTCGGAAAGCTGAGTGGTATGCGCTGGCAAAACTACCTCGCAAACAAAATTCTCACCCTGATGGCCAATTTGCTCTACGGCGCAAAGATTACGGATGAGGCAACCGGATACAAAGCGTTCCGGCGGGACGCTTTGCTCCAAACCCCTCTGAAGTGTAGGAGGTTCGAGTTCTGCCCCGAAGTGACGGCCAAAATCCGCAAGAAAGGATTTAGGATCCTAGAGGTCCCGATCACATACGAAGGTCGCACGGCGCAGCAGGGCAAGAAGATTGGATTCCTAGATGGGCTCCACGCAATCTGGACCCTCCTCCGTTATCGCTTTGTGGACTGAAGACTGCCGCGTTGACGAGTTGACGTTCCAGCGCAAGAAACCTCTAGAGATCGCCGTGCACGAGGCAGGATTTCTTACCAGACTAAGGCCATGCCCGCCACGGAGACGCCGATGAAAGTCTCTTGGGAAACTCCCCATGGACTCAAATGGGCTCTCCTGCTGGGAGGGTGTCTGCGCGCACTTTTCTTTTTGATTGCCAACAACAATGGCGGCGACGCCGTCGCCCGCGCTGCCAACATTCAAGGATGGATGTCTCACCCTTCGTTCTCAAGTCCTGTCGCGCACTGGGGTCCTGTCTATTTTTATCTCGCAGGCACACTTGGTTTCCTGTTGAAGGATGCAGAATTAGCTGGGCGATTGTTGAGCTTGATTTGCGGAATCGCAAGCATCTACCTTGTCTATCGCCTCACGAGGCTGCTGAGTGGACAAGCCGCGGCAACACTCTCGGCGTTTATTTGCGCGCTCGCCGGATTGCACATTGGCTACAGCACGACCTCTTCGTCGGAAATACCCTACCTCTTCTTTCTGCTCACAGGCCTCGTCGGCTTCTTCGAATATGAAACTTCCGGCAATTTCCCGCCCCTCATCTGGGGAGCGATTTGTTTTTCCGTTGCTGCAGGCATCCGTTATGAGGCATGGCTCTTTTTCCCGGTCCTCTGCTTGCTGCTCGTCGGGCGCCCCACCAATTTCTTCCACGGAAGTCTGTTGTGGGGCAGGAGGGGGCTCGGGCTAGCACTTTTCGTGCTCCTTGGCGGTGCCTGGCTGATCAGTTGGTCCGCCTTTTCCTGGGTAAAGTGGGGTGACCCTCTGTATGCGGTTCATGTCAACAAGACTCTCATTCAGGAGCAGTCCCCGGACGCCTTGCGCCCTCTCCCCTATCGGTTGTCGCTGCCTGTGGGCGTCCTTCTTCTTAGCCTCTCGCCGTTGCCCTTTCTAGGGGCACTTTACGCCATCGCCGCGTGCAGAAAGCAGGCTCTCGCTCGTCAGTTCATTTTTCTTTCCACGGCATTTGGAGTGGCGCAATTCATCGAGTTTTGGAGAGGCGCTGCGATCTCCAACGCGCGTTACACGTTGACCTTATTCATGCTCGCCACGATCCTTAGTGGGATGGGAATATCAGAATTTTGTCGCACGCTTAGACTCGCATCCGCGAGCAGACTGAAGAAATGGGTCCTTGTCACCCTGGCGCTCACGCAGGTCGCCATACTGAGCGGCAGCGAATCGCGGATTCCTTACAACGAAAAACTTGCCTCTGTTTCAGCCCGGCTTCGCTATCCACACTATTTGAAGGACGCGGCGCAGAGCCTGAAGCCGCGTCTCAAGCCGACCGACGCCATCATCCTCGATAGCAACAATTTCGAAGATAACATTTTCGCGCATGCGCTGGGCTTACCATTGAACCCGGGTGGTCGCGTGTTGGTTGGATGGGCCACCAATGCAGAGGCACTGGAAGAGTTCGTGCGAGCCCACCATCCACGGTTCCTGGTGTACTCGGATGGAGGAGTCTTAAGGCTTTACTTAGATTTGCCGGCCCAATGCGCTCAAGAGGAACGAGTCGGAGATATGCGATTGGACTGTTTTTATTCCAATGCGATTTACCGTGTCTATCAGATTCGATATTCGGGAGATCCAGGTTTGAGCGCAACCCTAGAACGGGTAGCACCACATCGACTGAAATCCCAAGCTAATACATGGGGCCAATTAGATACACGTCCTGATAATTGACGCCCCCGGACGTGTTGGATTGATTGTAGTTGCTGTCGAACACGATGTACTTTCCACTCCGGCTTAATGACGCTCGAGTTTGCGCCCAATAATTCTCGGCCGTACGGCTGCGATGATGGGCCAGGCGGACCGTGTTGCCGGAGGTGTCCCACAAGAGAATCTCACCGCTGTAGAGGCTCCATCCCCCCATGTTCGTTGGGTTGTTAAAACAGTAGAAGGAAGAACCGGGGCAAGCCTGGCTGTCGTCGGTTGAAAAAACAAACCAGTTCTGTGACTGCATGTCGCGGGCGCTGTTGTGCGCGGCGTTGCCGACGTTTTGAATGCCGTCGTTAAGGCAAGAACGCACGGCGTTGCTCGCCAGATCGAGCAGGCCATAGCCCCAATTACTGGGGCATCCATTTTGCGCCGTTCCTGGGTACCACAGGGAGGCGGCGACCATTTTGCCGGAACCATCGAGGCCCCAGTCTGTGTGATTGCCGGTCCCGCCCCCCGGCAGTTCAAAGACTGAGCCGTTCGTATTGTAAATTGTTCTCGGGTTGGGGCCCTCGACACTTACGCCGTTATTGGGGACAATTTGAAGCTTATGGTAGGTGACGCTGGGCATCACCGCGCCCATCGCGGCGCTGGTTGCATTGCCGTTGCCGGCGTTCAACGTCACGAGAAAAACGTCGGCGGTATACGAATAGCCACCCATGTCGGGGGCGCTGGTCAGCCAGATATGGAGGCCGTCGTTGGAGATGTCCATGTCGCCGGGGATGACGGCGCTCGCGTACTGAGAAAAGGTAGCCAGAACGGTCGAGGTCACCGTCGCGTTCGGGGGCGTTCCGCTGATCGTCCCCTTGATGAATTGATTCCCGCGCGTGTAGTAAAAAACTTTCGGATTCGTCGTGTCCCAAAGTAGAATGGCAGAATTCGAGCCCGGCATATTCGACTGAGAGACAACGATGTTGCCGCTCAAATCGACGACCATAGGACCACCGAAACCACCACCATTACTCTGGCTGAGCATGAGGTAAGTATCACTGGCGTTAAATGGAGTAATCGTATTGTAAAAATGGTTCGCTCCAAAGAGTGCGGACGTGGAGTCGGTGATGCGCGTGATCTTGCAGCCGAAAACTGGGTCGGTGTAGCTTTGTCCCTTCGTCGGCGGAACGAAGGTATCGTAATTGGGCGGTGTGTAGACGTTGGTGTCGTTTAGCTTTCCGCACGTGGGCAAACTGCTGGTTGACGCCACACCGGAGCCGCTGAAGGTGATGATGGCTGGGGAGTTAGTGGCATTGCTGAGGACGGTGACGCTGCCGACCGCGCTACCCGCAGCCGTCGGCGAAAACGCAACGCTCAGCGTGGCTGATTGATTTGGGGTCAGAACGGTTCCCGCCGTGACGCCACTGGGGCTGAATCCGATTCCGACAGGAGTCACACTGGAAATTGTGACGTTTGAGTTCCCATTGTTTGTCAGCGTTGTGCTTAGGGAAGCGTTGCTCCCCACGTTCACATTTCCGAAGCCCAAATTTGTCGGATTGGCCCCAAGCAGGAGAGTTGTGGCCACTCCGGTGCCGCTGAGGGCGATGACCGTCGGCGAAGTAGGGGCGTTGCTAGCGAGCGAGACGCTGCCCGGCACGCCGCCGAGGGCCGCTGGAGCAAAGGCTACGTTGAAGTTCGCGCTTTGCCCTGGGCCCAGGGTCAAAGGTAAGGTCAGCCCCTTCGTAGAGAACCCGTTCCCGGAGGCCGTGGCCTGGGAAATTGTCAGGTTGGCACTGCCGGAGTTGGTGACTGCAATGGTATTCGTGTTGGTGGTTCCCATTACCACATTCCCGAAACTAACGCTGGTCGGTACAACCGAAATCTGGGGCGCATTCACCGTGAGCTTGGCCGCGCTGCTGGTCACACTTCCGACCGTGTTGCTCACCACGACCCCAAAGGTCGTTCCGTTATCCGAAGTAGTTGTCGCTGGCGTGGTGTAACTCGCTGCTGTGGCTCCCGTGATATTCACGCCGTTCTTCTGCCATTGGTAGCTCAGCGGTGCAGTTCCTGTCGCCACCACCGTGAACGTGGCCGTCTGTCCCGCGGCCACCGTCTGACTCGTTGGCTGCGTGGTGATCGTCGGCGCTACCGGCGCGGGGTTCACCGTCAACGTCACCGCACCGCTGGTCACGCTTCCGGCCGTGTTGCTGATCACCACTGTGAACTGCGCTCCATTATCAGAACTTGTCGTCGCCCCTGTGGTGTAGCTCGAGGACGTGGCCCCGGCAATAGTCGCTCCGCTGCGGCTCCACTGATAACTCAGCGGCGCCGTTCCTGTCGCCACCACGGTGAACGTGGCCGTCTGCCCCGCGGTAACCGTCTGGCTGGCTGGTTGCGTGGTGATCGTCGGCGCCACCGGCGCAGAACTCACCGTCAAGGTCGCGGACGCGCTGGTCACTGTTCCCGCTGTGTTGCTTACCACGGCTCGGAACGTCGACCCGCTGTCCGCGGTCGTCGTGGCCGGTGTGATGTAGCTGCTGGAAGTCACTCCCGGGATATTCACCCCGTTCTTCTGCCACTGGTACGTTAGCGGCGCAGTTCCCGTCGCCACTACCGTGAACGTGGCCGTCTGCCCTGCAGTAACCGTCTGATTCGTTGGCTGCGTGGTCATCGTCGGCGCTACGGGCGCGGCGTTCACTGTCAGCGTCGCCGCTGCACTGGTCACCGTACCCGCCGTATTGCTCACCACCACTCGGAAGATCGACCCGCTATCTGACGTCGTCGTAGTCGGCGTGATGTAGCTCGCCGCTGTGGCCCCGGCAATGTTCACGCCATTTTTTTGCCACTGATAGCCCAGCGGGGCCGTACCAGTCGCCACAACCGTGAAGGTTGCCGTCTGTCCTGCCGTCACGGTCTGATTCGCAGGTTGCGCAGTGATCGTCGGCGCCACCGGCACGGCATTCACCGTCAGCGTCGCCGCTGCACCGGTCACCGACCCAACTGAGTTGCTCACTACGACTCCAAACGTCGATCCGCTGTCTGAGGTTACCGTAGCTGGCGTGATGTAGCTCGCCGCCGTAGCCCCGGCAATGTTCACTCCATTTTTCCGCCACTGATAGCTCAGCGGCGCCGTGCCGGTCGCCACAACCGTGAAGGCTGCCGTTTGTCCTGCCGTCACAGTCTGATTCGCAGGTTGCGCAGTGATCGTCGGCGCCACCGCTGCGGCATTCACCGTCAGCGTCGCTACCGCGCTCGTCGCTGAGCCAACTGAGTTGCTCACTACGACTCCAAACGTCGACCCGCTGTCTGAGGTCGCCGTAGCCGGCGTGATGTAACTCGCCGCCGTAGCCCCGGCAATGTTCGCTCCATTTTTCCGCCACTGATAACTCAGCGGCGCCGTCCCCGTGGCCATCACCGTGAAGCTCGCTGTCTGCCCCGCCGTAACGGTCTGACTTACCGGCTGCGCGCTGATCGTCGGTGCCACTGCGACTGAATTGTCCGTGAAATTCACTCCCGTGATATTCGTCGCACTGACGCTTACGCTCTGGCTCGGCGGACTGAACGTGTAGCCCGCGTTGGTAGGCGTCACGGTGTAAGATCCGCCCAGCAAACCAATGAAGGTATAACCGCCAGAGGCATTCGCGGTTGTCGTCGTGCTCGCGGTACCGCTCAGTGTCACGCTCGCTCCGCTTGCTCCTGCGATAGGAGCAATCGTGCCGGAAATGCTGAACGTTTGCGCAGTGCCAGCGAAGTTCACGCCAGTAGCATTGGACCCATTCAAAATCACACTTTGGTTGCTCGGACTGAATAGATATCCCGCATGAGTTGGAGTAACTGAGTACGTGCCGTTGGGTAATCCGGAAAATGCGAAGTTCCCCGCACCGTCGGCATTCACTGTACCGGTCCCGGCTCCCGTCAACGCCACGGTTGCTCCACTGCCTCCCGGGGCAGGACCAATCGTGCCCGAGATGCCCAGGCCGTTTGTCTTGAAATTGTGCCCACCGCTTTGTCCATGGTTGCTTTTCGAGTCTGCGGAACGGACCTGATAGTAGTAAGTGGCGGCAGGAACCAAACCCGAGACGGTCACTACGTGATTCGTGACCATGGCAGGATCTACGATCGTGCTGGACCCGTATGTTGTACTGGTTCCAAAGTCGACCGCCGAATCGGCCGGGACATCCGTTGTCCACGCGATTTGGGCGGAAGTAGTCGCGGATAGGACTTGTACGTTCGTTATGTTCAGCGGCGACGGCGATGGCGATGGCGCACCGGTACTGGTGCCGCTAACCACACCTGCGCACCCGCTCAGCCCAAGCATCGCCAAGACCGCGACAAAAACAGAGACATAACCAAACAAACGATTTAGCCGCAAATGTTTGCTTCCGGTGAACGAAAACACCAAGTCCCCCTTGCTTTTTCGCACGATCCTCTCCCCGGGCTTAAAGCAGCCTGGGAGGAGTGCCCTGAGGTAGTTGCTCTATATGGCCCAACTTCCATATTCCGACCTGGGGCAAGACTAAGCGGAGGAGGCTCCCCAAACTACTGGTTAAGAGTTCAGTTTAGGGTCAGGGGGAAAACGGCCGCCCAGGACAGGGGGAACGACAGGAGAATACTGAACGAAGGTCTATGCTCGGCACCTCATCGCACTTACTGCATTGGGTAGCGGATCGACGATGTCCTTCCTGCGGCGGCGTCGACGTGCGGCGCTCGGCCAAAAAGAGCCTGTTCGAGGTTGCGCTGTTGCCCTTCTTACTTGCTCGCCCGTTCCGCTGTGAAAGCTGCGGCAACCGCTTTTACGGTCTGGCGTTCCGACGAAGAGTTTCGTCCCCCTCTGATGCGATACCAATGTCGGAGCTGCCGCAGGATTACGAGGTTCTGATCTACGGACGGAAGGAAGACGAAGAGCCCTTTCACGAAGAGACAAACGTCCGTGTGCTGAGTGCCCGCGCCGGGCTTATCACACTAGCGACAAGCGTGGAGCCTGGTCAACACCTGATCGTGATAAATCTAGACACTCAGGAAGATCAACTATGCCGCGTAGCGTTCGTTGGCGAGCAAACGCTTGGTCGGAATATGATTGGAATTCAATTCAGCCGCCCTGGCTGGGAATTCTGGCAGATTTACGACTCCGGACACCGAAGATCCAACGCTCCCTCCGCGGCAGCACGCTGGAAACAATAACTGGCTCCGCTTACTCCTCACTTCTACTTCACACCGACCATTCCCCTACCAGCGCTCGAGATTCTCTGCAAGCGCGCTCCGCTGCTAAAGTTCATTTGAACTGAACTCTTCAACTGAAGGGCTCCACCTGTGCGCGTGTGCCCCTCAAAAACTGTCTCGTAGAGCCGTGCTGTCGGAAACCTTTGATCGGATGACGACGTTGGCCTCACGACGGTCCAAGTAGCCTGTGCGGTGTCTACCAAACAGCGCTCGAGCCGAAGGAGGCCGAGACCCGAATCCCGGCACCATCGGTTCGCGGCACCTCTCCCGAAATAAATTTCCAAGCCTACAATTCCGTAATCTTTCTCGCCAGTTGGTTCCGAAGTGAACCTCCCGAAATGCCCTGCCTACGCGGCATGCAGATTGGAGAACACTCGCGGAGCCTTCGATTTTGCTTCTGCTTCTGATCAAAAAAATAGTGCTCGCAGCCACCTGACTTACGGAACCTTTGGGACATTCGTTCGTCTCTATAGCAAGCAAATCGACCGTCTCCAAGGCCGCCAATAACCAGGTGGCTCCGGGTGAAGACCTCCCCGTTTAGACGGACTGTGGTGAAAAACAAGTCCGTCCAGGGAGGCTCCAGTGCTGCAGGCACGCGGGAGATTCGCAGTAGTGTCTTTTGCTTTTGGATTCTTATTTATTTTCGGTCAGGTTGCGCATTCTCAAGAGCGATCCAACACCTTCCCCACAGCAAAGGGCCAGGCACTTGTGATCCCTACACGGTGCGCGGGTCGCAAGCCGGTTCCCGATTCTCGGCGACAGAGCGTTTCTGCGCGCGAGGCGGACCATACGGACAAACCGTGCGCCGAGGCCCCGCTCGATCGCAACGCGACCGCCTCGCCGTGGCGTTCGGATAAAGGGGAAGAGGAAAACGGCGATCCGGTTGTGGAAGAGCTGAAAGGCCTGGGCGAAAAGGGACTGGTGATCCTACGGGCGCGCGAACAGGTTATAGAAATTCTGGAGGGACAGAACCGCTGCGCGGCTTGGTTTGGGCAAGGCGAACCGGATGCAGTGAGGAATTTTCGATCGCTGCATTATACGATCGACGAAACCGGTCGTGACTACACTTTGAAAATACAGGGCGCTGATAAAGGATGGCGGTATCAGCAGCCCTATGTCGCCAGTTCCATCGAGGGCGCAAGTGCCGGCTCCACTATCACGATTAACGGCAGAGGCGCTTTCTTTCAGCTCAGATCAGGTCTGCGCATTGTCGCGGCGGATGGAGGTCCGGGACAGCTCAGCACTTCCCAGTTGCTGCACATTGATTTCTACGTTGGAGGGACGCTCCACGCACAGGTGATTGCGCTGCTGCACGAATTCTCGCACATCGCCGGCTTGCTTCCGGTGGACGGCGGAAGTTTGGCTGGAAGTGAACTCTCCACACAAAATACGCAGATCGTGTTGCGACATTGTCGCGCGCAAGTGGAAGCAGCCGGGAGACACCCGAGCCTGTTGCTGAATCCTGGGCCAAGCCGCGCTGCACGTACTGAATTCCTTGGAATGCGGTAGCTTGCTACCCGCTTTTCCGGCGTCAGCCCTCAAGGCAGGCGTCAGTAGTGGGGCGTGCTTGCTGGATCATCCTTTAGTGCTTTGTCGGGCGCAAAAGCGGCGGCCCTTCGAGGCTCAGGACAAACAAGACCGCCACACTCCAAAAAATGCGGGTGAATCACCATTCTGGGCTCGTACAGTCATTAAACAATCACTTACTTGACTTCTACAGGTTTTAAATGGAGACTCCCCCGCACAAGGTCGCGTGAGAGCGGCGCGTCTCTTCCACTTGAGTGTCCCTCAATGTCCCGAGCAACTTCGAGTGGGCTAATAAACTAAATCATCGGCTATAGCCGCTTGCATTGCATTGAACGCGAGTTGAAATCGGCGACTCTTTCCCAGCCAGGAGTGCGTCATGGGTTTGCACGTTCGGAGTCTCGGGCCCCGCATTGCGGCACTTGTGCTTGCGCTGATAGGTCCGTCGTTCGCGATGGGCCAAACCGTGGGGCCGAACGTCAACATGGTCTCCGGCACGCAATGGCCTGGTGGCGATCCCTTCCTGCAGCGGCAGAATGAACCTTCGGTAGCGGTTTCTTCTCGAAATCCTTTTCATCTTTTGGCAGGGGCCAATGACTATCGTTCCGTAGACTTAGCGTTAACCACCAACGGAGAAACGGGCGATGCTTGGCTGGGACTTTTTAAATCTCTCGACGGCGGAGCGACCTGGCGGAGCATTTTGCTTCCTGGGTGCCCGTACAATACACCCATTTGCAGCGGCGCCCCCGCGGTAAGAAACGCAGGCTATCAGGCCGCGGCAGACCCGACGGTACGCGCCGGCACAAACGGGATGTTCTATTACGCCGGATTGGTTTTCAATCGCGGATTCAATCCCCGCAGCGCGATAGTCGTTTCTCGTTTGATCGACCTAAACAACAAAGAGAATGCTGATCCCAAGGACATCCTAAACGGCGATGCGATTCAATACGTCAGCACCTCTATCGTCGCTTCCGGAACGTCGTCTCTATTCCTGGACAAGCCTGTGGTCGCGGTGGACATTCCCCGCGCCGGCGCTACCAATTGTAATCTGACGGTAAATCAGCCGGGCAATGGCCAAGTCCGCCAATCCTTCCCAGCGGGCAACGTATACGTGGCTTACACCGCATTTCGCGAGGCACCGAACACAGATCCGGCGGTCACTGCCCCTCTGGAGTCCGACGTCTATTTTGTTCGTTCTAAAAATTGCGGAGCCTCGTGGGGTACTCCGGTACTTCTCAGCAGCGGCAGTAAAGTCAGTCAGGGAGCGTCGATCGCGATAAATCCGTTGAAGGGCACGGTTTATGTTGCCTGGCGGCAGTTCCAAGCCAAATCTGGCACCACCACCCAGCCCGACGCTATCGTCGGAGTCACCTCTATCGACGGTGGCGCTACCTTCTCCGGGGCCGTCCGAGTAAGCACGTTCGCGCCATTTGATGAGGGCACCACAAATACTTCCTTCCGAACGAATGCTTATCCGACCGCTGCTTTCGACGGTTCTGGACGCACTTACGTCGCGTATTCCGCGCGCAACACGGTACCCAGCGGTGATGCACACATCGTGGTGTCCACCTCGCTCGGCGGCGCTAGCTGGTCAACCCCAGTCCAGGTCGACAATCCTGCCATCGATCCCGTCAACAATCCGTTTGGTCGCGGGCATCAGATCATGCCCGCCCTTACCTTCGCGGCCGGGAAGCTGTCACTCCTTTACTACGATTTACGCCTCGATCACACTTTGGGCTTATTCAGTCCACTTCTGAGCCAAGGGCAGCCCACCGGCATGTACAGCGAATTGCCGGCCCTGGCCGGCGAACTGGGGCTAACGCCACCGCTGATCGGCGCGGTCTTCAACGCATTTATCGACGATTCCACGATTTCGCTGCGACGCCATACGTTTGATTTACGGGTGGCGCAAGCCTTGCCCGGAAAAACTCCTCTCTTTGCCCCATCCGTTCTGGTTTCGCAATATGCGTACGGGTGCTGCGCCGCGAATCAAACCGATATCGAGCAGCTTCAGTTCAATGTGCCGAATCTTCCCATTTTTCGCTCAGGCACAGCGCCGTTCATGGGCGATTACCTGGACATCGCGGCATCGCCTCAGTTCCTGCCGCCGACTGGGACAGCATCGACCACAGATATTGGCGACGCTGACAGTGACGATTGGCAGTTCAACACTAGTGCCTCGACGCCGACGATATTCCATGCGGCTTGGACCGACAATCGTGACGTCCAGGCGCCCGCCGATGGCGACTGGACCCATTACACGCCGCCGAACTCTCCATCTATCGGCTCCACGAGTATTTTCCAGCCCGGGACTACGGTGCCCGCTTGTCAGGTCGGCTTCACCGGTTCGCGCAACCAAAATATCTACACGGCGCCGATCAGTGGTGGACTAGTATTCGGCGCCCCCGGAAATACCAAGCAACTCGGCACAACAGTCTTCAATGGTCAGACAATTCTGTTGCAGCGAGCTTTTTCCGTGGTGGCGCAGAACGGAACGAACGCCATCAAAAGTTTCCGGTTGACCATTGCCAATCAGCCTCCCGGAGGAGCCGCATCCTTTCTTCAATTCGCCCAATTGACGACGCTGGACGTGAGCATCCCACCTTTTTCCAGCGCGACGCGATCGGTGTTTGCGACCTCGACTAACACGACCGCCAGCGTGGCGGTGAGTATTGCGGAAATCACGGCGCCCCTCGGCACGCTGGTTCCCGGTGGACTGACAAGTTCCACGATCTTGAATCCTGACGCGACCAATCCCGCCATCACGAATCCGGCCATCACGAATCCGGCCATCACGAACCCAGCCATCACGAACCCGGCGATTACGAACTTTGAGGTCACCAACCCAGCCATCACTAATCCGGCGATCACCAATCCCGCCATCACGAACCCGGCGATCACGAATCCGGCGATTACCAACTCAAGTTTTGGGAGTGTTAGCGTCGTCAATCCGGCGATCACAAATCCCGCCATAACTAATCCGGCGATCACCAATGCTTCGGTCGCCAATCCGGCGATCACCAACCCCGCCATTACAAACGTTAATCCTGCCAACACCAGCGTTTCCGATACGCAGTGGACGGTCAGCAACACCGGCAATACCGAGGGCTCCTTCGCGATCAACCTCGCTTCCAGTTCCCCGGTGCCACTGGGCAACGTGCTTCAGCTCATCATCTCCAAGCTGTATCAGACGCCGGCGGCCCCGACTGGAACAGATTGCAACTTGAAAGTGGAGACGCACAACGTTGTGGTGACCAACATCGTTAATCCGGTGTTGCTGAGCCCGACGAATCCCGCGATCACCAATCCGGGCATCACCAACCCAGCGATAACCAATGCCACGGTAGCGCTGGCTCCCGGCGAAACCGCGAACATCATCATTCGCGTGGTCAATACAGACATCCATACGTTTCCCACCTTTAATCCAGCCGCGAGCGTGGCTCCAGTAGTGGTCTCCCAGGCGGTACCCACGTTAACGGTCCTGAATAGCGGTGGCGGCACTCCTCCCCCGCCGCCAATAACTGTGCCTCCGCTGCAAATTACGACTTCGAGTCTCCCAGATGCGGTGACCGGAGCGGTGTATGCGGCCTCGGTTCAAACGGTTGGCGGAAATCCCACTGCGCACGCGTTTTCATTGACGGGCGGCGCGCTGCCGGCTGGTTTATCGTTGGACCCGGTGACCGGCGCGATCACCGGAATAGTCAGTGCGAGCGGCGTGGCTACTTTTTCCTTTGGCGTGCAAGTGCAGGATGTGGGTTCGCCGTCATTTCCTCAACATACCGTGACGCAAAGTCTGAGCATTCGAGTAGGTTCGCGGATAATTTTTGCGCCAACGACCTTGGCCCAAGCGACCCAGGGAACTTCGTATAATCAAACGATTTCGGTTACCGGCGGAGTGGGCGCGATCGGACTGTCGCTGGTGGGCGGCAATTTGCCTCCAGGCCTCACGCTGAACGCCCTCTCGGGAGTGATCTCGGGAATTCCTACCGCATCCGGCCCCTTCAGTTTCACAGTGCAAGCCACCGATAGCGCAACGCCGCCGCAAATCGTTTCACAGGGCTACACCATCAATGTTGTCAGCACTGGGCAGATTCCGGCCAATGTGAGTTTCGTAACGCAACCTGGAAATTCCACGGGTGGACAAATCCTGGCAGGCAGCCCAGTGATCGTGCAGGTCACGGACAACCAGGGCGCGGTGATCCCGGGCGCTCCGGTGGCGATGACGTTCAGCGGAGCGCCGCCCTGCTCCGCGGCAACGTTGAGTGGCACGCTGACGCAGACGACCAACGCGCAAGGCCAAGCCATTTTCAACAATCTATCCATCGATCGCGGACAGCTCGGTTACACGCTGCTGGCGATATCCGTAAACGCTACGGGCGTCTCCAACCCTTTCGCTGTCACTGGATTCTGCGCTACGGCGGCGATGTCTACGCCTCGCGAACTGCACACGCAGATCTTGTTGAGGAACGGCAAAATGCTGCTCGCCGGCGGTATAAATAACACTAGCAACGCTCTGAACACTGCCGAGCTTTACGATCTAGCGACTGGCACGACGTCTGCGACCGGCAATTTGGCTGCGCCTAGTGGGCGTACGAACCAAGCGAGTGTGCTCCTGCCAAATGGGAAGGTGCTCCTGCTCGGAGGGTTCGATATCACTGGCACTCCTCTAGCCACCGCAGAATTGTACGATCCCACTACAGGCGTTTTCTCTTTCACGGGCAGCATGGCGCAAGCAAGAGCTAACGCTCCCGCCGTACTACTGGGAGACGGCAGAGTCCTCGTCAGTGGCGGCTTTGGGTTGAGTGGGGCGTTGAACAGCGCTGAGATCTACGATTCGGCAACGGGATCGTTTACACGTACGGGCAACCTAAGCCAACCCCATGTCCGACACATAATGACCCTTTTGCCTAACGGAAAAGTCCTTGCTGCCGGAGGCCGGGCCGCTGGCATTGTTCTTTCCACTGCCGAGATTTTCGATCCGACAGCAAATAACGGCGTCGGCGCTTTCACTTCAATCGGCAACATGAACAGTCCACGTGACGAAGCTGGAGCGACGTTATTGCCAAACGGCACTGTGCTCTTGGCGGGGGGCTTTGTCAGCATTCAGACACCTTTAACTCCATCAGCTTCCAGCGCCGAGATCTTCGATCCGGTGACGAATACTTTTGCCCTCACAGGTAGCATGAGCGTCCCGCGAGCGCACCCGACCGCCTCGCTTTTGCCCGACGGCACTGTATTGATAACCGGTGGCGTTCCGGACAGCGGCTTGACTACACCCGCCTCCTCGACGGCCGAAATCTTTAATCCGTCTACGGGAACGTTCAGCGCGACTGGCTCGATGACCATGCAGCGCGAGTTTTCGGAGGCGGTAGTCTTACTGAGCGGCAATGCGTTGATTTCCGGCGGCGATGACGGCGTGAACACAACCGCTAACGAAGAAATCTTCTACAGCACTGCTGCTGCGGCGCCACTTATCGTGACGACGACCTCGATTCCGAGCGGTGTTGTCAATCAAGCTTACGTGCGCATGTTGCTGCAACAAGGCGGCGCGGGCTCCCTCACGTGGACCCTGACGTCTGGCTCGTTACCGGCAGGTATCGCGCTCAGCCCCAACGGGGTTCTCTCCGGCACACCGACAGCAACCGGTTCCTTCCCGTTCACGGTGCAAGTGGTCGATAGTAGCAGTCCTCAAAAAACGGCTACCGCAACTCTCGCTCTTACCATCAGTCCACCACCCGCTTTGGCGTTCACTTCCGCAAGCATGCCGACCGCCGTGGTCGGACAACCCTATATCCAGCCGCTACCGGTAGCGGGAGGAACGCAGCCTTACAACGCTACGGTGACCAACGGCACCCTGCCACCAGGACTGAACCTCAGCAGCGGTGGAGTGCTGAACGGCACGCCCTCGGGCACCGGAAGCTTCACCTTTACCGTGACGGTCACGGACTCCTCGACACCCACGAAAACGGCGACGCAAACCTTGACCATGGGAGCGAACACCCTGGTCATTACCACCACCGCGCTGCCCAGCGGAATCGTAGGAGTGGCCTACAACGCGCCCATCAACACCGGAGGCGGAACTCTGCCGCTTTCGTTCTCGTTGACGAATACCGCGTTCCCACCGGGTCTATTGATTCAGCAGCCGCCTCCGACTTCGACCAGCGGCGCGCTCGCGGGGACGCCGACACTGGCGGGAACGTACACGTTCTCCGAATCTGTAGTCGATAGCTCCAACCCGCAGCAAACCGCGACACAGAATTACGTCGTGACGATCGCACCCGCGGGAAGTGCCGTACCTGCGAATGTCACGTTTGTCAGCCAGCGGCAGAATTCGGTGGGAGGGCAAATCCTCAGCGGCGGCCCCGTCGTCGTGCAAGTCACTGACGCTAACAACGCTCCGATTCCGGGAACGACCGTTGCGATGACTCTCGGCGGCATTTTCAACACTCGGCTCCCGTGCGCAGCAGCGACGCTCAGTGGAACATTGACGGCTATGACGAATGGCCAGGGACAAGCCACGTTCTCGAATTTATCGATCGATCGCGGCGGCTACGACTTCGCATTGCTGGCCAGCACGGGCAGCGCTTCCGGGAGCTCAGGCCCGTTCTCAGTGAACGGATTCTGCGCTTCGGGAAATCTTTCAACCGCGCGCGAAGCGCACACTCAGAAACTGCTAGGCACGCCCCAATCCACAATCAAGTTGCCCGTTGATCCAAGGGGCACCTATCTACTTACCGGTCCAGGCGACTCGCCGAATTCACCGCTGGTAATCTCGCTCGCTTCCTTGGGGATTAAACCGGGTGATGTGATCTCCGCGGTGTCCGTGGGAGATGAGGATGCCTGCGGGGTAGGTCAATTCTGCTCCGGCGAATTATTCGCCCCGTTTGTCTGCGGTGTCTTCAGCTCTTCAAATACGTTGCTTCCCACGGGAGGAACGCTCAATCGAGTTCCGGGCGCAATAGCTCCCAACTTCGCGACGGCCTTTCCTTGTGGCACAGGCCCGACCGTGGGTGGAAACGTGCCGACCGACATACCGCAGGATTTCGCACTGTTCGGAGAACGCGTCACGGTGCCGGCCGGGGCAGCCTATCTATTCGTCGCCGTTGCGGATACTTTCTATGCTGACAATATTGACCCGAACGGAGATTTCGGCGTAGCGATTACCAAGAATACAGCGAGCTCCGTGAATGGCAAGGTGCTGATCGCCGGAGGATTCGACAACCTAGGCAACTCGTTAAACAGTGCCGAACTCTTTGACCCGGCACTTGGATTTGCGTCACCCACGGGCAACCTCTCCAGCGGCCGCGACTCGCATGTCAGCATCGTGCTGCCAAATGGCAAAGTGCTTTTGATCGGAGGCGCCAACAACACAACCAATCTGGCTACCGCTGAATTGTACGATCCGGCCACGGGAACCTTTACTCCCACCGGCAGCATGTCTCAGCCGAGAGTTGTTGCCGCCGCTGTCCTGCTGGCGGACGGCAGAGTGCTCGTGAGCGGTGGGGTCAGTACCCAGGTCGCCAGTAACACGGCCGAAATCTATGATCCGGCTACCGGCGTGTTTACCCTTACCGGCAATATGACGCTGGGGCGTACACGTCACGCGATGACGCTGCTCCCGAATGGCAAAGTTCTGGTCACCGGTGGACGCGACGCTGGCCTAAACTTCTTCGCGCTTTCCAGCGCGGAGATTTTTGATCCTTTCGCAAATCAAGGGATCGGCGCATTCACTGCGATCGGAAACATGAACAGTCCGCGGTTCAAGCACACCGCGACGCTGCTGTCCAATGGCACCGTCCTGATCGTCGGGGGTTTCAACGGGGGCACTACCAGCGCCTCTGTTGCCAGCGCGGAGATCTTTGATCCGAGCACAAATGCCTTTACGCCAACCGGGAGTATGAACACGCCGCGCGCCCGGCACACCTCTACGCTGCTTCCCGATGGCACAGTGCTGGAAACTGGCAGCATCAATGGCATTAACGGCGTGATCGCAGCCCCCCCTGCGGAACTCTATTCGCCCACTTCCGGGACATTTTCTCCTACGGGGTCCCTGATAACCGGCCGGGAATTGCCCGCGGCAACGCTGCTGCTCAACGGCAACGTTCTGCTGTCCGGAGGCGACGACGGTGTCAATACCTTGGCAAGTACCGAGGTCTATTACAACCCGGTCGCCCAAGCCCCAATCGCAATTACCACCACCTCTGTTCCCAACGGGATCATCAGCCAGCCCTACGTTCAACTCTTGCTCGAACAGGGCAGCTCTGGACCACTCACCTGGTCGCTGGCTTCCGGCACGTTACCATCAGGCATCACGCTAAACGCGAACGGAATCCTGTCCGGAACTCCCACGGCGGCGGGCTCCTTCCTCTTCACTGTGCAAGTGACAGATGGGATCAGCACAACGACCGCTACGTTTGCGCTGACTGTAAATGCCCCGACGCTCGTCTTTGCGCCACAAACACTTCCCACTGCGATTACGGCAAGCCCCTACAGCGGATCGCTCACGACTTCGGGCGGTACTCTCCCAATCACTCTCGCCGTAACGAACGGCTCGCTCCCGGCAGGCGTCACGCTCGGCGCGAATGGAGTCTTCAGCGGCACAGCGACTTCCGCTGGCCCTTCAACGTTCACCGTGACGGTCACCGACTCCTCCGCGCCTCCTCAATCCGTATCGCAAACATTCACCATCCAAGTGACGGGTCGGCTGGCAATCACCGTGACGTCACTAGGGGGCGGTGCCGTCGGCACTCCGTACAGCGCCACTATCACCACCACCGGGGGATCCGGCACCATCGCGTTCGGACTTAGCAGCGGCACTCTGCCTTCGGGCCTGACCCTAAGCCCGCAAGGCGCTCTCAGCGGCACCCCAACTGCGGCCGCAAGCTTCGCATTCACGGTTATCGCTGTCGATTCCTCAGCGCAACCCCAATTCGCCACGCAAAATTACGCGATTGATATCGCTCCTGGGGCAACCAACATCCTCTTGACGCCCAATCCTCTCAATCTCGTAACCACGAACACGGCGCTGATGACGATTACTCTAGGAGCTCCGGCTCCCGCCAATGGACTCGTCGTAATACTCTCAAGTAGCAATACCTCCGCAGCCTCTGTGCCTTCGAGTGTCTCGGTTCCGCAAGGCGCAAGTACGACGACCTTCCCGGTCACCGCCGGCGCCACTGCCGGCACAAGTGCGGTCATCACCGCTTCAGCCACTGGCTTTACCAACGCCACGGCTACCGTCCAAGTGACCCAAACAGCATCTTCTACCGGAGTCCATTTCGTTGCCGGCCAGTCGTTTTTCACCGTGCCGTCTGGGCCGGTAACAGGAACTGCGGGCGCGCCTGGTTTCACGCAGTCTAATTGGAATAACGTTGCCGGGGCTAGCGGTTCAGCGAACAACCTTGTAGACGCGACGGGACTATCGACCGCCATGAATGCTTCCTGGTCTAGTACCGATCCATGGCAAGCGCTCACGGGATCGGCAGCGACGCCAGACGCACAGCTAATGAACGGCTATCTCGATGGCACGTCTGCGGTTACGGTCAGAAATGTTCCCTTCCCTGTCTACAATGTCGTCGTTTATTTCAACGGTGATAGCCCAACGCAGGGTCGTGTCTCTCAGTACCAGGTTGGATCGACATCAATCTTCGCTCAAGACAACGCGGCTTTCAGCGGAACCTATACTCAGGTCCCGCCCACTTCCACCGCCGACTTGGGCGCCAACACGCCCGCCGGCAATTTTGCGGTGTTCTCAGGCTTATCCGGTTCCTCGTTCACCCTCAACGCGATACCTGGCTGTTCTCTGGGAACCCAGAGGTCGGTTGTCAACGCCATTGAGATTGTGCCAACGCAGAACGTAATAGCCCTCGCCACAGACGGGCCGCTGCTGGCCGTCAACCGCAGCTTTAACGCCACCGTCACGCTCCCGCAGCCGGTGCCTGCCAACTCGAGCGTTACCGTCTCCCTTGCAGCCAATCCGTCCGGCGTAGTCGGCATCTCGCCGGCTACGCAAATCATCCAGGCTGGCCAAACCACCGCCGTCTTCGCGCTGACCGCTGGCGCTACTGCTGGCAGCGTGGTCTTGACCGCCACCGCGACGGGTTACAACAACGCCATCGCTCCTCTCACCGTAACGAGTAACGTCATCAGCTTCGGAACAATTCCCAATTTGGCCCCCGGGCAAAGCGGCAGCCTGCCAGTCAGCCTATCCTTCCCCGCCCCGGCCAACGGCCTGACTATCAATTTCAGCAGCGCTAACACCTCCATCGCCACCGTTACGCCCAGCGTTTTTGTGCCCGCGGGGCAGCTCATATCGTCGGCAAATCCGCAAGTAACTGGTGTGTCCATCGGCACAACGCAAATCACCGCAACAGCCGTGGGATTCGCGCCCGATACCGTGACCGCCACGATCACCGTGACAGACTCGCTCAATCCAAACCCTATCAGCGTGAATGCAACCAGAACCGCGAACGTCACCCTGACCATTTCCGCCGCAGCCCCCGTGGGCGGCATCACGTTCAATCTGTCTTCCGACAACACCGCCGCAGCCACCGTGCCCGCCACCGTCACCATTCCGCAGGGGCAGCTCAGCGCCACGTTCGGCGTAACCGGCGTAGCTCAAGGCTCCGCGAATCTAACTGTGACCTCGCCAGGGGTCACCACCATCACTGCGCCCATCAGCGTTGGCCCTCCGCCGACGTTAGGCATTAATGTACCCACAAACCTTGGGCAAGACTTAGAGGTTGATAATCAGTCCATTAATTTGGGAGCGGCTCCGCCCAGCAATGGAGCTCTGACCTTGACCAGCAGCTCACCCAGCATCTTATTGGCAACCACTCCTGCGGGTCCGTTCAGCCAATCCATCACCCTGGCGCTCTCGCAAGGCAGCTTCTCGGTT
>Ga0137409_10001368_pt1 | contig 26455 bp, 40 predicted proteins | sample CZODoug1_16funga_FD_122059 | JGI IMG/M metagenome (GOLD analysis project Ga0137409, IMG submission 122059) | Vadose zone soil fungal communities from Angelo Coast Range Reserve, California, USA - CZODoug1_16fungal (Hybrid Assembly) | ecosystem: Environmental > Terrestrial > Soil > Vadose zone...
TGTTCTGCACAGCCAACGTTTGAATCACCTGTTTGTGCAGGTTGGTGATGTCTTCTGCGTTCACCGCTTGGAGAATTTTAGAACCGTCTTGACCGGTCCAGCCCTTGCGCGCGGCTTGATAGGCGTTCATCTGCTTGATGTCCGCGATGGACGATGCCACCACATCAGGTGCCGGATTGGCCGCAGCCAAGTTGATCGTGTTGATCTTGTCGGCCTTCCACGTTTGGTCATGGCTGATCTCAAGTTGATCGCCCTCGAACTTGGAAAGCTCCGATATACTTTGAAGTTGCAACGCGGTCGCGCGCTTCGAGTAGATGCGCTTCTGCTCGTCGTTGTCGAGAGCATCCACGTTCTTCGAGATGCGATCCTTCCACCACGCTGCGGTATCCGTGGTCAAGCCTTTGGCATACGCTCCTTGCCGGGTGGTGCGCGCATCCTGCTCGTACTGAATGTAGTCCGCCTTGTCCTGGGCTTCAGTCTTGAAGATCGCGTCAGCATTCTCACGCTGCTGCATGTCGTAGGCGACCGCAGCAAGGCCGGTGCCGGCAACTTGAAGCGACTTGCCGAACGCCATCTGATCGACCGAGCGCGAATCAAGCAGCGCGGGCGATGCGATGCTCTCTACCCGCGCGTTGGGCAGCGGAGCCGGTGTTGCCTGGGGATTGTCGTAGGTAGGAACTTGCATGGCTAGGTGAGCGTTGCGCCGCTCTTACGAATGTTGTACCAGCTCGACGCTACCGAGCCCACTCCGGTGAGCAACGTAGTGGCTGCATCCAGCCCAGGACGTTCCGCGCCCGCTCGGTAGCGCAGGAACCGCGCGTTGTTGCGGTCGTTCGTTGCAGCCACGTCGTAGCCCCACGCTTCCTTGAGCGCATTGTCCTTGATGATCTGCGAATCGCGCTCGCTCATGACTTCGGTGCCTTCGAGGATAGCCATTGGCGATCCGCTTTCCAGGCTCACACCGCTTGCCGCCAAGCCGGCGCGTTGCGTCCCTTCGAGCTGCCGGGCTTTGAATCGCGCATTCTGCACAGCGACTTCACCGCGGTACTTCGCGTCCGCGGACTTCGCCGTGTCCAATGCCGCATTGGTGTCCGCGGTGTTGGCTTGGATTTCGTAAGCCGCCTTGTCCGACTTGCCTTTGGTGTACGCGGCAGCGGTAGCCATGAGCGTGCCCGCACCCTGGATACCCAACGCTGCCGGGCCTAGATCAGATGCGCTGCACATACGTCACTTCCTTTCGCATACCGATACCGTGATCGTAATAGCCAAGAGCGGTGAACATTTTCGCCGTCTTGCCGTTATCGATTCCCGCGCTCACACCAAGCTCAAGCATCTTCACCCCGCGCTCGGCGGCTGTAGCTTCGAACGCTCGCACCAGCCGCAAGAATGCGGTGCATCCCCTGTGCGCCGGGTCCACGAAGATCGCCACATCCGACGCGATCTTGTCGTGGCCCCACAAATGTTCGACCACCACAAAAGCCAGCAAGCCGACGATTGTCTCATCTTTGCAGGCCACTAAGATACCGTTATTGGCGATCAACCGTTCGATCACCACTGCTGCTTTCTCGATAGAGAAATCCAGCTTCAGAAAGTTTGGCCCTTCATCACGCATACGCCGCCCGAGCGAGAGCAATTCTTCCGCGTCGGCCGGCGTGGCTAGTCTGATGCTAACCACCGACTGCCACCTTCAACGACATCGCCAGCACGGTGAGCGGCAATGGATTCTCTTGGCGAATAGCGATCCCGCCGTCTTGGTTCCAGCTCGGATCGATCTTAATGGGGAACATCCCGCTCACCATGTTGGGCGGTGAACCCCACGGCTCGGTCGTGCGCTGCTTGACTTCGCGCAGCTTGGTCAAGCTCGGCCCGACCTTGATGGTGGAAGATTGGTAGACGCGCAGCATCACTTCGTCCACGTTCTTCGTCACGCCTTGACCGGATGCTGCTGCCTCGAATGAAAGCGGCAGCGTTTCGATGTCGCAGTTATAACCGATGCCGACAGAGATGACGCTCGCAGCTTGCGGCAAAGCTATCGCCCCGTTGGTGACAACCAATCCCGGTATAACTGCGCCGTCTGCGAGCACCGTAACTGGCACGCCTTCAAGATGGTAAAGCCCTCCGGTGATGGCCGCGGTCGGCGCTCCGTTGTAGGTGCTGCCGGCATCCACGAAGAACGAAGACGCGAGCGTAGTCAGTTGCCGCGTGCGCTGACGTTCGAAATACCGCACCGTGCGGCCATTGATGACCCGACGAATGATTGCGTAGAGCACATCCTCCGTGCCCTCGGGTGTGGCGCAGACCGATTCGAAGAATCCGGTGGTGTCTCTGTGGAACCACGCGACCACTTGTTGATCGGGCACATAGGTGAGCCCAAGCAGCACACCATCGGAACGCACCGCCCAGGCGAATGAGTATGGCGCTCGCGTGTACGCCATGCTCTTGATCGTGAACGTGTCGAAAAGATGCGGAGCCATAACCGACAAGTCATTCGATCGGTAGCTCTGCTGTTGCCAGATAAAGTTCAACTCTCGAACTCGGCATCCCCTATCCTGTGCGTACAACACCGAGCCGCCGACCACGATAGGCGTGACGTTGCTCGCTCCAACGTAGTCTTCAGGTGTGTACGAAATGTTGGAAGGCGTCACCGGGCCTTGGCCGCTCGAATTCAATTTCCACTCACCGCCCGACGTGAGAAGAATCAAATCGGTGCTCGGAATGATATGGCGAATAGTGTCTGCGCGACGCGCTTTGAGCTGCACCGAGATGCTATCGTCGGCCAGTCCAGGTATGCGGTACGTCAAATTGCTTTCAGTTCCCGAGCGCGTGGCGAACACACCCTGCGGTGCATTATTCGAGCCGGCGAACCAGCGACGACCTTGGTAGTAACCGACCGTGCCAGGGAAATTGTTCGCGGTAGAGATGACATCATTCGAGATGGGCGGCGTGAACGTGGCATCGGGAAGAATGTTGGCATCAACGAAAGTTCCCGCCAGCGAAGAAGAGCCGATGAAGCCGTACAGCCCATTTGCTTTTTTGTAAATGTTGTAGCGCAGAAACGTAGTGCTCGACGGCAGTGGCGATGGCATCAACCGAATGCTGTTGCTATGCCCGACAACAGTTAGGTCGTTGTACACACCGACGAGTCGAGCAAGCCCGCTCGTGCCGGCGAACACACCGAAGCCCGTAGTGCCAAGAGCTACCCCGGTGTTCTCATCTCGAATAGTGAAGGTGTTCAACGCTGGAACAGTGTTGATGATGCCGAAGTAAGGCTGCGCCGGGAAGCCGGCAATAGTGAAGTTCTCCAAACACACCGGATCGCCTACGACGAAACCGTGATTCACGTTGGTGGTAAACACGCCAGGACTGGCGTTGGTCATAGCCGTCACCCACCCGGCCAAGCCTTGCGCAACGCCGATGCCGCCCGCCGCGATAGACGTGGTGTCTATGCTGACAGCAGCATTCAATCGACGCATCGTGAAGGTGGTGGCTAGTGGAACGCTGTCCACTTGGCCGATGAAGTAGTCAAACCAACCGTTCGCTCCTACCACAGTCACGACAGCGACGATCTGATTCACCACGAATCCGTGCGCGGCAGCAGTAGTGAACAATGCAGCAACCGCGCTCGTGACGCTATTGATACCGGCTACCGCTCCGGTGGTGGTGTGCATACGCGGACGATACGATTGCGATTCTTCCAGCGTGCCGTTGAGCGTGAAGGTGATTAGGTATTCTTGCAGCTTGGGCGCGCCGCCACCGCCGACAGTGAACATCAACTGGCTCGCGGAATTCACCGGCACAGCGATGGGTGCCATGCTGGCAATCGCCAACGTCCAGTTCACCGCGCCAAGCCGCTTCAGCTCTCGCTTGTCGTAGCTCGGATGTGTAATCGTCATCACATCCGCTGACTGCGTGTAGTGCAAATCTTGCAGGTCCGCTTCTAAGTAAGGGGATGCGATCTCGTACACACGCGCGCCTGTGCCGCCAGCGGTGTACGCACCATACGCCGTCGTGTTGATGTTCGTGCCGTCGAAGTAGGTGAGCTGGTAGGTGTTCGCTGCCGCTCCCGCAACAGTCACGAAGCGCCCGTTCAGTTGCGTCATGCCGCCGATGCCGGATAAGAAGATGACTTGTCCATTGGCGTAGCCATGCGCGTTCTGCGTCACCACGCCAGGGTTGGCCTGGGTGATCGCGGTGATCGCACCGCCCGCTTCGAGCACGGTGCCTGCTTGCGTGTGGAAACGGATGTACTGATCTCCAAACTCCAACTGATAGGCTTGCGCCGTGTTGAAGATGAACGGGATGAGCACCGACTGCTTGGCGCTGTTCTTCGTTTCGAGGATGTACTCGAAGCCTGGGCTGTTGACGACAGGACCGTGCGGCAACACTTCAAAATTGCGGCACGTCTTCAGCCCGGTTTGAAACTTGGATAGATCGATGCGCCCGAACAATTCAGGCGTAATCTCACCCGCAGAGAAGGAGCGAGTAAGTGTTGCGACTCTCATGCGCGAGCTGCTATTGAAGCCGGCGTGGAGTTATTGTACGGATTGGACTGCCGAGCGTTGGCGTCAGACATTTGAGCCCTCGGCAAATCGAACTTCAGGAACATCTCAAGCTGCTTCTCCGCGACCGCGACACCATCCGTTCCTTTGATGATCGGTCCGGCGAGAAACGATGCGAGATAGCGCGCGAGCGCTTGCACCATGAGCGGCGTGAACTTACCGGTGTCGGTCAAGGTTACCCGGTAAATCATCTGCGCTAAGTCGGTGTTCGTGTACACCACTTGGCTGTCGTCGTCAAGCGATTCGACAACGAAATCCTGCGAGTTGAGTGTGTCGGTCGCAGCCGGCGTAAGGATGTTCGTGTTGACCGTCGAGAACAGATCGGGTAGCGCGTCGGGCATCAAGACCGCAATCGGCTGAATGCACTTGTTTGGAAGCGCGTAAGCAAACGCCCAACCGATCGGTGGTGTGATGGCGAGTTTGGCGAGATTGGCACGGCGCGTGTTGCAGCGCCAGGGATGTATCTCCAGCAGCGCATCGCGCGCCATCGGGTAGAACCGAGCGCAGTGCATCGCTTGTACGCTGCCATCGGGCGGCGTGATCGCCGTGACTACGGCCTCATCACCGAGATGCCCGAGCGCGGTATTGCAGATGTCAACTTCAGACGCCATACGCTTCCCCTCTAAACAAAACGGGAGCTGCTAGCAGCTCCCGTTATCCAGCGACCTTGCAGCCGGTGAGCTAGGCGAGATCGTCGGCGAGAGCTGGTTGGCCGGCCTTGACCGGTTTGAACCACGTCGGCGCAATGGTGATCTTCTTTCCGGTTTCCTTGCCGAGAACGTCTTTCTCGTTCTCCACCTTGGCCGTCATGATCGACTCGGGCATCACGAATTCCTCGCCCGGTTCGCGCAGGGCAGTGCCGTCGAAACCCCGGCCGATTGCCACCACTCGGATCATCTTCACGTCTTTCCCCATGCGCTTCCTTTCTTTCCTGGGTTAAACTACTCGGCCGGTTTGGCTTCCTCGACCGGTTTGGCTTCTTCGACCGGTACGGGCTCGAACCAGCGCGGAGCGACAGGATTGCCCTCAGCGTCCTTCTTCGCGGTCATCAACGATTCGGGCACCACGAACCGCTCACCCGCTTCGTACACCGCTCCGAGATACAGCCCGCGACGCAGCGCCACGACCGCGACCATCTTTTTTTCTTCCGACATGATCTTTCCTTTTCGAGAGTTGAGCCGCCAGCACTACGCTGGCGGCATCGTTGGTTACACGTCGATGGTGAAGCCGACCGGGTAGATGACGTTGCGCTGCACGTCCGGCGAAATCCATCCGAGAATCGCACCCGCGGTGAACGGGCCGGTGGCAACCGTGTAGCGCAGCCCCAGGAACCGTTTGTAATTGTCGTAGGGTAGCGCCACGCGCACGAGCACCGTGTTCTTCAGGATAGCGGCCTTGCCGATGGCAGCGGTCGAGAAGTGGACGACCGGCGAAGACGCAAGCGTCGCAGCCGAGTCCGATTCGAGCGTGATGGTGAGCGTTGCGGCACCCGCTGCCGCGAAGTCGGCCGAACCGTCCGATTGCACGAACAGAATGGTTTCGGCGGGATTCACGCCCTCGTCCGCGAGAGCCGGCGATGCCGCCTGTCGCAGATCGATGACGTTGGCCGAGATCGCTGTGGCCGTTACTGCCGAACCGGACTTCACACCCGCAGCGGTGGTGGTGCCGTCGAAAGTCGTTTGGAGATCGATGAACATTTGGTGTGCCCTTTCTGTTTGGGGTTGGCCGCTCGGGAGCTACGATACGACGGCTTCGGTGGTCAGGATTTGATCCACCGTGCGGATGGGCACGCCGAAGAACTCGGTCTGCTTCTGCACGTAGCCCGGCGACACCGTACCGAACTGGTTGGCCGCATCACGGATCGAGAGCGCGGCGTTCGACTTGTCGATGGCGGCGACCGAGAGCATTTCCTTCACGGTGCGCGTTGCGTAGAACACCGGAGTGCCCATACCCATGAAGGGGATGCGCGCCATTGCGCGGGTCATCAACTTGATGAGCGCGGTGGCTGCGGTCGGCGCTTGCGAACCGGTTTGGCCCACGAGATCGGACACGTCGATGTTGGCGATGCGAACCACGTAGCGCCAGTCGCGCACCGTCAGGCCGCACTTCCACTGCCAGTGGTCGGCCAGCGCGCGGTAGCGGTTGTTGTTGGAGTCGAACGCATCGATCAAGCCCAGGTCTTCGTGGTTGAGCCCCGCCTTCGAGCCCTTGGGGAACAGACCGATCACGGTGTTTTTGCCCCATACCACGAGCCACACGCTCGTGTTGTCCGCGCCGGCACCGCCCGCGCTGATGACGTTCTGACCGTTGACGGCACCCGAGATCGTCGAGAAGCGCGGTGCCAGCCCCATGAAGCGCTCGGGGTTGACCGCGGTGTTTCCGTAGATCAGCGTTTGCGCCATCGCTTGGTTCATGGCTTCGAGGAACGCCTGGGCTTCCAGCAGCCGGAAGGATTTGTCGTTGCCGTTCAGCGCAGCCACGTCCTTGTCCAGCTCGGCGCGCGTTTCGAGCATCCCGCAGGCGTCTTCGATCTGCGCTCGCACGGTCTTGCTCGGGGGCACGCCCTGATACATCTGCCGCCAGATCGCGGTGGGGAGTCCCGTTCGCACGGTCGTCTTGTGGCCGGTCGGAAGGTTGCCTTCCATGAACGGCATGTCGAGCAGGATTTCGTTGGTCTGATTCAGCAGCTCCACTACCGTGGCGGTGGAACCGTCCGGGTCGAGAGACTTGGCCCAATCCAGCAACGTGACCTTGCCGCTCACGCCGATGGTCGCGCCGGTTTGACCGAACATCTGCCGGACGCCGACGACTTGGCCCCCGAGCACCCACGCTGCGAAATACGGAACGCCGTAGATCAGCGCGAAGGCGAAGATGAACGGAACCAGTAGGGCAAGGATATGCTGGATCATTTTGGTGCTCCTCTTATGAAAAAAGTTTCACGAATTGGGCCACAACGATTCTTCGGGCGACTTCGGGCCGGTGCGCGCTTCGGTGCCGCCGATGAACTTGTCGTCGGGACCGACGAGCTTGCCGATGCGGTAAGCCCATCGCACCATCTCGGGATGGTTGCCCATGCCGCTGTCTTTCAGAAACTTCTCCAGCGCGGGCGTGCCGAATAGCTTGAAAGTTTTCTGAGCGATGGCGGAATTCTCCGCGAACTTGTCGCCGCCGTACTCGGGATCGATAGCTGATTTGGCGATCCACTCGTCGCTTGCCGTGCGGGCAAGACCGAGCACAGACGCCACGTGGTTCTTGGCGACGACCGGCGCGAGCCGATCCACGATGGCCTGCGCATCTTCCTGAGATAGACCCAGGTCGCGCGCCACGGTTCGGAATTCGGTGATGACCGGAGCGTCGAGCTGTATGCCCTCGGGCGGTGTGAAGTCCGCGTACTCCTTGGGGGCGAGCGCGCGTCGCGCTTCGAGCTTCGTAGCTTTTTCCGCTGTTTCCGCGGCGGCTTTGGCAGTCGCCTTGTCGGCGTCTTCCTTGGCACGTGCTTCCGCGGAGAGTCCAGCGCGGCGAGCGCTTTCGGTGGTGGCTGCTTCCGCCTTCTTGGCAGCGGCGTCCGCGTCGGCTGTTGCTTTTGCGGCAGCGGTAGCATCGGCTGTCGCTTTCGCAGCAGTTTCCGCAGCGGCCTTTGCCTCGGGCGAATCGGCAGCAGGAGCGACGACGGCAGCGGTCGTCGCAGCAGGGGCGTTCGCTGGTGCAGCGGTTTGTGCAGCGTTGGGCGCTGCGGCTGCGGCCGGGGCGACGGTTGCGGCGGCGGGTGCTCCCGCGGTCGCTACGCCTGCTGTGCCTTCTTCAGCCATGCTTGGTGCTCACCGATCATTTCGTTGTACCGCTCCGGGCAAAGCTCATGTATCTCTGCTTCCAACCGCTGACCTATGTTCATCTCACCGCACCGAAATGCCACGTCGCCATCAGGCGAACCGAGCCGGTACGGATTGCGGTGTAAGCCGGTCAAGCTCAACAACCGCCACATGAATCTTCGGCCCTGACGATGACCCATCAGCCACTTGAGATCGGTCACTTCCAACGCACGCAGTTGGCGCTCTGCTGCTTCCGCTTCGGTTGCAGCCGCTTCCTCTGCGCGGGTGTCGTAAGGATCGCGCTCCCGCGTGGGCTTCGCCATCGATGCGGATACTACGCGCGCTTCATCGAATCATGGGCACCGCGAGAAAGCTACGTCGCGTCCGGCCACAGCTTCGCCGCTTTGTCCGGCGAGTTGTTGCCGTCGATCAATCTCATCGCGGTGATCTGCAACGATGCGCGCAAATCCGCTGTGCCATCCGCGTTCTTGGTGGCACTCGTGCGCGTCACTTCAACGCTCGCCACGAGCGTGAACGTGTTCGCTACATCCGGCAGCGGAATGCCAAGCTTCTTCAGAACTTCGTCATCGAGATCGAGACACAGCCCCCACGGATATGCAGGCGCGTCATCGATGCTCGCCGGCATCGCGTACTCGTCCGGTTGCTTCGGATCGAGCTTCATCGAGATGAGCTTGGGTTTGACTCTGCCCATCGGTGCGTCGGTGGCAGCGGAATTGACCATGTGTTTCTCCAGTTCGTTGAAAGTTATTCTTCGGTACCGAACACCGTGCCGTCGAGCGTTTCGCCCGCGCCCGCACCGGTTGCCGTCAGCGGATTGTTCGCTGCCGCCGAGAGAATGCCGTTGCCGGGTAGCAGCAACAGCGTCGGTGTGTTCACAACGATTGCCGGCAGACGAAAGATGATCGTGCCCCCGGTGCCGTCCCGAATGGTGATCGCGCCGGTCAGAACGCCCTCGGCGAAATAGATGCCCATGAAGCGGAATTTCTTTCCCGCAGCCGGCGTCCAGATCGTCGCCTCGGGATTGATGACCGCAGCGGCAATGATCTTGAAGATGTTCGGTGTGCGCAACATCTCCGGGGGTGAGCCGGCTACTGCAAAATCGAGTGACGACATATTCGCTGCTCCTGGTTGACTACGCTGCTACCGCTTGCCCCGGTCCTGAGTACCCGCTGAACTGCGAGATCACATCGGTCAAAGCGTTCTGCTCCATCGGCCCGGTCTTGGCTTGCGAAAGCGTCTTGGCGGTGTCCGCAGCCGCAGCCATCTGCTGCGCCTTCGCCGCGGCGGCTTGCCGCTGCGCGCGGGTCTGCCGGATGAGCGCCACTTTGTCGTTCGCCACAACGTACTCGGGATCGACACCGAGCATGTCGGCGTAGCCATCGATGATGTCGTCGAAGTCGAGCTTGTCCAGGGCATCCGGTTGCTGACCGGACTTCTCCTGAAGCATGGCAATGTTGCCCACCGTCATCACGAGCCGGTCAACACCCTGCACACCGATGGCGCGTTGCGCCTGCGCGAGCATCGACACAAACTCCACATTCAGCTCTTGGCCCTGCATCTCCTGGGGCGGCGGCGGCACGATCCCGGTTTCGATCATGCGGTCGAACGTTATGTCGATCTTCGGTTTCAACAGCTCGTTGTGCAGGCGTTCGAGCACCGGCCCGAGCATCAGCAATTTCTCCTCGTGGCGCTCGGCGACTTCGCGCGCCGAGATCGGCTGTACGCCGCTGCCGTCTTCGCCGGATTGCGCGAGCATGAGGAACAGATCGACGTAGAAGTTTTCCTTGATCCGCTGGCGGATGTCCCTGATGTCTTCGAGCTGATCGCGGATGTCCAACTCGACATCGAACATCGTGCGAATACCGCCGCCCGCGCTTGTCTGATCGACGAACGCCGAGCCCCCAGGCAACGTAGCGAGCGGCATGTTCTTCAGCGATGTGGGAATCTGAAGCGGCGGCTTCACCTTGTAGTCGATGGCCTGCCCCTTGCGGAGCTGACCGTGCTGGAGTTGCTTGATGTCGCCCAGGCTCTCCATGCCGGGGGAGTTGCCGTAGATGTCGCCGCCGGTCGCGTGCCAGCGCGCAGCGAGCGCGGGAAAGCGTTTGAAGCCCGATTCCTTCAAGAACTTCTCGCGTCCGCCGCTAATCATCTCCGCGGCGTTCGGTTCTAGATAGCATGATGTGTAGGGCAAATTGCGCCCGAAGGCTTGCCCCAGGCGGCTGGTGTCGCGCTCACGGTCAGCGCGCGGCTCGATCACGTGGAGCACCGTCACCCAGGCGTCGAGATTCTTCCCGGTGTCCCACATATTTTGAACCATGCCGCTGCAATTCTCGCGGCCGAACGCCTGCACCATCGCCGCCACGGTCATGTCGTACTCGCGGTACAGCGTGGAGATTTGGTTGCGCGCATCCACCGACACCATGTACTCGCCGCACGTGCTTGGGTAGTGGCGCAGCACGTCTTGGAAATCAGGCATGATGATCGACACGCCTGTACCGTACAGACCCAACTCCTCATACAACGTGTGCAGCGAATTGTAGGTGTTCGAGCGCGAGAAGATCACACGCATGATCTCTGTCACGTTCGACAGCCACGCCTTCACCGGGCCATACTTCATCAACGACACGTCGGTAGTCGATAGCCGGAACCATGGACGCGCGGGCGAAGTCATGCCGGCCATGAGCCCCGCGGCGAGCACGCGCAGCGCTCGCGTGCCGGTGGAGTCGATGATGGAGTTGTAGCGCTTGTCGCCCTTGTTGCGATCAGTCACCAAGAAGCGCCCGGTACGCGGCTGCACGTATTGGCTCAGCTCACGCCATTGGTTGATCCACGTCGCACGCTCGGTGTAGAGCGAGCCGCGCCGGATCATGTACTGCTCGCGCTTGGTAATCGCCATCAGCTTCCCAGGAGAATGTTCCGGCCGAGATTGGTGTTCCCCGCCGGCACGCCGCCCGCTCCGGTGAGGAACGTTGAGTCACGCGCGAACGGCCCGTCATCGCCGAATAAGTTCTTCTTGCGTATCGCCGTGAAGTCCGGTTGCACACCGGCTTGCGGCGGTGGCGGCGGTGCTTCCATCCCCGGCGGCTTCGGCGCGTGCGCGGCCGAGTAGATGGAGAACGCCGCGGCGCTGGTGCCGGCGACCGCTGCCGCGAGCTGCACCGCGTCCTTCACGCTCAGCGTTCCGCTCGTAGCTCCGGTTGCCCCTGGCGCAGCACCGGCAGCAGTTTCACCGACCACGCCCTGCGGCGCAGCCGGTGTGACACCGGTTGCCGCGGTGCTGCCCGATGTCGCCGCTTCACCGGCTGCGGCACCGGGCGCAGTGCCCGCAGCCGTCGCGCCGATGGCGTCGATGATGCCCGCCGTCTTGGCGTTCGTAGATAGCGGCTTCTTCTGTATTACGTTGTGAACAGCGTTGCCGCCTGAGATGCCACCGACCGCGACGCCGACCGGAGCGAGCGCAACGTCGGCGAGATCACGAAGCGCGTTGTGGCACATCAGTGGGTCGTGGCCGAACCGGAATACCCGGTGAGAAGCGTGCCTTCGTCGGCGGGCGCTTCCTTCTCGTCACCTTCTTTTTTCTCCGTGAGCACGGAGCGCTTCGCAGGTTTCTTGCGTGATGCGCCAAGCGCCGCGGTGGCGTTCTTCGCTTCGTTTGCGCACATCGAGGGTTTCCTAACTCCGCATGGTTTCACTCGCGTAGGGATCATACTCGCGCGCTTTGGGATCATGGGCACCGGTCGCCGGGCCCACCATGTGCTGCAACGATCTGCTCACCACCGGGAACGCAAAGCTCAACGCGAGTGCGTCGGCGCGATTGGGCGAAGGCAGCTTTCTTTTCTTCATGTCCTTCTTGCCCTCGATCTGAATTTTCCCATCCAGCCGCGGCACAGTCTCGGGGCCAACCAAGTCCTTGTATAGTTTATAGTCGAGCGGAATCGACCCGCCCGCCTTCAGCCAATCGCGCATGTCCTTCCACATCTGCGCACGCTTGTTCAGACACCCAGGATCGGTCGAATCCCCCGCGAACCACACGATCTGCCACTCGCGTCCGAGCGTCTTCCCGGCTGACACGATGCCGGTGCCGTAGCCGCCATCGACGAACACCGCATCGACCTTCAGCTCATCTTCCAATCTCATGAGCTTGTTCGCCACTACTATATCGTTGTCGTTCTTCGCCATCACGTGCAAAATTTTGTAGCTCAATCCTTGCCGTAAGCCGATCACCAAATCATCGTCGCCCTCCCACGCCGGGTCGCACGTGAGTATCTTCGGAGCCCAATCGTAGGCATCGATCTTCAGGTGCCGTCCGTAAGCCGCGTCCACATCCGCCGCGGAAATGTACTGCTTCATCGACATGCTCGGAGCCATGCCGCGCACGCGCACCTTCACGAAATCGCTGTCGATGCCGTACTCGACGATCTGCTCGGCGATGTGCTCCTTGTTGGTGATCTGCACGTCGCGTGAGTCGATGTTGCGCGAGCGCCAGCGCTTGCCGCTGAACGTCCCGTTAAACCACCCCACGTTCCGGGTGATGTTGCCGAAGGCGAACTTCATCGGCTCACCGTCCGTGAGTCCGCCCTCGCTCACTTCGTCGATGATGTCCGGTATGCCCCCGCTCTCGTCGAATAAGTAGAAGCTCGTGGCGGTCGGCGCGTGCTGCCCGGCGAAGGCTTCGCTGTTCTCCTCCCGACACGTCTGCGCGGTGCAGAACCAATTCTCCGGGTGCGACTTGTGCGTCATGCGCATCGCACCCTTGCCGGTGGTCACTTCGAACCAATGCCCGGTGATGCTCCTCTTATTCCATTTCGCCACTTCCGCCCAGGTCTTCGTGGAAAGCTGCTCGCTCGTATTCGCCGTGACCGTGCCATGCGAGAAGGGCCGGCTGCTCATGATGAACTGGACGACCCACGCGGCCAGCGCACTCTTTCCGATGCCGTGCCCGCTGCCCACCGCTTCGCGGATCGCCTTAACCGGCGTGCGGCCGTTGAACTTATTCGCCCGAATCTGCGCGCCGAGATCGTCGAGGAATTCGCACGCCCACTTGTCCGGCCCGTATTCACTGTCGTAGATCAACGACCAGGGCTCCAGCAACTTCACGACATGCAGCTCGGGATCGTTCTTCCAATCGAAGGCGAACATCACGAACCCGAGCGGGTCCGCGTAGAACAGCGCTACGGTGTCAGCGATTTGCTCATCGATGGTGCGCGTGTCAGCCATCAGATTGTCGTGAGCTTTACGCACTTACCGCCGCGGTAGTTCGCATCTTGTGAATAGTTGTGGTGCATCTGGACGCACTCACCGTAGGTCAATGGGGAAATCGTAACCGGGTAGAGCGCACACGGCTTCGCAAATTTCGCAGGCTGGCACAGGAACACGATGAGCAGCCATGTGCTCATGTGTTGGGCATTTTGAAAATGCCGTATATCGTGACGTTGCTTTTGTCGTTCAATAGAAATTGCAAATTGCCGGGTGATACAGCTTTGAGTGCGCGCGAATCGATCACCGCAAATGCGCGACCAAAACTTATTTTTTGTGGAGTTGCCAATCTCGGATTTTTTTGCGCGGGGTTCATTTTTTATTTTCTAAAACCGAATCGCTTTAATACCGTGCGCACCGCGTCGAGCAACTTGGAAACCCCAAAGTGGGTCTCGCGACCGCAAAGGGTGGTCACCCCCTCGCTCATACCAACTCGCTCCCGTCGTCCGCTACTCGCACTGCGCTGCCCTCGATCAGCAAGCCGCGCTCTGCGCTGCGGTCATCGAGCTGAGCAGGAACATCAGCGCCGACGCGTTGCCGGCCAGCGGTGAGCCGAGCGGTGATGTCCACGTTGCCTTTGTGCTCGATCTCCACACGATCACCGTAAATCTTCGGCACAATCTTCGACACGTACCACTTGCGCGTATCGACACGCAGCCGCGATCTGTTGATGTGCTCGTGATCGGTGATCTTGACCAGCTCGCCGGTCTTCTCGCTGATGATGTATTCGCTATCTGCGTGGCGGTCATCGCTGATTAGAAAGTTCTCATCTACCATCGCTTCGGTGCCCGCCACGCGCGCCTTCATGTATAGCTCTGCGAACTGCGCATCGGTGCCCACCCAATCGAACACCGTTGCGCGCTGTGGGAATAGCGGATCGGGCTCGTCGCCGGTGTTGATGAGCCCCGCTTTGCCCATCGCGCATATCTTGGCGACGTGCCAACCCCGCCGAAGCCCTTGCAGGATCAGCGCGCTGTATTTAGCAGTGCGAACAGGGATCATCTGGACTTGAGTCGCGCGAACCAATCCAAATGCTACGCGCTGCTGCTTGCACCTTGGGCACCACCGGATCGGTGATAGCGCAGTGGTGAACGCCCTTCGAGCTACGGTGAGCGCGAGAATGCTGCTCGCAATTTATTGCAAGCAACTACTCCCGGCGCTCGTAGTTGCAGTAGTGCCTCACCGTGGTCTTGGCGATGCCGAACATCTTGGCGAGTCGCCTGTAGCCCAGGTGCTTAGGATGCCCCACCGGGTACTCCTCATGGAGCTGGCGCATCAGCTCGATCTCATGATCCCCGAGCGTGGCCTTTGGGTGCGCTTCACCGTGTGTGTACTTCCCGGTGCGGTGAATCACAACACGCATTTTCTTACGAGTCACCGGAGGGCTCCCGATGAAGCTCCAGCCAAGTTGCAACTTGAGTTGCGAGTTGCACTGCTCCAAAAAATGAATGATTCACGATTTGCAACTTGCAACTTGGCGGGGGGGATGTTAATACATCCCCACCCTTTTTCCAAGTTGCAGTTTGCAGATTTGCCCTGCAACTTCCCAACCCGAGTTGCACCCAAGTTGCACGAGTTGCACAGGGCTACTCGCAATTTTCTACGAGTGATTTGAGCCCGTTCAGTCATGGTGAACTGGCTCCACAATGCCACCATCGAAGCATAGCCGGCCCTTCTCCACCAGCCTATCGAGCGTGGTTTGAGCCACCTGACGGCGCGTATCCCGCTTCCCACCGGCCGGTGGCACACGCTGACTGACCACCGCTTCGATCAAGTCGTTAATTTTTACGTCTTCCCCTGTGAGCCCTTGGAGATCATCGAGCACTCGTAGCACAAGGCGCTCAATATCGCCCAGGGGCGTGCGAGCTTGGGCCGGCTGCGCTCCCGCATCGGTGGGCACCACCACGCAGCTCGTGATGGGGTCACCGTCAGTGTCCGCACCCAGGCTCACCACGTCGAGCTTGAAGCCCATCTCTACGTCATCGCCACCGTCGCGCAGCTTCGAGATGGTAGCGACGCGCTGTGGGCTGTGAGGGTCACGCACAATCTCGAACTCCACGTCTTCAGCCCCGCCGATCCCTGACCAGCCTCGCGCGCCCTTGCTCGCATCTTTCCCCGAGTGGTGGATGAGTGCAATCATCGCTCCGGTAGCAGCTCGCAGCATTTTGCAATGGCCGAGCACTCGGCCCATATCCTCACCGGAATTTTCGTTGGCTCCCGGCGTCACCTGGGCGAGCGTGTCCACGACGATGAGCACCGGGCGCGGGGTGAGCGCGAGGATCGCATCGCGCACGGCGTCCACGTTGTCCTTGCGCATGAAGTTCGGGGATGCTGCAAGCACGGTGATCGGCAGTGCGCTCAGCTCGATGTGGTGGTGTGCCGCGTACGCTTTGAGCCGGTTCTTGAAACCGCGCGATCCCTCAGCGGCGATATACGCGACAGCTCCTTGAACAGTTTTCTTGCCGCGATATGGAATTCCGAGCGCGACGTGAGCTGCAAGGTCGAGAGTGAAGAAAGATTTTCCGCTGCCGCTCTCACCGAAAATAACAGCAAGGTCAGCTTGCGGGAGAATTCCCTTGATGATCCATGTGGCAGCTTCGCCTTGGGCGAAGACGTTGGCAGGAAGAAACTCGTAACTTCTTTTTTCTTTCTGTCCATCTGCTGTTTTTGTGCTCGCGTCAGTATGCGCAGCGCCTCCAGTGCCGGTGCTAGGCTCTTGCGCGTCACGCTGTACCGCTCCGGTGTTGTCGGTGAAGTCGTCCGCAGCGGTGATGCCGATAGCTTGTAGATATTCTTGATCTGTCCGTGCGGAGCAATGCGCATGCAGACATTTGAAATGCCCCTGTGCAAATCCTCCTGTATTGCGCGGGAAATACGTTGTGCCTGATTCGCTTCCCTCACCTGGATCGGTATGAGAAGACTCAAACGGACATCGAATATGCAACCGCCCGTCACGTTCCGTGGAGATGACACTTCCGATTCGATATAACTGGTTTGCCGTTTCGTCATTAGTGATTGCCTCACTCAGTTTGGTTTTGCGATCGGTGCTGCTCGTTTCTGTTGATGGCTCGATGCCGAAGGTATTTTGCAAAGTGGCCCACAACAGGCCGAATTGGTATTCATTGAGCGAAATAAACTCACCAGGAATGTCGCCACGCCATTTGTAGCGCTCCCCTGATGGGTGTGTACCAGCCGCAATGAACTGTTGACCGGTTGCGAGGAATTCGATGATGCCGTGCGCTGTTTTGATGGCGCGTTTCGAGTAGTTGCCCACCAGCTCGAACGCCACTAAGAGCTTCGGTGAGTTGTTGCGGTAGCGGATCGCTGCACCTGGAATATGGCGCTCGATACACTGCTGCACAGCGCTCGCTAACGCGGCATCAGTGATGTCTACGTCCAGCGCACGTATGCGTCGCGTGATGATGCAGATGCCGTAGTCTTCGTTCTTCGACCACTGCTCCACTTCGTGAGCGGTGGTGATCTTGGTGGACCAATCGAGAATACCGCCGACTTTGTGGCTACTGTTGTAGCGCGATGGCGTTTTCCCGAGCTGGCGTAGCTTCGAGTGTTCGCCGATAACGGCGTTTGGATTTGCGACGACCGGTAGCAGATCGCTGGTGAGCCCGAGTACCAGACTGAAGTTGATCCACTCCTCGCTCGTCGCGCCGAAGCGCAACGTTGTCATGCTTACCTTTTCAGCAAGTCTTTCAGTTTCTTCAGCGCGGCTTCGCCGCGTTCTATTGTTTCGACTGCTTCGATTGGTGCGAAATTCTTGGTGCTCTTGCAGCCACTACGGCAAACCCAATGGCACGGCTCTACGCTCGCACCGTAGTGCGGTTGATCCTGAAGGATCGGTTGCTTACAGACGTGGCAGATGTCAGGGGATTGAGTCACGCCACACCCGGCATCTCGATGATCTCGATATTTTTAAGATCGATGTCATGCTTGGCTAAGTTGTAGTGGTCTTGAAGCAATCGTGTTTGCGCGGTGTTTGAACGCCACACCGAAAACAATGAGTAGATCACGCGATCCCACGGATGGTTTGTGATAAAAGGCGCGAATTCCGAAACGTAATATCCACCCACGCTGGTGTTGTGAAATCCAAGATCGCGGTGGTACAGCTCCACGCGAATTCGCGGATCGCTGATGCGGTGCGCGATGATCTTTACCATTAGAATTTCACCATCAGCTCGAACCCCCACACCGCTTGGCCGTCTTTGTACTTCGGTGCATAGAAGACATTCGCACCGACGCGCCATCGGTCGAAGGAGATCACCGGGATGAGCGCCGGGAAGAAGCCACCATTGTTGTGCATCGCGTAGCCGTTCACCACTGCGAGGATCGCACCCAGGTGAGCGACCTTCACATCGAGCGGGGTGTAGATTGCGCCGGCTACGATGCTGTTGCGGTTGAAGCTGTTCTTGTAGTCGTCGAGCTTCAAGCGCAGATCGGTAGCAACGGTGTACTCGATGCCCACGCCGTAGTTGCGTTCGTTGTAGCCCTGGGTGCGGTCAAGGTGGTACGACGCTACTGGCAGTGTCAGTCGCGCTTCTGCGCCTTGCACTTCGGTGATGGCGAAGATGATGGCGCTGACCACGAGCCAGTAGAGGATTTTCACTTGCGACCCTCACAGCGCTTCGCGTATTCGCAGTGGTGGCAGACCGGAGCAAGTTCGCTGCGCAAGATCGGTGTCGGGAATTCTTCTCTGAATTTCCCTGTGGCAATCTCGATACGCCGTGCCAACTCGGGGCTCGCGTGTACTTTGCCCTTCGTGCGATAGCCACCCGCGAGCTGGTAGAGCGTGCCCAGGGTGGTGCGCGCGAGCTTCGCCAATCGCTGCTTCTGCTCGGCGGTCGCAGCGTCCATCCATCGGCGCATTGCGTTCACTTCGCTTTCTCCTCTAAGAAACGAGCCAACCGCTCACGGTAGAGCTTGTTGTGCTCGATCTCGTACTCACGCACTAGCTGCGCAGCTCTGCGCATGCCGTCTTTGTAGGCGCGCATCACGTGGAGCATCTTGGCAACGCGACGCTCGCAGGGCGGATCACATCTTGTTGGCACGATTGATCTGCCTTTGTTCGCGGATCACGTTGAGATTGTTAGCAACCGGTGCGCACGAAATGATGGTAGCCGCAGCTCGGCCAAAGTCGTCCATCTTGTCCCACTGCGTAATGAACAACCAGATCAGCGCGGCTTTGAACAGCACCAACACGTTATTGTTCGGTATTAGCGGATTGTCTTCCACTGCTCCGATGTGCTTGGCGTAGACGGTGGTGCCCGCGTCAGCAACTTGGCAAGCGATGGCTACTTCCTTCGATTGAAGACCGCCACATCCTGAGAGCGCAGCGAGGATCAGCAGCATTTTCATTTCGGCTTTGGGTAGCGCACAAGCAGCAGGCGCATCATGTCGGCTGGTGTCATGTCGTTCAAGGCGAACACCGAGAATTCTTCTTTGTCAGCGCGAAGTGTGTGGCGCACATAGTACTCAAAATCGAAGATCGCTCCCCGCGGTGTCTCGACGGTGATGGTGCCCATCGCAAAACTTTCTATCACCGGCAAACGCATATCGGTGCGCGCTTCATCGACTTCGATGCGCGCACCGTCATGAGCACCGCCGATGAATAGCGTAATCATCTGCGCGCCATCCGATTGGTCTTTTCCCACACACCGAAGCGGATGGCATCTGCGAACGACCAACCAAGCCGCAGCCGGCCTTCGATCGTTCTGTGCGGAACGTTGACGAGCTTCGCCCACTGCTTCAACGTCATCCGCAGACCGTGAGCTTCGAACATTAGTTGATTGTCCGTCCAGGCACCACGATGCGCTTTTCTTCAGGCACCGCAGCTTCGATCCCCGCTGCGATCCTGCAACTCACGTAGGCCACCGCGAGCACGCCGTATTGGTCGCCGATCTGCGCAAGCGCTATTTCGGTCATGGCGATGCCGGCTTGCACCATGCGCTGATGATCTTCTTCGAGCGTGGCGATCTTCGCAACGATGCGCTCGAAGCGGTCTTGCTCGGGCGTCTTGGTGATCTCGGTCATTTGACGAGTGCTCGCGCGTTGAACATCATGTCGATGTCGGCCATCAGCTCTTTGACTTCCCATCCGTGCTCCGCGCACAGCAGCGCGCAGAGTGTGGCACCGCTGCGCGCCATGCACTCCGACATTTGGGGAAAGCACGTGCAGGGTACGAGCGCCGTCATGTACAGGCGCAGGTTGGTGATCTCGGATGTGACCTTCGCGCGGTACTCACCGCGCAACGCGATGAGATTGTCGAGAATTTCTTTATTGTTCGCGTCACCGTCTGCGAGGAAACGCTTGATGCGGTCGGCGTCGTTCATGGCTACGGCCAATCCGGGTACACGATAGCCCCGTTGCCTTCGGCGTCGAGAATTTCGTAGGCCGACACGTCTTCGAAAGTGTCGAGCGTATGCGCGATTTGCGTGGGCGAAGGTGGAAGCGATTCGATGGCCTCAACGATCTCAATGCGCGGACCACTCTTGTCGCGCCATTGAAATTCACTCTCGCGTGTCCACACGCGGATCGTGTATCCGCCGTGTACGATGCGCGTCATCGATTCGTAGATTCGATTCTTCTGCATGTGTCCCATGCTGCTCTCCTATTGGTGGAGCTACGCGCGTCGTGCGTCGCCACGAACGCTTTACGCAGGCATTTCCACGCTCTGCAAAATCCTGCTGCTGCGTGTGATCCCACTACGTCAAGCCTTGCCCTCGCACGCGAAGCCCCGTTGATCTCTGTGGTGGCGGGACACCGCTCCCGCGTACGACCGGTGGTACACGTAACCTGCGCAGGCACCGTGCTCTATGCGACCAGCTCCGCGGGCGATGTGCCTGGGGTGGGCTGAGTCGATTTACACCACGTTGCGGAGTGTAGCGCCCGCTAAGTGCGGATCGCAAGCTCTTTTCGAACTATCGTATAAGTCATTGTTTAGCAAAGGCTAAACTTTATTTTGCTAGACCCCTTGCGTTCAGCATTCAACACACGCTAAACTTTGCGAGCTGGTGCAATCCAGCGCCAGCCCCGCAGCGCCCGGATACGGCGCATAGGAGAAGTAGATGGAACTCATGAAAGCATCCAACCAGTGGGCCACGCGCCCGGCCGATGAGCGTTTCACCAGCTTGCTCGACATGCACTCGCACTTCGTCGAGCAGCGCCAGCTCAGCCGCGCCAAGGTCGTCGCATCGCGCAACATCCACGTGCTCCCCGAGCCCGACAACAAGGGCCTGCTCGTCGCCGGCCCGCAAGGTCAAGGCTTCGCGCCCACGCATTGGGCGTTCGGTCAGCTCGCTCAGCTCGCGGAAGCGCCCGCATCGTATCTGCGCTCGATCCCCTCACCGCTCGCCGCGGACTGCATCAACTACGGCTTGCAGTACAAGCGGGACATCGAGGATGTCGGTCTGCTGCTCTACAAGAACGGCGATCCCATCGTGCGCGCTGCCACCGGCCCGAACTACGGTCGCATCTGGAACAGCGACATCGTGGGCGGATTGGTCAAGCAGTTCGGTGACGGCATCACCGGAGCGTTCCGCGTGCCGGGAGAATTCGGCAAGCACGTGGACGTGACCAAGGCCAACACCACGCTGTACGCTGGCGACCGCGATATGTTCGTGTTTCTCGCGGACGAAGATCACCGCATCGAGATTCCGAATCGGCGCGACGGTCAAGCCGGTTCGCTCTCGCGCGGCTTCTTCGTGTGGAACAGCGAAGTCGGCAAGACCACGTTCGGCATCGCCACGTTCTTGTTCGACTACGTGTGCTGCAACCGCATCGTGTGGGGCGCGCAAGGCTACGAGGAGATCACCTTGCGCCACACCAAGAGCGCACCCGAGCGCTTCATCGAGGAAGTGGCACCGGCTCTCACGGTGTACGCCAACTCCAGCACCGCGGGCGTGGTCAAGGCGATCGCCGATGCGCGCGCAGCTCGCATCGACAACGTGGATGAGTTTCTTGCCAAGCGCTTCGGGCCGCGCATGGTGACGACGTTCCAGGCAGTCCACAAGCTCGAAGAAGGTCGGCCCATCGAAACGCTGTGGGACGCGACCACAGCCGTTACAGCTCACGCGCGCACCATCGGATACCAAGATGCCCGCGTCGAGCTGGAACGCCAAGCCGGTGATCTCATGAGGCTCGCGGCGTAGTCGCTTCTGCGGGTGGGCTCACAAGGCTCGCCCGCAGTCACGAACACACCGCAGTCCAACCAACCGAAGGAAATCAACGTGAGCGGACAAACCTACAAGTTCAAGAACATCACCGTGCAGAAATACCTTGGTGACGTGAAGAAGACCGGCACCGTCGAACTGTCTATCGACTGGCAGCAAATCGTGGACACGCTCGGCACCAAGGCTGCGTTCAATCGCTCGAAGAAATCCGGCCTGGGCATCGGCATCAAGGCCAAGTTCATCGAGAACAAGGCGGCAACATGACCACACCACTTCTGGATGAAGTTACACGGCGCACAGGGCTCACCGTGGACGGTAGAGAAGTCGAAGTGACGCTCGTACCGGGCAGCATTGACACCGCTACGCCGGAAGCGATTCGCTTTCACCTTGTCGGCATGCACTCGGGTGACAAGACCATTCCGCTGCCGATGTTGCTACGGCTAGCCGGCTTCGACGTGAAGCTGCCGAAGCTCGCCAAGGGCGTAGCACGACTCTCACCGGCAGAGGAGATCAAGCGACTGTTCGAGCTGCCCGAGCTGGCAGCGCTCGAAGCTGAAGTACAACGCACCACGTCGCCGGCCGGTCTGCCGATAGTCGTGGAAACTTTGGATGATCTCGCATGAGCCACCTAGGGCACAAGGATCGCGGTTTCGTTCACGCCTTCTACAAGCCGCTCAACTACGACATCTCGACGCCCGAAGGCATGGCGAACGCCGTAGAGTGGCAGCTCAAGCTGTTCTCTGTGATCGGTCAAGGCGGGCGGTGGATCGTGCCCAGGAGCGGCACGATCTACACCATCCACCACAAGACCAAGACGGCGGTGCGCCAGCTCGGCTTTCTGCCCGAGCCCGACATCGAGCGCGTCATCAAGGCCGCGGGGTGGACCGTCATCGCTATGGTGCGCGCACCGGGCACACCACGACCGAGTGATTGCTGAGATGATCGCCACGGTCTTTCTCATCGCAACGTTCACATCGGTCAGTCCGATGACGCTGCACGATTGCGAATACCGCACCAGTCAACCCAACGCTACCGCGGTGCAGAACATCAGCACGTGGACTCGTGGTGGCTGGCCGCTGTGGCGTGTCACGTGTTATTGGAAGTCCAATCAACCAAGGAGATCAACATGAGCAAGCAGAAATACGAACACCACGATTTCAAGGCCGATTCGCTGACCCTCATCAAGCAAGTCAACGCGATCATCGCCGAATACTTGGGTGCGGGATACCGGCTCACGGTGCGCCAGCTCTACTACCAGCTCGTGCAACGGGCTATCGTTGAGAACACGCTCAAGAGCTACAAGCGTGTGGCGTCGCTCATCAACGATGCGAAGATGGCGGGGCTCATCGATTGGGACATCATCGAGGATCGCACGCGCGAATTCATCCGCAACTCGCGGTGGGAGTCGGGCAAATCGATTCTCGAAAGCGTTGCCGCGCAGTTCCACATGGATATGTGGGCGAACCAGCCCAAGCGCGTCTTCGTCATCGTGGAGAAGGAAGCGCTGGCCGGCGTGCTCGAACGTCCGTGTCGTGAGTACGACATGCCGTTGCTCGCAGCTCGCGGATACCCGAGCGGCACCGTGCTGCGCGAATTTTCCATTAGCGATCTGATGAGCTGCATCGCGGAGAAGCAGAAGCCGGTGATCTTGCACTTCGGCGATCATGACCCGAGCGGCATGGACATGAGCCGCGATCTGTCGGAACGCTTCACCACGTTCATCACCGGCAGCGTTGGTAACGGCGACATGGGCGGCAGAGCTTTCCAACGGCTCGCGCTCAACATGCCGCAGATCGAAGAACTCAATCCCCCGCCCAACCCGGCGAAGCAATCCGATGCGCGCTTTCAGCAGTACGAGCAGGAATTTGGCGGAGACTCCTGGGAGCTGGATGCGCTGCCGCCTGAGTATCTCGACAAGCTGGTGCGCGACAACTGCCAAGCGAACTTGGATCAAGCTCTGTGGGATGAGCGCAAGGACGAGATCGACGACGTGCGTAGCAAACTCCAAGAAGTAGCAGACAACTTCGATGCGTAAGTGGGAAAAGAAGTTGGCCTTGTGTTTTCTTGCTACTGCGATCATCATTGCGGTGGCACTCTCGTTGTTTAACCTGTGAAGAAAGGAAGTACCGCATGTCTCTCGAAAAAGCAATCGAAGCAAACACCGCCGCGGTAATCGCGCTCAACGAAACGTTCTCCAAGATGAGCACCACCGGCAACGCCAAGCCCGCGGCAGCAGGAGCCAAGACCACCGCAGCGCCGGCTGCGAACGGCCTGACCTACGAAGATATCAAGGTGCCGTTCCTCGCGCTGTGCAAAGCGCACGGTGCGGAAGGCGGCAACGTTGGCCGGGAAATCTGCAAACAGTTCGGGCACGAAAGCCTCAAGACGGTTAAACCCGAGCAGTTCGCCGAAGTGCTCGCCGTCATCAAGAAGAAGACCGCCGAGCTGCCCCCCGCAGTCTAGTCATGGGCTTCTTCAACCGTGTAGCGGGAATGTTCGGGAAGCGTGCGGTGCAGGTAGCCGCTGCTGCGGAGCTGCGTGCGAGGATCGCGGAGTACATCAACCGTCCGACGTTTCATGCACGCGGCTACCTAACCGCGACGCACCGAACATCCCACCGCACGGTGTCAATGGATTTGCGCGATGCGAAGAAGCGTCGCAACATTGCGAAACGAAAAGGGAGTTGAAACATGAGCATGGCAACTTTGGAGCGCGCAATTCTTCACGGCGCTCGCGTCTTCTTCAACAATCCGAAGCTTCGGCACAAAGACATTCGTGAATGGAGCACCGGAGCGGTGGGCAAGAACTCCGATGAAGTCCAAGCGTACATCGCCGACCTAGGCGTGAACGTTGCGGTTTCCAAAGAATGCGACAAGAGGAAGTCAAAGTGAAAACAGCTCACGCGATCCTCTCTCCATCCGGTGCCGAGCGCTGGATGACATGTCCCGGCAGCGTGGCACTCGAAGCGCAGTGCCCAGGCGAAACAAACGAGTACGCCGACGAAGGCACCGCAGCGCACGCGCTCGCGTCGATGTGCCTCACCACCAACAACGATCCGGCTGCGTACGCCGGTCGGGTATTCCAAATCGTTAACGGGGTGTACTGGCCGGGCATCGAAGCACCAAGACCACCGCTGCTGAAAGGTCACGTCACTTCCATCGTCAACGATTTCACCGTTGACGACTCGATGATCGAGAACGTGCGTACCTACGTCAACCACATCAGGGAGTACGCTGCTAGCGGCGACGCTGTTCTGCGCATCGAGCAGCGCATGTCGATCAGCCACATCACTGAAGAAAAAGACGCCTTCGGCACGAGCGACGCGGTGATCGAGTTGCTCGGCCATCGTGAGCTGCAAGTTCACGATCTGAAGTACGGCATGGGCGTCCAGGTGTTCGCCGAGCGCAATCCGCAGCTCATGATTTACGCTGCCGCGGCGCTTGCCAAGTTCGATCCAGCCGGAGACAACTTCGATCTCGTGCGTTTGATTATTCACCAACCGCGGCTCTCGCATCTCGACGAGTGGGTGTGCCCGGTCACGACTCTACAGGCTTGGGTGAAGAACGAAGTAGTGCCCAAGGCGTACCACGCGATGTCTACGTTGCTGGAAAAACCCGATGCGGTGCGCCACCATCTGCACGCGAGCGAGCCGGCGTGCCGATTCTGTAAGGCCAAGGCGACGTGCCCCGAGCTGGCGCGCACCGTGAGTGAAGCGGTGTTCGGGGATTTCGACGCACTCGATGACAAGACCAAGACCGCGCCGGTTATCGTGCCGGCTGTCACCGATTTGATCGGCCATCGCATGTCGAAGGTGGAGATGGTCGAAGACTGGTGCAAAGCAGTGCGCGCCAAAGCCGATCTGCTGCTGCGCAATGGCGAGAAGGTCGCCGGCTGGAAGCTCGTCGTCGGCAAGAAAGGCAACCGTAAATGGGGCGACGAGAACGCCGCCATCAAGTTGATGAAGGCGATGCGCCTGAAGATCACCGAGATGTACACGATGAAAGTGCTCACGCCGACCAAGGCGGAAGCGTTCTTCAAGATGACACCGAAACGCTGGGCGCAGCTTGTGTCGCTCATTACACAAGAACCCGGTAATGCGCACGTCGCACCGGAGAGCGATACGCGGTCGGCATTCGTTGTGCCGAACGCCGCGGATGATTTCGCTGCCGATGATGGAAGCGATTTAGCATGACAACCCCCCAAGAGAGCCGCAGCGAGGTGGACGATAGCGGGTTGAAGAAGAAGAAGAAGCCAGCACGCAAACGACTTGAGAAATCGGCGCTGCTGCATGGGCAAACGGAAACGATCACGGCGATGGACTTTCGTGTGGCGGGAGACTAAGATGGACGATAGCGAACTGTTACCGTGTCCGCTATGCCGCAATGATTACCTTGCTATTCACGGGGAAATGGTCATTTGCGACGTTTGTTCGCTAAACGCATCTAAGAAACATTGGAACAAGCTCGCCGCCCTCCGCCAGGATAGCTCGGGTGGGGATGAATCAGGTTCGCCGCTTGGTGGTCTTGGTGATGTAATCGCGGAATACGATCGAATCACCGATCACCTAGATTCGCTTGATGCTGAAGCAGACTTCGTGATGCGTGGCTCAGATTGGCGTGAGATTCGCAAG
>Ga0137409_10001369_pt1 | contig 26451 bp, 16 predicted proteins | sample CZODoug1_16funga_FD_122059 | JGI IMG/M metagenome (GOLD analysis project Ga0137409, IMG submission 122059) | Vadose zone soil fungal communities from Angelo Coast Range Reserve, California, USA - CZODoug1_16fungal (Hybrid Assembly) | ecosystem: Environmental > Terrestrial > Soil > Vadose zone...
CGATTCGCTTCATCGGCACCATGGAAATAAAGCCTTTAACCATTTCGTCCATCACTTCTTTGGAGAGCCCCGTGCGGGCAAATCCCGCCGGTGTCTCGATTGGTCCCGGGCTCACGGCGTTCACACGGATGCCGCGTTCCACCAGTTCGGCCGCCATCGATCGGGTGAACGAACGCAGCGCGGCCTTCGTGGCCGCATACGCCGTGCCGTTCGGCACGCCGATTTCGCCCGCCACCGAAGTATTCACAATGATCGAAGCGCCGTCATTGAGGTGAGGCAATGCTTTTTGGATGGTGAAGTAGACGCCCCGGGTGTTGATGTCGAACAATTCGTCGTAGAGATTTTCGGATGTGTCCGCCAGAGGCGCAAATTTGTAAATCCCAGCGTTCGCAAACAAAATATCTATTTTGCCAATTTTCTGCGACACCGTGGCATAGAGCTTGTCTAGATCCTTCGCAACAGACACGTCTGCCTGCACTGCCAGCACGCCGTTGCCGATCGTTTTCACTGCTTCGTCCAGAGTTTTCTTGCTACGGCCGGCAATGACCACGCGTGCGCCTTCATCCTGCAAGCGCTTCGCCGAGGCCAGCCCGATGCCGCTGTTTCCCCCGGTCACTACCGCTACTTTTCCTTCGAGTCTCTTCATGTTGCTCTCCCTTTTATGCTCTCTCAGGCCGGGAAAGCCTCTCCGCTCTTGCGGATCCCTTGGTGCTTGCCCGGTCTCCATGATTTCGATGTTTAGATGACTATCGAAGTATTCGGTTGCATCTATTTTCGGCGGTATGTTCAGGCTCGCGAACCCTAATGGCCAGGAAGAGGCCAGTCGGCTACACTATTGCAAGTTCCATGGACCGCTCGCAGATCGAAAAAATATCCAAAGCCCTGGCCGACGGGACACGCCTCAGGATCTTTGAGGCCATCTCCGCCAGCAAGTGCATAAGCTGCGGAGAAATCGTCTCCATGCGCGGCGTCACCCCGGCAACTGTTTCGCACCACTTGAAGATTCTGAGCGAAGCTGGCCTGATCGCCTGCCGCCGCGAAGGCCAGTTCATTTACAACCAGACAGTTCCCGAAACGATAGGGGCTTATACGCGTGCGCTTACGAAAATCTCCAAGCGCAAAAAACAGCGCGCCGCGCATGATGTTGAAATCTAGTTGGTGGGATTCCTGGGAAATTTGAAGTACGGTAGCCGCACGCCCTGATCCGTGATTTGATCCGATCGAATACTTGCAGGAGCTTCGAATCCCTTGGTGCCGCCGTTCGTTACATAGTCGTCCTGGTCAACGCCGTCGCCGCTCACTCCCAAACCGCCGACGAGCGTGCCGTTTCGAAATAAACCCGCACTCCCCGGAAAGAAAACTATGCCGCTCTTGTTTGCGTTTTGAGCGCCGCCTTGAAATCCCTGTGTGCAGGGATTGACCAAGTCCATTATAAACAGATTGTAAAATGGCCCCGTACTCGATCCATCGATGCCCGGCGGATAGAAGGGTTGCGCGCCAAAACTAATCGTTCGGTTCGTCACCGCCGTTCCCATCGGCACGCCATTCAAATCCGCAGCGGTTCGAACAGCACTATTGAAGTAAGCCATGTTGCGCGCCTTGGTCGCCGCGACATCAATGCTGAAAACTGTGGAATCCTGCATCCGCCGCAAACCGATGATCGTTCCATCGAGGTCCGCCACGGCGATCACCATGCGCGTCCCCGAACCGAGCGGCAATCGAATCGCTGCGCGCGTCATGTTCGCCGTTGCTTCAGCGTTATTCAAGATTTGCGTAACGTCCGCCGCGCCGAGCCCGCCGAGCGGGCCCGCGACTGGCGCAATCAAGTCGCCCTCGGGGGGTTGTCCCTGACTGTTCGAAGGCGCGACCACATAGCTTCCCGTTCCAGCGACCGGCCCCGCAGAGAATCCCGCTGGCCGCGAAGTCTGATCCACAAACGGTAGTGCGATGCCTCCGATAAAAACTATTCCCGGAGCCGCGGGCGTCGGCCCAAACTTGTCGGCCGGTCCGCTGCGAGCCGCGGTCGAACCGGCGAAAGCCGCGTACTCGGCAACGTTTGGGTTGCTCGACGCCGTCACGACGCCTATTCCGCCGACCACCACGTTTTTGTAAAAAATTGGTACGCCGCCGGGATTCACTGCCGTCGCATTCGAATCCATCACGTCGGCCTTGCCGGTAATCACTCCCAGGCCGAATCCGCCGCCTAACGCCAGAGAGGGAGGAATCTTGCTCTGAAATATGGGGTCATTGATCAGAGTGCAGCCACGATTCGTGTTCTCAATCCCATACAAGTCCGCAGGCGGCTGGTTCATTACCCCCGGCGGGAAATGGATTCCACTGATGAACCGTACAGTTCGCGACGAGAGCGGAGCCTGGTCGTTACTGAAAAATGCGCCAGTTCGCGCCAGCGCCACCGCCACATCGTTTGCGTCCTGCACTTGCCCAAAATTTCCGATTGTTGTCACCGGAGCGTTCTGCGTTCGAAACACGCCCAACACGAATCCGGCGCGGTCCACGACGGCCACCGCCATGTCAACATTTACGGAATTGACAGCTACCTTCACGATATTCTGGACATCGGTTGTCTGCAAAGGTTGCACGATCGCAGGGGGCGGCGTCACCGGTGCGTTATTTCCGCCACCACCACACCCAATCAGCAGCATCGCGAGCGCCCCGGCGATTCCGAACGCCAGGAGAATGCCCAGCGCCAGCGTTTTCTTTCGCTGCTGTAATGCGTGCCTCGATTCCACGGGCTTTCGCAGAGTGTGAGTGGTTGTCATCGAGAGAGTATCTTCGTTGGTACCACAGTCGTTCGCGGCCTCTCAACCGATTTGCCTGAGGCTTGCGCGTACTGGTGAATGGCCGCGATCGTTCGCAGTGTTGTCGAATGTCTCCACGTCCCAGGGAAAACTGTTGCCCGCTGCGCGTTGATATTGTTAGCTAGTACGCGATTCCGTTTTTTCATGATTCCGTTCAGGCCGAACGCATGATCTTTTATTCTCCGCGGCAAATTCGACGCGCGTTCTGCGCGGTGTGCTGCATTGCCTGCCTGGCATTTGCGCCGCGCGCGGCCGCAAACTTCTCAGGCCAATCTGCGCCACCGGCGCAAGACTCCGCAAAACAATCCACCGAGCAGGGCCCACCGCCGCGCATCCCCCGCCAGCAGTCGCAGACCACCGCTGCGCTTGATGGCCTCGTCCGTGACGCGGGCTCCGCCACAGCGCCTCTGCCCCTTGCCGGTGCCGTCGTTACGCTGCGCAACGCGCAATCCGGCCAAATCTTCAGCGCTGCAACTTCAGCCGAAGGCGTCTTCCGGGTTTTTCCGCTGCCGCCGGGCCACTACGAATTGCGCGTTGAAGCCAAAGATTACGCCCCGTTTGTTCTTCCCGATCTCGCACTGCAAGCCAACGAAGTTGTGACCCTTGAAATCTCTCTCGTCACCGTCGCCGCCATGGAAGCGCGCTCGCGCCTTCCTCGTCTTCCCGAACTTGGTCCCGCGCTTTCCGCCGAAGCGCAACCTTCTTTCGGCGTGCATCGCGAGTTTCGCCACCGCCTCGATTCCGATCCCAAGTACATCGAAAATATTTCGCCGGACACGCTTCCTCCCGTGGCCGACGTCTACAACACTGTTCCAAACCGCTGGGCCCTCGAGCAGCCTGATTACCGCCGCTATTCGCAACGCGGGGAGTACGTTTACACCAAACACCGCTGGTACGACCCTTTCAACCGCAATCGCTTGAAAGGAGACGAGCCCATCTGGCCGGAGCGCTTCGGTCAGCAAGTCTTTTTGAACATTACTGCTTCCTCCGAGACTTTTTTTGATAGCCGCCGCGTTCCGTCTCCCAGCAACGTCAGCAGTCAGCGTCCTGGCAGCCCCGGTTTCTTTGGCAAGGGCGAGCAAGTCTTCTTCGATCAAACGCTTCGTTTCACGTTTGATCTATTTCACGGCGACGCGGTCTTCAAGCCCGTGGACTGGCGCATCCGCGTCACGCCGGAGCTCAGCCTCAACAATTTGAAAGTCCGCGAGCTCGGCATCGTCGGTCCCGATCCGCGCAGCGGCACCAACCGCTTCGATACGCACGTTGGCTTCCAAGAAGCCTTCGTGGAAGTGAAGCTCCACGATCTCGGCCCCAATTACGATTTCATTTCCGCACGCGCGGGCATCCAGCAATTCAACGCCGACTTCCGCGGTTTTCTTTTTGTCGACGAACAACCGGCCCTGCGCATCTTCGGCAATCTTCACAGCGACCGCATCGAATACAATCTCGCCTACTTCCATTTCCTCGAAAAAAACACCAACAGCGGCCTCAACACTTTTAACCGCCGCCACCAGCAGGTCCTTCTCGGCAACGTCTATCTCCAGGATTTCTTTTTCCCCGGCTACACCGCGGAGTTCGTCGCCGCTTGGAACAAGGACGATCCCAGCCTGCACTATGATGACAACGGGTTCCTCGTCCGCCCTTCGCCGATCGGAAATGTCATCAACCAGAATCCGGCCGGCGGTCCGATTCTTCACGGCGTTCGCGTCGGTTATTTCGGCTGGCTCGGCAACGGCCACATCCATCGCCTCAATCTCACGCACGCCTTCTACCAAGCGATCGGCGAGGATACATTCAACCCCATTGCCGCGCGCCGCGTCACCGTTAACGCGCAGATGGCCGCCGCTGAAATTTCCTACGACAAAGACTGGATTCGCTATCGCGTCTCCACTTTTTACGCTTCGGGCGACGGCAATCCCCGCGACGGGCGCGCGCGCGGCTTTGACTCCATCGTCGATCTCCCCAATTTCGCTGGCGGGCTCTTTAGTTTCTGGAACCGCGAGGGCATTCGTCTTCTCGGTTCCGGGATTCTCCTCACTACGCCGGGCAGCCTCATTCCTTCACTCCGCGCGAGCAAGGAAGAAGGTCAGGCCAATTTTGTGAATCCAGGGATTTTCCTTGCGAATGCCGGCGCAGACTTCGAGCTCACGCCAAAACTTCGCGGCTTTGCCAATTTCAACTTTCTCCGCTTCGAACGCACCGAACCACTAGAATTCCTTCTGTTCCAATCGCCGATTCACCACACTATCGGCGAAGACTTCGGCATCGGCTTCGAATATCGCCCGCCGCTCACAGAGAATATTGTGCTCACCGGCGGCGCTTCCGCGCTGCAGCCCGGCCAGGGTTTCAAAGACATCTACACCGGCCGCACACAGTTTTCGCTTTTTGGCTCTGTGAAGCTTACGTTCTGAGATGTTGCGAACATGAATAGCGCACGCCAATTCGACTCTTCCTCTCTGCGAACTCTCTGCGTTCTCTGTGTCTCGGCGTTATCTTTTCTCTTTGCTCTTCATGCCAGCCCGAAGCCTCACGTGCGCGCCCCGCAAGAGTCGGCCGCGTTCCGTGGCCAATCGCAGGAAGAAGCCGACGGCAAATCCTCCGGCTGCGTCTCATGCCACACATCAACTGATGAGCCGACGATGCATCGTACGAAGACCGTTCATCTCGGGTGCACGGATTGCCATGGCGGCAACGCTTCCGTTTGGGTTTCATCCGGAGCCGCGCTGAATTCTCCCGGATACAATTCCGTGAAAGAAAGAGCCCACGTGCAGCCGCGCGACGCGAGCTTTCGCAATCGCTCGAATCTTCCCGAGCGCACTTTTACAAAATGGCTCGCGGAATCCGCTGAATACATCAAGTTCGTGAATCCCGGCGACCTGCGCGTCGCTCCGGAGACTTGCGGCGCCGCCGGCTGTCATCCGGCGGAGACGCGAGCCGTCTCTACCAGCATGATGACCCACGCGGGGATGCTCTGGGGCGCCGCGTTGTACAACAACGGCGGCTATCCCGCAAAAAACACGCGCTTTGGAGAAAGCTACAATCGGGACGGCGTGCCGCAATCCATCAAGACTTCTCCCAAGCCGACGCCGGAAGAAACTCGCGCCAAAGGTGTGATTCCCGAACTTGACCCACTCTTCCGCTGGGAAACTTCTCAGCCCGGCAACGTCCTTCGCGTGTTCGAACGCGGCGGGCGCAAAAAGTCTGAGATTGGCAATCCCAATCGCGAAGAAGATCCCGGCAAACCGGACGACAAGCTCAGCGACCGTGGTTTCGGCACTGAGCTGCGCACCGATCCTGTCTTTCTCGGGCTGCAGAAAACGCGATTACTCGACCCCATTCTGTCGCTTCCCGGCACGAACGATCATCCGGGCGACTATCGCGGCAGTGGATGCACGGCATGCCACGTCATCTACGCGAATGACCGCGATCCTTTACATTCCGGCGCCTACGCTCCGTTCGGCCACTCGGGCTTCAGCGCGTCTTCTGATTCGACAATTCCCAAGAACGAGTCCGGCCATCCCATCAAACACGTTTTCACACGTTCGATCCCGTCGAGCCAGTGCATGATCTGCCACATTCATCCTGGCACAAACATGGTCACGACGTATTTCGGACTTACGTGGTGGGACAACGAAATGGATGGCGACAAAATGTACCCGAAGCAGCAGCGACATCCCACGGAAGAGCAGCGCCATCAATCTCTGGAACGCAATCCAGAAGGCGCAGCGGTTCGCGGCCTCTGGGGCGACGAAAAATTCCTCGAGAATGTGGGCGGTTCCGAATTCAACAAACAATTGAAGACCACGCAATTTGCCGATTTCCATGGACACGGCTGGGTTTTCCGGGCGGTTTTCAATCACGACCGCAAAGGAAATTGGCTCGACAAGGACGGCAAGCAGATTGCGTTTGACGACCCTGATCGTTTCGGCAAAGCGGTTCACCTTGCGGACATCCATCTTGAAAAAGGGATGCAGTGCAATGATTGTCACTTTGCTCAGGACAATCACGGCAACGGAAAAATCTACGGCGAGCCGCGTGCCGCGGTCGAAATCGATTGTGTGGATTGCCACGGCACGATTCGAAAGAAAGCCGCGCTCGTAACGTCGGGTCCGGCGGCTCCGGAAGGCGGCCGCCATCTCGATGCGCTCAGGACTCCCTGGGGATTGCACCGATTCGAATGGCGCGATGGAAAATTATTTCAGCGCTCGATGTCCGAAGAGGGCAAGGAGTGGGAGATTGTTCAAACGATCGACAGCATCACGCCTGGCAACGTTCATTTCAGCGAGAAATCACAGCGCGCGAAGCTGATGAACAAAGATGGCCTCGTATCTTCGCAAATGCCAGGCGATGATGCTTCTCTTGCGCACGCCAACAGCAGCATGACCTGCTACTCCTGCCACACTTCGTGGACGCCTACCTGTTTCGGCTGCCATCTGCAGATGACCGCCAACGCGCGCAAGCCCATGCTGCACAACGAAGGTTTGCTCACGAAAAATTACACCAGCTACAATTTTCAGGTTCTGCGCGACGACATTTATATGCTCGGCGTTGATGGCACCGTCACTGGACACCGCATCGCCCCGGCGCGCTCATCCTGCGCCGTTCTCGTCAGCTCACAGAATGCCAATCGCGATTGGCTTTATTACACGCAGCAAACCATCTCCGCACCGGGTTTTTCCGGCCAGGCATTTTCCACGTTCGTGCCTCACACCGTCCGCGCGAAAGAAACCAAACAGTGCAGCGATTGCCACGTCTCCGGGCAGAACGACAACAATGCCTGGATGGCGCAATTATTGCTTCAGGGAACGAACTTCATGAACTTCATGGGCCGCTACGTTTACGTCGCCACCGGCAATCAGGGATTCGAAGCGATTGCCGTCGCGGAGCACGACGAACCGGAAGCCATTTACGGAAGCGATTTGCAACGCATCGCCTACCCCGATAGCTACAAGAAATTTCTGGACCACCGTCGCGAGCTCCGCGCCGCCGCAGAACATTCCGGCGACGTTCTCGACATTCAAGCCCGCGGCGAGTACGCGTACGCCGCTCTCGGCCCCGGCGGCCTCCGCGTCTATGACATCGCTAACATTGACAACAAGGATTTCTCCGAAAAGGTCACGACAGCGCCAGTTTCTCCCGTCGGCCAGAAATTTATCGTTCCGACGAAAAACGCGCTCGCCGTCGCCTCACCTACTACGCTCGCAGTAGATCCTCTTCGCCAGCAATTGCCGGAAAACGAGGAGCAGACAATCCACTCGCTCTACGGCTTCCTTTACGTCGCGGACAAGGAAGAAGGCCTCGTCATCATCGGCAATCCGAATCTGAAATCGAAAAGCCCCGGCGTTGGAACACTCCTCGACGGCAACCCCGCCAATAATTTCTTGAAGCGAGCTCTTGCGTTTAATCCGGGCGGCGCTCTCACTGGCGCGCGGCGAATCACAATCGCCGGAACGTTTGCTTACATCCTCACGGACAAAGCACTCGTGGTCGTCGACCTCGACAATCCGCTCGCTCCTCGTATCACCGCAACCATCGGAGCTCCGCAACTCAAGGATCCCCGCGGCATTGCTGTCCAATTCCGTTACGCATTCATCGTCGATCATGACGGCCTGAAAATTCTCGACGTAACAGACCTCGCGCAACCAAAACCAATCGCCAGCGCCCTCATCCCCCTCGAAGACGCGCGCAACGTCTACGTCGCGCGCACATACGCCTACGTTTCGGCAGGGAAGCAAGGCCTCGCCATCATTGACGTCGAAAAACCTGACGCGCCGAAACTCGACCAGCTCTTCACGGCCGAAGGCCAGCTCAATGACGTTAACGACGTGAAGATCGGCATGGTCGTCGCCAGCGCCTTCGCCTTCGTCGCTGACGGGAAGAACGGCCTGCGCGTCCTGCAAATTCTTTCCCCTTGGGACGACCCCGCGCATTTTTCGGGCTTCAGCCCTCGTCCGACTCCCAAACTCATCGCCACTGCTCGCACCCGAGGCCCCGCCCTCGCCGTCTCGAAGGGTATCGACCGCGACCGCGCGGTCGACGAGTCCGGCAACCAGCTGGCTGTCTTCGGCCGCCGCGGCGCCCGCCCTCTCAACCGCGCCGAAATGCGCAGCCTGTACATTCATCCGCATACCGGACAGCCATACGGCGTCACAGATGATGCCGATGCCGTTGAAAAATCTCGCTCCACGCGGCCTTCATCCTCCTGCAAGCCCACTAGCTTCCTTGTTTTTGCGTGCTCGATCTTGGTTGCATTCCCTTCATTGAGGTTATTGCCATGAAACGTCGCAGATTTCTCTCTCACGCAATAAAAACCGCCTCGGCCACGGTTTGCTCTCAGCTCTTTCCTCCTGCAATTTGCGCTTCTCTCTTTCCACAGGGTGCTGCGCCAAAAACTTCTCCCAACAATTCCGCGCGGCCCCAGCTCGCACTCACTCTCGATGATCCGACGCTCACGGTCGGATCCGTTCTCAAATGGCAGGAAGCCAATAGCCGTATATTGAAAGCGATTTCCGAAAAAGACGTCCGCGCCGCGCTGTTTGTTTGCGGGATTCGCGTGGACGACGCCGAAGGGGCCAAGCTGCTTACCGCCTGGGATCAGGCGGGCCACCTCATCTGCAATCATTCCTATTCGCATAAGCTCTATGGCGAGCGAACGAGTTACGCGGATTTCGCCGTCGATTTTCTGAAAAACGAAAAGGTGATCGCTCCCTATCACAACCGCACCGCGCTATTCCGATATCCCTTCTTGAAGGAAGGCGACACCGCAGACAAGCGCGATCGCTTTCGCGTTTTGCTCAAGGAGCGCAGTTACCGCGTCGGCCATGTCACCATTGACGCCTCCGACTGGTACGTGAGTCAGCGCTTTGTCGATCGACTCAGCAAGCAGCCCAAAGCTCCCATCGCTCCTTATCGCGATTACTTAATCGCTCATCTCCTGGATCGTGCGGCATTCTATCGCCAACTTGCTCTCGATGTTCTCGGCCGCGACATTCGCCATACGTTGTTAATGCATTTCAATCCACTGAATGCTTTCGTGCTTCCCGACGTCATGAATGCTTTCGAGGTTGCTGGATGGCAATGGATTGATGCCTCCCTGGCTTTTGAAGACCCCATTTTCCGCGGCCAGCCGCAGACTCTTCCCGCCGGAGAAAGCCTGGTCTGGGCTCTTGCCAAGGAAACAGGGCGATTCGAGGATCGTCTTCGATACCCCGGTGAGGATGACGTTTACGAAAGTCCAAAAATGGACGCCCTAGGCTTGTAATTCACCCCGGCGCCTTAGGCACGCCGATCTCGTTGCCAATCGAAAGAATTCCAACTACCTTTCTATTTTCTCTCTTTCTTCGTCTCCGCTATCTCTTTCAGGGCATGGAATTTGCAGCTTTCTGTTGCATTCTGAGACACTCATCTCCTTTCCTTTGTGCCTTTTACCAATACGCCGCATCTAACCGAGGTATAATGAACCGTTCACATCTTTAACGCATAGCACCCATCAAAATAATTCGTGGGGCAGTGTGGAGGGAACGCAGTTAAGGTGTATCCAGAGAGGGTGAGGAGGCTTCCCAGAGCGGGCCCACCAAGAAAGGCAGCACAGGAGTACTAGTACATGACTAAACAATTTCTATTGGCTAGCGACTTTGACCAGACGCTTAGCTTCAACGACTCGGGAGTCGTTCTTAGCGAACTAATCGGCTTCCACGGCTTTCATGACAAGGTTAAGGGCCTTGCCGAGATGAACCTCGTCCAGCAGGGCGCGGAACTCAGCTATCTGATTCTCCACGACCCGGACTTCCGCAAAGTCCGCCGCGATCACCTTGTTGAAACCGGCAAGCGCATCCGCTTGAAGAATGACGTTGCGCTCTTTGCGCGTGCTTTGGAGAACCTCGCCGAGGGCTACAAGTTCCATTTCAACGTCATCTCCGCCGCGCCGCAGGAGATCATCGAGTCGGCGCTCGAAGGCATCGTGCCGCCGGATCATATTTTCGGCACGCGTTTCCGCTACAAAGAAGCGACGGGAGAAGTGGACTCCATCATTCGCGCGTCCGCGGGCTGGGGCAAGATCACCGTGCTCGAAGAGCTCCGTTCAACTCTCGGCATCAGCCATGACAGCATCATCTACATGGGCGACGGCAGCTCCGATCTCCCCGTCATGATGCACGTCAATCAGTATGACGGCCTGACCATTGCGGTGAGCGAAGCCAAGTTCATCACGCGCGTCGCGAAGCGTACCGTGCTCAGCGATAACGCTATGAGCGTCCTCGTCCCCGTGTGCGAAAAAGTCCTCCGCTGGGACTCCGCCAAGATCCGGCGCGTCTTCGCGTCATACGGGCTCACGCTCCTCGAATGGGAGAAGGTGCGCACCGACATGCTCACCATTCAGGACTCCGCCGAAGCGGTGGCGGCAGCGTCCGCAAACCAGATCAACGCTCAATAAGCTCTTCTTATTGTTTCTTTCCAGGGAGGGCGGGCTTCAGTCCGCCCTTTCCTTTTTGCTATTCTCTTTCTCGTCCGGAGGCCACCATGGCGAAGAAATCCATCCTCATGATCGTTGGCGATTACGTGGAAGATTACGAAGTGATGGTCCCATTCCAAGCTCTACTGATGGTTGGCCACACCGTCCACGCCGTTTGTCCCGGCAAAAAATCCGGCGAGTACGTTCGGACCGCCATCCACGATTTCGAAGGTGACCAGACCTACTCCGAAAAGCGTGGCCATAATTTCACGCTCAATGCCACTTTCGACCAGGTGAAGCCCGAAGACTACGATGCCTTGGTCATCCCTGGTGGCCGCGCCCCCGAATACCTCCGGCTCAACCTGCGAGTCATTGAAATCGTCCATCACTTCTCAAAGGCTAATAAACCGATCGCCGCCATCTGCCATGCCGCGCAAATCCTCGCCACGGCTAACGTCATCCAGGGAAAAAAGTGCAGCGCCTATCCCGCTGTCGGTCCTGATGTGGCCCAAGCCGGCGGCACGTACGTCAATCTCGCCATGACCGATGCCATCGCCGACGGCAATCTAGTGACCGCGCCGGCCTGGCCCGCGCATCCCGTGTGGCTCGCCAAGTTTCTCGTTGTCCTCGGCACGAAGATCGAGCTGTAATTTTCGAATCGATTATTTGAATCCGTCCATTCTAAAAAACGAATTCCGCCTTCACTCTTCCTAAAAACTCCTCCAAAGAGGATAATTTCCTGTTCGGCATCCCGCGAAAGGGCAACTCGTCATCTCATGGCAAACGTCAACACCAAAAGAGGCGTCATCGGCATCCTCACCGGAGGCGGCGACGTTCCCGGCCTCAATCCCGCCATCCGCGGCGTCACGCTTCGCGCCATTCGCGAAGGCTATCAAGTCATCGGCATTCGCCACGGCTGGGCCGGCCTCGTCGATATCGTCCGCGACAAGGACTACGATAACTCCGACAATTTCTTCCTTCTCGACGAAGAGACCGTTGATCGCGCCGGCCGCACCGGCGGCACTTTTCTCCACTCTTCCCGCACCAATCCCGGCCGCGTCAACAAATCCAATGTCCCCTCGCACCTCAAGGACAAATTCACCGCTGAAAAGAACGACCTCACTCCCGAAGTCCTCAAGAATCTCGCCTGGCTGGGCATTGATACTCTCATCCCTATCGGGGGCGATGACACGCTCAGCTACGGTGTTCGTCTCCACAAGGAAGGCTTCAAAGTCATCGGCATTCCCAAGACCATGGACAACGACGTCCCCGGGACCGATTATTGCATCGGCTTCAGCACCTGCGTCACACGCACAATTCAGATGGTCAACAGCCTCCGCACCTCCGCCGGCTCCCACGAGCGTTTCATGGTCATCGAAGTCTTTGGCCGGTACGCAGGTTTCACCGCTATGCTTCCCACCATGGCCGGTGCTGCAAATCGCTGCGTGATTCCCGAATACAAATTCAATATCGAGAATCTCACCGAACTGCTCGTCGCCGACCGCCGCAAAAATCCCAGCCGCTACTCGATCGTCCTGGTCTCGGAGGGTGCCATGTTCGAAGGCGGCGAAATGGTTTTCGAAAGCGAAGCCACCGACGCTTATGGCCACAAAAAACTTGGCGGCATCGGCGAAATCGTCGGCGAAAAAATTAAGGAAGTTTCCGCGAAATTCAACGGCGGCAAAAAAATCGACGTCATCAACCAGAAGCTCGGTTATCTGGTTCGCTGCGGCGACCCCGATGCTATTGATTCCATCGCCCCCATGGCCTACGGCAATCTCGCTCTCGATCTCCTCCTGAAAAACATCAGCGGTCGTCTCGTTGTCCTCAAGAACGGCCACTACGACAACATTCCTCTTGAAACTGTCACCTCAACCAAAAGGTGGTCAACGTCAAGGAGCAGTACAATACCGACCGCCTCCGCCCGCAATACGCCAGCTTCGAGATGCGGCCCCTCTTCCTCATGACCAACGAAGTGAGATAGTCTCTCTCCCCATATCTTGCTTGGGCGATGGCGGCTGTCGGGGAGGCCTTATCTACGTATCGGGGATTGACGTTGGTACCGGAGGAACGCGCGCCCTGATCATCGATGGCCGCGGCCGCGTCGTCTCCTCCGCCACGGAAGAGCACCAGGCCTTTGCCTCGCCGCAGATCGGCTGGGCTGAACAGCACCCGGAAGACTGGTGGCGCGCCTCCTGCATCGCGGTTCGCAAAGCCCTCGCTAGCGCCAGTCTCAGCTCCGAAGAAATCGCCTGCGTCGGTTTTTCCGGCCAGATGCACGGCGCGGTCATGCTGGACGAGCAGGGAAGCGTTGTTCGTCCCGCGTTGATTTGGTGCGACGTCCGCACCGAAAAGCAGTGCCGCGATCTGACCGCCAAAATCGGCCAGGAGCGTCTGATTCAGCTCACCTGCAATCCCGCATTGGCCAATTTCACGCTTACAAAACTGCTTTGGGTCCGCGAGAACGAACCCGAAAATTGGAAACGCGTTCGCTCGGTCATGCTCCCGAAGGACTACGTTCGCTTCCGTTTTACCGGCGAGCGCGCCACCGATATGGCCGATGCTTCCGGCACATTGCTTCTCGATGTCGCCCATCGCCGCTGGTCGCACGAAATGCTGCAAGCCGCCGAAATCGATGAACGCTTGCTGCCATCCCTCCACGAATCTCCCGCCGTTTGCGGAAAAATTTCCGGCAAAGGGGCAACGGAAACGGGTCTGCGTGCTGGCACGCCAGTCGTTGCTGGTGCAGGCGACCAAGCCGCCGGAGCCACCGGAATGGGCATCGTCTCTGCTGGGGCGGTCAGCGCCACTATCGGCACTTCCGGCGTTGTTTTTGCCGCCACCGATCGCCCCGCTCTGGATCCTCTTGGCCGCGTCCACACTTTTTGCCACGGCATTCCCGGTCGTTGGCACGTCATGGGTGTCACCCAGGCCGCCGGCCTCTCCCTGCGCTGGTTCCGCGATACCTTTGCAACAAACTCCAGCGGCGCCCGCGAATCCTACGACCGGCTCACGGCCGAAGCGGCAAAAATCCCCGCCGGTTCTGATGGTCTCTTGTGGACGCCCTATCTGATGGGCGAGCGCACTCCCCATCTCGATTCCAACGCCCGCGGCGCTCTCATTGGCCTCACCGCCTCGCACACACGCGCCCACGTCGTTCGCGCCATCCTCGAAGGCGTTGCCTTCAGCCTCCGCGACACGTTCACCCTTTTCCGTGAAATGAACGTGCCTGTCACCAGCATCCGCCTTGGCGGCGGTGGCGCACGTTCACCGCTCTGGCGCCAGATCCAGGCCGATGTCTATGGCCACGCCGTGGAAATCGTCGAGGCCGAAGAGGGCGCCGCCTACGGAGCCGCGCTTCTCGCTGGAGTCGGCGCTGGCGTGTGGCCGTCCGTCGAAGCGGCTTCTGCCGCCACTGTTCGCGTTGCGTCTCGCGTCAATCCCCAACCTACCGCCGTCGCCACTCTCAACGCCAGCTACGCCGCTTTCCGCCGCATCTACCCGGCAACCCGCGAGATCTTAACTTCCCACTAATTTGGCCGCGGGATTCGCTTGCGCGCCGGTCACTGCGTCTTCGGTTTCCATGCTCAGTGAAAATATTTCGTGAACGAATAGAACGCCACCAAGAAGACCGTTGTCAGCACCAGAGCTGAATTTCTCGCCCGGTTCGATTCTCTCTTTTCCTCAAGCAGGTCCCCGATCGCTGAACTCAGGAAAAAAACATGCAGCCCCGTTATGACGCTCGCCGCAACTTCTACCAGCGCATATTCGTGAAGCAGCGCGGCGACGAAAATCGTTCCGCTGATGACCGCCGCGGCGAAGCACATCACCGCGGACAGCACGTGTCGCTTCATCGCACCTCCTCGTCAGTCTACGGCCCCGCTACGCCGCGTTCTTGGCGCGCACACGCTCCATCACCTGCTCGCGCAGCGTGTTCAGGCTGTTCACGATTCGGTCGGCTTCCACGTTCACCAGCGCGTATCGCTCGATCTTCTGATCGCCGGACTGCACGAGCACGTGATGATCCTCGCGCAGGTCCGGAAACTCGTTCAGTTGTACGCGCGTGCCGCGAAGCGCGGCCGCAAGCAATGCCAGTGTCTTCTCGACGTCCGCCGCGAACGCATGAAACGCCGCGCGTGCCGGAACCGCAGCCGTGTGCAGCCATCCCGCATCCAGCGCCATCAACGCATGCACAAAACGATGCGAGCTTGCCAGCAAAGCATTCAACTGGCTCATCTGCGCTGGCGTCGTTCCTGGTTCCGCGCCCAGCCGATCGATCGACGCTTCCAGATTCGTGCGCGCCAGGCGCGCGTTCAGCCGCACGCGGTCGAGTTCGCCTTCCCTGACTGCTTCGCCCCGCGCATACGATTCCGCAAGGGTGTGAAAATATTCCCGGTAAGCATCCAGCATTTCGGCAATCCTCTCCGAAACCTGCGTTCGCTCCCAGGTCGGCCAGACCCAATAAGCCAGAAGCGCCAGCGCGCCCCCCGCCGCCGTGTTGATTCCGCGCGCCCAGATCACTTCCTTCGGTGAAACTCCGGTGATGGCGATCAGATAAACCACCAGGGCGCTGATGGCCACGGCAAAAATCCCATAGTTCGCCGGGCCCACCCAGCGGAGCAAAAGTGTGAACACAAAGATCAGAAAAATCTGAATCATTACGCTGTCTGGAAGAAAACGAAAAAGGGCCGTGGCGAGGAAAAGTCCCGCGATTGTTCCGGCTATCCGCAAAAGACCGCGGCTGAACGTCGTCGTGAATTCCGGCCTCAGTACGAGCACGATCGTCATCGGCAGCCAATAGGAGCGGTGCCAAGGCAATACGCGTTCCAGACTATCGCCGAGAGCGACCAGGGTGGCCAGGCGAACGGCGTGACGGAACACCGAGGACTGCAGATTCAGATTCGCACGCAACGTTGCCAGCAGGCCACTAAAGCGCAACCGCCAGGGTTGTTGTGCTTCTTGTTTTACAAATGCTGCTTGGCCAATGGGCGTGGCGTTGACAGCCAGGTCGAACGCTGCCCGCAGCTGGCCGTTCAGCGCGTCCATTTGGAAACGCGCATCCTTCGCGACGGCGGCGAGAAAAGTCGCCGGCATGCTGTCTGTTTCTTCCCGCAGCAGTTGCGTGTAAGCCTCGCATGCGGCAAGGATTTCCTTGCCCGTTGCAGCAGGTATTCCGGACATCAAGGAATCGCCGATCGCTTGCAGCGCCTGGGCTGCCTTCTTCAAGTAGTCGTGGAGAATCCGCACGCCGGAGTGCGTGAGGCTCTCTCGCTGCATGCGCAGATGCAACCGCGAAAGCATCAGCAGGCTGAGCCGGATGCGCTCCGCCTGGGTGAGCAAAGCGCGGTAGCGCACCGCTTCGAGGCCCATCTCGCGATCGAGGCCGGAAAGCGCTTCTTGTGCTCGTGCGCTTTGAATTGTCGCGGGCGGCGGGGACGTCGCATTCAGTGGCTGCTGTGCCGCGCGAGCGAGTTCGAGAAACAGGGCGGCCAGGGCTCGGCGTTCCGGCTCATAGCGCTGCACTGGCCACGGCGCCACGGATAGCGCCGTTTGCAGGAGTCCGCCACTAAGAGCGAGCGCGGAGGAGAGCAATGCTTGATCGGTGGTGAGCGGCTGCGCCGAGTAAATCAGCAAGATAACCAGGCTGATCACGCCAAGGTCGGCGGCCGTGGTTCCCGCCGCGACAAACATTCCCGCGGCGAAAGCCCACACGGTGGCGATAATCACAGCGGCAACGTTGTGATGGCCGGAGAGTGCTCCGCAAAGCACGCCCACCGCGCAGAGAACGCTGGAAGAGAGCATGCGCCTGGCGCGCTGGGCGTAAGGGTCGCTCCCGTCAGAATAGGCGACGTTGAGCGCACCACTGGCCACCACCAAGCCGCCGCGCGGCATGTTCAGTGCAAATCCAACGATCAGCGGCAGAACCACGCCAATCGAATTGCGCAGAGCCATGTATGGATTTAGCTTTGAGGAATCGAAACGCGTCAGTGCACGCCAGAACGTGCGCGCGAAGCCTTCGTGTACCGGAAGCGAAGTGGTCGCCGTGGCCGTCGCCTGCGGAAGCGGCTTCGAGGAGATTTCCTTGGTTTCGATCGACATAAAAAAATAAAATCGCGCGATGCACGCCATAAACGCGCCTCCATTGTATCGGAGGACGCTCGTTACGGTTGGTTGCAAACGGTTGTACCCTGGCAGAGCGGATTTACATCCAACAAAACGAGACTGGGAGAAGATTTCAATGTCACAGCGTCAACTTGGAAAAAACGGCCCTCTTGTTTCCGCCATGGGCCTGGGCTGCATGGGAATGTCGGAATTCTACGGAGCGCGCGACGACCAGGAGTCCATCGCGACGATTCACCGGTCCATCGAGCTCGGCATCACCTTTCTCGACACCGCTGATGTCTATGGTTACGGCGACAACGAAACATTGGTCGGTATGGCCATCCGCGCTTTGCGCGGCAAGGTTTTCCTTGCCACCAAATTTGGGATCGTTCGCGACAAAGCTAATCCCACCGCGCGCGGCGTCAACGGCCGGCCCGAATATGTACGCGCATCTTGTGATGCCAGCCTGAAGCGCCTTGGCGTTGAAACTATCGATTTGTACTACCAGCATCGCGTCGATCCAACCGTCCCCATAGAGGAAACGGTGGGCGCGATGGCGGGCCTCGTGCGTTCCGGGAAAATCCGCTACCTCGGATTGTCTGAAGCTTCCACGGACACCATCCGCCGCGCCCACAAGGTGCATCCGATCTCCGCGCTGCAAACGGAGTATTCCCTGTGGAGCCGCGATCCTGAAGATGAGATCCTGGCGACAACGCGCGAGTTGGGAATCGCGTTTGTGGCGTACAGCCCGCTTGGCCGCGGCTTTCTGACCGGCCAGATCAAGCGCTTCGAGGACTTTGCGATGGACGACTACCGCCGGAATTCACCGCGGTTCCAGGGAGAAAATTTTGAAAAAAATCTCGACCTGGTTCGCCGCGTCGAGGCCATTGCCAAGGAAAAGAAATGCACCCCCGGCCAGCTTGCCCTCGCCTGGCTTCTCGCACAAGGCCAGGACATCATCCCCATCCCCGGCACGAAGCGGCGCCAGTACCTGGAAGAAAATGCCGCCGCACTGAAAGTGAAATTGAGTGCCGAAGACTTGCGCCGCATTGACGAAGTAGCCCCGCGTGGCGCCGCCGCAGGCTTGCGCTACCCTGAGTCCATGATGCAATCCGTCGGCCGCTGATTACTCTTGCGCGATCGGCAAAATCGAAGCTAACCTGAGCGCACAAGGCAAGGATTTGTTAAGGTTAGGCAGCCAGACCAGCGCCGCCGTCAGCGCCCGCCGGTACCGAGCGCGGGGAGAGTAAACTTCGGCGTGACTTCCTTGCGCTTCGACCAATCGTGATAAGTGTGACACTCAAAGCAGCGCGATTCGGCATGCTCCGGCCCCGGCGCATGGCACTTCTTGCAGGTCGCGATGCCGGGAATCAAGATGTCGCTCGATTCCGTGCTCGTCAGTGCCTTCGCGTGGCAGGTCACGCATGTAAAACCCTCATGCTTGCCGTGATCGAATTTCGCGTGCGGCATTAATCGGGATGCCTCTTGCGCGACCATAATTTCCGGCAGCGGCTTTTGTTCAAACCTATTGTCGTTTGGAGAGCGCAACCAGGGAGGAAAGCGCGGCAGCTTATCTGGATCGCCCTCGTATCGAAATGAGAGCCCGTGACATTGAGAGCAGGTCTTGCGCCATAGCAGTTCTTCTGCGTCGGCGGAGCGTTCCGCGATCCACTGCGCCGGAGTAAGAACCCGAACTTCCGGTGACAGCGGTTTCCCGGTGAGGCCGCGGTCTGGGTCTCGCGCCTCGCGCAGTTCATTCGGGTGTCCGGCGATATACTCTCGAAACTTCTTCAACACGAAAGCTCGCACAACTTCGGGTTTGTCGTGAGGAACGCCCGAGTCAAACCGTTTATCGAAAGTAAGCGAGTGGCAGCCGGAGCATGCGCTCGCAAATTTCACCGGCGCCATCAGTTCCCGGCCCGTGACGGGGTGTCGCAGTGAGAGGGTTGCCGCCCCGCCCGGCAAAGGTCCGCCATTACCAGTATTGGCAACTTTGGCGCGGACATAGGATGCGTCGGAGTAAGTAGACGGCGGTGCGAAGGCAGGCGGGCGATGGCAATCGGCGCAATCGAGTTGCACCACAGGGCCCGTAGGTCCGCGACGAATCAGCTTCAAGTGAATCGCATGATTTATCCTAGCGCTGCTGCGAACGAACAGCGAGTACAAGCTGTCTTCGCGAAGCGCCGCGAATTCCGGGTGACCGTCTTCGAAGCTGCGAATGTGCGACGCAAACCCTGGCGGGCCGTAAGGTGCTCGCGGGTCCGAATGGCAGACACTACATGATTGATTGCTAGTGGCGCTGAGGTTCACGCGGCCGCGGTGTTCGGCGTGGCATTCGGCACAAGCGAGTTCTTTCTTGCCAATGAGGCTGAGTTCATGGTGGATGGGGCCATCGTGGCAGTCGAGGCACGCGGCGTTCGCCGCTTTCGCGGAGAATGCGCCTGCGGTTCGCACGTGGCAGGCAGCGCAATCTTTTTCCAGTACCGCGTGCGCTTTGCTCATGCGGCCGCTGGAATAGACGCGATGATCGCCAGAAAAGCCGCCCCAGGAAATCCAAATCAACGCGAGAAAAGGCAGCGCGAGACTGAGCCAGAATTTGGCGCGCTTCAGCGGCGTTGGCCTTTTGAAATAGTTGAGGTCGATGCGCTGCGCGAGCTTTTTTGTTGTTCTTGTTCTCGCCACTCGTCACTCGCCACTTCTTTAATAGCGCAGCGCCATGACTGCGTGAACGGCGCCGAGCAAAATCAGTGCGAGCGAAAGCGGGATGTGCAGCAGCAGCCAGCCATGCAGCCAGTGGTGCAAGCGCTCCTGGCGTGTCAACTGCCGCGCTTCGTCGCAAATATCTGCAAGGTCCGCAAGCGTTACGTGCGCCGCGGCCGGCAACAGAGTGCGCAGTCCGGCGAACGCACTGCTCGCTTTCGCGGCATCGCCGAGGCGCTGGCCCCGTTGTTTCGGCCGCTCCAAAAACGGACGCATTTCACTCATGTAAAATCGGCGGAGCGGCGCGCTTTCTTCTTCACTCAACAAAATGATTTCAGGCGCCGCAGCGACAGCGGCGCTCGCGCCGGCGCTCACCGCCGCAGAAGTGCGCAGTGGAACGGCGGACGCCGCGATCGTGCGCAACGCCGTAAACCCACCCGCGCGTTGGCCTTCCTCGTCCAAACGATTCATGAGTCCCAAGTTGCCGCACAGAAATTCGATGGAGCAGTCGGCCTCTTCGCGAAGCAGCATACGAACGCGGCCGATTTCATCGTAAATCGTTTCAAGCGGGACGTCGGACGTCATCACCCTCGGAATGTAGTGTTGCAGGGCTGCACCGAACGCACCGCTGAACACCGTGATGATGAGCAGCCACATCAGCACGCGCGTGAGCGTGCCGCCAAAATGAAATCCGCCGTGAAAAAGCATCATCGGCAGCGCGAGAAACCCGAGCCAGAGGTGGCCGCGCATCCAGGCCTGCGCGCGTCCGATTCGCCACGTAGGGACGCGTTTGCGCGCACCAAGAAGGGCGACAAAAATCATGAAGGCGAAACCCACCACACCGAAAGCGAGGCCGACCGTGCTCCCGCCCCGAGGGCCTTGGGGTGATTTGAGAGCGCAGAGGACGTACACAACGGCGGAAATCGCCAGGATTGCCAGTGATCCGAAAGCCCACCCGCGTTGGCTCTTGTCCATTCTCATTTTGCCGAGCCCTGGCCGAGCATGTCGGCAAAAAAGGTTCGCGGGTCGACGCGATGCGCGGCGTCGTGCGGGCAGGCGTAGACGCAGCTTGGTTCTTTCAAGTGCGTGCAAAGATCGCACGAAGTTGCTTTTTGTTTGATGACCGCTTTTTTTCGGCCCTCGCGTTCGGGATCGTCAACCATCACTTCGAATGGATGCAAATTGATGTTGCCGTACGGACAATTCTGCGCACAGAGGCCACAACCGATGCACCAATCCTCGATGATGACTTCGAGCGAATTGCGCCTGCGAATGGCCCCTACGGGGCAGCCGACCATGCAAAGCGGGTCGCGGCACTGGCGGCAACTCGTGGCCACGAGGTATTGATCGAAGCGCAGACCATCACGAACGAGTCGGGTGATTCCGTCGTGAGCGTCGGCGCAGGCATTCACGCAAGCATCGCAGCGCGTGCAATTCTGCAAATCCAGAATCAGCAGGCTTTGCGCTTCCATCAATCCTTGCGAGAGGAATTGATCGATGGGGACATTGTGAACCATCTGCATGCGCTGCTGATTGGCGGCGCGGCGTTCGGCGGAAACGGCTTCGAGGCCGGTTCGAACGCTGGGGAAACGCGCGACCATGTCACGGAAATCGTCGCCGGAAATTCGCACGAGCTCGACGTGATCGAGCGCGGTGCAAGTGGCGGTTCGAACGCTGCCGCCGAGCAGGCCGATTTCACCGAAGTAGTCGCCGCGCGAGAGATAGGCGAGGACAAGCTCGCCGCCGGGATAGTTTTCCGAAACTTTCACGAAACCGATTCGCACGAGGTAGAAGCTGTCCGCAGGAGCGCCCTGTTGAACGATGATCTGGCCGGGAGCGAAGCGCTGTAGCTCGACGCTTTCTTTGAGATGCGCAATGAACTCCGGCGAAAGGTCCGCAAACATGGGGACGCCGCGCAAATGATTCTCGAGAGCGCGACGGCGATAGGTCTGGTCAAGCTGCGCGCGAAACGTTTTGTTCTTGAGCATGATGTCGAGAACGTTGCGCAGCATTTCGAACGCCACGACATCGGACTCCGCAGCCACCGTGGCGGACCGGGGATAGAAATTCATGCAAGTCATTTCGCCGAAGAGATCGCCGGGTACAAGTTCAGCTACGGGATTGCCGTAAGCCAGATCGACGGAAGCGTCGATGGGAATGGTGCGGTCGCGCACTTCCTCTTCGCGCTTGTCTTCTTCGCGTGCGACGAGGGTGCTGGTCAGCCGCTTGAAAAATCCTTTGGCGCCACCCTGAGTTTTGACGTGCGCGATGGGAGTGGAAATGGAGACTTTGGCTTGGCCCTCCAGAATGTAGAAGGCAGTGGAGCCGAATTCACCCTCGCGGCAAATGATTTCGCCTCTGCGGAAGCGGCGTTTGACGATGGCGCCGCGATTGAGTTCGAGGAACGTGCCGGAGACGCCTTTGAAAACCGGAATCCGCAGGAGATCCTCGGCTTCGAATCCCTGCGCGTCCGGACCAACAGCGATCGCGGTGCCCACCACACTTTTGTTGGTGAGCGCACCCGTGGGGCAGGACACCATGCACTCGCCGCAGGAAATGCATGTGGAATCGCCCATAGGTGAATTGAGATCGAAGGCGATGCCGGCGGAGTAACCTTTGCCCATGCGGCCGAGGACGAAATTATTCTTGATTTCATCGCAGCCGCGGATGCAGCGGTCGCAAAGAATGCAGGCGTCGTGGTCGACGGCGATCGCGAGGGAGGAATCATCTTTGCCGCGGGCGACGGTGCGTTTTGCGAAGCGTGCCTGAGAAGCGCCCGCGGCTTTCGCAAGCGTTTCCAATTCGCAGTCGCCGGAATTCTGCTGGCGCGCGCACGGAGAAGGATGATCAGACATCAGAAGTTCCAGGATGGTCTTGCGCGCGTTCAAAACTTTCTCGGAATTGGTGACGACTTTCATGCCCGGCTCGACCGGGCGCACGCAGGAAGCCGCGAGAACGCGCGCGCCCGTATCCACAACGCAAAGGCGGCAGACACCGACAGGAGTTTGGTTTTGCAGATGGCAAAGCGTGGGGATAGTGATGCCGTTCATGCGCGCGGCATCGAAAACGCTCGTGCCGGCGGGGACGCGCGCAGATTGGCCGTCGAGGGTGATATCAATGAGGCCGGGAGGTGTGGTGGCGGTCGTCATATTATGGGCGAATGCCAACCCGCTGAGCTTCACCGGCACGCGAAGCGGCGGTGAAGCAGATGCCGCTGGGGCACTGGCTTTTTAGAACGTGCGCATCCACTTCTGCGCGAAAATGTTTTAGGACGGATTGAATCGGTGCCGGCGCAATCTGGCCGAGGCCACAAATCGAAGTCAGGCTCATCGCTTGCGACAGTTCGTCGAGTAGCGCGAGATCGGCGCGATACTGCGATTCGGCTACGCCGCCTTGCGTCCACCGCGCGAGCATGTCCGCCATTTTCTGCGAGCCGACGCGGCACGGAACACACTTGCCGCAGGACTCGTTGCGATAAAAACGCACGGCGTTCAAAGCCATGTCCAGCATGCAGGTAGTATCGTCGCAGACGACGACGGCGCCTGAGCCGAGCATCGAGCCGGCTTCAGCGAGCGCTTTGAAATCGAGGCGAACATCGATCATGGGAGCCGGAAGATAGCCGGAAGAGGGCCCTGAGGGCGCGAAGGCTTTGAGTTGACGGCCGCCGCGAATACCGCCGGCGTGATCGAAAATGACTTCGCGCATGGGTACGCCCATGGGGACTTCGAAAATGCCGGGGCGAGTGACGTGGCCGCTGACGCCGACAAATTTCAATCCGCGTGTACCTCCCGCGCCTTGTGCGACGAACCAGTCAATTCCGCGGGCGAGGATTTGTGGAACATTGATAAAGGTCTCCACGTTGTTGATGACGGTAGGTTTTTGCCACAGGCCGATCTGGCCGGGGAACGGCGGTTTGTTGCGCGGCTCAGCGCGATGGCCTTCGATGGCTTCGATGAGCGCGCTCTCTTCGCCGCAGATGTAGCCGCCGGGGCTGACAAAGACTTCGAGATCGTAGTCGAGATCGCTGCCGAGAATTTTTTTGCCAAGAAGCCCGGCGCGATAGCAGCGCCGAATCTCTTCGCCGAGAATTTCTTCCTGAAGATGGTATTCGTGGCGGATATAGAGAATGCCGCGCTTCGCGCCGGTGACCAGGCCGGCGATGATCATGCCTTCGATGAGGAGATGAGGCAGATTGGTCATGATGAAGCGGTCCTTGATGGTGCCGGGCTCACTTTCATCGGCATTGCAGACAATATATCGGACGGGATCAGGCTGCTTGCGAACGAGGTCCCATTTCACATTGGTGGGAAATCCGGCGCCGCCCATGCCTTTCAGCTCGGCGGCTTTGAGTTGCGCGAGGACATCGTCCCAGGCTTTGGATTGAATGAGTTTGCGCGCAACGACGTATTTTTCGCCATCGATGTAGGGATCGGCTTTGCAAGCGATCCGCGCCTGCTCGGGATGCGGCTCCTGAACCTCTTCGCCGCGAATGGCGCTGCGTGCGATTTCCTCGGCATGCGCAGCGGTGACATCCGTGAAAATGTGATCGTTGATGGAAATTGCGGGAGCGTGATCGCAACGGCCCAAGCAGGAAACGTCGCGAATCTGCACGTCTTCGGGCCGTGAATTGGCGAAACAGCGCTCGAGATCGGCACGCAACTCGCATGCGCCGTTGAGGTGGCAGCTCATGTCCGCACAGACGCGAATCTCTGCTTTGGGTGGCGGCGCGAGATGAAAATGAGGATAGAAACTTGCGACGCTGTGGATTTGGTAGAGCGGCGTCTGGGTGCGTTGGGAAAGACCTTCGAGTTCCGCTTTGGGCAAGAAGCCGTGGCGAAGCTGGATGGCCCGAAGGTCGTCGAAGATCACGGCGCCCCGTCTCGCGCGAAAAGCGCCGGGCAGCCTAATCAAAAGACGCGCGGCGCGAAGTGGCGTGCTGAATCCTTTGCATACTACTGGCAGGGAAGGCAGGTGTAAATAGGATGCGTTTGGCTTTTCGCGGGGCGGCGCGAAAAAGACAACGTGGCCCGTTGACTTCATTGCAGCGCAAACGATATAAGCAAGCAGACTCACAACGAACCGAATGCGCGACACTTCCAACTCTTGCGTGCTCCCTATGGCTTTCTGCGTTTCGTTTATGGCGCTTCCTGTTTTGCTCTCGGCGCAAACGGAACCTAGCAAATACATCGGGCCAGGTTCATGCGCGGCGACGAGTTGTCATGGCAGCGTTAAGCCCATTGCGGGTAGCCGGATTCTGCAGAATGAATATTCGACTTGGATCATCCAGGACAAACATAGCCGGGCGTACCAGGCGTTGACCGGTGATGTGAGCGAACGCATGGCGCGGATCCTGAAATTGGGCGCGAAGGCGCAAGAAGCGCCAAAGTGCCTGGCATGCCACGCGCTGAGTCCCCCTCCTGAGCAGCACGGACGAGGGTTTGAAATCTCGGAGGGCGTATCCTGTGAGAACTGCCACGGGCCGGCATCGGGCTGGCTGGGGCCGCACACAACGCGAACGTGGGGGCATGAAAAATCGGTCGCGCTGGGAATGTACGACACGCGAGACGTGATTCATCGCACCGAGAAATGCCTGGAATGCCATCTGGGAACGAAAAATAAGTTCGTGGATCACGAAATGATCGCGGCGGGGCATCCCGATCTCTATTTCGAGCTGGATTCGTTTTCGGCGGTGATGCCGCGGCACTGGAAGTCGCCGCGCGAATCGGAACCGGGCAAGCCGGTCGAGGATGCCGCGTGGGTTGGGATGCGCGAGTGGAGCGCGGGCCAGGCGGTGCAGTTGCGTGCCGCGATGGAGCGATTAACTTGGCGCGCGAAGAACGAGCGCTTCGACAAAAAAGACGTTTGGCCGGAATATTCCGAGCTTTCCTGCTTTGCATGCCACCATGCGCTGGGGCCGGCGAAAGACAGTTGGCGGCAGGAGCATGGATACATCGGGCGTCGTCCCGGCGATCCGGCATGGAACAGCTCGCGTTATGCGGTGTTCCGATTGCTGGCCAAACAGATTGACTCGGCGAATGCGCAAGAGCTGGATCGTCAACTGCTTGCTGTTTCCAACGAGATGAGCAAACTCAATCCTGATCGCAACGCGGTGGCGGCGGCAGCATCGGCGGCAACCGATGCGCTGGTTGAAAGGAAATCCTGCACTTGGTCCAGGTATCTATACTTTAGCAGGTCGCCCGCACGAACCCCCGCCTCAGCCAGGCGAACTTTGGTCCAAAACGTCCTGGTGGAATCGATTGTCTCGAATAAGAAAGAGTGGCCACGCAAATCGGCTATAGATTTTATCCCGGAATCCTTTCGGGCAAATATTACAACGGACCGGTCAGTGGCCAAGGGCGCCAGCCCCCGGGCGACCAACTC
>Ga0137409_10001370_pt1 | contig 26442 bp, 63 predicted proteins | sample CZODoug1_16funga_FD_122059 | JGI IMG/M metagenome (GOLD analysis project Ga0137409, IMG submission 122059) | Vadose zone soil fungal communities from Angelo Coast Range Reserve, California, USA - CZODoug1_16fungal (Hybrid Assembly) | ecosystem: Environmental > Terrestrial > Soil > Vadose zone...
GGGGTGGCAGGCAAACATATCAAGATCAGTGACATACAGGCACAACTGGCTATCAGCCCCAAGCAGCCAACAGTAATCCTGATCAGGGGTGCCTTGCGGGTTGGGATTGTTTTGAAGCCCAGCCTGAGCAACAATATCTGTGAAATGGTTGATACCAACTCAGCCCGGGCCGATACCGTGGCGCAGGCGTTGTTGGGCCGATCATGTGGCTATTTCAAGCGTAATGACCGCTATGGGATCTTTACTAACCTGCATGACGTTGAAGCTATCATTGCCTTTTGCAAGGGTGAGCAAGGGGCCATACCAGTGGGGTTAAAGAATACCGGCGCTATCAAGCGTGGCAGTTATCAGTTGGTGCCCCTGCATGATGCACTGGTAGCGGCCAAACATGAGGGCGCACTAGTGAGCAAGTGCAGCCTGAATAATGAAAATGATGTGGCAGATCATGTTTTGCGCAACATCAATACCTGGGATTCAAGGTTGGTACACCTTGATGGCCCTAATGAAAACTTTACCCGGTCATGGGCTAAGCTGGTCAACCAACGCCCTGACTGGGTTGAACGGTATGTGACCTATGATCGTAGTGTGTTGAGCTATGGGGGGGCTGAGGCTCATGATAATTTTCTTGACCTGAAATACCTCAAAGGTCAGGGTGATGAGGCTGAAGATCAAAGTGAAGCTACTGAATAGATAAATAAGGTTAGGATGAAGGCAAGTAAAGGGCTGACATTTCTGTCAGCCCTTATTTTTATCTGAGAGCTGGCCCCTTAAGTTATCTACTTGTTAATCTTTGCCATCAGATTTTGAATAAAATTGTCCATCTTTATAAGATATCCCAAGGGATTCCATTTTATGAATACAATTCAAGCAAATAGGGGCATTTATTAATTCCAGTATATTTCCTGTTTCGTGAATAAACACCCCGTGTCTCATACCACTACTACAACATATTCTATAACTATCACAAGCATGAAGAGTTCCATTAGGGCGATATTTAGTACGATTCCAGAGCCAACCACCGATAAAGTTCTCAGGTTTCTCATCAACTTGCATTTCTAATCACCCACATATTTATCACATAAAATAATATACTACTGTCATCTTTATGTTCTTCAATGGATTTAATTTCAATTATTAGAACATCATAAGGGGTCTAGTTCTGAAGACTAGACCCCTTATCACTTAATCCCAACAGTCGTGGGTTACCCCTAACTTTAGGAGTTCCCCGCATTTGGCGCATACGTCTACCCCTGGCGTAGCCAAGGTAATTTTCCCTGCATCAGCCAAGGCATCAGCCATTTCCTTATGGGTCTTGGCATCAAGGTAACGTTTACCAATCTGACCATTGGCACAAGCATCACTGTACCAAGTATGGATCTGAGCAGCCGTGACATAGCGTTGCCCAGGGTAGATGATATAGAAATCACTCATGATCTGCCCTCTTCAGCCACAGGATTACCCCTTAGGGTCAGATACTGTACAATTCAGGTTCAGGCAAACCCATGTATCCCTGTAGGCAACATAGACCATGAGTTTGCCACATTTACATTTCTTTGCTTTGGCCATCTTATGGATTATGCCCACAATAATGGCAGGGATAGTTAAAAATCTCCCTCTTACAGTTGGCACATTTGAAAGAGCCTGGGGCTGGTTCGGGTGGTCTATGTTCTGGACCCCAGGGCAGGGGTTTAGTAGGCTTCGCAGGTTCTTTAGCCATCAAATCAACCTTTCAAGGTTTTTAGTGAACAAATACAAATTACAATCAATGCAACGATTACCATATTTGTTTCTACCTGACACAGTTATGATTTTAGGGCTTTTCAAGCATGAGGCAAAGTCATGAAGAATGTATACACAGATCATGTTGAAGTAGGCGATAAGGTTGAGGCTTCTTCCCTGTTAACGGGAACAGTCATCAAAAAGACCCGTACACCTACTGGTTATTCCATTACTGTACAATCCGACAGTGGCATCACCACTGACTTCTTCCAAAACCTAAGGAGTCAGGGTGAGCAATAAATCAGACCTTCAGGAAGAATTAAAGAAGCTTGAAAATAAACGTGATGATCTTAAGCAAAACGATCACAGTGGCAGGGTGGCCCTTGAATTCAAGATAGCTGAACTAGAACGTAAAATTGAAAAGGAAGGTTAGACCATGTTAGGAATTTTGATAGGAACTCTATATGGCACCATCTTTTTCTGTGCGTGGGCATATTTCACGGGAAACTTAACTTGGTTCAAAGCCATGATGGGGGTAATTATAGCAATATTAAGCGCAAGCCTAGGTTCACTTCTTTCATACTATATAATATTAGCAATCTCACCACTAATAAAATAAAGGGGGCTATTTCTAGCCCCCTTTATCATTCCCCTTTTAATGCATTACTTGACTTTCACCAACTTATGATCTTCAGCGGCTTCCCTGAACAATTTTATAACGTCCTCACCAGTGGTTTCAGGGGCATTGTTCCACAGAACCAATGTATTAATATACTTACCTGTATGCTCTGTCAAAGCATTTAGATAAGACATATAATCCAGAGATCCATAACTATAAATCACAGCTCCCATCAAGCAGACAGCACCTTTCTTATCTTGAAGGAACCCCTTACAGTGGCCATGCTCAGCCATATAATCTGCTGCCTTCAACAGACCTTTACCCAGATCATCATAGTCATTCTTTGGATCATGTAACATATTCTACTCCTTTACCTTTCGGTTGATACACTTAGAAATACCGCATTAAACCGGTCACTGGTAGGCGTTTGTTGTGAGGCTAGCCCAAATAGCCTCACAATGTTTTAACGCATCAGTGACCTTTAGGCAGGGCTGATCGGGCTGTCACCAGCTATGATATTCGGGCTGTCACCAGCCATGATATAATGCGCCAAGGCTTTGAGCTTGGCTTCGGTGTTGGTTCCCCTGTTCACCACCAAAATCAGGCATGCCTGATAGACATCAGCAGGCAAGTTACCACGCAGGAATTCCTCACTGTAGCACTGGAAACTGTTGATCAGTTCCCGTTCCTCAACCACCCTTTTTGCCAGTAAGTCAGCCTTCCTGCGGGCCACGACATTCCTGAGAATATCACCCAAGGTAATTTCCGGCTGCTCACTTTCAGTAATCTCAATACGCCTCATCTGCCTGCCCTTTCATCATTACTACACTACTATTTATACATGTATTGTTAGATTTTGATACCTTATTCTACATTGACAACATATGATATGCACACTGCAACATAAGGGTAAATCAATGAGCACAATATGCACATGCGGACATGACAGGAATAGGCACAATCTTGATTGGATGTGTCAAGCAAATGGATGCCTATGCACCAGATTCAGGGCACATAATGACGATGACAGCACATCAACCTCAAGCGATACGTTTACCTCACCCGCTTCTAGCCCACCTGGAAGCATTGATAATGATAACAACAGTGATCCATCACCCACCAGCACCCCTGACCCTGACTTTTCTGGTGGTGGGGGTGATAGCGGTGGGGGTGGTGCAGACAGCACATTCTAAGTGAGGGCAGAACCATGACACCGGTTCCTAACACAATGTACTGTACTACCTGTAGACAGGATCACCCTATCACCTTCGTAGGCCAAACTCATCCTGTGTATGAAGGTAGAAAAATTATTAAATATGAAGCCTACTGTATAATGGAATGCCCTAAGGGCCAGAGTACTGTATCAGGATACCGTGATATGAAATGAGATTTAGGTAATGGGGGACTGTAGAAATACAGTCCCCATATTATTCTATTATACAAACTTAGCCCACCCCTCCTCATCTACATGCCATCTTAGTGCAATAAGTTTCTTTCCATCATCTGAATCTTCAGGTATTTGATCTATTGAAAGCCCTGAATAGATGATATCATGTTCTGCACATTCTATTGGTCCTTACTCCTTACTTCCCTTATACTTCTCAAAGATATCAAGTGCCTGCCTCAGTTCTTCAAAGGTCATCCTGCTTACTCCGCTAGACTACAACAGTTTCAGATCACCAGTAATAGGGTCCAAGTTCTCATCAGTATCAGGGCCAAGGGCTAAACACGTCACAGTTGACGCCCCATGAAATTCTGTATCGCCACGGTCAGTAATCATAGTGACACAAATACCGGCCTCAAAACCTCGATCTCTTAATTCTATCAATTCATCTAAGGTCTCTACCCCCACACAAATTTTACGTTGCCCTTCAAGCACCCAAATTCTTAAGGCTTCCTGTTTACGTTTCCACATATCTGTTTGTAAGATATTCGTTACATTTATGACAGCAGCATGTGCTCCTTGAGCTACCATTTTACCTTTTCTCATATTGAGATCAGTTCGCATTACTATGACCATCTTCATCTGCCCTACCTCCACTTAACAGCAACTTGATTACTCCCTTACGCCTCACACGATTACGCTGTTTACGCTCAGCAAAAGCCTTTCCTTCTGTCTTTGACTTCTTTGGCTCACGCTTCATCTTATTTCTTGATTTCATCAGATGTTTCTTTCCATCCAATCACTCAGTTCTTTCCTAGCCTTTATTACTTTATTCTTTTCACTAGTTATTAATTTCTGTAATTCATTAAGGTGTTCATCACGTAATTGCCTTCTGCCTGTACGCCAATTACGAATAGTATCCCTTCTAACATTCATCAACCTAGCCAGATCGGATTGCCAGTTATTACTTGGGCACAAAGCCCTACCTATCATCTCAAATAATTTACCTGATGTTAGTTCTACCATCTAGTTTATCTTTCATGATCAGCACCAGATCAAGGTTGGATCTTGGGCTAGCATCTGTGCTTCCCCAATGGTCAGACCATTAGCCCCAACCATCCTAGCAAAGAACTGGTAAACTCTGCGAGTTGGTTTATCAACAAGGAAATCATAGTAAGTCAGCATGATGTGCCCTCATAAGTTGCTTATTTAATATGGCATAAAGGGCAGGAATATACTCATCATTTCCAGTAAAATAGGCTAGGCTTGTAACCTCAATTGAGGGCAAAAGTCATGACTGAAGATATCAAAGATTACCCACTTGAAGAATGTGTAAAACAAGCAGACAAACTGATAGCCAATGGCGCTACTGCCTATCAGAAGTGGTCCTGCAATCATTGTGGGGCACGTCAAACTATGACAGAACCCAATACTTTCTATACTTCAGGTAAGTGTGAAGAGTGTAAGAAAATCACCCTTATTGAGAACTGTAACTATTTACTGACTTTTGTATTGGGAAGGGCCAAGGCATGAAAAAGAGTGAATTTGAAATGGTCCCTGCCTGTTCAATAAAAGTGGACCGTGAGGTCTGGATCTATGGGCAATGGCTAAAAGTAATCAGGATCAAGCACCTCAAATGGCATCCTTTTCAGCTCTATGAATTTCACTTTGCTGAGTACCGGGAACCCTTACTCAGGGTTCCTGATGGCTGGCCAATCAGGGCCAAAGCAAAAACTTGAAAGGACGGTGATGCTTCTTGACTACGGGCGATACAGGACCCTGTGAATGCACTTTCGACTGAAGTTAGGGGCTTCAATGCTCCTGACTTAGTCAGTTGCATTTTATTATACTATTTCAGAGGTCGATCTGAAGCTCACCCCGTAAACGTCTTATTGTTACAATCGCATCACCCAACATATCAGAAACTTGAAGTTCAGTTCCCTCATCTTTTATACGATAAACTGTTAGATTATGAGGATCAGGGCCATTGTCGTTGACAATCGTAGCAATTGCTTGTTCAAGTTTATCAAGGATGTCTATTTCCTTGTATTCCTCAAAAGTTACATCTATCATGAGTCGGTTCCTTTCTTATTTAGTTCGGCTGCTATATAATCTACGTAGTTATTACCTACCCATTCCCCTGCCAAGACCCACTTCCCATAACCTAGATTCATGATATCCAATCCGTAGTAATCAGTCAAAGCCCTGATAAAGACACTGTTATAAATCTTGGATATTGGTTTATGAATAATCTTTCCTTTATTGGCTTGAAATAGATCATAGAGTTCGCGTGTTTTAGTTCCTTCCTTAGGAATCTTCTGTAGTGGTGCCCCATGTTTCTTGTTTCCCTTTAGGGAACTCTTTAAGGAATCTGCAGTCTCTTGTCTCATCAACTTAATCCTTAGACCTAAAATGGATTGTCATCTCACTCATGATCTGCCCTTTCAACTTATACCAGCTTGATTAAAGGCTTCATAGATCAGTCTGTTGATTCTGGTAGTAATTGACTCTAAGAAATCATCAGGTATAGCTCCATACACACTATGCACAGCATGATCCTTATCAAGGTGCAGAGTCACACTCATCTGTTGCCCTACCTCAAATGTAGGGCAATTGATGATAACAACAGCATCAGGGATATCATATACTTTGGCAGCCTCCAGTTCCTGCACATCCATCTTGGCTGCCCCTGTAAAATGACACAGAACATGAATGCCATTGATAGGGACTTTACTGAAACAGACCCAATCATCACGCAGGCTGTGCGGCATGGGGGCCAGCACTTCATGAATCTTAATCGCACTGATTTCAGGGATTTTCATGGTTTTGCCCTTCCACGGTTGACTTAGCCCTATGAAATTAAAGGTTAAACTAGGATGATGCTATTAATTTCTTTTTCATTTTCAGGGCATCAACCCCATCCTCATAATACTTCTTATGTTTCCCAAACTCCTCAAATCCTTGTTTCTTATAGAATTCAATTGCTTTATGATTATCTTCCCTCACTTCCAATCTGATTTCAGGGGCTGTGATTGAGGCTATGAGTTGTTTCCCTATCCCCTGACCCTGATAATCTGGGTCTACAGCCAAGGAATAGATCTTAACAGCAGAACTATCTTTACGTATTAGAACAATAATTGATCCGATAACTTTATTAAATCTGGTAATAACAGTTATATTCCCTTGTTTAATAAACCTTTCCATAGACCTTCTTGATAATCTATTGGAAGGAAATACTTTATTTTCCAGATCTAACAATTGATTTATATATTTAAGTTCTGCCTTCATCCAACCCCACTATATTAAGGCCACAATAAGCAACAGAATTCCTATGACTAACCATCCCCACACAGCCCCATTTATGTTCCCAATAGCAATGCCAACTATTATTATTGCTACGAGAATTATACCTCCCTTTGCTTCCTTACTAGACATGGTTTACCCCCTTTTATGTATTAGGGGACGCTTTCCTTAGCGTCCCCCTACCCTTGTTTATCTATTACAACATATCAAACCATAAGGGAAACTTTTCATCATTATCCCCAAACTCATCAGACATGCTGAAGGTCTCATAAAGTTCGGCAACAGCGTTATCGCTATAAGGTTCCAGTTCCTTGGACCAGCGATGACGCAAGTTTGGGACTGCATACTTGATTGTACGGTTACGTTCACTCAGGCATTCAACAATGGCTGCATCAGTCAGGTCTGTGATCACATCCATGACAACCACCCTATATAGTTGAGGCATGATTATTATGCAGTGGTACCTTAGATGAATAAAGCAATTTCTACCTGCTCATGCCATGATAATACGTTCAATGAAAGGGCAAATATATGAGCACTATTCATGACCCCACCAAGAAAATGTTATGGCGGGATGATGATAAGTATTGTGTCTGTGGGTTAAAAGGCACCCCTGATACTGATCTCTGTGACTGTGATGAGCCTACTGGATATTACTGTGACTGCACTGATTGTCTAATAAAAGCAGGTTATGCCTGTTTATCTGGTCCTTGTGAAAAGGCATGCACCTGGGATACCTGTGAATGCAGGCAGTCACAGGCTGGTGGGGCTAAGCACTAAAACGCCCCTAGAAAGCTGCTACAAGGGCGTGGCGTGCTATAAGTAATGTGTGCGCCACGCCGCCTAACCACGCAAGGGCAAACCAAACAGTGAGGGTGAACCTATGGGCAATGAAAAAACACTTGAAAAAAGGGATAAGATCTCAAAAGGGATGAAAAAGTTCTATGCTGATAAAGGTTTAATCCGTAAGGATAAAGTCATCAGAGCCAGGGTCACCCCAGAACAATTTGAGGCCATTAATGAAATGGCCCGAAAGGGGAACCTAACAGTTACTGATCTTATCATCAAAGCACTAGGCTTTGAGAATAAGCCATGACCGGCTATAAAAAGCTCCTATTCATGGCCCTCTCAACATTAACTGTCATGAGTCTGTTTGAAGGCTTATGCTGGATTGTTATCTTCGGTGGCAAACATGGGTAATGGAAAGGGGGCCGAAAAGCCCCCTTTATTTTATAAGTTTAAGTGCGTGAACTTTAATCTCAGAGGGCCCAAATTGAATTCTAGCACCACATCCACCACAACCAGGGCATTGCCAGAATTCAATGGTACCAGCCTGAACACACACCAAAGTTCCTTGACCATCACATAACTTACAGATTGTGCTTTTGCCCTTATAGATCACAGGGTTGTGCCCTTTCAACTGACAATAATAGGGTAACAACCTAAGTGAGAACTAACAAGCTACTTCCCGTAGTTAACCTTTTGAATCATCAGAATCACTAATCTTTTCATATTCGTATTTATTTCTTATTTCACTTGAAAAGAACGCACCTTTAGATTCAGCCTTAAGAAGCCCTTCCCACACCCCCTCAGGTACATCATTATAGACATACCTAACACCAGTCTGGAATGTAAGGATCAATTTCATTGATAAAATGTCCTTAACACGATCACCAATTGTATGAAAAACCCCATACAAACCTTCAGCCAAGGAACTCGATTCAAACTTAGCAAAATAAGGTAGTTGATCCTCATGCTTCAAAGCACATTCTTCATCAGAAGTTGTTTCTGTAAAAGTGTGTACATGATACCTAAGATTAGTAGTTTTAGGAAATTCATTTTCATCAGTCATGCCAAACTCCATGATTTACCTCATGTTGACAGCCTATAAAGTATTATACGATTATACTATCAATTTCTGCTAGCCTATGTGATACTTGCTGGTGTCAATCATAAAGGGTCTCACCATGCCTATTATAGCGAAACACCCTGGTTGTAAGCCTCATGCGTTTCAGGACGCTTTGTATGGCCAGGATTACCGACTGTTGAATGACAGCAGCCCATTGTCCAAGGATCCCATATACCGGTGTACAGTCTGTGCTCCCCCAAAAGAAAAGGGCAAGCATCAGGGCGGGGAATATACCCTCAGCCAGTTAACCCGTAAGTAGATAGTGTAGTGTAAAGGGGGCACTCTCAGGGCTGCCCCCTTTCTATTCCTATAGTGAGAACCTCATGCCAAAGAAATCATCTAGGAATGATCTAAAAGCTCCAACAAATCAATTGATGGAATTAAAAACTGATCTGTATTCAAAACTGGATCGTGTTAATTCTCAATTAATGACATTAGGTTTGGAATACAAAAAACTTCTAGATGATGTTGATCAAATTGATGCTGAATTAGCCTATAGATCCAGGCCAACCCCCGAACCACGATTATCAGATCATGCCTTGATGCGGTTTGCAGAACGAGCACTTGGGCTTAATATAGAAGCACTGAAAGCTCGCATCATGACACCTGTTGTTATCCAAGCTATAAAGAATGGTGCCAGTGCCGTTACTGTAGAAGGTATCAAGATGAAAGTGGTAGATAATACCATCGTCACAGTCTACCAACCTCGTACAGGAAAGATAAAAAATCATGCACCAAAAGAAACTGACGGCATCAAAGCAGGGCTTGATGACTATTACCAAGATAAGTAGTAAATTCAACAGATAAGGCTTTTGATTTCCAAGCGGTGGCGTTACCTTGTACTTGCACGCCGCAGTTACTGCGGCTTAAACCGTGAGCCTCAAATGTATCAACAACCCAGGGGTTTGCTATGTAACAGGTGAGGGGACGCCCTTACGTTTATATAGAAATGCTTGATGTATAGATGTTTGTGTGTTGATCTGCTCAGGCGCTATTGTGGCTGTTTACCACAGTAGAGGGGTGACATCAACAACCTGAGGACCGATGGTGAGTGTAGATGTCCCTCACGTGATCGGTAACTTCATGACCTGGTCTGGTTTGACCTCTGGTAACTTCATGACCTGGTCTGGTTTGACCTCTGAGGCTGGTAACCTCACCTTATCACTCTGTATGAATTACCAACCTACGGATAAAAGGGTAAGGGAAAAAAGAGTGAGGGTGCAATCCCCTCTCAGGTTTTCAGTTTACAAGGAGCATTTAAAATGAGATATAAAGGTGCAGTTCTGGTCTATAAATGCCCACGATGTGGAACGGTTTATAAGCCTGATGAAGTGGGGGAATTGTGCCCTAATTGTCGCTATTAGTTTACAGGGGCAAAATCATCTCCCCCCCCGCGTATGGCCCCTTTTTATTTAATCCCCAATAACTTCCTCTCATAATCAGTCAATTTACTCAAAGCATTTTTCTTATCATCTATAAATTTTGCCCTTTCAATTTCTATCTCTCGTTTTTCACGATCAATTTCCTTATGTTCATTCCACCATTTACTCGCTTTGGGTGTCATATAACTTCCATAACCATTATCTACCATCCAAGAACACAGTTCACAGAAAGCCTCAGCCACATCGCTGTTGTGCCTCCATTCGGTGTTTTCTGGAGCTGCATAACCATCACATCTACAAGGCATGCTTTACTTCCTTCTTATTTGAGCAGCCTCACCTTGAATTGAACAAGGATATGCTGGATCATTTGGCACCCCCAGGTGGACTTGAACCACCATCTGTAGATTCAAAATCTACGATCCTGACCAATTGAACGACAGGGGTATTTTTCTTAGGCTTATGTTTTACATTTCTACCAGCAAATGTAGGCATTTGACTATTACAATTTGGACAAAGAAGCCTTAAATTTTCTATTATCATTATTTATACCATTTTTGTGGTCCAACACCATTACTAAGATTTTTCCATTCCAATCAGGTTTTTGCCCACACTCAGAACATTCGTTTTTCAAAAACCCATATTTAAGCAATGATGCTTTCAATCTTTCACGTCCATAAGGCTCACCACTCCCAGATAAAACCCTTTCTATCTTCATTAGACGCCTTGAAAATAGACCCCGTTTTACGGCTGATCTGACTTCATAGTTCTGCAATTTATATTTTGTGCATATTTGTCTAATGGTTAGATAATTATCATCATAATCTTTCTGTATTGACCCCCAGTCTCGTTCCTTAGGCTTTGGGCCACTATTTAATCTAGCTCCCCCTGCTGGCATTTAATCAAATCCTGTTAAACCCGCCGTCTTCACCGTTGGACCATGAGGCTATATATTCTACATAAACCAATCAGCCCCTAGATTCATTACAACAACAAGCAAACACATAATAATAAATCCAATTAGCCCACAGATAATAACATTCAGATTGGGATGCTTAGATCCTAAAGGAAAGTTTTCTAGATCGATCATATCATTTATCCTCAAAGTGACGTTGATATTTTGGATCAAGATTATTCCATTGTTCATCTCTAAAATTAACTTCATATGCCGGCAGTGTCCACATATTACAATGACTTAAGATATAAGCCACTTCATATGCTGTAATATCAGGTTGAGGTACAAATTTCTTACGAATTATCTTTAGGGGGATAACTTTATTACCAATGATTGCCCCTTTTAATCGTTTCATTAACATTTTAGTTTACCTCTCTACAGTTAATAAAGGGTAGTGCTGTCCCTTCAGGGACAGCACTGTTTATTCTTGAATTACTTCAACATCTGCTCAATGCCAAAGCCGGGTTCCGACCAGAAATCAATACAGAATCTACCTTCACCCTGAGCAACCTTAGGATTACCTATCACAGCCATCAAGAAAGGATCGGGATACTCAATCTGTGGGGCCAATGCATAGTCACACACAAAGAACCCCACAGTGTTACCAAATTCCTTCTCAATAAGGGCTACTTTTCTTAGAGCATGAAGAGGTACTGTCCTGTTATAAATAGATTGAAGTGCCCCACGTATAACCTTATGATCCTTGCCTCCATTATCACGGTAAAGTTCTTCATAAGGGCCTCTGTAATAATCAGAGGCTGGTGTATCTACTGGTCCACTTCTAGTACCATATTGGTTCATCTGACGTAAGGCTACATTCCCAAACTGAATATTTAGCCTATGATCCTTTTCACGTAGTGGTCGCCATTCCCAGCCTGCCTGATCCTTAGACTCTTTCCTGGCCTTGACATCCATGTACTTAATCACTTCAGCCAGTGAAAATACTGGAATGTCATGTATATGAAGGAAAGTTTTGAAGTTTTCAATAACCAGATCAGGTGGTATAACACCTGTTAGTGCTGCTAGTTCAGCATATTCCTTCAGGTAAGATTCAGTCCTTGGGTCTACTTTCTTTGGCGTAACCTTACCTGATTTAGGGTATTCTACTGTTGCTACCATTGTATCACCTTCCTCATCATAACGGTTCTTAACTTCACCTGACCCCAATACTTCTACTGGGTTTGCTTCTGGTCCCCACATTTTCTGCTTAGCCTCCTTTGTTTTATCATACAACCATTTGAAATAAACTGGATTATCATTACGCCCTGTCCAACTTACTGAGTCTGTCATAAGGCCTCCACTTTGTAACCTTCGCACTACATTAAATTGTTTAATGTAGTGGGAAGCAGTCATTCTTATTTAGAACTGAGCCAGTGTCACCACCAGCATACTAAGGTCCTTGATCCTGATAGTCTCAAGGTTCTCAGTTCTTTCCTTGACCTTTTTATTGACCACTGTAATACGATAATCATTATGTGTTTTCAAAAGATCAGGCAAACCAATTCCATACCAGAGTTCCTGATCCGTTAAATCAGTCAGAAACGGGTCACCTTTGTAAAGTAAAGCCTTATCAAGGGGAACCTGATCATCAGGGTCGGCTACATAAATCTGAACAATTCTACGGGTATTCATCTTCACTTCCTTTATTGGTACCTTAGTTGTGGATTGAGTTACTTTACCTGAAGCATAAGTAAGCCGTCTTGCTTCTTCAAAGTGACGCTTGGCTGTATCAAGAGTATCAGTTGCCCAATGTTCATTCTGATTCTGTTGATGTCCTACTAATTGTCTTGATAACATGTTATCAGAAATCATATGAGATGGAAACCTACCAATTTCTTGATTTGGAATGCTGTTTGTTGGTGTATATGAGAAACTATGCATCTGAGGGGTTTCACTAGGCATCCTATCAGGCATCTTACCTCCTTAAGAATTAAGGGTTGAGGCAACACAATTTTGCGGCCTGCACACCTTATTATATGCGCCATTGCGGGCGCACCAACATTTAAAATTAATCTTTGTATAGGCTGCATTTTATGGTAGCGGGCTCTGCACAAGGGGCCTACAAATTGTTTGTGCAACGCACACAACAAAACCTCACCAGGAGATCTTATTATGGTTGTCAGTTCCATCTTTGTGGCTTTCTTTGGTATTGCTCAGCCATCGCCTTACTACCCTGCTCCCATCTTTCCGGTTCAGTACTATGCCAAGTCCGGCACAGTTGATGTTGGGCAGTGTTCCCAGCAGCAGCATCCGGATAGTTTCTGCCGCCGGACGGATGGGGACTCCAACAGTAATTGATTAGGCTATTTCAATAGGTTAGAAAGGGGGCTTTTCAGCCCCCTTTTTAGTTTGAATATTCCGTAATTTGACTGCATAGTTTACAGGTTTCAAATAGTGAAAAGGGCAAAATCATGAGAAGGGCAAAACCAGGGGAATTGAAGGCAGGTTGGTCACTCAAGGAACGTGATATTCAATTTAGTTGGGGCCAAGGGGTTGAACGTTCTGATGGTCGTATATTATTCGATGCATTTTGTTTTAGTAAAGGTACTCTAGGTACTACATTGGTAAATGAGCTTGAGAAGCGTGGATATGATATAACAACTTTGAAATTCAGTATCATGAAGAAAGTTACTGGAGGGGGAAACAATGGCACTGACAACGGCAACAAAAACCAAACTTAGCAAATTGATACCCTTATTGGGGAGTGATAATTCAGGTGAAGTTGCTGCTACCGCAGCAGCCATCAAAAGGGTCCTTGATTCCAGCCATATGGATTTCATTGACCTTGGCAAACAACTTACTAAAACAACTGCTGCTGAGAAAGTAACCCCAAAGGATAAAGCCACAATCAAAATTCAGGCTGAATTGCTTGAAGAGATGAAAGATAAAGTATCTGAACTTGAGGATGAGATTTCAGACCTTGAAGATAAGATTGAAGAACTAAATTCAGAAATTGATGACCTGAAAAATGAAAAAGGTGAACTTTACAATGATAATCTGATCCTCAAAGATAGACGCATTATAGATTTCAGTGGTTTGGGAAAGTGTTTGTTCTGGGCTGCTGTTGTCATAGGGGCTATCTACTTTAACAAAGGGCATTAAGGTTGTAGAATGAAAAACAATATAATCAGGGTTGTTAGCGATATTCATGGAAAATTTAGGCAGTACAAACGTATCATTAAAGATTGTGATCGATCTATACAGGTCGGAGATCTTGGCATAGGATTTCTCAGATACGGGGGTGCCCTTCATAACACTACTTCCCAAAACCCCCCTTTTGATGCTATGAGCAAAGGGGAACATTTATTCCAGAGAGGCAATCACGACAATTTATCCGTATGTAAAAAACATAAGTTCTGGATTCCTGATGGCACTGTTAAAGATAATATGATGTTTATTGGTGGTGAGGAGTCAATTGACCGGGAATGGCGTCAGGAAGGATATAACTGGTGGGCCGATGAACAACTCAGTTATCAAGAATTTGAAAGGCTGATTGACATCTACCTGACTGTCAGACCTGAGATTATGATTACCCATGGAGCTCCAACTACAGCAGTTGGGGTTCTATGTTCCTATAATCACATGAGGTTCTTTCACCCCTCAAGGACAACACAGGCTTTGCAAGCAATGTTTGATCTTCATAAGCCCCGACTTTGGCTGCATGGGCATTTCCACTTAGCATTTGATCAGGTGATTGATGGGACTAGGTTCATCTGCCAGCCTGAATTAGGGTGGGTTGATTGCAATACTGAAACCCTGGAGGTAAAGAAACCAAATGTCTGACAATGATGACAAAGATTGGGTTACTATAAATGGTAAACGTTATCCAAGTAAATACCCACCTGGGACACATTGGAGTACTAATGAAGCCTGGAGCATATTGGATACCATCAAGGATGGTGTTATCCCTGATGATGTCAGGTGTTTCCTTGCTGGGCTTATCAGTGGGACTTTATGCAAAGAAAGAAGTAATTGTGATAATAAACTGACGCAGATTATTACCACCTGTAATCAGGAATTGACTAATCATACATATCATAAAGGATGGGGAATAAAAGAATGGTTGGAACACATACAAGCGATGGCACTTGGAAATCTAAATAAAGTCGATTCTATCAATAACCGTGAGGATAAATGAATGCCATCAGGACCTTGTATTATCTGTGGAGATACCAATTATCCCCTCTCAGAGGGTGGGCCTACTATCTGCCCTGCCTGCGATTGTGGTCACTTTGGAATGGAACGTATTAAACGTCAAGGTAAAAGGATTACAGGACTTGAAACTGAAAATAAGAAATTAAAAGCCAGAATTGAACAATTATTACATTCACCTTAAAGGAAAATATTAGTTTAATCATCAAACCCTGATAAAATACCTTTCAGTGCGGCAACCTTATGAGGTTAGTCATGCTGGAAACAGTAGTGCTTGGGTCTATCACGCTGTGGATTGTTAACTTAGCCTGGAATATGAAACGTCATCCACCAACCAAAAACAATATTGATCTAGGGCCAGTTTAAGGGAAATGAAATGGAAAAACCTAAGCCAACAATAGAAACCTATCTAGGTTCATTTTATAATGAACCTGCTTGGAAAAAGCGTGCCAATGAGATGCCTTCAGATAACTCAAAGAAAGAAAACCTACCTGAAGTTTCAAGGCATTCATGAGAAAAGTATTTGATGATCAACATCAATGTGTATGATTAAGCCTTCAAATCAAATAAAGGGCTTAGTTATGACAGAAATAACGACTGGGGTTCAGTGCATCCATCTTCCAGATGGCAAAACCTTCAGGATCTTGATTATTCAAGATACAGATATCCTGACAAAGAAATTGCCTTCAGGATGGTATTACTCATTGGAAAGTGCTCAGGACAGGGTTTTTGGACCCTACCGTGATGCAAATGCTGCATTTGCTGGGGCATTGAAAGAATGGGCTCCCGAAATCATGAAGGAACTGAACCCTGATCTTACTGACCTTACTATTGAAAGTATAGAAGTAATGGCATTTGATCAAACCATCAATACAGACATAGCACCTAAACCTACGATGCACTAGGTTAATAATGGTAGATAAAACCTTTGAGCAACTATGGAATGAAGCCTATGTTGCCTATCTGGCACTACGTCAGCAACATAATATACCCCTTACTGAAGACCAGAAACAATTAGTTAAGAACACCAAACTAAGTGATACTCAAAGGGCATGGGTAGATAAATACTCCACTTGTCAAAGGACGTAAACAAATGAAAACTGAAATAGACGTCAAACAAAGGGAAGTAAGCCCTGAGGTTATGAATTATCTAGGGCTTGAAATAGTCACTGAATTACTTGGTATAGCCAGGGATTTGAGATCAGGTGTTATCCCACCTGAGATGTATGACCAATTTACTATAGGTTATATTCCCTACAGCTGTAATATTCCCTACAGCTGTAATACTCCATGTTGTATCCTAGGGCACTTGAAAAGAAGGCTTGCCCCTGCTTTGTATCAGGAATTTAGGCTAGTATGGATGGTTGACCAAGAGGCTTTGCAGGACCTGTTCAATTCCTTTCACCCTAGTGACCCTCAGTTAGCTGCCGATGCCATAGAACGGTATGTATTTGAGAACGTGCCAGAACCCTGGCAAGGTGTCTTCGCATCAGAACCTTACCGATGGAAAACTTTTAATGAAAGTTTAAGGAACAGTTAAGATAGGTTTTGCAGGGTTTGATGCACTGCCGTATAATGGTCAGGTTGGCTAGCTTGCCCTAGCCAACCAGTTACCCGGTGATCAGATATTTTATCAGGCGGTTGGTATCTGGTTGTCAGGGTATAAGAGGGGGTAGGGCTCACCGTCAATGGAAAGCCCTACCCCTACTGGTTTTTTTAACTTTGACTTAGGGGCAAAACTGGGTTACTGATTTACAGGACAGTCAGGCGTGTGGCTCGGTGATGCTTTACCCTCCCATCACCTTGAGCTCTACCTGATTGTGTGGGGTGGACTGGTTAATGCCCTTTGCCAGTCCACCCCTTTTTATTCTTTCTTAACTTATTACCTTTAATTTATCTTTAAAAATCAAAAGAAATAAAAAGGGGGCTAGCCTAAGCCAGCCCCCTGTCAATTACTCCTCATTATCAATATTATCTTCATTGATATGAGGGCCACCTTTGAGCACTACAAATCCCTTTTGGAACCTGTAATGCATAACCTGTTCTTTCTGAATAAAAGCATTCCAAGCCTTGGCTACAATAATGAATATATTCTTGCGGCTGAAGGCTGACTTTACTTTCTTGATATCATCAAGCAGGTAACGTCGTAGTGCATAAACTGGATCACCTTTATACAAACCTTCATTGCTAACAAACTGATGTAAGAATTCCTTGGATTCAATGGGGTATTTACCTGAGACCAGGTAGCTCACCGCAGCTATGAAAGCAGAATAATTATTGGTAGCTCTGGAACCACCACTCATGGCATCTGACACCCACTGCTCAAGTTCAGGGTTTTCATTGAGGTATTTCTTGACATCACGGGGCAACGGTCTGAACCGTCTGAAACTGCCACGTTCATATTCAAAACAGAGGGCTGCTGTAGCAGCCACTTTGGCTATGTTACGGATACTGCTCTCACGCCCTGCTACTTTGCTGTCTATATCAAGCAGGTCAACTGTTGACCGTGCCGTACCCTGATCCATGCTATCATACTTGAGGGGGTCCATGCCCGTAATGACCCAGGACCTGAATGGCATGTCAACCTGAATACAAGCCCGTAGCCGGTGCTGACCATCCAACACCTTAGGCTTGGTTTCATTTGAAATAATGATGGTCTCACCATTAACCTTCCACTTTCCAGTGGCTATATCCTTGGCAAATTGCTGTTGTTTGAGCCGCTTTAATTTTCGCTGATAGGTGAACATATCACCCAGCCACGCCTTGGCCATTTCCGGGGTGATTGTCATTAATACTGCCTGCCCCTCTTGATCGCTTTCAACCTTAAGTTCCATTACTACCTCACTTTATTGCCCTTTGTATGGCAAATACAAGCATGCAATGATTTGTTAGATCAAAAAAGTGAATTCTGCAACATGAAACGATATCATTGGTGTGATCTCACTGGTTAAGTTATATGACAGGGTCAATCAAATGAGGTGAGGTTTTCATGCTTTATGATCCCATGAAAGACTATGATGAAGTAGGCAGGACCCTGCTGAAGGCAGCCAAGTACATGGATGAACATGGCCACTGCAAGGGCACCCTTGAGAACAGCAAGGGGGCTGTCTGTGCTTATGGAGCCCTGAATACGGCCCTCTTTGGTCAGGCTGATATCACATCACGTGAATGGGATGTCATCCATCAGAATAGCCCTGAACAGATGATACTTGAAACTCAGTGTACAACAGCTTTATTGGATGAAACAGATGATTTGTTGATCAGTACCTGGAATGATGAACCTGACCGTACAAAGGAACAGGTCATTGATCTGTTCAAACGTGCGGCTGAGAAGCATAAGGTTACTGCTTAGCACAAAGTTACTGCTTAAATGATAAACAAAGGGGGTTAGTTCTCACTAACCCCCTTTTATTCTTACATGAGGTTTAGTATGCCTGATAGACTTGATCCAGCAGGATTTGAAATATACCCTAATATTGTTAGAACTTCTCAAAAAGTAGAAAAAGCAATTCGTGATGAAGGTTGTCATGTTATAGTTGAAAAACAAGTAAAATCAGGGGCAAGAAAATTAATTGAAGCATTAGCTGCACGAAATAAAGAATATAATAATAAGAAAATAGAACACATATTCCTAACGAAATTAGATCGCACAGATATAAATGAACAGCTTGATGAAATGGAATTATATGGACTAAAAATATCTAAAATTCAAAAACAAAGTAGTTTAACACCACTGTTCGAATTTACAGACAAGTCTCTAAGTGAAGGGAATATAGTTTGGTGTCACTTTGACGAAAGTGATTATGGAACTGACTATAGACAATTACTCAGTAAGTTCTTTTATCATTACATAGATAATGATAATATCTATTTTATAGACTACTCAGCAACGAACCAAGAAGCAATTCTAAGTTCATATAATAATCAAGATTATATCAAAATCATAGCATTAGAACCAGGGGAACATTTCAAGGGGTCAGAATGGTACTTAGAACAAGGTCTTGTATTGGAATCAGGGCCTTTTTGGGATTTTAGCACACAAAAACCAACTGAACAAGGGAATGAATGTATTAACCTTCTGCTTAATTCTGAAAAACTGTTTGGCATTGTAAGGTTTGCTGGGGGCAAAAGCAAAGAAGGAGGCAGCAATTACAACTCAGCTAATCGTTCAAAGGTGTTTAAAGACTATTTTTCTGCTCTTGGCATCTATGTACGTTTTGTTGATACAAATAATAAATTTATATGGGGAAATAGACCAGGAGCTGACTGGAAATCATTCTGCCATGATAAGCAAAAAACTTTGATAATTATCAATCAAACATGTACACGCTCAACAGAACTTGCATTTCACGAATATATTGCATTTTGGCATGATCATAGACCTGGTAAGACACCGTTTAATACCCGTTCTCAGGCTTATGAACGGGTTAATCATTATCATCCAATTGGGCATAAAATTCTTATTTATGCCCATATTCCAACTTTCAAGCTATCAGCTAAAATAATTACTATTAATCAATATGTTACCACCACAGGATTGACAATCTCAGAGCGTGTCAGCAATGAACCTATCAATAGGCAACAGAAATGGATAAGACAATTTTTCATTGAAGATGATCCAGTATTAATCTGTAATATGTCAAATAAGGAAGTACCGTGGGTCTCCTTTACAGATGGACGTACAGTCCCGGAAGGATACGAACACATAGGTAGCTCAATATTTAAGTCTACTAGAGTGAGTAGATGGAATCCCAATAAAAGAATTGAGGATCCCCTCTATAGAATAATTCAAGGAATGCCACGCTCAATAACAGAATCAATGATATACATTGATGGGCCTAACCAGAACCCAAAGGGGAAAAATAACACCCTTACAGATGCTGACTATGAGTACAGAAAAGATCTATATTTAAGTTATTGGAATGAGTTTACTGAATGGTTACGTATAAATAATGTGAAGGCTGAAGATGGCAGAAGTGTACTGGAAGCTCTGATAGATGGAAATAAAGTGTTTTATCATGCTAAACCTACAGGTATAAGTAATACAGGAAAAACTGCTTTGACTAATACAAAGTCAATGTTCTCAAAGGTAAAACGGCCTGAAGATGCTTCATAAGGAAGTTTTTGGCAATGCTACTTTATATTTAGCTGATTGTCGTGATGTTTTATCGACCCTTGAATCGGTAGATGCGGTTGTGACCGATCCTCCTTATGGGATAAATTACGGTAAGATGGGGGGAAATAATTCAGGGGGATGGAGCGGATTGCGTATAAGCTCAGATTGGGATAAGATACGTCCTTCAAAAGAAATATTTGATCTGATAAAACAAATAAGTAAATATCAAATCATCTGGGGTGGAAACTATTTCACTGATTATCTTCCGCCATCGTCTAAATGGCTTATTTGGGATAAAGGTCAGACTAACTTCTCACTAGGTGATGCTGAACTGGCATGGTGTTCTTTTAGAGGAGCAATCAGACGAATTAATTATTCACGATCAAAAGCTCTTCAAGACAAGAAAAAACATCCTACCCAAAAGGCATTAGTTGTTATGCTTTGGACTATTAACCAATTACCCCCACCAATAAATACAATTTTTGATCCATTCATGGGCAGTGGCACTACTGGAGTAGCCGCGATTAGATTAGGTAAGAAATTTATTGGGGTGGAAGTAAATGAAAAGTACTTTGCTATTGCTTGTAAACGAATGAGTAAAGTTCAACCATTTCTATTTGACAATCCTTTTATAACTGTTAACAAATATTCTATCCTCTGAAGACTTCACAGACCTCTTAGCAATCTATGACTAACATTCCCCCTCCAAGTCTGAGCTTTGTAGGCCAGTGAGTCTTTAATTGTTCTTCAAAATCAGACCCTATGACATCACTATCAAAATAATTAGTCCTGAAGACTACAATATTCTTGTACCTACTTCCACATAGAGGAGTATACCAAGTAACATATCTGGCATCATAATGAAAGACAGCCTGTGCCTGTCTGATTTGTTTCTCATCCTTACAAATGATAAGGGTATCAGGGTCAGCACTGTAGGGGTATTCCAAGGTAGGGTGATGTTCAGACATCCTGCTTATCCTTCAGAAGAGCCTTAAGGGTTGCTGCTGCAGTTAGAACAGCCACAGAATGAGCGTTAACTGTAGATCCTGAATATCCCCTAATCAGGTTCTCAAGTTGATCTATCAGTGGATGTTCAGGGGGAGGGGATATTTCTGTAGGTTCTGAGTTTAGGTCTTCAAAGGGTATGTAATTTATGTTCATGGTTTATCCTCACTGACCACTCATTTTTACCGTCCCCAATTCCAACGCTTACTTGTTTTCCAGAGTTCGTGGGTATCTTTCCTATCAACATACCGCCAAGCATCTGCTTGCTTGTCAAAAGTGGCTACAATTTTCTTATCTTTGATAACTACCCACTTATCATCTTTCTCATTGACAGAATAGGTCATATTCAACTCCCATAGTCATTAGATTTATTTTAATCAGGGATTGACAGATAATCAAGTATTATATACATAAGAATGATGAAGCCCGGAGACCGATAGTCTCCGGGCTTCCTAAACGGCGTGAAGGTTGAGCCAGAAACGCCGCTCAGTTGGATTGATATTTAACAACCCGCGCTATAAATAGCGAACCTGTTGAAAATGTCAACTCCAATTGAGAAAAAGTTCTGGCACCGGGCATTCAGCCTACTGAGTTTCCTTACAATTAACCGCGTACAGTAACTGGATGTTGCACTTGCCCGCCAGTGTTCAAAATATAGGGGTAGTGTCGCCACCGGAAACCGCAGGGGAAACCCGAGCCCAGCCGGGGAAGTTACCTAGTAGTAGAGGTGCTTCCAATAAACACGTAGTGAGTTAGTAATAAACTTTGATCAAAGGCGGCATGAGCCATATCATGAGATTACGATCTAAGGGTTCTAACTCACTTAGTTCCGACGCTCTGCCGGCGGTGTTCCCGGCATCAGGAACTGGCACATCATATCCCGGTCTGAGGACCCTGACACGCAAGTCAGACCACAGATCACTGTAACCCAGGTTACAGACTATAAATTGTTACCGGGGTTACACACCCGGGGTACAAATGTAGGGGTAGGCGTCTGGCCCACGTACGGGTGCCGTGTAAATGTGGTTTGAGACTAGTTATCTACTATCTACGTTATTGGCTGAATGTCAAAGGCTAATAACCGATACCCCTGCGCGGGTGTTGTCTACGTAGTTGGTCTCTGTCTATGTTTATTTAATCTGTCCTTGTCTCAGTAACAAAGGTCAGGCTTCATAAATAAGTAGCAGCCAGCCAGCGGGTAGGGTAGGAGGACGGGCTAGGTCGTTCCTGAATGCTGGCCATAATTATTTAGCCAAGGAATCAGTATAAGTAAATAATACAGATAGGTATAATTAGATTATGGATGATGAAATCAAGATAACTAAGCTACCCCCAGGCAAAGCCTATGGATGTGATGATTTAAGGAACTGGGGTGGTAAGCGTAGAAGTAAAGCCAATTATAGCAAGAACATAAAAAATAGAAAGAAACAGGAAAAGAGAGCGAAAGAACTGAGTGAACTATCCGGGCGTAAAGTTAAACCCTTTAAATAAACAGTATAGGAAAATCTACTTAGGAGCGCAGAGTGAAAGAAATATCAGATATGGAACTATATAAGGAAATGAGAGCCACAAGATCTTCACCCCAAGCCTTTAACAAAGCTTGTAAGAAAATATTAGGTAAGGCAGGTTATTCTGCGGATCAAGTTCCACAAGAATATAGAAAACAAATTATAGATCATATGCATAAACATGGTCCTTTTGATAAAGAGCCTTGGACTTGGATAAGATCATAAGTAGGTATTAGTTAAAGGTATTTTCCACAATAAGATTATAACCTATTAGAAATATGTATACAAGTTCCTGACAGATTATAATCCTATGACATTATTTCTTAATACCCTAATAGAAAGTAATTTATAAAGATTGAGTTTGACTGATCTAAGTTTTACTACAAATTACATTTAGCAATTATGCTAATGAGGAAATAGTCACATGCGGTTGTTTGTTACCCTGACTACACTGGTTCTGGTATTCGCCCCGTCCTTGGTACTTGCACAGGTACGCTATATTCCAACACAGCAGAAGCAATGCCACACTGTGTGTAACACAATTAGAACTCAGCAGGTATGTAACACTACCTGTAATTAAAGAAGTTTAATATAAAGAAATAAGGTGCTAGTTCCAAGTAACCCTGATACCCCTTACATGGTCACAAACCATGTAAAGGGCTTAATCATGAAACTGGAAAACGCTACCAAGGAACAGTTATTGGCAGTAGCCAAGGCAGCCTTGGCCTTGAGCACCAAGATGGTTGACACTGAGGAAATGGTGACCGAATCACGGTCATCCTTTGAGGTTGAGGATGAGTGGGAAGCCCTGACGGCGTCCTTATCAGCGATAAAATAAAAAGATTATGGGTGGGCCTTGTCAGCGATGGCAAGGTGGTAATGTTTGTGGGAGCTTCATTACTAGTTTGTTAACTCAAGTCCCACCCACCAAAGTTGCTCCTGTAGTTTAATGTAGAACAGCCGGTACTAATCGGAAAATGGGCGGTTCAAGTCCCCCTGGGAGCACTTATACACAAGAAAGGAATGCTATGAAACCTCAAATAAGTGAAAGGATTTCAACTACTGAAATTGGTCTAGCCAAAGGGATATCAGTTCGTAATACTGCTATGCATGTTAAAAAACATGGTGCTCCTACTATAAGAGTTAAGGAACCATATAAATATTTAAATAGATGGAAATCATTAATGAGATTGCTGTCTAGTACTTCTAAATAAAGGGGGTTTGGCCCCCCTTTATTTATTCCTTTGTATAATCAATCAGAAGTGGAACTTTTTCCCTTGTAGGTAATGCTTCAATGACATTAATCATCCTCATTGGGAACTTGTCTTTACTGGTAGCTACATAGGTGTCGTTCATCGTTGACAGAAGAAACTGAGTATCTTCACTGATACCTATTGCTTGCAATTCCTGATTGTTCAGTAAATCACGTCCAGTCAGGTCTTCTTCCTTCAATATCCCCATATCAACAGCACATGATCTGGCTGCTCCCATCACACATCTACCATTGTTCCCATCTGACAATCCATACCTGCGGCGCTTGTATTTACCTTCCCTGAGGGACTTGACCCATCTATCCTTGAATTCCTGTTTCATTTTTCACCTATAAAGATTATATTTCATTATTCTAATAATACACCTTAATATATAATTGGGCAATCAAGCCATCAAGGGAAATTAAGCATGTTGGCACGCCATGAATTGGATGAAATTGGTCAGCTCCTGCTGGCTGCGGCTGATAAATTGGAAACCAATGGGCATGTTAAATGGTCCCGTCATGCAGCCTCAGGAGGCTTCTGTGCTTTAGGGGCTATTGGAGCTGTTTTGGGTGAGAAGTATGTTTGGGCCGACCTGGATCGTAATGGGGCAGTGGAAAGATTGGCAGAGCATTTGCCTGAGACAATTGAAGCTCCCAGCTCTCAGCACAAGGTAGCCTTCTGGAATAATAAAAATGAGCGTACTGCTCAGGAAGTCATAGATAAGTTCCGGGAAGTGGCTTATGACCCCCAATACGCTAAGGTAACAGTCTGATCTGCAACACAAGGGGCGGGTAAATACCTGCCCCTAAACTCTAAGAGGACAAATCATGACTGAGAGTATAAGCCTTCCTGATAATATTTTATCTGGTGGTAAACAAACGGTTATGCTTGATAGTCATCGTAAAGCTATGCAAGTTGTACTTGGGGCACTTGAACTTTTACATAAATGTTCCCCTCATCCAGATAATTACAGTAACAGCAGTTCCTATGAGCGGGCTGCTGGGCAGCACGCAGTCAGAATGATGAACCTGGGTGACATTATCCGCGATTATGCAGAGATATGCATGTCTCTGCATAAGTAAGAGGGAAAAACCATGGCTAACGGACATGAACTCTTTATAGGTTTCAAAGGTAAAGAAAAGATCAATGAAGTTGCAGCAGCACTAGATATCGAGATTGAATGGAATACTTTTACTGCTGAAATCACCTCTGAAGATGTTCACACACAGATCAATGAAAAACTAAGGAAAGCATGGCTCGAAGCCATTGCTGATATTGGACTGACAGTTGTTAGTACTGATAATCCCAGGTATCCCATAATTAATACCCCAATGGGTCGTAGACAGATGGTTCCATGGCATTTGGAACTTGAATACGATGCCATTGAAACTGATGCTGACCCAAGTACCGCTATCCTAGGGGTTTCGCTCATCAGCAGGTATTTTCCAACATTCCTTGATTGGCATGAAGAACATGGTGGATGGTTTGAAGCAGATCGTTGGGCATGCGGAAAAGAAGAATGTGACGGTTTGCCTGGAGATGTTGAATTCGCGAGTGAACATCGAGATGAAGGGGCATCCGGATTACTTTTGCGATAAAATCGAAATGGCGGTCGATGTCTGCAAGCGCGTCGGCTCTGAACGGATGAAAGTGCTGTTTGACATCTATCATGTGCAAATCATGGAGGGAGACATCATTGCGCGGATTAAGCAGTTTTATCCTTACATCGGGCATTATCATACTGCGGGTGTTCCGGGTCGTAATGAATTAGACGATACGCAAGAGATCAACTATGTGCCGATTATGAAAGCGATTGTTGAAACGGGATATAAAGGCTATGTCGGACAAGAGTTCATTCCGACGCGGGATAAAGCGCTGGCGTTGAATGAGGCGGTGAAACTTTGTGATGTGTGAGGAACGAATCATGAAGGAAACATTGAACATCGAACATCGAACATCGAACCTTGAACCTTGAACTAATGAGTTGGAAGATACCCATTCTCTCCTTGCTCATTTGCTCTCTCTGTGCGGTAGCGATAGGGTCTGAACCGCTGCGGGCTCTGATGATAACTGGCGGTTGCTGTCACGATTATGAGGCGCAGAAGAAAATTCTGAGTGAAGGCATCAGCGTGCGAGC
>Ga0137409_10001371_pt1 | contig 26440 bp, 25 predicted proteins | sample CZODoug1_16funga_FD_122059 | JGI IMG/M metagenome (GOLD analysis project Ga0137409, IMG submission 122059) | Vadose zone soil fungal communities from Angelo Coast Range Reserve, California, USA - CZODoug1_16fungal (Hybrid Assembly) | ecosystem: Environmental > Terrestrial > Soil > Vadose zone...
GGCAACACGGAATCCGGACCGAAAAGACTCGTCAGATACGACGCCACATCCGCGGCATCCTGATCGCTGAAATGCGGGCCTAGGAAAATGCTGAAATGCATGGCTTCCCGCATGTATGCGACGCGGTCTCTCCAGCCCTCCGCGTCGCGCGTGACGGAAGCCATACGGCTTTGAAATTGATGACAAATGTTGCACTGGCTGAAAATCAAGTCTTTGCCTCTTGCCGGCGGGAAGAGTCGTCTCCCCTGATATTGGGAAATCTCATTCCAGCGCACCGCGCCCTTCTGCAACGCAAAGTCGAACGAGGCGTCCTGGTCAACGGTGAGAGCCACGGCGTTGCGAGGATCCGCGCGAAAGCCAACGGCCCTTATCTGGACGCGATAATCCCCGGCGGCTAGGTCGGGAATTCGGTAGCGCCCTTGGCGGTCGGATAGCACAATGACATTTATCTTGGTCTTCGAGTTCTGCGCCTGCACAAATGCGCCTTGAAACGGGGCGCCATCCACACCCTTCACCGTCCCAGCGATTGTTGCGCCGTAAGAGGCTGAGCCGAGCAAAGCAATCAAACTCAACAGCGTCAAGACCTTGTTTCGTGCCAGCATCCGCGTGTCTCCCTAGTATCGATTGTCCGCGATCAATGCTGGCAACTGGCATCAAGCGCGTCGGGTTTTTGAAATTACGTTCTTTGCACCTTGTATGAGTCAATGCTAGCGTTTTTCCGCTTTTCATTCACTACAATTCCGACGAGTCCTCCTTAGGAGGCCGCTACTAAAGCTAGATGTTCCATTCGATCACTAAACTACGGACTATGATCCCGCGGCTCCTGTCGCGTCCTCCTTCCGGAGTGTCAGTACCAGCTTCTTGTTTTGCTTCATAGTAATTAACATCACGCTGACCAGAACAAACAGAGTCCCCAGAATCGTTCGCACACCAAGCGATTCGCCGCCCAGGAAATATCCAACCAGCACGGCCACAACCGGATTCACGTACGCGTAAGTCCCGACTTTTGTCGGCGATTCATGATGAATCAGCCACACATATGCCGTATACCCGATGATGGAGCCCGCGACAATCAGGTAGAGCAACGAGAGCCACGCGCCGCGTGAGATGGCCCATGGATGAAAACTACGAAATTCGCCCAGCGCGGCCGCCGTGATTGCCAGAAACACTCCGCCGGCTAGCATCTGCGCTCCCGAGCTCATGACTTTGGAAGGCGGAAGCGGCAGCTTGCGCGTAAGCACCGACGCCACCGACCAGCTAATCGATGCAACGGTCAGTGCCGCGGCGCCCACCATGTCGATCGGCGCCCCGCCGAGGTTCAACGACCGGCTCATCAGCACTGCGACTCCGCCGATCCCGATCAAGAGCGCCAAGGTCAAGCGGACAGTAAGCCTCTGCGTTCGCAGGAAAATGATTTCCGACAGCGCCATAAACGCCGGGATCGTGGCCATCATGACCGCGGCAATGCCCGAAGGCACACGCTGCTCGGCCCAGAACAACAGCCCATAGTCGAGGACGAAGATCAGGATCGCGAGGAAAGATGCTGACGCCCATTGGCGCCCGGTCGGGGAGCGCTCGCCCCGTGCCATCATCCAGCCATAAAGAACGACTCCGGCAATCAAGAAACGCATTGCCGCCAAAAGAAACGGCGGAACTTCGCGGACACCAACACGAATTGCGAGATATGTAGATCCCCACACAAAATAGATAATCGCGAAAGCCAAAATGGTTTTCCATGTTGAGCGATTTGTGTTGGGTTCCATCACAAATTCCTGCCAACAATCTACCATTTTCTCCCACCTGATCGCTCACACCTCCCGGATCAAAGCCACTCGGAAGTAGTGCACTTGTCTCCATAACACACCTGTCGAAAGTCGAATGCCTGTCGAACGCCGCTCCACCTTTTCGCATTCATGCCGATCCTAGGTTGACATGAGAAGGGGCCGGGCATAACGTCTTGCCCAAGGATCATGTCAAATTCGCAAACTTGAGTGAGGCACATGAAACGAAAACGACCGGATCAGAACGGTTTCTCGCGGCCATATTTCATCATGACGGCGGCCGCCATCGTACTAATTGCGGCGTCTGGAGTGAACGGACACGCACAGGCCAATTCTCAACCTCGCAATGATCTGCCCAATCCGTATAGAACGGTCCGCAACTGGGCGCAGTTGCCCGACGGGAGGAAGTGGGGATCGACCTCCGGCGTCGCTGTTGGTCCCGATGGCAACATTTGGACATACGATCGATGTGGCGGGAACAGTTGCGTTGGCTCATACCTTGCGCCAATCCTCGAGTTTGAACCGTCAGGCAAGCTTCTGAGAAATTTGGGGGCGGGGCTGTTCGTGTTACCTCACGGAATCTTTGTGGACGAGGACGGAAATGTATGGGTAACCGACGGAGTCGGGGGAGGCGCCACACCTGACGAGGTAGGCAAACACGGAAAGGGCCACCAGGTTTTTAAGTTCAGCCCAGACGGAAAAGTCTTGATGACGCTTGGCAAGGCCGGAACCCCCGGGGATGGTCCGGACACATTCAATCGTCCTTCTGCCATCGTGGTTGCTCCGAATGGCGACATTTTTGTCGCGGACGGACATCACGCTCCCTTGAATACACCCGTTAACGCGCGTATCGTGAAGTTCACGAAGGACGGGAAGTTCATCAAAGCGTGGGGAAAGTTAGGGTCAGCCCCCGGCGAGTTCGATGGTCCACATGCCCTCGCGTTCGATTCCAGGGGACGGCTATTCGTCGGCGATCGTTCCAACAATCGCATCCAGATCTTCGACCAGGACGGCAAGTTCATCGCAGAGTGGAAGCAGTTCGGCCGACCGAGCGGGATATTCATCGATAAAGACGACAGTATCTACGTGGCCGACTCAGAGTCGACAGACGACCCACACCAACCTGGCCAGGATCCGGGCTACGGATACAACCCAGGCTGCAAGAGGGGTATCCGTATCGGGAGCGCGAAAGACGGCAAGGTAACGGCTTTCATTCCAGACCCTTCGCCGAAAGGCCCTTCGAGCGCCGCGGAAGGCGTTGCCGTGGACCACGAGGGCAACGTGTACGGCGCGGAAGTCGGTCCGATGGATTTGAAGAAATACGTCAAAAGCCAGGTAGTTAGTATCAGGTGAAAATCGCAAACCTGGGTGAATCCTATGAAACGAAATAGACGAGATCAGAATGGTTTCTCCCGCAGGGATTTCATCAAGGCGACGGCCGCAGGCGCTGGCGCGGCCGCTTTGGCTGGGGTTGGCGCGGAGGACGCCCAGGCGCAAGGGCGGCTCACGCATTGGGACAAGGAGGCCGATGTAGTTGTTATCGGCGCGGGGGCTACGGGTCTGCCCGCGGCCATTCAAGCGATCGAGGGTGGGGCGTCTGTGATCCTGATCGACGCGAACACTGATGTCGGCGGGCACGCCATCCTGAGCGGCGGAAACGTCGCTCTGGGTGGCGGAACGAGCCGGCAGCAAAAATACGGCGTCGTCGACTCGCCGGACCTTTTGTACTCGGACCTGACGGATTGGTCGGTCGTGGAACCCAACGGGTTTCCCGATTACAGGTACAACGACAAGGAAGTCATCCGCGCTTTTGCCGATGAGAGTGCCAGGACCTATGAATGGCTGGTCGCGCACGGCGTCACATTTGTTGACAAGGCTCCGGACACGCTAGGTGGACACGCAACTGGGAACTCCGCTCCCAGGGAGAACCACGCCGCGCCGCTGGCATGGCCGCTCGTTCAGGTGGGCGCGCCAGTCAGCGCCGAACGTGCCGCGACCACGTCTTCGGGTGTCGGCCTCATCCGGCCGCTCGAAGCCACTGCTAGAAAATTGGGTGCTCAGATCCTCTTGCAGCACAAGATGGCCAGCATCATCCGGGAGAATCAAAACTCGGGAAGAGTTCTGGGAATTGGTGCGACGAACCAAGGCAAGACTGTAAACATCCGCGCCAGGAAGGGCGTCATCATCGGCACGGGCGGTCACAGTAGCAATGTGAACTTTCGCAGAATCTTCGACCCGCGGCTGACCGAAGAGTACCAAGTGGCGGGCGCGCCATATTCTTTCCAGGACGCCAGCGGAGAAATCGCAGCCATGGCTATCGGTGCATCGCTTTGGGGCGCGTACAATCAGTCCGGAGAATTCGGGCAGAATGTTACCAAGGCGGGTTGGATCGGGTGCCAATACGGTTATGTGAATCTCTCCTGGCAACCCGATAGTCCCATTTTTTCTCAGGCGCGCGCCACGGGGCTTTCCGTAAAGGATTACCAGAACGCGATCCTCGTGAACATGGCGGGGCTGCGATTTTATGATGAGACGCAAGGCCAGTTCCCGGCGAACAACTACAATTCCATCAAGTCCTACGTCCCCCGCAGCTACCTGAACGCCGCGAACATCAAATACGAATCTTCCAATTTCATCAACGCCGCCCTCGCGGGAACTGGCGATACTTCTCCTGGAGGCGGGCCGATCTGGGCGATCTTCGATTCAGACGCGGTGAAGCGCGAGGGTTGGACGGTTGCACCTCCTTTTGTGGATGCTGCGCAAGGTTATTTCTTCTCCGCAGGCACAATCGCGGAATTGGCCGGCAAAATCGTAAACAAGTATCAGCGAAAGCCGATGCCGCCCGATGCGCTGCAAAACACCGTTGCGCGGTACAACTCTTTTGTGGACGCAGGCAAGGATGCCGACTTCGGAAAGGCCGCGCCAAAATTCAAGATTCAGACGCCACCGTTCCACGCCGCTTGGGCCACGCCCGTCATCCACGACACGCGCTCCGGTCTCAGGATCAACGCGAAGTGCCAGGTGGTAGACCTTAACGGCAATGTTATTCCGGGCCTCTACTGCGGAGGCGAGTCCGCGGGGGGATTCAGCCTGCACGGTTTGGCGCGCTGCGCCGTGCAGGGCCGCATCGCCGGCAGGAACGCGTCCGCGGAGAAAGTCTGAAGGAATCGAAGGCGGCAGCCAGAGCGCCGCGGCGTCTGAAGGAGTATTAGTAACTCCCTGCAGCATCGCCGCGGCCACACGACTCGCGCGGGTCTTGCCATGATGGCGGTCACAGCAAGACTCGGCCCCGCGCGAAACTTGAAATTCTTTGGCACGATACTGGTTACTCCGCATCCGAAGCTACTTCGCCGCCGCGGAGGCTAAGCAACGATGGGCTGTGTACTAGATCCATCTTGAGGCTGGCCTCTTCGGGCGGCTCTTCCGCAAGTCCATCTTGTTCAGTGGAAGATTCCGCGGAACTGCCTCCCTGTACCGCCGCCTCCTCTGGTTCAGGTTCCCTGAGCCCTTCCTCAAGATCTTGAACAGACTTCAACTGAAACGCGCCGCGCAAGGCAACAGGGGTCAGCAAAGTGGTAAGAAGAACCACTGTAACCATTACGGCCACTTCGGACCGCCCGAAAATTCCAGTGCTTGCCCCCATGGCAGTCACGATCAGGCCCACCTCTCCGCGCGAAATCATCCCGCATCCAATCCGGAGACTGCGCACCCAATCCATTCCAGAAGCCAAGGCGGCAAGCCCACATCCGATCAGCTTGCCAACGACTGCGACGAGAAGAATCACGAACATCAGCGTCCAATGCCCTGCCAGGGCGCGATAATCGCTGGTGAGCCCAATCGAAACAAAAAACAAAGGAATCAGCAGGCCGTGGCCGAGTGCGTAAAAGCTGCGCTCGACATCTGCCTTGAATTTGGATTCGGCGAAGACGTAGCCCAGAAGATAAGCCCCTGTGATACCGGCCACACTGCCCAGCCACTCGGCCGAAATGGCGTAGACCAATACCAGCGCCAGAATGCAACTCGGAACCGCCTCATTGGCCGTGAGCTTGCGCAGCTGGAGAATCATTGGATCCAGCCAGCGCTTTGCCGCGCCGTATCCAACGACGAAGAACACGGTTACGCAAACGCTGATGGCGGCCATTTGCACGAGCAAAGGGTGGTTCGCGGCGGGCGCGAGTTTTTGTTGAAGCCAGGCGCTCCCGGTGGCGGCAAGGCCAAAGGCTTCTCCCTTTGTGCTGGTTACCGAAGCGGCAAGGAATGCCAGGACAAACAAACCCATCACGTCGTCGATCACCGCCGCACCCAAAATCACCGTCGCTTCGGGTGAGGTCATCTTTCCGACATCCATCAATGTTCGCGCGGAAATGGAAACGCTCGTCGCTGTGAGTGCCCCACCCAGGAAGCAGGCGGTGGTCCAGGAAAGGCCAAGCATATGCCCCACGCCAGCTCCGAGCAGAAAGGGCCAAACAACTCCCGACAGCGCCACGATAAACGCGGTCATGCTCGCTTCGCGCATGCGCTCGACGTCGGTTTCGATGCCGGCGATGAACATTAAGACGTAACCGCCAAGTTGGGCGAGCAACATCAGCGCGCTCGTTGCCTGGCCTCCCTCGAACAAATGGAAATGCAGGATATTCAACGCGCCAGGGCCGAGCACTACGCCGATCAGCAATTCCGCCAGGATGGCGGGAATTCCGAACCGGCTGCAGAGAGAGGCTCCAATCTTGCCAGCCGGAAGCAAGATAGCAACGAGCAGGGCGAGCTGAAGTATGGGCGCCATCGCTAGCGAATGTCCGCCGTGGCAAGGGCCTCGCTCTGATCTCGATTCCATAGGCGGCGGAGACGTGTGACCAAGTGCCAAGGACCCTTGTAGCTGGGACCATCACGCTTGATCCCATTGTGTATTAGGGTCCGGAGGGTTGCCGCCTGCTTGCGCGCCAGTTCCGACTGCATCATGTTCCGGGCCAGAAGCGCCGCTTGATGCGTGTGCTCCTCGGCTTTTTCGGTGACGCGGAGCCGCATCCACAATTCGCCCATTTTCAAGTGAGCGATGAAGCTGTCTGGAGCCAGCCGCACGCCTTCACGGAGCTCCTCGATCGCGTTCTCTACTTTGAAATCCACGCAAAGCGCCATGCCGTACAGGACGCGCAATTCCGACACTTCAGGGTGCGCCCGGACGCATTCGCGCAGTCCATGCACAAGCTCGGCGCGTTCTTGTTTTTCGAGCAGGTGCGGGTCCGCGAACATTCTTAACAGCGAGCCTTGCGTTTTCCCCGGGATCCGCGCGAGCACGGGCGAAGCGGCGTTCGCGGCCAATGCATCCATGTTCTGCACGTTCGTTGTGATTTGAGCATCAGGATTCATAAATTTCGCCTCGTTCATGCTTGAGATTTTCCGCATTCACGCCGCCATAAGCGTCCTGCAAACACGGGAGGCAAGGCGCGGAGAGCGCCACGCCTTGCCTCCCGCTTTACTGCAAACCGCTAAGCCGCTGACATGACCGGTTCCGGACGGAATACGAACTCGGGATAGCCGAGCTGCCCCATCTCCGGAATATCGAGTCCTGCAAGTTCCGTTTCTGCCGAGACCCGGTGCCCGACGAAGAACTCAATGGCCAGGTTGATGACCAGGCTGATTGAGAACACGACGCCGATGAGCGTCGAGATGCCCACAAGCTGGGCGACCAGCTGGCTGGCATCGCCATAGAACAGGCCCGTAACGTTGCCGGTAACCCCGTTCCAACTTCCTCCATAGTTGCTTGTGCCATCGGCAAACAGACCGACCGAGAGCACGCCCCAGAGGCCGTTGGTTCCGTGGACTGAGATGGCACCGACGGGATCGTCAACTTTCAGCGTGTTTTCGAAGAATGCGCAGCTGAGGCAAACCAGAACACCGGCGACCAAGCCGATGATGCAAGCGCCCGCCGTATTGACGAAACCGCTCGGAGCCGTGATGGCAACCAAGCCTGCCAGCAGCCCGTTGCCGCTCATCGAGTAGTCCGGTTTGCCTTTGAGCGACCACATGTAGAGGATGGCGCCCAGTGTTCCGGTGCAACCCGCCAGCATGGTGTCAACGGCAATCGTGCCAATGCGCAAGTTGCCGTTGGCGGAAGCGCCCAGCGTGCTGCCTGGGTTGAATCCGAACCAGCCGAAGGCCAGGATGAAGCAGCCGATGAGGACCGCCGACACATCATGCCCGAGGATCGGGTTGCTCGATCCATCCCGGTTGTACTTACCGATGCGCGGGCCAATGATCATACATACGGCGAGCGCTGTTATTCCTCCCACAGCGTGGACCACGCCCGATCCGGCGAAATCGCAGTAGCCTTTGCCCAGACCGGTGTTTGTCCCCAGTTGGGAGAGCCAGCCGCCGCCCCAAGCCCAGTTGCCATATAGGGGATAGGTGATCGCGCCCATGATGATCGACGACACGGTGAACGCCAGGAACTTCCAGCGTTCGGCGCAGGCGCCGGTCACAATCGTCAAGGCGGTGTCCATGAACACCATTTCGAACAGGAAGATCACCATGACGCCGACGTCATACGTGTGGCCGCTGAGAAGCATGCCCGCCGACGCGAACACGCCCCACGCTTTGCCAAACAACGTGAGGGAGTGTTCCCCCGTGAGTGATTGCAAACCGCCGAGGTTGCTGTTCCCGGCAGTTCCCCCCATTTGTATGGCGAAGCCTAAAATCCAGTAGGAAAACAGTCCGCACGTGTACACGAAGAAATTCATCATGTAGGTGTGGTTGGCGTTTTTTGCCCGACAAAGGCCCGACTCCACCATTGCGAACCCCGCCTGCATGAACATGACGAGGAAGCCTGTGACCAGTGTCCAAACGAAGTTGACGGCGATTTTGTTCTGGCCAACCTGATTGGCGACATCGGGAAGTGTTACGCCAGCTTTGGTATCCGCAGCCGGAACATCGTTGATTGTCCCAGTGATCGTGCCTCCGGGATCACCCTTGGCAAGATCGGCCGTAGCGGGGGCCTTACCGGCGGCGTCCTTGAGTTGGGCATCCGCTGGAGCAAGGGTCGGCGCGGGAGCAGCTGCCGCGGGGGCAGCAGCAGCCGGTGCCGGAGTCTGAGCGTGGGCAACCGCGCCTAACGCCAGGCCCACCGTGAAAAGACAAAGACTGAGACAACTATATTGAAGGATTTTTTTCATCGTGAATGCTCCAGTGTGGTTTTCGCTGCCACAAAGCTCGAAGGCTCTGCTTTTCCAGCCATGCTCTTGCCGAACGCGATGGGCAATACGCCAATGACGCCGACGAGGCTCACTGCAATGCCTACTAGGGCGAAGATGAGTCGGCCACCCACGCTCGTCGTAATGTGGAGGCCCGCAATGGTGACGAACCAGCCCCCCAATGCAACCGCAAGCCCCATTAGCTTCATCACTGCGTTCCCGGCGACACCCGCCGTCTTTCCTTCCATCGGCTTGATCTTTAAGAATCCAACCAAGCTGATGGCGACGCCAACTAATCCGAGCACCAGAACCAACTTGCCGAAGCCTTCGGCAAAGTAGGCGAGGCCCGCGCATAACGCCGTTACCGCCGTCCAAAACAGGGTTAGATAACTGCCTTGCTGTTTACTTGCTGCCATTGCTAATTCCTCCTTGACCCGGCTGGGTCGCTCGTTATGAAATGAATTCCTCGCTTCTGTCCCCGACTTGCAGTGGTCTCAAAAACCCGTCTTCAATACAAAAACAAAATCCGTACAACTTCGCCCGCATCACCAGGGAACTCACACGATGAACAGCAGGCATTTCCCTGGAGACTGTGCCGAGAATGATCATCTCGGGCGGCTCACGCGCGGCTTGACGAAGGGCCCGCAGCACGGCGCTTGCGACATTGGGCAGCGCGTCGAAGACCAAGTTCCGTATGGATATCGCATCCGCCAGCGCCTGCATAGATTCGTTGCGGTCGCGAACCGAACGGCGCAGGCCGGCGTCCCAAACATCCGCAGGGCGTGCGATCCAGTCACATTCCACTGTGTCGTCGCGCAATTCCAGTCGCAATAACCGCAATGGAGCGCGGGAGAGCTCGCCGAACCGCATCTGCCTTCGCATAGAGCGAACGAAGTCAGCGACTTCCCACAATTGCCGCATTTCCGCCCTTTCGTGTTCCCTTCGTCGGCACCGCGAGAAAGATCAGGAACTCCGCCGCGACGATGAACTCTAGGACTAAAGGCAATCCTGCTTGTAGCCGGAGGACCAGAAGCAACGCCACCATGGAAAACCATTGCCAGCGCGAACGGCGAAGCCGCTCGATGCGTCCAGGGAACCGGAACAAATTCTTGAAGTTGAGTCTTGCCTCCGGCGTTGCTGGCACGGAGGCGCGCAAGCACGCAACAGCAAAAAATCCCGCCAAAATCATTTCGACCAGCGCCGTCTGCAAATTCATTGACACCTTTCTCAGAACTGCAGAAACACTAATCCCGCCGCGATGACAGGGGCAGGCAGCAATGCAAAAAACGCCTGTGGATCCAGGGCAATTCAGCAAGTACTCAGAGGCTCGTCTTCGAGCGCGATGTTTCTATTGTTTGGACACGGCGTCGTGTCCGAGACAAACAAAGCAAAGTGAAGATCGGCTTGAGGCTCCTCGTTTCGTCGGCGAAAAGAAGAGGTGAAAGCACCGATACGACTTCTTCACTTCGGCACGCAGTTTGCAGAATTCCCCCCGAAGAGTCAAATTCAAACTTTCAATTGCCACGATTCAAATCGTCGGCGGCTCCACTCAATTACGCATCGAGCCGCCAGCGCGCGGACGAATGGTTACCCAGAGTTGCGTTTCAATTCGTCGTTCAAAATAATGGACTCTGAGATTTCTTTCATGGACTTGCGCATTTGCTGGCTCTGCCGTTGCATAGCGCGATACGCTTCTTCCTCGCTGAGTTTCAACTCGCGTTGCAGGATGCCCTTGGCGCGCTCCACAAGTTTTCGAGTTTCCAACTGGCCCGATAGGACGGACTTTTCGCTCTCCAGTTGTTCTCTCTGGCGTTCATTTTCCTGCAGCTCGGCAATCGATTTTTGAAGTTCGGCGGTGCGCTCGGCCACTCGGACCTCGAGTTGGTCACGGGTCTCCCTAAGCGCCTCTTCACTTTTCCTTTTCGATGAACTCACCCAGCTGGCTACTGCCGTGCAAATAATGAAGGCAATAAAATACGCAGTATCCGTGGTGTTGATGACGAAGGAATGAAACGGAGGGACAAAGAAATAGTCAACGGCCAAAGTGGAGAGCAAGACCGCGAAAAGGCCGGATGCTGTTCCGCCGAACCACGCGCTTATCATGACTGCGGCGAAGAACAGGAACAAGAAGGGGTAAGGAAAAAGGCGCTGGAGGAGAAGAGTCAAAACAAGTGCCGCCGCGACAGACAACAAGGCTGTTCCATTGCGCCGGATCACGGATCCAACCTGTACCTTGGACGACCGGTTTGTTTCGATAGACTGCATCGTTTCCTCTAGCATGTAAATGTGCCACCATTTAGGGGCAAGTCCTCGTTTCGCAGCGCAATAGCAAGAGCGAAACGAAATCCACCCTAGGTTCTTTGAGGATATCTTTATACATCCGTCAAAATTCCATATATAGGCTGCAACTGTGCAGGCGCAAAAACAAACTCAAAGAACGGATAGGAACGATTTAGGAACTCAATGGGCGAGATCGAGGGCGAGCAATCCACCATTTGCGATGGACCATGATCAGCATCAAGGTGAACATGGCAACGGCAACGATGTCCGCAAACAATAGAAACTAACTACTCTATACCAAAGGGGCCGTCTTGGCGCTTGCTGTACCAGGAAGTGGAAACGACGCTGTGCCCCACAGAACGAAAATGCGGCAGAATGGCGTGCAAACATTCGTTTCGACAGGGAATATGGGCAAGAGATCCAAGGGGTCAAAAACATGTTTGCAAATCCGCTATAAGCGATCTATCGTTTCTCCAGGCAGTCGGCGTCCCATGTGTTCGGAAGGCAAATTCAAAAATCAGATTGCTGGAATTTGAGAAACAGATACCGACCCATACGAATCGGTGATTCCGGGCATCGAAACGTTGCATTTTACTAACTCCGGGGGTGCCACTAGTATGGCGGTCCTCGGCAGGATTCAGATTTGCGCAGTCGATTCGTAAAGAAAGAATAAAGGAAAAATTAAAAGGAGATTACATGGCGGAGAATACCGGCGAAGTCAAAATGACACCAACCTTAGGTTTGACCGGGTTGACGATGAACGCCATGGCGCTCATCGCCCCCGGGGCTTTCCTTTGGCTCACCTTTGCACCCCAAGCGGTAGAGGGCGCCACGGCGCCCTCGATGTGGATTGGCATCCTCTTCGCGCTTTTGCTGTGTCTAGCGACCGCGGTGTGTTATGCGGAAATGGCGAAGCTGTATCCAGGGACCGGGAGTTCTTACTATTTCGCGGAGCAGTCCTTCCTGAATCACGACAAAGCATGGAAATACGCCCGCCTGATGAAGTTCATCGTCGGCTGGGGATCGCATCTTTACTACTGGATTTACCCCGGCGTGATGGTCGCCGTCACGGGAGTCTTCTGCGGTTACATCACAGGCACCCTGTGGCCGAACTTCATGAGCGCGTCGAATCCGGGTCCGATGTTTATGATGCTTATCGCGATCTTGTTTTCTTTCGCCGTTGCCTATATCGCGCACCGGGGGGTTACGGGGTCCACCGCGGTCAGCGTCGCCATCAATGTGATTCAAATCTCCGCGCTGATCGTTTTTGCGGCAATGGCTATCAGTTATCGGGTCAGTCATCCGCCGGGAAGCGAAGCGTGGCAGTTTGATTCGGTTTCTGGCGAAGGCTATAAGTACGAATTCGCGAGAACCAGCCAAACGGTGGATGGAAAGGCGACAGATGTAATCACGCGTGATGCCGCCATGGTGCCACAACCCAAGCTCGACGCGGCCGGAAAACCGGTGCCTTATCACGTCAATTATGACATGTATGACACGAGCACCCCTCCGGTATTCCAGGCCCATCCGAATGCCACTTCCGTAATCGCCATACACAATTTCAATTGGATGTTCGTTCAAGCCACGGTCGCCATCCTGATCCTGGTCGGATTCGAATCGGTAACGGCGCTGGGCGGCGAGGCCAAAAACGCCAAGCGGGACGTGCCGATCGCGGTCATCACCTCACTGCTGGTTCAGGGGGCCTTCTGCTATCTGTTTGAGTATTTTGCCGCAAACTACTTTTTAAGTAGCGGTTACCCGATGACAAGTGCGACCTCCTCGGCGGCGCCTATCGGTGACATGATGATCATGGTTGGCGATGCCCTATTCGCCGGCCATGGGCGAGCCTTCATGCTGATCGAAGCCGTAACCGTATTCCTGGCACTGATCGGAACGACGCTTTCCTGCATAAACACCGGAGCCCGGGTCACCTACGCCATGGGCAAAGACAACGAGGTGCCGGAACACTTCGGCATGCTGCATGAGAAGAACCTGAGTCCTCACCGCGCGATCTGGGCCTTGGCAGTGATTTCAGCGATTTTCGGTTGCCTCGCACTGCTGATGCTGTTCGGCGATGGCGGCGCCATGCAGGACGCCACGATCAAGGCCCTGCCTCAGGGGTTCTGGTCGAGCTTCGGGTACGCGTCTCATGACACCATGGCGAAAATGCCCAATAGCCTGCTCACGATTACGCTGGCTTCAAACTTCGGGACGTTCCTGCTCTACATGCTAAGCTGCGTAACCTGCATCTTTTGCTACCAGGGGCACCCGAACTTCAGCTTCCTCAAGCACATGCTCATCCCGATTTTCGGTATAGTCGCGAACCTGATTTGCATGGGAGCTTACATCGTGCTGCCGTTCATGGGGTATGGCACCAAGATGGAACCGTTCCTGGCGTTAGGGATTGCAGCCGTCTGGGCGATCTATGGGGGGATCTATTTCCTCCGAAGCAGCAAGGTTGCAGGACGGTCAACATTGGTCACCAGTCGAACTTAGGGTGTACCATGGGAATAGCTCGATTGGCTCGGAAATTCGGACAGGCGATCTTGCCTGTCCGAATTTCTGTTTCAGACGTAGCTGTAAGCATTAAAGAATCCGAGAGGAGCGCTCTCCGGCGGGACTCTCCCAGGCCCGACTCGGGGCAACTTTCCACCCCTCGCCTTATGCTTGACATAGAGTTCGTAGAACGAACCGACGTCGGACGAGTCCGCAACCATAATGAAGATTATCTTGGTTACGCGGTTCCTGCGACGCCTGCGCAGATGCGCTCGCACGGGTGGCTGTTCGCCCTGGCGGATGGCGTGGGTGGACACGAAATGGGCGAAGTGGCGTCGCGGGCTGCTATCGAAAGCATGCTCGCCGGATTCCAGGGCGCGCCGGGCGGAGAATCACACGCCGCATTGCTGCCCCGCTTGGTGCAGAAAGCCAACACAAATGTTTTTGAGGCAGCCGTCACCGGCGGCAGGAATTCCGCAGGTATGGCCACGACCATTGTGGCCTGTGCATTGCGATTCGACCGCATAACGGTTGCGCACGTGGGCGATTCGCGTTGCTATTTGATCCGCGGCAGTAAGGCGACACAGCTTACTCGCGATCATACGGTTGCCAACGATCAGATTCGCTTGGGGCTGATCTCCGCGCAGGAGGCGGGCGAGGGTTCGACGCGGCACATCCTGAGCCGCTCGCTGGGGACCGAGATGATTGTGAACGTGGAGACTAACGATCACCAGTTGCTTCCCGGCGACGTTCTCGTGCAGTGCTCGGACGGTTTCCACGGCTCGGTGGAAGCCTCGGAAATAGCCGCGTGGTGCAGCCGCGGATTGGATTTGATCGGAGCGGCGGAGAAGCTCGTGGCGCTTGCCAATGAGCGGGATGGAAGCGATAATATCAGCGTTCAATTGATCCGCGTGCGCGACGTCGAACGCATGGGAATGTACCGCGGACGGCCGTACAAGCTATACTGATGCGCGTTGTCCGGTATGCCCTGACTTCATTCCGGCGTGCTCCAAGTTGCCGACGCGCCAAAGCCCGCCAAGGCGGGACGGCGTGTAGAGCCCGCACCTGTGACCTACTCTCTCAATGAGTTCACTCCAACCCGGCGACCAACTCGATCACTACCGCATCGACAGCCTTGTCGCCCGTAGCGGAATGGCCTCGATTTTTCGTGGCACGGACCTGCATACGGGCCGCGCGGTGGCCATCAAACTTCCGCATCCCGAAATGGAAGCCGACCCGGTTCTCTTCGACAGGTTTCAGCGCGAAGAAGAAATTGGCAAGAAGCTGGACCACCCCGGCGTCGTAAAGGTGCTGAATGATGAAGAGCGCAGCCGGCGCTACATGGTTCTCGAATGGGTGGACGGGCGGCTGTTGCGCCAGATTCTGAACGAAGAGAAAAAACTTCCACCGGAGCGTGCGATCAAAATTACGCTCGGCCTCTGCAGGGCACTCGACTACATTCACAGCCAGGGCGTTGTGCACCGCGACCTTAAACCCGAGAACATCATGGTGGACGCCGAAGATCGCATTAAACTCATCGACTTCGGCATCGCCGCGAACGCCGGATCACGCCGCTTGACTTTTGCGAAACTCACAGAGGCCATGGGAACGCCGGACTACATATCCCCGGAGCAGGTGAAGGGAAAGCGCGGCGACGCGCGCAGTGACATTTACACTCTCGGAGTCATGTTTTACGAAATGCTTACCGGCAAGGTGCCGTTCACAGGCCCGAATCCGTTTGTCATCATGAATGAGCGGCTGATGAATCACCCGATTCCGCCGCGCGAAGCAAATCCTGAAATTACTCCCGAGCTGCAGGAAATTATTTATCGCTCTCTCGAACGCGATCCGAAAAAGCGCTATGCGAGCGCGCGCGAGTTCGCCCTGGACCTGGAACATCCGGAAAAAGTGGGCGTCGCCGACCGCGACGAATTGAAGAATTGGAGACAGAGACGCTCGCCGGTCATGCGGCGAGTTCTTTTCTACATCATGCTGGCCTTGATCCCCGTGGTCGTCTTCGGACTGATGCTCTTCGTTGCAAATCACAAATAACCCCCCGAAACACTTGCGTGAACACGTGCTGTCGCGCTCAGCTCTACCCTTGGCGACTCTTTATATCGTACTGAGATAGAATCGCGGAGGTATGGACAAACCGATGATCCGCATAGGCACTCAGCCTTCACGGCCGCGGCCGGGCAGTTTGCAGGAGCACGGCATGTCGTGCCTCTACAGCCGCCCGTGGGTTGGCCGCCGCCTAGGCTGCGGTGCGGTGATGAAGCTCGACGGAATTACCGCGTTGCATCCGTGCCGACGGGTTGGGGCACGTCAATTCGGGTAGACACGAGGATTGGATCGTGACTCCGCTCGTGGTCGAGTGATCGTTCTCTCCACACGGCGTAGATGGCGGGATAGACGAGGAGTTCGAGAATGACGGAGGTGCAGATGCCGCCGATCATGGGGGCGGCGATGCGCTTCATGATTTCCGAACCGGTGCCGGTGGACCATAGGATCGGAATCAGGCCGATGCTCATGGTGGCGAAGGTCATGAATTTGGGACGCAGGCGCTTGGCCGCGCCATCCACGATGGCTTCGTACAATTGCGCTTTCGTGAGGCGCACGTGGTCGCGCCTGGCTTCTTCATAGGCGAGGTCGAGATACAGGAGCATGAACACGCCGGTTTCCGCATCGATTCCGAGAAGCGCTAGCACGCCCAGCCACACGGCAAAACTCATGTTGTAGCCCAGCGCGGATACCATCCAGACCGCTCCCACGGCCGAGAACGGCACGGCCAGCGTCACGATCAGCGTTTTCACGACCGATTGCGTGCTGCAATAAATCAGGAAAAAAATCAGCGCGATCGTCACCGGCACGACAATCATCAAGCGCTGCCGCACGCGCTGCGCGGATTCGTATTGCCCGCTCCAGAAGAACGAATAGCCGGCCGGCAGCTTCAGCTTGTTTTGCAGCTCACGCTGCGCCTGGTCGACGAAATCACCCACCGGACGATCCCCCAGATCGACGAAAACATACTCGGTGAGCAAGCCATCCTCATTGCGAATCATCGCCGGGCCGGTCAGCGTGCGAATCGTCGCCAGTTCGGATAATGGGATCTGCTTGTCTCCATTGGTGGACACCAGCACCTTGTTCAGCGATTCCAGATCGGACCGGAAATCGCGCAGATAGCGAACGTTGACGGGGTAGCGCTCCTGTCCTTTCACGATGGTGCTGATGTTTTCGCCGCCGACCGCCGTCGAGAGAGCGTTCTGCGCGTCGTCGATGGAAAGCCCGTAACGCGCCAGCGCTTGGCGGTCCCAAGTTACGTCCAGAAAGAAACCTTCGCCGACGCGCTCGGCAAACACGTTGCGCGTCCCGGGAATGGCGCTCAGAAGTTTTTCGGTCTGCTGCCCAATTTCCTGAATCTTCTCCAGATCCGCGCCTTGAATCTTTAATCCCACCGGGGTGCGTATCCCGGTGCTCAGCATGTCGATCCGGCCGCGAATCGGCATCGTCCAGGAATTCGATAGGCCCGGGATTTTCACCGCCTCGTTCATCCTCGCGACCAAGTCCTGTTCCGAAATGTGGTCCGGCGTGATGTGGCGCAGAGCGGGGAGCAGCCATCCAGGCGCCCAGTTGGAATACCACGTGTGGGCATCGCGCCACTCCGCTTGCGGCTTCAGCACGATTACCGTCTCGAGCATCGAAAGCGGCGCTGGATCGGTCGCCGTATCGGCGCGCCCCGTCTTGCCCAGCACGTGATCGACTTCCGGAAAACTCATCACGATCCGGTCGGTCAGTTGCAGCAGCCTTTGCGATTCCGCGATCGAAATGCCCGGCATGGTCGAAGGCATGTACAGGATCGAGCCTTCGTCCATCGCCGGCATGAATTCCGTGCCCAGTCTCCAGAACATCGGAATCGTCACCAGGATCAGGACGAGCGCCCCGGCAATGACTTGCATCTTCCAACGCAGCGTCCAGCAAACCACCGGCTCGTACCAGCGCATGAGCGGACCGGTGATCGGGTGATCTTCCTGCGAACGAATCCGTCCCCCCAACAGAGAATCCAGAGAGCGCTGGAACCAGCCGCCGGAAGCGGCCAGCAGGCTCCGGCGCCGCACCAGCAGCAGTCTTAACGCCGGGGTGAGCGATGGCCAGCACCGCGGCCACCACCATGGCGAAGTTCTTGGTGTAGGCCAGCGGCCGGAACAGCTTCCCTTCCTGCCCCTCCAGCGCCAGCACCGGCAAGAAGGCCACGGCGATCACCAGCAATGCAAAAAAGGTGGGCCCCGCCACTTCCTGGACCGCCGCTAATATCACTTCGTCAGGCGAAAAAGGTTTTCCTGCCCGTTCGTAAATCTCCAGCTTCTTGTGCGTCTGCTCGACCACGACAATGGCGGCGTCCACCAGTTCGCCGCACGCAATGGCGATGCCGGCCAAAGACATCACGTTGATGCTTACGCCCGCGTAGTGCAGCGGAATAAACGTGAGCAGCACGGTGACCGGAATCGTGACCACCGGAATCGCGGCGCTCGGAAAATGCCAAAGAAATATCACGATGACCACGACCACCGTGAGAATCACCGCGAGCAGCGTCAGCCGCGCATTCGAGATCGCGCGCCCGATCAGTTCGGATCGATCGTATACCGGTACGATTTTTACGCCCGCCGGCAATCCCGGCTCGATCTCTTGCAGCCGGGTCTTGACACGGTTGATGACCTCCAGAGCGTTGCTGCCCTCGCGCATGATCACGATTCCCGATACCACTTCCCCCGTCCCATTCAGATCGGTCGCGCCCCGCCGGATATCCGGCCCGATGACGACTTTTCCCACATCTTTAATCCGCACCGGAGCCCCGTCGAAGGCGCTGAGAACGATGTCCTCGATGTCCTGCGGCGAGCGCAGGTAGCCCCGCCCGCGGATCATGTATTCGGCGCCCCCAAATTCCAGCAGCCGCGCCCCCGACTCCCGGTTCCCTTCCCGCACCGCATCGGCCACACGGGAGATCGGTATTCCGTAGGAACGCAGCCGGTTCGGGTCCACGTTCACCTGATACTGCTGCGTGAATCCGCCCAGCGAGGCCACCTCGGCCACGCCCGGAACCGCCTTCAAGTAATATTTGAGATACCAATCCTGGTACGAGCGCAGCTCCCCCAAGTTATGCTGCGAGGACGGGTCCTTCAGAACATATTGAAATACCCATCCGAGCGAGGTCGCGTCCGGTCCCATTTCTGTCCGCACGTCCGGAGGAAGCCTGGCAGTCACACTGGAAAGGTATTCCAGCGTTCTGGAGCGCGCCCAATAAAGGTCGGTCCCTTCCTCGAAGATCACATACACGTAGGAAAATCCGAAATCAGAAATGCCCCGCACCGTCTTCACATGCGGCGCCCCGGTCATGGCCGAGAGGATCGGGTAGGTGACCTGATCTTCGATGATGTCCGGACTGCGGTCCCAACGGGATAAGATGATGACCTGGGTCTCACTCAGATCGGGGATGGCATCGAGCGGAAGATGCGTCATGGACCAGGTTCCCCAAGCGCAAGCCGCGGCCACCAGTGCAAACACCAGGTACTTGTTTCTGACCGAGAATTCGATAATCCGGTTAAGCATGCGCGCCTCGGTGCGCGCCTGGAACTTGTGCACGGGTGCGGGCTCTACTTTTGCGCTGAACGTTTACCCTGAGCCCTTCTAGCGAAGGGCTTCGAGTGAAGCGTGCAGCCCGCCTAGAGACGTTGCCTACCGCCACGCCTGCTGCAGCGGACCTGGCAGGATGTTGCGAGGAAGAGGCCCTCTGGGAGGAGTGCATGCGGCTCTCGGAATCAATCAGGAAATTCCCTGCAATGACAATGCGCTCACCGAAGGTCAGCCCGCTCGTAACCGTGACGTAGTCGCCGTAGGCGGTTCCCACCGTCACGCGGCGCGGCTCGAACACACCGTCGCTGGTTTCCACGTATACGACTTTTTGCATGCCGCTATCGAGAATCGCTTCCTGCGGAATGGAAACCCCCCGAGGGGCCTGGGTACTGAACTCGAGATCCACGAACATGTCCGGCCGGAGGAGCAAGTCGGGATTCTGCGCTTCCAGGCGCAGCTTTAAGGTGCGTGACGTGGCATCGAATACCGGTGGATCCTGGCTCACCGTGGCGTACACCGTCTTCGCTCGCTCCCGCACGGTCACCTGCACGCGAGCCCCCGGGCGAAACAACCGTGCGTCGTTGCTAAAAATGTCCGCCGTGATCCACACGCTCGTCAAATCCGCAATGCGGTAAAACTCATCGCCCGGCTCAAACCGCTGGCCCGCGGAGACGCTCCGGGAAAGCACCACTCCGTCGATCGGGGAGTTCAGCGTCACGTCACGCGTGATCTGATGCGATTTGGCCAGCGCTTTAATTTGCGGTTCCCCCATTCCCAGCGCGCGTAATTGTTCCTCATTGATGCGCATGTTCGCGTCGCTCGGCCTCGTGGTCTCTTCCGGATCGTGGACGCCTCGGATGCGGTCCACGGAAGCGATCGAACCCAGGTAGGCTTGTTCGGCATTGCGGAAATCGCGGCTATAGACAGTCGCCAGGACCTCGTCTTTCTTCACCAGCGTCCCTTCCGTGTTGTTTTCAACCGATTCGACCCAGCCCTCCGCTCCCGCCATCACTCGATGCAACCGCGTTTGGTTGGCTTCCACCCGCCCGGTCGTGCGGATCCATCTCGTGCCCGAGTTCTTTTCCACCGTTTGCACACTCACCCCGATCAGCCGCTGTTTTTCGGGGTCGAGATAGACAGCCCCCGGCTGCAGCTGCAGCCTGAGTGCCGGATCTTCGCCCTCATAGACAGGCGCCAACGCCATTCCACAGTCGGGCGCAATTCCAGGCTTATCCGAGCGGTAAGCGGGATGCATGGGGTCAACGTAGAACAGAATGCGCTGGGAGGCCCTGCCCTCCGTGCGGCGGGAACCTCCGCTATAGCGTCCCACCAGAAAGGCAGCCAATGCCAAAGCGAGGACCGCGCCGATCGCAGCCGATTTTTTCATGAACGTCTAGCCTGCCTTCCGGACCGTGCCAATAAGCCCCGCCTGCCGAACCGGATCACGCGGGCCAGCCTGCCGGGTATTCGTGCGTGAGAGAGGACCGCGGAGGTGATCGAGGGATTGCCCCCACCTTTTTCGATTCCTGTCCGATGCTACCACGAACATCATCTCTGGCCGGGAGTCATTGCATCTCCCGGTAGCTTGAGAGGGACTCCACTGATTCCTTTTAGGCTGGCTCCCAGTAGCGCCCGCACCCTCGAAGCTGCGGTTTGGATTACTGAGGCTTACTGAAACGCGATGCCTCTAAATTGGGGTTCACGACCACCTTCTCGACCATTATTTTTTCCGTTTTCTTCACACTCTCAACGACCGTCTCATTCACGTAGGGAATCATCAGGCCGTTCACGGACCGATAGTCGCGAAGGTAGGTTTCTACAGGATGGAACCTGCCATTCAAACGGCGTGGCGTCCCCTCGACCTTCACGTCGAGAAAGGTCTGTGCGTCCACCCAAATGTGTTGCACTTGACCGTTCTTCAAAGTGAGCTTCAGATTGTAAGTATCGTGACCTTCTACCTGCTGGACTCCCGCAAGCTCCACTTTAGTTCCCTTGGCCGCATAATCCACCAGAGGACCATCTAAATCCGTCTGCATGGACGCGGATTTCAATTCCTCCGGAGTATAGGGCTCGACTTCGTGGCGGTTCAGGAATGGACGCAGCTTCCAACCGTTGGTTCCATCATAGACCTGCACCGCGGTTTGGCCGTTGAACAGAAGCTCCAGCCGCGTTTTACGTGTTCGCTCCATCTCCAGCACAAACGGCAACTGCACGTTTTGCTTTCCCCCGGCGTCCAGCTTGCCGGACATGGACATAGTCTTGACCGCCCGCCAGGCTTGCAGGCCGCCACGGGCCGCGACGTTCTTCTCAACAATCTGCGCGGCACTGAGCTGGTCAACGGGCGGGGTGGCGGTGTTCGCCACAACCGCCAGGGGAGCGGCAAAAGACAGGAGAATTATGGGCAGAATCATTTTTCGCAACATAAGATCAATCACTCCTTAAGGCTTCTTGACCGCAAGCGTCGGCATGGATGGTTCGACGACCAGTCCCTCGCCGTGAAACGCGCCAATTGCTATGTTCACTCGACTTCCAGGTATCACAAATCTGTTGTTGTTTAAGAAGACCATCCAGTATTCCCGGCCATTCTCCGGGTCGGCAACCTGGCGCAACTTTCCCGCGTTTTCCGTCTCCGGGACTCCGAGTTTGTCGCCCGAGGTCGTATCAGTCAGCACGGGATTCAGCTTCGGATCGTTGAGCACCCTGGCTTTGGCCGCATCCACAACCAGGTAACTAAACCGAATGATTGACCCAGAGGCGGTTTCCCGAACATGTACGTCCCTAACGTGAATTTCTCACAATAAATAGTAAAAGGCTGTGGCTTCATGGCGTAACTCTTTTGTCTGGAAAGATTCTGCCAAGAAGGAGCAACAGCCTTATGACCACAGAGTGTAACCAGTTTGCCTTCGGATTTCATCCCCCAAAGCGACGCGAGATCCGCGCGCAGTTCGACGGCGGAGCGATCACCAGCGACGGCGGTGGTCTGCTCCTGCGGGAGGTCGAGAAACGGGTCAGGATTCTCCGCCAGTTTGCCGCCTGCTTCACCGATTATCGGAATCCCGATCTGATCGAACACCCGGTGGAGGAGCTGGTGGCCCAGCGGGTCTACGGTTTGGCCTTGGGATACGAAGATCTGAACGATCACGAGGAGTTGCGAAACGATCCACTGTTAGCCGTGTTGGTCGAGAAGTCGGATCCAAGTCAAGAAGCTTTGGCGGGGAAAAGTACTCTGAATCGGCTGGAACTGACACCCGAGACCGTCAGTCGGAAAGAACGTTACAAAAAGATCGTGCTGGATCACGCAGCCGTGGACCGCCTGCTGGTGGATATCTTCCTTCAAGCACACCGGGAGGAACCGAAAGAAATCATTTTGGACCTGGATGCTACCGACGATCCGTTACACGGGCACCAGGAGGGGCGTTTCTTCCATGGCTACTACGGGCACTACTGCTACCTACCGTTGTACATCTTCTGCGGAGAGTTCCTGTGGTGTGCGCGGTTGCGACCGTCGAACATCGATGCCGCAGCAGGAAGTGTAGAGGAGCTGCAGCGCATCGTGGCACAGATTCGTGCTGCGTGGCCCCAGGTGCGCCTGGTGGTGCGGGGAGATTCGGGATTTTGCCGCGAGGAGCTGATGGCTTGGTGTGAAGCGAACCGCGTAGAGTACTTGCTGGGACTGGCGAAAAACGATCGTCTGAAGGCGGAGATCGCGAAGGAGATGGGGGAGGCGCAAGCACAATACCAGCAGACCGGACACGCGACTCGGCTGTTCCAAGAGTTCGTTTATCAAACGCGGAAGAGCTGGAGCCGTGCGCGACGAGTGGTGGCCAAGGCCGAGCATCTGGAGAAAGGAGAGAATCCGCGGTTCGTGGTGACCTCTCTGAGTCGAGAAGCATGGCCAGCGCAGGCCTTGTATGAAGAACATTATTGCGCTCGAGGAGACACGGAGAATCGGATTAAAGAACAACTGATGCTGTTTAGTGACCGCACCAGCACACACTACCTGCGGAGCAATCAACTGCGGCTGTATTTCTCTTCGATTGCTTACGTGCTGTTGCAGATGCTGCGGCGAGTGGGACTGGCGGGAACGGAGTTAGCCAAGGCCACGTGCTCCACCCTTCGGCTCAAAGTGTTGAAGATCGGCGCACTGATCCGCATCACGGTACGCAAGGTGTGGGTTTCGCTGGCCGGTGGGTACCCCTATGTCGAGCTCTTCCGGCAAGTCCATGAAAAGCTGTGCGCCGTGCCAGTAAAGTATTGAAAGAGAACGATCCCGAACGACGTTTCCCTCGCTATTGTCACGCGGAGGGCGAGGTGTACTCCGGAACAGCCCGCTGAGGCAAAAACTCTCTCAAAAAACCAAAAAACCGATCAGCCAAACAACAGCACCCCACAAAACTATCGCGCAGCTCTCAAATTCAACAAACTTCATTCCTCTTCTGCCGAGCTGTGAGAAATGGCGGTTAGAGGTGCTACCCATACTCGTCGGAACCACTGTAGAACCGAAATAAGCTGTACCAGGCGTCCCCGAAACTGGGGATGTGGTCACCAAGAGAATTCCGTAAAGTCTCATGGGCCCCTGAATCGATGGATAGGTTCCGGATTCGATAATGAGTAAACATTGTGCTAATTAAGGATACTGCGTGAATAACGCGCCTTGGAACCGCGCTCGCCTTTATCGATCGAATAATTCAGGAGGATCGACGGAACAGAGTTTCCAGAATGAGGTTTCGGAGAGGCTGCCCGATTGCCACTGTTTCAAATTCTCCAGAGTAGCCGCGATTTGTCCTCCATCAGCTGAATCGAAAACGATAACGACACCGGCGGGCGCTGGATCGTGCGAGGAGACTTCCTGGTATTCCTTGACGAGAAGTGATTTGGCGAAATTCCGCTTGGCCAATGCAGAGGCCGGCTTTCCCTGCGCTGACGCCGGTCCAGCCCAAATGATTTTGACCATCTTCCCATTCAGCGGCACCCAGCTGCCCTTGAATATATTCGTTTCTTCGCGAACGACTTGAAAAGTTGACTCGGGCGCAGATGCAGCGGCGTCGCCCATGTTCGCACTTACTTTCAACCCCTCCGGCAAGTTCAAATCCGACCGGCGAATCCAACCGCGAGAAGCCCCTGAGATTTGCACGTGTATCCAATCTGGGCCGCCGTCGAGAACTTGAAATTCATCCTCACTATCGGCGGAAAACAACACCGGGCCATTCGCGCTTGGCTTCGACATAACGTGTGTTCCCGATTTCCGAACCACAGAGATATCGGTTGGATGCGTTTGATTGCGGAGAATTTCCTCGAGATTTTGGACGACACTATTCAGGTCACTCAGCTGTTTTTCGGCGTCCTCGCGCCGGTGCTTTAGCGACTCGATATCTTCGGAACTATTCGGCGAAGCAATGACGGACGAAGCAGGAGATCCAGTAAGTTTGGGGGAGGCTCCACTCGGTTTTCCGCGGACAAGGGGGAACGAATCGAGAGCAGGCAAATTGCTCGCGTCCGGGCGGATTCCCGTCATCGGCGAAATTGTCGAAGAATGCGCGGGCGATTCCGGCCTCGAACCAATCGCCTGCGAGGATTGTGGAGCGGCGGAAACTCCTCCCTTAGGCGTGAGGGCTTCTTCGATCCGGTCAAGCAGATCCGATTCCACGCGCCCATTCGACAGCAGTACCCGGTATCCGGATTGCGAGGGGTTCGAGTCTGTATACCACGCCGTGATCTTGGCCGTGACACGTACACGCGTCTCGTCCTGGCCGTTAGCTACTACTTGGACTGCACACTCATAGTAACCACGCGTGAAGCGATCCCATTGTTCGTCCGCCCGGTCGGCAAATCCGTCGAGAATCGGCAAGCGGCCGTTCAAGGTGGCATGAAGCTCTTGGATCACTTTCTCGACTTCCACCTTCGGATGATGAAATACACGTTCCTCCCCATGAGCTTGATCGGGGGCTGGGTTTGCGAAGGACAGAGGAACAATCGACAAAACCGCGCAGGCAACGAGAAAGATAGGGAGATTGTTTTTCACGGAAGCGACTCCACTTGATTCTGGCGCAACCACCCTCGCTGTTTGCCTGTGGTTTCCACCCCCAACCAGGATGGAGTTACGATCAAGACTACAACTTCGGCGCCAGCCGGCAGAGATTGAATTTTTGCCGCGGAATGGAATGGCGCCGACTTCAATTCCGTACTCTCGTTCGTAACCTTCATTACGATTTTGTGCCGCAGTTCGCGGATTTGCGAATCCAGATTTTTCAGGGAAGACTCGGCGGCTTCGAGCTTGACAGTTTCTTCCTGGCGCTGACGGAGCAGCGCCGCTTGCTTCTCGTCTTCTTCCTGGCGTTTCTTAAGGAGAGCAGCCGTTTCCTGGTCCGCGAATTGAATTTGCCGGACGCGATCCTGGATCTCCTTGAATTCGGCTGATTCCACAGTGCCATCCGAAATGTCCGCTTTGCGGTGGCCGTCCTCGACAAAAACCGCATCGATGCGGAGATGGGTTCGCGACTCGCTCTGCGGTAGCACGACATAGCGAACCGTAATCTTTCCGACGTCGCTACTGCCCTTGAAATTGCGGGGAGCCACTGCCCCGGTCAGGACTTTGTAAAAGGCATGCCCAGGTCCCGTCCACGATCCGAAGTACGTGGACGAATCCGCTGGGCGTGCGCCCGTGAGCGTCTTGGCGCTCTCGTAGACGTACGTTCCCCGAATGATGGGATCTTCCGCAACGAGCTTCACTACCTCAAGGACATCGGCCTCCGTGGCATCTAACTCAAATCCCAAGCCAGCGGATTCCTGCGTCTTGACCTGGACCGGCCTGGCCGGAGCGCCCGAAGCCATGGGCGCCACGAGAGCGCCAAGCAATAAGACAAAGCTGCAATTCGCGCCTAGCTTGAGAATCATTGGATTACCCTGTCTGCTGGGGCATGCCCGCGGGCCCTCAGGGAGAATGTGAGCGATTTCACGGTCCTGTATCGGCGGGCTCCAAGTCGCCGACGCGCCGCTCGCCCGCCAACCCGCCGACGCGAAGCCCGCTGCTCTGGCGGGCGAAGGTCGGAGCAGCGCGGCGAGCGGGAAGCC
>Ga0137409_10001372_pt1 | contig 26438 bp, 17 predicted proteins | sample CZODoug1_16funga_FD_122059 | JGI IMG/M metagenome (GOLD analysis project Ga0137409, IMG submission 122059) | Vadose zone soil fungal communities from Angelo Coast Range Reserve, California, USA - CZODoug1_16fungal (Hybrid Assembly) | ecosystem: Environmental > Terrestrial > Soil > Vadose zone...
GCTGCCAGCCGCTGGCTGAATTTCGCTCTCGTTGCGCTCGTCGCGACCAGCGCCTCGACTCCGACCAGCGCGGAAACGCAGACCTGGCCCAACAAGCCGATCCGATGGATCGTCGGCTTCGCGCCCGGCGGCGGCACCGACATCGTCGCGCGTGCGCTCGGACATAAAGCCGGTGAACTGCTGGGCCAGCAGATCATCATCGAAAATCGCGCTGGCGCCGCCGGTACGATCGGTGCCGACTACGTGGCGAAGTCGGCGGCCGACGGCTACACGTTCCTGGTCGGCCACGCCAATTCGAATGCGATCGCACCGAACGTGATGGCGAAGGTTCCGTTTGATCCAATCGCCGACTTCGCGCCGGTGACCTACATCGGCTACGTGCCCAACGTGCTGGTCGTGCATCCGTCGGTGCCGGCAACTTCAGTGGAGGAACTGATCGCATTGGCACGGCGTGATCCGGGCAAGCTCACTTACGCGTCCTCCGGCGTTGGCAGCACGCAGCATCTGGCCGGCGCGCTGTTCAACAAGATCGCAGGCACGTCGATGGTGCACGTGCCGTACAAGGGCAGCGGCCAAGCGATCGTCGATCTGGTGGGCGGACAAGTCGACATGAACTTCGACACGATGCCGCCGGTGCTGGAACAAATTCGCGCCGGCAAAATCCGCGCACTGGCGATCTCGACACCGCAGCGACTGCCACAGTTGCCGGACGTGCCGACGTTCGAGGAGAAGGGTATTCGCGGCTTCGACGTCACCAACTGGTATTCGATCATCGGCCCGCGCGGCCTGGCGCGCGAGATCGTCATGCGCATGGACGAGGCGCTGCGCAAGGCGATGGCGGACCCATCCATCCGCACCACGCTCGAAGCGCAGGGCGTGCAATTCGGCGGTCCGCGCACGCCGGAAGAGTTCTCGGCATTCCTGCGCAGTGAACTCACGCGCTATGCGACGCTGGTCAAGGAATTGAACGTATCGGCGCAATGAGTTGCCGCGTGGCGTCCGGCATGAGTCCCTGGCCGCAACCGGCACTGATTGGAACGGTTTTCTTCGCGGCGACCGTGGCTGCGCTGCCGCTGTGTGCGGCGCCGCCACCGCGTCTTCCCACCGCCGACATCGCCGCGCTGACCGTATGCCTGATCAAGGCCGACATGGCCGCGGCCGCGTTCGAGCAGATGCTCGCCGGCCGCGACGAGACGGAAGTGCAGGACGCAGCCGATCGCACGCTCGCGGATCCTGCTTACCGCGGCTCGGCGCAGCGGGTGATCGCCGAGGTGTACCGCGCGCACCCGGCAGCGCCGCGCCCCTACATCGCGGCGCTGCTGGAATCGTGTGTCGGCAAGGCGAGCCGCCGCGCGCGGACGGCGCAGGCCGATGCTTGCTATCAGCTGACGCGCTATGTGAAAGATATCTATCGCGCGCGTGACAGCGGCCTGCCGCTCGCCGACGCTGCAGCCGCGCTGCAGGCGGCGTTTGAGCGCGATGGCCGGCCGGCAGCGATGGCGGAACGGCTCAACAGGATGGCGCAGGCGATATATGAATCGGCCAGCGGCGTCGCGCAGTTCCGCACGGCGCTGTTCGTTGAATGCGTCGCCCCGCATTGAGCGCCGGCAGCCGGCACGCGGCGGTGCTCGATGCATCGGGACCCGCCTGCCGCTGACTTTGCGCGATTGATTTTCCGGCCGCAGATTGTTGCGGCCGAGAAAGGGATTGCCGACATGAACTGCCGCGTCGCGCCTGCGACGAAGAAACGCACATCGATCTGGCTCCGTGTGCTCGTTGCTGCCGCGGCCCTCGCTTCGCAGGTCAATGTCACGGCGGCCCACGCGCAAACCGCCGATCCTTGGCGCGCCTGGCGCACCGCCGAGACGGGGCATTTCCGGCTGCACTACGAGCGCGGCCAGGAAGCGGTCGCGCTGCGCGTGGGCCAGATCGCGGAGCGCGCGCACATCGTCGTCACGGCCGGCCTGCAATGGACGCCGCGCGACAAGACCGACATCGTTCTTTACTCTGGCATCGACTTGGCGAACGGCTTTGCCACGCCACTGCCGTTTTCGCACAGCGGCATCGTGTTGACGGCGCCGAACGAGGACGAACTGCTCGATCGCGGCGAATGGCTCGAGCTCGTGATCCTGCACGAATACACGCACATCGTGCATCTGGACAAGGTGGCCGGTGCGCCCGGCGTGCTGCGCAAGGTCTTCGGCCGCATCGTCTGGACTTTTCCCAATCTGCTGCAACCGAACTGGCCGCTCGAAGGCCTCGCGGTCTTCAACGAGAGCCGCGCCGGTGATGGCATCGGCCGCCTGCACAGCCCGCTGTTCGAGGCGCAGCTGCGCGACGAACGCAAACGCGGTTTCATGCGCCTTGCTGAAATCAACGCCGGTGGCCGGCGCGCGCCGCTGAATCGCGACTACTTGTACGGTAGTTATTTTTTCGACTTTCTCGCGCGCCGCTACGGCGTCGACGCGGTGGCGACCCACGTCAACTGGTACAGCCGGCAGATCCTGCCGTTTCGCCTGCAAAACAGTCCGCTCGCCGCGACCGGCAAGAAAATGGACGAGTTGTGGAACGAATTTCTGCACGACCTGGCACGGCAGGTCGACCAGCGGGCGGCGCCGATCCTGGCGCTGCCCGAGCGCGTGGGCGAAGCGGTGGGCCCGCCGTTGTGGGCGGTGAGTTCGATGAGCCTGTCCGAAAACGGCGACCTGTATCTCGCGGTCAGTGACGGTATTCACGCGCTGCAACTACAGCGCTGGCGCGCGGGCGAGGTCGAAGTTTTGACCGATCTGGATCCCGACGCACGGATCGAAGCGCGCGCCAGCGGCGCGGTCCTGCTTGCGCAGCCCGACTCGTGCGGCGGGCACGATTACTTATTCGATCTGTATCGCTGGGAGGAACGCACCGGCCTGCGCCAACTCACTTCGTGCCGGCGCTATCTCGCGGCAGTTTGGGCGGGCGAGCTGATCGTCGCCATCGGCAACGATCGCGCCGGTGCCACGCGGGTCGACTTACTCGACGGCGATGGCGCGCTCGTTCGTCTATTGCTCCCGCCCGAGCCGGCAATGACCTGGCTCAGTGTCACGGCGGGAGAGGATGGGACGAGCGCCGTTCTGATCGGCAAACGCAACGGCAACTTCGGCATCTATCGCCTCGATCTGTCGAGCGCGCATCTGACGCTGCTGCATGTCGATGGCGACCGCAAGCAGGACCTGCAGGTCGGCGGCGACGGCGCGCTCTATTTCATCGCGTCGAGCGGCAACGTGCCGAATGTCTGGCGCCTGCAAGACGGCACATTGACGCGCATCACACACGCGCACACGGCGGTGCTGCAATTGGCGGGCGCCGCGGCCGACGGCACGCTCGCCTTCGGCGTGCTGGCGGACGGAAAAGTCCAGGTGCGACGCATGGCGCTCGGCGAAGATGGCGCTCGCGGCCAACCACCACTCGACGCGCGCGCGGCGCTGACTGACAGCGCGGCGACCACGCTGCCGCCGGCACTGCTGCCGCCCGCGAGGGAACCGACGCAGTTCGCATTCGAACGCAACTACAACCCGCTGCCCTCGCTGCTGCCGCACGCATGGTGGCCGGTGGCGTACGTCGATCACGGTTCGACCGGAATCGGCGTCTCGATCTTCGGTGCCGACGCGCTTGGCGCGCACGCGTATACGTTGATGCCGATCGCGGGAGTTGAGCCGCGTGTTCTGCTCGGCCTCGCCGAATATTCCTACGACGACCGGCACTTCATCACCGCCACCCGCAATCTCACCGTCGAGCATTGGAGCGGCAGCGGCAACAACGAGAAAGTGGTCGACTATGAAGTTGCAACTTCCGCGCAATGGGTTTCGCTCGCGCGCTGGCTCGCCTGGCGCCGGCAATTTGCGCTCGGCGTCGGCGCCGCACTCGCGCGCACGAACTTCGTCACCGTCGACGGCCCGACGATCAATGAACACGATCAGCGGCTCGCGGCGGCGGTCGCCGAATACGACAGTCGCGGCGGCGGCGTGTTGGCCGAAGCTCCGGCCTATGGCCAGCATCTGCAGATTTTCTACGAGACCTATCGCCCATTCTCCGCACAGTGGGACGGCCGTGTCGTGCGGGGCAAGTGGGACGGCTATCTGCCGCTCGGGCCGACGGTGCTCGCCGCGTCGCTGGTCGAGGGACATGGCCAGAGCGGAAACAGCGAGCCGTTCGAGTTGGGAGGCAGCTTCAGCACCTACGCCGCGGCCGCGCCAACGTTGGACGAGCGGCGCATCGTTCTGCGCGGCTATCGCGCTGGCGAGAGCGCGTTGACCGGCGCCAACGCGCGGCGCGGCACGCTTGAGTTTCGCGTGCCGGTCGCCGACATCGACCGCAACGCGATGGTGCCGCCGGTGGGAATCAACCGGCTCTCGATGTCCGCGTTCGTCGAAGCGGGCGGCGCCTGGGACAGCGGACACGGGCCGCACAGCTGGTACCGCAGCGCCGGCGTCGAATTGCTCGCGGAATTGCGATTGGGCTATGTGTTTGCGTTGCCGTTGCGAGTCGGCGTGGCGCGCGGACTGGATACGCCGGGCGAGACGCAGGTTTATGCGCACATCGGGCGGTCGTTCTAACCGACCGTTGCAAGGGCGCCGCCCGGTGACCCGGTCGAAATTACGCCGCAGCGGTGCTCGCGGCACGGCGCGCTGATCCATTCGGCGGCGCGGCGCTCTTCGGCGTTGCGCTCCAGGACCCTCATTCGGCCCACGGTGGCCGCCGTATGGATCATCCATTGCGCCGGATGCCGCGGGTGACATTCGCCGTGCTTCGTGCTCTGATCGCGCGACCATGAAGATCCCTCTCAATCGCTTGTCGGCGACGCGCCTGGCGCAACTGATCGCGCAGGGTGAGGCGTCGCCCGAGACGGTGACACGTTCCTTTATCGATGCGATCCGCGAACGCGAGCGCGATATTCAAGCGTTCGTCTGGTTCGATGCCGATCGCGCGATCGCCGCCGCGCGTGAGTTGCATCTGGTGTCGCGGCGCGGCCCGTTGCACGGACTGCCGATTGCCGTCAAGGACATCATTGATACGGCTGACATACCGACCGGCTACGGCACGCCGATCTACGCCGGTCATCAACCCAAGATCGATGCCGCGTCGGTGGCGCTGCTGAAGGACGCCGGCGCCTTTGTTCTCGGCAAGACGGTGACTACAGAACTGGCGCTGTTCACGCCGGGACCGACGCGCAATCCGCATCACCCCGATCACACGCCGGGCGGCTCCTCCAGCGGCAGCGCGGCGGCGGTCGCGGCGCATTTCGCGCCACTCGCCATCGGCACCCAGACCGCGGGCTCGATCATTCGGCCGGCGGCATTCTGCGGCGTCGCCGCCTACAAGCCATCGCCGCGACTCGTGCCGCGCGTCGGCGCCAAGGCGCTGTCGGACACGCTCGATGAAATCGGCGCGTTTGCCGGCAATGTCGAAGACCTGGCGCTGATCGCCTCGGTGCTTGCGGTGAAGCCCGCGTGGAAAGAGCTGGCGGCGCAGGGTGTCGGCGGTCGGGCGCCGGCGATCGCGGTGGTCGAGACATCGCAACGCCATGCGGCCGCGCCGTCGATGCTCGCCGCACTTGAGCGTGCCGGTCAGGTGCTCGAAACGCGCGGTGCGCGGCGCGTCGGGGCGACTTGGCCGCGGGTGTTCGATGGCCTGTTCGATGCGCAGCGCATCGTGCAGTTGTATGAGACGGCACGCGCGCTCGCGCCCGAATTCGCCTATCGCCGCGAACAACTGTCGCAGCGATTGATCGACCTGATCGAGCAAGGCCGCGCCACCTCGACCGAGACCTATGTCGCCGCGTTGCAGCTGGGTCGCGCTTGCGCGGCGGCGATCGATTCACTGTTCGGCGCGGCCGACGTCGTGCTCGCGCCGAGCGCGCCCGGCGAGGCGTCGGCGGGGCTCGCCGCGACCGGGGATCCGATTTTTAACCGGCCCTGGCAGTTGATCGGCGCGCCGGTTATCAATTTGCCGGTGCCCGACTCAATCGGCAAAGGCGAACTCGGGCTGCCGCTCGGCATCAGCGTGATCGCGCGGTCGGGTGACGATGCGCGCTTGTTCGCCGCGGCGGCGTGGATCGAATCGCACTGGCGCGATTCGTAGTCGTCGCGCGCCGCGATCCGCGGGTCGGCGCACTCAGGTCGGCGGCAATGGTGGAACCGGCGGCAGCGAACGCGGCTTTCGATCGCTGCCAGTGGCGACATAAACGAGTATCGCTTCGGTCACCTTGACAACCTCGGCCTCCAATCGGTTGCGCTCTGCATAGACCTCCACGTCGACGGTAATCGACGTGGTGCCGGTCTTCACGACCTGCGCATAAAACGACAGCAGGTCGCCGACGAACACGGGATTCTTGAACAGGAAACTCGTGACCGCGATCGTGGCGACACGGCCATTGGCGCGCCGCGTGGCGGGAATGGCGCCGGCCAGATCCACCTGCGCCATGATCCAGCCGCCAAACACATCGCCATGAATGTTGGCGTCGGCCGGCAACGGCATCACGCGCAGAACCGGCATGCCGGTCGGCAGTTTCACTCGTGTCGTCATGAACTGTTTGCTCCGATGCTCTTGTTGTCGTAGGAGGTCGCTGCATGCGCCAGCTTCGAGCGCGCGATATTGTCTACCCACCGTGGTGTCAAGAGCTTGAGCCACAGGCCGATCCGGCCTTGCGCAGTGTGCAGTGCGACGTCGGCCGCCGAGGCGACAACTTGCGCGCCGCGATCGCGGCATTCGCCGGCGACGTGTGCGGACCCTCGGCGCCGTGCGCGGCCAGCACCAGCCGCGGCCGGTCATTGGCGAGTTGGCGCGCGAATTCGGCACCAATGCCCTCGCTCGCTCCCCTTGATGATGATTTCTCCCTTGTAGTTCAGCAACGTGTCTCGAGTTGCAACGAGTGCGCAGTCGCGTACGGCCATGCTTGGATTTCGAGTTAAGCGTGACTGCCGCACTCGCCGTTTCAGGCTCTGTGCCGATCATTAAGCTACTCTCACTGCGCGCCGGAGGACTCTCGCCGAAAATCGTGGCACCTGCGCCATCCAGCAAGCGATCGACAAGATATTCGACATGGCAATCGAATCAATGCGACTCCCAGACATGCGACTGCAAGCGAAGACGGCGCGCCAATTGCCGCCGCGGCACAGCGGCGCGTTGCGCCGGCCAAAACGAGGGTGCAACTGATGCGGCACCGCCTGCCGCCGGCGGGACGGGAGCTGCGCGCTCCGGTGGCGCCCGGAGAGCTGCGCGGCGACTGGCGCGCGCTGGCGCAACTGTTCCCATATTTGTGGGCGTACCGCGGTCGAGTCTTGTTTGCCGTCGTCTGCCTCATCGGTGCCAAGGTCGCGGTGGTGGGCGTGCCGGTGCTGCTCAAGCACATCGTCGACACGTTTGTCGCCGCCCCCAAGGCGGGCGGCAATCTTTCGTCCACGCTCGACGGCCGCGCCTTGGCCGTGGTGCCGATCGCGTTGATCGTTGGCTACGGACTGCTGCGCCTGGCGACCTCGGTGTTTACCGAGTTGCGCGAATTCTTCTTCGCCAAAGTCACGCAGGCGGCGGTGCACACGTTGGCGCTGAAGACGTTTCGCCATCTGCATGCGCTGTCGCTGCGCTTTCATCTGGAGCGGCGCACCGGCGCGGTCACGCGCGAAATCGACCACGGCATCCGCGGCATCGCCTCGCTGATCAGCTTCACGCTGTATTCGATCTTGCCGACGCTGGTCGAACTGTCGCTTGTGATCGGCTATCTGCTGTGGAAATACGAGATCTGGTTCACAGTGATCGTCGGCGTCAGTCTCACCGTGTACATCGCCTTCACCGTCGCAGTCACCAACTGGCGCACACACTTTCGCCGCGAGATGAACGAGCTCGACGCGATGGCCAGTTCGCGCGCGGTCGATTCGCTGCTCAATTTCGAAACCGTCAAATATTTCAACAACGAGGACTACGAGGCGCGCCGCTACGACGGCACGCTGGCCCAGCAGGAGCGCGCCGCGATCCGCTCGCAGCAGTCGCTGAACCTGCTCAACGGCGGCCAGCAATTGCTGATCGCGATCGGCCTGACGCTGATGTTGTGGCGCGCCGCCGTCGGCGTGCAGACCGGCCGCATGACGATCGGCGACCTGGTGCTGGTCAACGCGTTCATGCTGCAGCTCTACGTGCCGCTGAATTTCCTGGGCGTCATTTATCGCGAGATCAAGCAGGCGCTGACCGACATGGACCGGATGTTCCGCCTGCTGCAGCAACATCGGGAGATCGCCGATGCGCCGGGCGCGCGGCCGCTGCGGCTGGCGCCGCCGACGCGCGGTGAGCGCACTTTGCGGAGCGGGCCGGAGCACGGTCCGGAGGTGCGCTTCGAGCATGTCAACTTTGCCTACGATCCGCGGCGCCAGGTGCTGCACGATGTGACCTTCACGATGCCCGCCGGCACGACGACCGCGGTGGTCGGCGCCACCGGCGGCGGCAAATCGACGCTCGCCCGGCTGCTGTTCCGCTTCTATGAGATTCAATCGGGTCGGATCACGATCGCCGGACAGGACATTCGCGAGGTCACGCAAAATTCGCTGCGCGCGGCGATCGGCATCGTGCCGCAGGACACGGTGCTATTCAACGATTCGATCGGCTACAACATCGGCTATGGCCGGCCCGGCGCGACGCAGGGCGAGATCGAAGCGGCGGCGCGCAGCGCGCACATCCACGATTTCATCGCCCGCTTGCCCGACGGCTACGAAACGCGCGTCGGCGAACGCGGCCTAAAACTTTCGGGTGGTGAGAAACAGCGCGTCGCAATCGCCCGCACCCTACTGAAGCAACCGGCGATCCTGGTGTTCGATGAGGCGACCTCTGCGCTCGACTCCACTACCGAGCGCGCGATCCAGGCCGAGCTCGAGGAAATCGCGCGTGGCCGCACCGCGCTCGTGATCGCGCATCGGCTGTCGACGATTGTCGGCGCCGATCAGATCCTGGTGATGGATCAAGGCCGAATTCTCGAGCGCGGTTCGCACAACGAATTGCTGCTGCTGGATAGCGCCTACGCGCGCCTGTGGGAGATGCAAAGCCGGGAGCAGGGCGAACAGCCGGACGTCGCGCAATTCGCGTAGCCGGCGGTCGCCGTTGCAGGTCGGCGTTGGCGCCGGGTCGGTTCGCGCGCCTGACCCGCCTCTTTCCGCGTGCGGTTTCCCGCAGCGGTCTTGTGTCATTGTCCCGCGGCGCTGATACCGGACTCTTGTGGCGCGCCCCGCTTTTGCCCGAGCCGCGGCGCTGACCGAGTTAGACTGCAATTTTCCCAGTGCGCGGGTCCATGTCCAATTTGTTTTCCTCCCATCTACGTCCTGTTGCACTGCTGCGCGCGGTTCTCGTGCTGTGCGCAACCTGGGCCGGGCCGTGTGCCATCGACGCGCAGACCAAGGCGGCGACAGCGCCCACGCTGCAGAAGATCCGGCAAACGGGCGTGATCGTGTTGGCGCATCGCGAGTCATCGATCCCATTTTCATATTTCGACGCCGACAAGCATCCGATCGGTTACGCGCTTGATCTGTGCCTGCGGGTGGTCGAGGGGATCCGGCGCGACTACAAGCTGCCGAATCTGAGAGTCACCTATCTGCCGGTTTCCCCGGCCGATCGCATTCCGTCGATCGTCGAAGGCCGCGCCGATCTTGAATGCGGCAACACCACCAACAATGCAGCGCGCCGCAAGCTGGTCGCGTTCACGATGACCCATTATTTTGCCGGCGGGCGCCTGCTCGTGCGCAGCAAGTCCGGCGTGCGGCGGCTGTCCGACCTGCGCGGCAAGACGGTGGTGTCGACGCGCGGCTCGACCCATCTCGCGTTTCTGAACGATCAGGTTGATCACGGCATCATCAGCGTCCGCTTGCTCACGGCCAAGGACTCCGACGAAGCGTTCAAGATGCTGGAAGAAAATCGCGCCGATGCGTTTCTGATGGACGACATCGTTCTCTACAGCCTGCGCGCCAACGCCAAGGAGCCGACGGCGTATGCGGTGGTCGGTGACTACACGACCGTGGAGCCGCTCGCGATCATGCTGCGCAAGAACGATCCGGAGTTCAAGCGCTACGTTGACCTGGTCCTCACGCGCCTCATGATGGATGGCGAAATTCAGCCGCTCTACAGCCACTGGTTTCAGGGACCGATTCCGCCCAAAGGCGTCACGCTCGAAGTGCCGATGAGCGCGCTGATGCGCGATCAGGTGCGCTTCCCCTCTGACAAGGTGGGTGACGATATCGGCGGCTAGCCAAACGGCAGAAGCGCGCGCACGATGCGCGCCGCCCATCTCTTGCCGCGCTGTCTCGGCCGGGCGGCCGTGTTGAGGGTTGTTGCGTTGATGCACTTGGGAAGAAGGGTGTACATTTCCCGCGCCTTTCCGTGCTGCTGCCGCACGCGGCGCGATGCGGCCATAAGCGTTGCAATTTTTGATGAGGAGAATGAGGATGCTCAAGCAAGTGAACCGGATCCTGGCGGGCGGCGTGATGGCGGTCGCAGCTCTCATGGTCTTGCCGGCGCATGCCGGCAAGACATTGGACACGATCAAGGAGCGCGGCCAAGTCATCTGCGGCGTGAATGTCGGGCTGGCCGGTTTTTCGCAGGCGGAGTCCAGCGGCGAGTGGTCGGGGCTGGATGTTGATATCTGCCGCGCCATCGCGGCCGCGGTATTGGGTGATGCCAAGAAGGTGAAATGGGTCCCACTCAATGCGCAGCAGCGGTTTACCGCCCTGCAGTCAGGTGAGATCGATATCCTGTCGCGCAATACAACCTGGACCCTGACGCGCGACGCTTCGCTCGGCATGAATTTCACCGGGGTTACGTATTACGACGGCCAGGGCTTCATGGTTCCGGTCAAGGGCAAGATCAAGAGTGCCAAGCAGTTGAAGGGGCAGACAGTTTGCGTGCAATCGGGCACGACGACCGAAAAGAACCTGACCGACTTCAGCCGCGCCAATGGCCTGGGTCTGAAGCCGGTCGTATTCGAGAAGGAAGAAGCGGCGACGGGCGCCTACTTCACCGGCCGCTGCCAGGCGTACACCACCGATGCTTCGGGGCTGGCCTCGGTACGCAACAAGCAAGCGAAGAATCCGGCCGATCATGTGATCCTGCCTGAGCTGATCTCCAAGGAGCCGCTCGGGCCGGCCGTGCGGCGCGGCGATGATGAGTGGTTCGCAATCGCCAAGTGGGTGGTATTCGGTCTGATCGAAGCCGAGGAGTACGGCATCACGCAGGCCAACGTCGAACAGCTGAAGACGACCAGCACCGACCCGGTCGTGATGCGCATCCTCGGCACCTCGGAAGACACCGGCAAGCTGCTCGGTCTCGACAAGAACTGGATGGCCAACGCGATCAAGGCGACTGGCAACTACGGCGAAATCTTCGAGCGCAACGTCGGTCCCAAAACATCACTTGCGTTGCCGCGCGGAGTCAACAATCTGTGGAACAAAGGCGGCGTGATGTACGCGCCGCCGGTGCGATAAATCTGCTTTGCCCGTGGCGCGGTCTTTGCGCGTGAACGTTGACCGCGCTGCGGAGTTGCACCAGGCCCAAGGTCCTCGCCTGATTTTTCGCAAGCAAGGATCCTGAGCCGAGCAGGCACGAAGCCTGCTTCGCTCAGAACATCACAACAAGGGTCGGAGGAGACCACCGATGGCGGACGTCCGTACACCGCCCAAACGCCGCGACTGGTCCTGGCGCAGCCAGGCAGTACGCGGCGTGATCTATCAGATCGTGGCCATTGCTGTGATTGCGGCCGCGGTCTGGTTTCTCGCGCACAACACGCTGGAAAACATGCGCGTGCGCGGCATCCAGAGCGGTTTCGGCTTTCTGGGATCGCCAGCCGGATTCGACATCGGCGAAATGTTGATCAATTACGACGCGCTCGATCCGTACTGGAAAGCGTTCCTGGTCGGCATCCTCAACACGTTGCGTGTCGCGGTGATCGGCATTGTTCTCACGACGGTCCTTGGCACGCTGCTGGGCATCGGTCGCTTCTCTCACAATGCGATCGTCCGTGGCCTGTGCTACGGGTATGTCGAGTTGTTTCGCAACATCCCGGTTCTGCTGCAATTGCTGCTCTGGTATCTGGTGTTCACCGAGATCCTGCCGGACACCAATGCGGCGCTGTCGGTGGGCAGCGTGTTCCTGAGCAAAGGCGGCTTGTCGTTTCCCGTCCCAATTTGGGGTATCGGACAGGGCCTTGCGTCGCTCGGCGCGATCCTTGGTCTGGTGCTCGCACTCTTCTACCGGCATTGGGCCATGCAGCAGTTCGAGCGCACTGGTCGGGTGCGCGATACGTTCTGGCCGGCGCTGGCGCTGATCTTCGGGATGGCCTTTGTCGGCTGGCTCGTCGGCGGCGCGCCGACCGAATGGAATACGCCGAAGCAGGGCGAAGTGATGGTTGAAGACGGCGCTGCGATGACGCCGGAATTCATGGCGGTGCTGCTGGGACTGACGCTCTATACGGCCTCCTACGTCGCCGAAGTGGTGCGCGCTGGAATCGCCTCCGTGTCGCACGGACAGGGCGAGGCGGCCAGCAGTCTCGGCCTGTCCCGCGGGCAATCGATGCGGCTGGTCGTTTTGCCGCAGGCGCTGCGCGTGATCATTCCGCCGCTCACCAACCAATACCTGAATCTCACCAAGAACTCCTCGCTCGCGGTGGCGATCGGATATCCGGACGTCGTCTCCATCAGCAACACGGCGATCAACCAGACCGGACGCGCGGTCGAATGCATCGCAATCATCATGCTCGTGTACTTGTCCACGTCGCTGTCGACGTCGGGCTTGATGAATTGGTACAACAAGAGATCGGCGATCAAGGAGCGTTGAAATGAGCGCCGTGTTTCAGCCGATCGCGGCGCGCGAAGCGCCGATCAAGATGGAGGGTTTTGTTCCCTGGATCAAACACAATCTGTTTGGCGGCTGGAGGAATACGGTCGCGACGTTGCTCGGTTTGGCTGTGATCGTTCATTGGCTGCCGCCGCTGGCCAACTGGCTGCTGTTCAAGGCGGTGTTCGTGCCCGACTCGGATGTCTGCCAATCCGCACGCGAGATCGGAGCCTGTTGGGGCGTGATCACAGAGAAGCATCGGCTGATCATCCTCGGCCGCTATCCGCTGGCCGAACAGTGGCGGCCGGAGATTGCGACCCTGCTGCTGATGGGACTCTTGATCTTCAGTTGCATTCGAAAATTCTGGAAGCCCTGGCTTGCACTGCTGTGGCTGGTTGTTGTCGCTCTCGTTTTCGTGCTGATGGGCGGCGGGGTCGCCGGCCTGACGCGCGTGTCGACCGATCAGTGGGGCGGACTGCCGCTCACCATCATGTTGGCGACGTTGTCGATCGTGTTCGCGTTTCCGATCGCGGTCGTGGTCGCGCTCGGTCGCCGCTCGAAGCTGCCGGCAATCCGCACGGTGTGCGTGATCTATGTCGAACTGATCCGCGGCGTGCCGTTGATCTCGGTGCTGTTCATGGCGAGCTTCATGTTTCCGCTGTTCATGCCGCCGGGCGTATCGATCGACGTGTTGCTGCGCGTGCTGGTTGGCATCACGCTTTTTTCCGCGGCCTACATGGCGGAGATCGTGCGCGGCGGCCTGCAGGCGATTCCCAAAGGACAAACCGAGGCCGCGGCCACGCTCGGCCTGTCCTACTGGCAGACGCAGCGCAAGATCGTTTTGCCGCAGGCGCTCGCGCTGGTGGTGCCGGGCATCATGAACAACTTCATTTCGATCTTCAAGGACACGTCGCTGGTGACGATCGTGTCCTTGTATGAACTCACGGGCGCGATGGGACTGGCGTTGAATTCCGACGCCAACTGGCGCCCGTTCAAGCTCGAGGCGTATCTGTTCATCGCCGCGATCTATTTTGCCTTCTGCTTTTCGATGTCGCGCTACAGCCTGTGGATCGAAAAGCAGGTCAATCGCAGCAAGGTCCGGTAAATACGGATCGTAGTTACGAAAATCGTCGTCACGAATCTCCTCGCCGCCGCGGCGCCACCTCGTTGGAAAGAGTCATGGCCGACAACATCATCTCCTTCGAGAAGGTCAACAAGTGGTACGGCAACAATTTTCACGTGTTGCGGGACATCGACCTGCAGGTCGCGCGCGGCGAGCGGATCGTGATCTGCGGCCCGTCCGGCTCCGGCAAATCGACGCTGATCCGCTGCGTCAACCGCCTCGAAGAGCATCAGGAGGGCAAGATCACCGTCGACGGCACTGAGATGACCGATGACGTGAAGGCGATCGAAGCCGTGCGTAAAGAGGTCGGCATGGTGTTCCAGCAATTCAACCTGTTTCCCCATCTCACCGTGCTGGAGAACCTGACGTTGGCCCCAACCTGGGTCGGCAAGATGCCGAAAGCCGAAGCGGAAGAAAAAGCGATGCAGCAGTTAAAGCGCGTGCGCATTTCCGAGCAGGCGCAAAAATTCCCGCTGCAACTCTCCGGCGGTCAGCAGCAGCGCGTGGCCATTGCGCGGGCGTTATGCTTGACGCCCAAGATCATGCTCTTTGACGAGCCTACGTCCGCGCTCGATCCGGAGATGATCAAGGAGGTGCTCGACGTGATGGTCGAGTTGGCGGGACTGGGGATCACGATGTTGTGCGTCACCCACGAAATGGGCTTCGCCAAGGCGGTAGCGAATCGCGTGATCTTCATGGACCAGGGCCAGATCATCGAGCAGAACAATCCGCACGAGTTCTTCTCCAATCCCAAGAGCGACCGGACCAAGGACTTCTTGTCCAAGATTCTGGGACATTGAGCGGATCGGCGCCTGTGCGGTCAGTCCAATACGGTGCTGAGTTCCCCGGTAACGGCAGGGCCTGAGCGCAGATGCTTACGTGGTCGACCGCCGTTCCCGCCGTTGGCGCCGCATTTGGCGCGTCGGTGGTCGAGGTCGTCGAAGCCTTCACGATCGTGCTTGCCGTCGGCACCGTCTATGGTTGGCGGCCCGCGATTATCGGCAGCAGTGCAGCGCTCGTGACGCTCGCCGCGATGATCGTCGCGCTCGGCGGATTGCTCGGGGCAGTCCCGATCCACCTGCTGCAATTTGTTATCGGCGTCCTGCTCCTGCTGTTTGGCATGCGTTGGCTGCATAAGGCAATCCTGCGCGCGGCGGGCGTCGTGCCGCTTCGCGACGAGCAGTCGGCATACGCCGACAAGACCGACCAGCTCTCTGAGTTGAGTCGGCAAGCACGACCGGCGCGCGTCGCCTGGATCGCGGGGCTCGCCGCGTACAAAGGGGTGCTGCTCGAAGGTATCGAGGTGGCATTCATCGTCATCGCCGTTGGTGCCGGACGCGGCTTGTTGTGGCCGGCTGCACTGGGCGCATTCGCCGCGTGTTTGTTGGTACTTGGGATTGGTGCGCTGATTCACCGCCCACTGGCGAGGGTGCCAGAAAACACGCTGAAATTCGCGGTCGGCGTGATGTTGTCGTCCTTCGGCATGTTCTGGACCGGCGAGGGTCTCGGTGTTGAATGGCCCGGCAATGACGCGGCGCTGCTGGTCTTCGCGCTGCTCTTTGCGGCAGTCGGCCTCGGCATCGCGGGCGGGATCCGCGGCCGACGCGAACAGGTCCGGCCATGAGATCGCTGGTTGCAATTCTGCGTGAGCTGCTTGGCCTGTTTGTCGGTGATGCCGGCCTCGCCGTTGGGATCCTGGCCATTGTTGCGGCGGTTGCCCTGTTGATCCGAACTGCCACCCTTGTTCCCCTGCACGGTGGTTACCTGCTGGTGGTGGCGCTCGTGGCGCTTCTGGCGACGACCGTTGTGCGCGCGGCGCGGCGCTAGATCGCTGCATGCCTGGTGCACGCAGATTCGCGCTACCTGCACACTAGCGTAACCGCGCGACTCGCGGGGGAATCGCCTGCCGCGCCACCGAAACGATCAGCCGGCGCTCGACAACCCCAAAGGCGATCAGGGTTAGGACTTCTTGTCCAAGATTCTGGGACATTGATCTAGCGGAAGTATTTCGCCGCCGCGAACTCGCCGATCTTCTTGCCCATCGCGGAACCGACCTCGGTTGAATTGCGATAGTGCGCGCTGTCGTAGATCCGCGCGTGAAGACTACGGATGTACCGTTGGCAGTGATCATCTTTTCTCTCCTAAGGTGATTTGTCCTTGGAGTCTCGCGTGCCAGGCGAGGGTCGATTTGCCACGCCTAGGCCGCTCTCAATTTTCGGCGAGACGCCGGCCAAACCGGTCATTCGCCGACGATGGTCATCGAGCAAAGCAACGATTTGTCCGCTGCGTGACACGAGCGCCCGCAAACCCGAATCGCGGATAATTCGCCGCTTCGCGATTTCCCGGCGCCCGCATGTCTGCCACTCCACCAGAATCCGCTGTGAGCGCCGCCGGCGCGGTCGCCGTGCCGAGCATCGACGCTGACCGAACGATCCTCGATCTGAATGCACCGGCGCGCAGCGTCGGCGGCGGCGCGAGGCGCACGATTCTTCCCTATGCCGGCACGATTTTCCTGTCGGCATTCCTGCTGTTCCTGGTGCAGCCGATCATCGCCAAGCAGATCCTGCCGTGGTTCGGCGGCTCAGCGTCGGTGTGGACCACGTGCCTTGTGTTTTTTCAGGGCTCGCTGCTGGCGGGTTATGCGTACGCTGACCTGACACATCGCCTGGGTACGCGGCGGCAGACGATCGTGCACATCGTGCTGCTGGTTGCATCGCTCGCGTCGCTGCCGATCATTGCCTCGGAGACTTGGAAGCCGCAGGGAGCCGAGCAGCCAATCGTTCGCATCCTGCTGTTGCTGAGCGCCACCATCGGCCTGCCGTATTTTCTATTGGCGACGACGACACCGCTGCTGCAGGCGTGGTATGTGCGGCGCTTTCATGCGGCTGTGCCGTATCGCTTGTTCGCGCTGTCGAACTTTGCGTCGTTGCTGGCGTTGCTGGGTTTCCCGACGCTACTCGAGCCGTGGCTCTCATTGCCGCAACTCGGCTGGGGCTGGACGGCGCTGTATGCGATCTTCGTTGCTGTCTGCGTTGGCACCGGCGTGCTGACGTTGCGCCGGACCAGCGATGCGGACGAGCGCGTCGCCGACGCCGATGGCAACGTGAATCAGGCCGCGCCGAAGGCGCCGACAGCGCTGACGCAGCTGCTGTGGCTCGCGCTGTCAGCGATGGGTTCGGTCATGCTGCTCGCGGTGACCAATCACGTGACGCAGAACATCTCGAGCGTGCCGTTTCTCTGGCTGCTGCCGCTGTCGTTGTATCTGTTGTCGTTCATTCTCTGTTTCGACCATCCGCGCTGGTACGTGCGGCCGCTTTTCATGTCGGTCCTGCTCGTGCTGTTGCCCTTGATGGCGTGGAAGGTTCCGTCGCTCGACCTCTATCTGGCGGCGCCGTTGTACTTCGCGGGACTGTTCGTCGCCTGCATGTTTTGTCACGGTGAACTGGCGCGTCTGAAACCCGACCCGCGTTATCTCACGCGCTTTTACCTGATGCTGTCGCTGGGTGGCGCGCTGGGCGCCGCACTGCTGGCCATCGGCGCACCGCTTGTGCTCAGCGGCTACTTTGAATTGAACCTGACACTGGTGGCGCTCGGCCTGCTGCTGCTGGCGCGCGCGATCGACATCGGTGTCGCACCCCGCTCCGCGCAAGGGCGAATGCGACTTGCCGCGGCGGCTGCCGTTGTCATCGTGCTGGCGGTGTGGGCAGTGCGGCGGTTTGCGAACGGCGCTGAACCGCCGGCGTTGCTTGAACTCGCGATGGCCGTGGTCGTGTTGCTGGCGGTTCTGTTGGCGCAGGTTCGCGGTGTGGAGCGCATCGCCGTGGCGCTGATCCTGGTTCCCACCGTTGTCCTATCGTGGCGCGGCGCCGAGGACTACCGGCGCGACGTGCGCGTGATGGAACGCGACTTCTACGGCGTCGTGCGTACGCGCGATCGCGAGATGGAGGGCGTGTCCTATCGCGCGCTGTTCCATGGCAGCATCATGCACGGCGGCCAGCTGCAGGGCGTGCCGCACCGGAACATGGCGAGCGACTACTTCGGGCCGACTTCCGGTTACGGGCGGCTCTTTGCCGCATTGAACGACATCGCGCCGGGTCCGCGCGAGATCGGTGTGATCGGACTGGGCGCCGGCGTCATCGCCGCCTATGGCCGCGCCGGCGACCACATCACGTTCTATGAGATCAGTGCGCGCGTGGTCGACATCGAGCGGCGCGAATTCACCTTCCTCGGCGACACGCCGGCCAAGGTCTCGCTCGTGCTGGGCGATGGCCGCCTGAGCCTGGAGCGGGAGGCCGAGCAAGGGAGAAGCAAGCGCTTTCGCGTGCTGGGCATCGACGCGTTCGCCGGCGACTCGATCCCGATGCATCTGATCACGCGCGAGGCGATGGCGCTGTACGCGCGCCAGATCACCGACGACGGCGTGATCGTGTTCCAGGCGACCAACCGCTACGTCAACCTGATGCCGGTGGTCAAACGCCTGGCCGATGAAGTGGGGCTCACCGCGGTCCTGGTCTCGGACGCGCCGAGGTCCGCGAGCGGCATCGACTATTGGCTGTCATCGACCGACCAGGTGCTGGTCACGCGCAACAAGGCATTGTTGGAGAATCCGAAACTGCGCGCGATTGCCGAGCCGATTGCCGACAGGACTGATCTGCCGACGTTTACGGATGCGCATCACAATTTGTTTAGGATCTTGAAGTGAGGACGGTGGCGACGCGGTCGATGCGACTTTTCTTTGGCGTGGCCTGGAAATCTTGTCTGTCCATCGGCGGCGGGTTGCCGAGTGTCCCAGTATTGTTTGACGGAATTGAAAACTAGGAGGAATGCCGTGTTCAGAAGAATCCTGCTTGCGTCTTGCTTTACCCTCGCGGCGCCTCTGTCCTTCGCGCAGGCAAGGCTTTCGATCGAAGACCTCTGGCGGCCGCCGCAATACCTCAATCCAACGCTTTCGCACAACGGCCGGTACTTTGCCGCACGATTCCCGCTGAACGGCCGCTTGAATCTGGCGGTTGTCGATCTGGAGACAATGAAACCAACGGTGTTGACGAACTACAAAGATTCGGACGTGGTTTCCGTCGACTGGGTCGGTAATGAGCGTTTGGTCTTTACGCTGGGCAAGTTCAACGCACCAAGCGGGCCCTTTCGGGAGGAGGGTGGCGGCTTGTTCATGGTGAGTCGGGACGGAAAGGAGTCGCGCCAGTTGTCGCCAACGTTCCAGGAAATGCTCCGAGGTACCGATGACAAACTAAGTCTTGTGCCGCGGGGCTACGAACTCTATCGGACCTTGCCGGACAACGATGAAGAGATCCTTGCTACCGGGAACATGGTTGAACGCAACACCGCAGATCTTTATCGCCTAAACGTGCGGACCGGGCGCGCAACCTTGTTAAGCAGGATTCGACCAACGCGCTCGTTCGACTGGGTGCTCGACAACAACCTGGTCCCGCGGGTCGTGACCGCTGCGGAGAAGGACTATAAGGTGGCAGTTGTCTACTACCGCAAGGACGGTGATTCGCCTTGGGAGGAAATCTACCGTTACGAGCAGACCAAGGGGCCCACATTCGTACCGCTGGTGTTTGAGCAAGATAATCAGACGCTGCAAGTTGCGTTCAATGGTGGCCGTCCAACGATGGCCGTGTTCCGGTATGACCCTAACGCGAAAAAGTTTGGCGAGATGCTCGCTGCGCATCCGCGCTACGACATGGGCGCAGATGGCGAGGGACAGGACGTCCCTGGCGTGCTGACGGATTTCAAGACCGGCAAGGTGCTTGGTTATCGGGTCGAGGCAGAAAAGCCACAAACGGTTTGGGTTGATGAAGGTTACGCGCGTATTCAGCGCATGATCGATGCTGCTCTTCCTGACACGTACAACACGTTCAGCCGCACACCTGACGGTGATCGGTTGATCGTTACCGCCCGCTCGGACCTTAGTCAGGCACGGTGGTACATGCTGGACGAAAAGAAGCGGACCCTGCAGGAGCTTTTCGCTAGCAGGCCGTGGCTGAAACCGGAGATGCTGGTCGCGCAACACCCGTTCACGTACAAGACGCGCGACGGACTCGAGATCGATGGCTACTACTTCTTGCCGAAGAACTACAAGAGCGGCGACAAGCTACCGACCATTGTTCACATTCACGGGGGTCCTGCCGCGCGTGCCGACACTTGGGGCCGGCTGGGCTTTGGCGTGCGGGAAGCCCAATTGTTCGCGTCGCGTGGCTATGCTGTCGTTGTGCCGAACTACCGGATCACGACCGGGTTGGGCAGCAGGATCTACTACAGCGGTTTCGGCACGATCGGTCGGCAGATGTCGGATGACCATGAAGACGCTGCGCAATGGGCGATCGCGGAGGGCTTTGCCGATCCGAAGCGGGTTTGCATTTCTGGCGCCAGCTACGGTGGTTACGCAACATTGATGGCGTTGGCTCGGGCTCCGAACTTCTGGAAATGCGGTATTTCTGGCTTGATGGTGAGTAATCTCGAGCGCCAGGTGACCTCGCCTTCCGGCGATACCTACTACTTTGAGAGCGCGGTTGAGTTCTGGAACAAAATCGTCGGCGCAGAAAAACCATCGCAATACCCGCATGACGTCTCACCGGTTTACCTGGCAGACAAAATCAAGGCACCACTATTTGTCTACGCGGGCGATGAAGATATCCGCACGCCATTGGAACAGACTCGCGCAATGCGCAACGCGCTCGAGCGCGCCGGTAATCCTCCCAAGGATGTCTATATAGGAGAACAAGAAGGACACGGTTTCGGCAAACTCGAGCACAACGTCGAGCTCTACACGCGGATCCTGAAGTTCCTCGAAGAACAGATCGGTCCTGGGAGCAAGAACTGACTGCTCGACCGACTGAGGCGACGATTCACCTCTCCCACATGAGCCCGCGCCCGCAACCGCCGCGGGTTTTTTCTTACCTGCTCCACGCCGGCGCCGAATCCGCATTGAGCCCATATTGCGCGCTCGCGCGCTGCCCGAGTCCCGGATCCAGCGCCGACAGCGCCGCTACCGCAATCGCATGCCGATCGACTTCAAAGAAGCGCCGCAAGTTCACGCGCAGGTCGCTGCGGCCGAAGCCGTCGGTGCCCAGCGCGATGTAGCGATCGCGGACCCAGGGCCGGATCAGATCCGCGAGTGAGCTCACGTAGTCGCTGGCGGCGACGATCGGTGCGCCGGTCGCATTCAGTTGCTGCTCAACCCACGATACGCCGCGCGCCTGCACGCCCGACGGTCCGAGGCGACGGCCACGTTCAAGCGCCATCGCTTCGCGTCGCAATTCGGTAAAGCTCGTCGCTGAATACACGTCGGCATTCACGTCGAAGTCACTCTCCAGCAATTCCGCCGCGGCGAGCGCTTCGCGCAGGATGGTTCCGGCGCCGAGCAGTCGCACGCGTGCCGCGCCGCGCCGGGACGGCCGCACGCAATACAGTCCGCGCAGGATGCCTTCGGTGACATCGGCCGGCAATGACGGCTGCGGATAGGACTCGTTCATCACTGTCACGTAGTAGAAGACATCCTCTTGCTGCGCCAACGTGCGGCGCATGCCGTCGGCGAGGATCAGCGCGAGCTCATAGCCGAAGCACGGGTCATAGGCGCGGCAATTGGGAATCGTGCTCGCGACGAGGTGACTGGATCCATCCTGGTGTTGCAATCCTTCGCCGGACAGCGTCGTGCGGCCGGCCGTAGCGCCGAGCAGAAATCCGCGGGCGCGGGAATCGGCCGCAGCCCAGATCGCATCGCCGACGCGTTGGAAGCCGAACATCGAGTAGTAGATGTAGAACGGCAGCAGCGCGACGCCGTGTGCGCTGTAGCTCGTCGCCGCGGCGACCCAGCTCGCCATCGCGCCCGCCTCGGTGATCCCTTCCTCGAGGATCTGGCCGTTTTTCGCTTCCTTGTAGTAGGAGAGCTGGTCGTGATCCTCCGGCTCGTACAACTGCCCGAGCGGCGAATAAATGCCGACCTGGCGAAACAGATCGGCCATGCCGAAGGTGCGCGCTTCATCGGCGATGATCGGCACCACGCGCGCGCCGATCGCCTTGTCCTTGAGTAGCGCGCCGATCATCCGCACGACGGCCATCGTGGTCGACATCTCCTTGCCGTTTGCTTCCAGCGCGAAGCGCGCGAACGATTCGGTCGCGGGCACGGCAACCGGCACGCAGCGTGGGTCGCGCAGCGGCAGGAAGCCGCCCAGCTTGGCGCGGCGCGCATGCAGGTATTTCATCTCGGGGCTGTCGCCAGCCGGCCGCATGAACGTGCAGGCCTCGACCTGCGCGTCATCGATCGGCAAGGCAAAGCGATCGCGAAACTCCAGCAGTTGCTGGGTATCGAGTTTTTTCTGTTGGTGCGTGGTCATCCGGCCTTGTGCTGACAGACCCATGCCGTAACCCTTCTTGGTCTTGGCCAGGATCACGGTCGGCTGGCCGCGATGGCGCACGGCCGCGTGATAGGCGGCGTGAATCTTGATCGGATCATGACCTCCCCGGCGCAACCGATCGAGGTCATCGTCCGACAGATGCGCGACGAGTTCGTGCAGCTCCGGAAACTTGGCGAAGAAGTGTTCGCGATTGAAGCGGCCATCGGTCGCCGACAACGTCTGGAATTCGCCGTCGACCGTCTCATTGAACGCGCGCAGCAGCAGGCCGTCGCGGTCGCGCGCAAAGAGCGAATCCCAGTCCGAACCCCACAGGAGCTTGATCACGTTCCAGCCGGCGCCGGCAAAAAGTCCTTCCAGTTCCTGGATGATCGAGCCGTTCCCGCGCACCGGTCCATCGAGCCGCTGCAGATTGCAGTTGACGACCACGATCAGGTTGTCGAGCGTTTCGCGCGCAGCAAGCGACAGTCCTGCGAGAGCTTCGGGTTCGTCCATCTCGCCGTCGCCGACAAACGCCCATACCTTGCGGCCGCTCGTAGCAAGCAGTCCGCGCTGTTCGAGATAGCGCATGAAGCGCGCCTGATAGATCGCGAATAGCGGCCCCCACCCCATCGAACCGGTCGGGAACTGCCAGAAATCCGGCATCAGCCAAGGATGCGGATAGGAACTCAAGCCGCGGCCCCGCGTTTCGCGCCGATAGTTGGCGAGGCGCTCTTCGGTCAGCCGTCCTTCGAGAAACGCGCGTGCGTACACGCCGGGCGCGGAGTGCGGCTGGAAGTAGACGAGGTCGCCGCGCGCTGCAGAGGGATTTGCTGCGCTGCTGGATGCGGTGGTGTCGGTCGTGTCCTCGCTGATTGCGCCGCTAACGGCTGCGCTGTTGTTCGACTTGCCCTCGCTCGCCGCGGCGCCGCCGTCGACTTCCGGCGCGGCGCGAAAGAAGTGATTGAATCCAACCTCGAACAGATCGGCGGCCGAGGCGTAGCTCGCGATGTGGCCGCCCAGCTCAGCGCTTTCGCGATTGGCCCGCACCACCATCGCCAGAGCGTTCCAGCGCACCAGCGCCGATACGCGTGCCTCGAGTTCAAGGTTGCCGGGAAACGGCGCCTGCTCGGCGAGCGAGATCGTGTTCACGTACGGCGTGTTGGCCACGGTCGGCAGGCGCACGCGCCGGCGCCGCGCGTGCGACACCAGCCTTTGCAGCAGATAGGTTGCGCGCTCGCCGCCGCCGGCGGCGATCACCGCGTCGAGCGCATCCAGCCATTCGTGTGTCTCCTGCGGATCGGTGTCTGCGCTTTGCAGATCGATCGGCAACCGGCCGGCGGTCGCGGCGGAAAACGGATTGTCGGTTTTCATCTGTTGTCTCCTGGCCGAGGACGGCGCGGCGCTGCCGTCGGCGCGGTCGTGCCGCGGATGCTGATATTCCTGCGGCAAGGAACGAAGCCGCGTGCGAGCGCGATCGGTAGTGTCCACCCGTGCCGAAATCATCCACGACGGGTTTCAATGAAGTGATTATCGCGGCTCCGTGAGCGCGGGCTTAAACTCGCGCGGCATTCAGGGGAGTGACGTGGACATGGAGCCGCAAACGCAGCCGCGGACGCAAGTAGATGTGGAACCAGAATTGCCGTTGCAGCCGGATCGGGTTCCGCGAGCAGGAACATGCGCGCCGCCGCCCCGGTCGCCATCGGATCCGAATCCGAGTCTCAATTCGACTGCGCTCGCGCGCCGCCGCGCGTTGACCGCCGGCGCGGCACTCTTCGCCGGCGCTGCGCTACCCGCCTGTCAGCTTGTGACGGGAAAGAGTGCGGCCTCCAAACCGGCCGAGGTGCCGGCCACGATTGCGCCGACGTTCGGTTTCCAAAGCGGCGCGCAGCTCTTCGTCCTCGCCCGCGGCCCGGTCACTTTTCATTGCTATGTCGCGCCCGAAAGTGGCGTGGGTGCGAGCGCGTACCTGATCGAGTTCAAGGACCAGCTCTTTGCTTACGACACGCAACTGACGCCGGCGCTCGGGCGCGAGCTGCGTTACTACGGCAATACGCTCAACAAGCGTTTCACGCGCGTGATCATTTCGCATGAACACGCGGAGCAATGGTCGGGCTGGTCGGAGTTCGCCGATCTGCCCGCTTATGCGCCGCGGGAGACCGAAGCGGTCCTCGCCTTCAGTGCGCCGAAACTGCCACCGCGTTCCGGCGTGGAAATTCCGCGCCTGGCCGGCGTGATTGCGCCGGGCGATGAGACGGTGGCGGGCGTACGGGCACAGTTTCGCCTGATCCGCGATGCCGAGGCGGCGAGCATCGTCACGATCGGCTTTGCGGAGCAGCACGTGTATCTCGCCGGCGACGTCATCTACAGCCGGTTGCATCCGTTCCTCGGCAACAACACGGTGGCGCGCTGGCTGGTGGCGCTCGACGAGATCCCCGCGTGGGCCACCGAAACGAGTTGCACGCTGCTGCCCGGCCACGGCGCGCCCACCAATGGCTCGGTCGTGGCGGAGATGCGGCGCTATCTACAGGCGGCGCAAGCCGCGTTCGCCAACTTCAAGTCGGCCGATGAGATTGAGAACGCATTGCGCACGCAGTTTCCCGACTACGGCGGCACCTACCTGCTGCGCTTCGGCATCGACACGGCGCTGCAGCGCAAGTGACCGTGCACCGTGACCGTCCGCAGAACCCTGCGATGACTGCGCCGCCTGCATCAAGCGCAAGCGACACGCTGACGATCACGCGACCGGACGACTGGCATCTGCATCTGCGCGACGGCGCCATGCTGGCGCAGGTTGTGGCCCATACGGCGCGGCGTTTCGCGCGCGCGATCGTGATGCCCAACCTGCAGCCGCCGGTGACCACGACTGCGCAGGCTGCCGCGTATCGCGATCGGATTCGAGCGGCGTTGCCGGGGGCGGCCGGGTTTGAGCCGCTGATGACGCTCTATCTCACCGAACGCACGTCCGCCGACGAGATTGCGCGCGCGAAGGCGAGCGGCGTCATTCATGGCGTCAAGTTGTATCCGGCTGGAGCGACCACGAATTCCGAGTCGGGCGTTACGGCGATCGAGCGCTGCGACGCCGCGCTCGCGGCCATGCAGCGGCACGATCTGCCGTTGCTCGTGCATGGCGAAGTCACGCAACGCGAAGTCGACGTCTTCGATCGCGAGCGCGTCTTCATCGAGCGCGTGCTGATCCCGCTGCGGGCGCGTTACCCGGCGCTGCGCGTCGTGTTCGAGCACATCACCACGACGGACGCGGTCGACTACGTGCGCGAAGCCGAAGGCGGCATTGCGGCGACGATCACAGCGCACCATCTGCTGTTCAACCGCAATTCGTTGTTCATCACCGAGCAGGGGCGCGCCGGCCTGCGGCCGCACTACTACTGCCTGCCGGTGTTGAAGCGCGAAGAGCATCGGCGCGCACTCGTCACCGCGGCCACCTCGGGCAGCGCGAAGTTCTTTCTCGGCACCGACAGTGCGCCGCACCCTCGCAGCGCCAAGGAGGCGGCGTGCGGCTGCGCCGGAATCTATACGGCGCACGCGGCAATCGAGCTCTACGCGACGGCGTTCGAGGAAGCCGGCGCGCTGGACCGGCTGGAAGCCTTTGCCAGCCGATTCGGCGCGCAGTTCTACGCCCTGCCGCTCAACCGTGACAGGATCACGCTGCTGCGCGAGGAATGGACGGTGCCGTCCCGGCTTTCCTTCGGCAGCGATGAGCTGGTGCCGCTGCGGGCGGGCGAAACGATTCCGTGGAAACTGCTCTAGCACACCCGGTGTTCGAGCCGTTGCGGCCCTGGCTCGACAAGCTCGATCGTCCTCTGGCCCCCAGCCTCGAATGCCTGAACGCGCTGGCGGATATGACCGGCTTGAAAGTCGAAAGCGGCAGCGCCGTGCGGTTCATCCCGCCTTCGGGAAACGAGGGCCGCTACGGCGACTACGAGATGCGCGTATTCGACTCGGGCTTGGTCGAAACCCGGCCGGAAAACCGGCATGACCTGTTCAACGCGCTCGCCTGGCTTTCCTTTCCCAGGACCAAGGCACGCCTCAACGCGTTGCACGCGGCCGAGATCCCTCGCGAAAACGGCCGTCGCGGGCGCTTTCGCGACCTGCTCACGATCCTCGAC
>Ga0137409_10001373_pt1 | contig 26433 bp, 20 predicted proteins | sample CZODoug1_16funga_FD_122059 | JGI IMG/M metagenome (GOLD analysis project Ga0137409, IMG submission 122059) | Vadose zone soil fungal communities from Angelo Coast Range Reserve, California, USA - CZODoug1_16fungal (Hybrid Assembly) | ecosystem: Environmental > Terrestrial > Soil > Vadose zone...
GCTGCAACTCCACGGCGACGAGTCGGTGGAGTTCGCCGCGTCGCTCGCGTGGCCGGTCATCAAAGCGCTGTCTGTGGACCGCGCGAGCGCGTGGCCGCTAGCCACCACGCTGCTGCTGGATGCACACGATCCCGTGAAGCGCGGTGGAACCGGACAAACGATCGACTGGGCTGCCGCAGCGCACATCGCGGCACGGCGGAAGGTTCTGCTCGCCGGCGGGCTGACGCCGGACAACGTCGCCGAAGCCGTGGCGAGCGTACGTCCGTTCGGCATCGACGTGTCGTCGGGCGTCGAGCGATCGCCCGGCATCAAGGATCATGGCAAGCTGCGGGCGCTATTCGACGGACTGAGCGTGCTGCCCGCAGCAAAGGGTTTGTAACCAGCGCCGCGAGCGCATGAGCGAGCGGCGGCAGGCGTGGGGGTGGGGCCCCACGCGAAGTGAAAAACGATGACAGCCACACCATCAGTCACCCGACGGGATCCCGACGCGCGCGGCTACTTCGGCGAGTTCGGTGGACGCTACGTCCCCGAGACGCTCGTCGAACCGGTCGAAGAGCTCGAGCGCGCGTACCTCGAGGTGCGCGATGATCCGGCGTTCGCGGCGGAACTGAATCGGCTGTTCAAGCACTACGTCGGACGGCCGACGCCCGTGTACGAAACGTCGCGGTTGGCCGAAGCGGCCGGCGGCGCGCGCATCTTTCTCAAGCGCGAGGATCTCACGCACACCGGCGCGCACAAGATCAACAACGCGCTCGGCCAGGCGCTGCTCGCCTCACGCATGGGCAAGCGCCGGATCGTCGCGGAAACCGGAGCGGGGCAGCACGGCGTCGCCTCGGCGACGGCGTGCGCGCTCCTCGGTCTCGAGTGCCACGTCTACATGGGCGCGGAAGACATGGATCGCCAGGCGCTCAACGTCTTCCGCATGCGGTTGCTCGGCGCCGACGTGTGTCGTGTGGACGCCGGCAGCCGGACGCTGAAGGACGCGATCAACGAGGCGATGCGTGACTGGGTCACGAACGTCTCCGACACGTACTACCTCCTTGGCTCGGTGCTCGGACCGCACCCGTATCCGTTGATGGTTCGCGAGTTTCAGTCGGTCATCGGACGAGAAGCGCGTGCACAGATTCTCGAGCTCGCGGGGCGATTGCCGGATGCGATCGTCGCCTGCGTCGGCGGCGGCAGCAATGCGATCGGCATGTTCGACGCGTTCATCGACGACAAGGCCGTTCGCTTGATCGGCGTCGAGGCGGGTGGCGACCAGATCATCCGTGGCCGCCACGCGGCGCGGTTCGCCGGCGGCAGCGCCGGCGTGCTGCAGGGCACGCGCACGTTCGTCCTGCAGGACGAGGACGGGAACATCGAGCTGACGCATTCGATTTCAGCCGGGCTCGACTACGCGGCGATCGGACCGGAGCACGCGTGGCTGCGCGCGATCGGGCGCGCGGAATATGCGTACGTCACCGACGCCGGGGCGCTCGACGCGTTTCAAACGCTGGCGCGACTCGAGGGGATTCTGCCGGCGCTCGAGTCGGCGCACGCCGTCGCCTACGCGCAGCGTGTGGCGAAAGAGCTCGGACCATCAGGTATCGTGCTCGTGAATCTGTCGGGGCGCGGGGACAAGGACGTGAATACAGTGGAGAAGAGCCTTGCAGCTAAATAGCTACGACGGTGGAGAGTTCGTGTGAGCCGCATCGGCGACACCTTCGCACGGCTGCGCTCGGAAGGCCGACCCGGGCTCGTCACCTACACGACTGCCGGGGATCCCGATCTGCCGCGGTCGGCGGAGATTCTGAAGGCGCTCGACCGCGCGGGTGCGGACGTGCTCGAGGTCGGCGTGCCGTTTTCGGATCCCCTCGCGGATGGTCCGGTCATTCAGCGGGCGACCGAGCGCGCGCTCGCGGCCGGCGGCAGTCTGCGCGCGTCGCTGTCGCTCGTCGAGCAAGTACGGCCGCACGTCGCTGCGCCCATCGTCGTGTTCAGCTACGCGAACCCGATTTTGCGCATGGGCGTCGACGCGTTTGCGGCGCGCGCCGCCGCGGCGGGCGTCGACGGCGTCCTCGCGCTCGATCTGCCGATAGAAGAGGCGGGAGACTTCCGCGCCACGCTGAAGGCCGCGGGTCTCGATACGATCTTCCTGTTGAGCCCGACAACGACCGATGCGCGGATTCGGAAGGCGGCGGAACTCGGCAGCGGATTTCTGTATGGCATCTCACGGCTCGGTGTGACCGGCGCGCGCGATGCAGTGGCGTCGGGCGCCGAAGCCCTCGTTCGCCGGATTCGGACGCATACCTCGATGCCGATCGCGCTCGGGTTCGGCATCTCGCGCCCGGAGCATGTCGCCGAAGTCGGCGCCTACGCGGACGCCGCCGTCGTCGGCAGTGCGCTCGTGTCGAAGATCGCGGAGTCGAGCGTGTCGTCGGATTTGATCGATCGCGTTGTGGAGTACGTGCGCTGGCTGAAAGGGGCAGGACGGCCTGAAGGCCGTCCCCTACACGTGTAGATATGCCGACGCTTGACGATCTGCGAAACGACATCGATCGCGTGGACGAGGTCCTCGTCCGGCTGCTGAACGAGCGCGCGCGCGTGGCGTGCGAGATCGGCCGCTTGAAGAAGGCGCAGGGCGTCGACATCTATCAGCCCGAGCGCGAGAAGCAGGTGCTCGAGCACGTGCGGAACGTCGCGGTGGAGGGGCCGCTCGGCGCGGATGCCATCGCGCGGTTGTTCGAACGTATCATCGATGAAGCGCGCCGTCTCGAGCGCCGAGTGGTGCACGGCGAAATCAGCGGCGAGCCGACGAAATGACATCACCGGCACTGGAGACGGAAGCCATGGTCGTAGTAATGCAGGAACGGGCCACCGAGGATCAGATCGCCAAGGTCGTGGCGCGATTGGTGGACATGGGCATGGACGTGCATCGTTCGACGGGTGTCGAGCGCACGGTCCTCGGCGCCGTTGGGTCGGGACATCCCGACGCCGGGCTGATCGAGATGCTGGACGGCGTACACGAGGTGGTGCGCATCTCGTCGCCCTACAAGCTCGCGAGCCGCACGTTCAAGCCGGACAACACCGTCATCACGATCGGCGACGTGCGGATCGGCGGCGACGAAGTGATCGTCATGGCCGGCCCGTGCTCGGCGGAGAACGAGAAGCAGGTGCGCGCGGCCGCGGCGGCCGTGCGGCGCGCCGGCGCGAAGATCTTCCGCGGCGGCGCGTTCAAGCCGCGCAGCTCGCCATACAGTTTTCAAGGCCTCGGCGAGGAAGGGCTGCGGCTGCTCCGCGACGCGGCGAGCGCCGAGAACCTGAAGCTGATTACCGAGGTGATGGACCTCAGTCAGATCGAGGTCATCGACAAGTACACCGACATCTACCAGGTCGGCGCGCGCAACATGCAGAACTTCACGCTGCTGCGCGAGCTCGGACACGTCCGCAAGCCGGTCATGATCAAGCGCGGCATCTCGGCCACGATCGAGGAGTGGCTGCTGTCGGCCGAGTACGTCCTCAGCGGCGGCAACAACGACGTCATCCTGTGCGAGCGCGGCATCCGCACGTTCGAGACGGCGACGCGCAACACGTTCGACATCTCGGCGATTCCGGTCGTGCGAAAACTCAGTCACCTGCCGATCATCGCGGATCCGAGCCACGGCGCGGGACGGCGCGACATGGTGGCGCCGATGGCGCGCGCGGCCGTGGCGGCGGGCGCCGATGGGTTGATCATCGAAGTGCACTGCGATCCGGATCACGCGCTCAGCGACGGCGCGCAGTCGATGTTCCCGGCGCAGTTCGATCGGCTGATGGCGGAGCTGCGGATCATCGCGCCTGCGATCGGGCGCAGCATCTGCCTGGAACCGGTCACGCGGCGCGGATGGGGATCGTGACAGGACATTGCGGAATGCAGAGTGCAGAGTGCAGATTTACGACAATCGAGCAATGAATCTGCCATCAGCAGTCTGAAATCTGCAATGCAGCAAATCCCCGTGATCCAACCGGGCCGCCTGCGCGAAGGCGCGCGGCCCATCTTCGACAAGATCGGGATCGTCGGGCTCGGACTCATCGGAGGCTCGATCGCGCTGCGGGCGCGCGAGCTCTGGCCGACGTCGCTCGTCATCGCCGTCGACAACAAGGACGTCCTGGAGACGGCGATGCGGCTGCACGCGATCGACGTCGCCGCGGAAGATCTCATCGTCCTGGCCGAAGCCGACATCGTCATCCTCGCCGCGCCGGTGAAGCAGAACATCGCGCTGCTGGCGGAGCTCGACGAGAACGTCCGCCAGCCGGCCGTCGTGACCGACACCGGGAGCACGAAGCGCGACATCGTCGCCGCCGCCGAACGCCTTCCGCCTCGATTCACCTTCATCGGCGGACACCCGCTCGCCGGGTCGGCGCACGGCGGCCTGTCACACGCCCGGCCGGATCTGTTCGTCGGACGCCCCTGGCTGCTGACCCCGGCGCTTCGGCCTGACGGCCGCGCCCGACCGCCGTTGTCGGGCAGCTCCGAAGGCCGCGCCGGTAGTGCCGGCAGGGGACGGTCTCTAGACCGTCCCGAATCTTCAAACCGTCCTGATAACCCCGATGCGCTCGACAAGCTCACCGAGTTCGTGCGGGCGATCGGCGCCGAGCCTCGGGTGATTGCGCCCGACGCGCACGACCGCCTGCTCGCATTCCTCAGCCATCTGCCTCAGCTCACCGCGAGCGCGCTGATGCAGGTCGTCGGCGACGCGGTAGGGCAGAACGGCCTGGCGCTCGCCGGGCGGGGACTCGCCGACACGACGCGCCTCGCATCCAGTCCGGCAGAGATCTGGAAGGACATCGCGGCGACCAACGCCGACCAGCTCGGCCCGGCGCTCGACGCGCTGATCGCGCTGCTGCAGGATCTTCGCCGCGATCTGCCCGACGGCGATCGACTCGCGGAGGTCTTTGCGGACGCCGCGCGCTGGCGCGCGAGCCTGAAAAAATAGACTATTGACCCTGCGCGGGCGCGGGGACGAGCGTCACGACGGTCGAGCGATCCGCCGGAAAGTACTTCCTGAAGACTTCCTGCAGGACCTGCGGCGTCACGGCGTCGATGCGCTTCCCGCGCGTCAGAATCTCGCCCGGGTCGCGATCGAACATCTTGATCGACTGCAGCCGCCCCAGCCAGTAGTCGTTGGTTTTCAACGCCGTCTCGTATCCGCGCCGCGCCGACTCCTTGGCGCGGTTCGTCAGATCCACCGAGGGCCCCTCCTGCTGCAGCCGCTTGATCTCCTGCATCACCCGGGCGGTCATCGACGGCAGGTTCTCGGGCGCCGCCCCGAAGCGGACCTCGATGTGTCCGACGCCGCGCTGCGGCAGCGGCTGCGACAGGTCCACGCGCACCGTGTAGGTCTGCCCGAGATCCTCGCGCAGGATGTCGCGCAGCGCGACGTCCAGCACCGTCGTCGCGGCGATGATCTGTTCCTGCTCCATCGGATCGGGCGATGGATCGGCGAAAAAGCTCATGACCGTCTGCCCGCGCGGCTCCCGGCCGGCCTCGACCTTCTCCTGCTTGGGCGTGTCGGGGAAGCGGAGCGCGACATCCTTGAAGGTCGATGTCTGCCGGCCCGTGGACGGAAGCGTGCCGACGTATTGCGCGAGCAGCGGCAGCGCCTCGTCGACCTTGAAGGCTCCGACGATGAAGAACGTGAAATCGGCGGCGTTGGCGAAGCGCTCGCGGTAGAAGGCCAGCATCTTTTCGCGGCTCAGCGTCTCGACGCGCTCGGGCGTCAGCGGCTGGGACGTGTAGTGGTTCGACGTATTGACCTGCGAGACCTTCTCGCCGAACACCTGTCCGGGCGCCCGACCGCGATTGGCCACAGCCGCCGCGAGCTGCTTCTTGAGGAGCGCGAACGCCTCCGGGTCGTCGCCCGGCGCCGTGAACTCCTGATAGAGCAGCTGCAGCGCCGTCTCGAGCTGCGCGGGCGCTGCGCTGCCGGAAAGGCCGTGAGTCGAGAGCGCGATGAAGGGGCGCGCCGACACCAGCTTGCCGGTCAGAACCTTCTGCAGATCGAGCGCCTTCAAACCGCCCGCGCCGGCCGCGCTGACGAGCGCGGTCGCAAGCGACGCTTCCGGATAATCGGCGGGCGGCGCCAGCGAGGAGCCGCCCTTCGCGTTCAGCGTGAACAGCACCTGGTCGTTCTTGAAGTCGGTCGGCTTCAGCCACGCTTCGACGCCATTCGCGAAGCGGACCACCGTCACGCCGATGTCGTCGATCGTCCGCCGCGACGCGAGGGCGCCGCCAACTGGCGCGCGCTCCATCAGCGCGCGCGTCGCGCTGGTGTCGGTCCACGGCGCGACGCGCACTGACGTGGCCGCCGTCAGCGCCGCCTGAAGGTCGCGCTCGGAGGGGATCTTGATGTCCGCCTTCTGCGGGGTAGTCGCGAGGATGACGCGGCTGTCGTCGCCGAGCAGCGATCTGGCCATCGTCGAGGCATCGGCCTCGGTGATCGTCGGCAGCAGCTGTTGCACCAGCCGGTACTCGTAGGCGATGCCCGGGCTCGGTTCATCATTGAGGAAGTAGCTGATGTACTCCTGCGCAAAGGAGCCGCTCTCGCTCTTGTCGCGCTCGGTGTACGCGCGCTCGTAGAACGCCGCCATCCACTTCTTCGCGCGCTCGAGCTCCGAGGCGCTGAAGCCGAACTCTCGGACGCGCATCGCTTCGGTCCCGAGGACGCCGACGCCGTCCTCGAGCTTGCCGTCCTGCACCTGCGCAGCCATCGTGAAGGTCGACACGTCACGGCTCAAATCGCTGTTGCCGACGCCGGCGCCGAGAAACTTCGCATCCGGCTTGCGCTCCAGCTCGCTGAAGCGCTCGTCCATCATGTGGTCGATCGTGCGGGCGATCAGATCGCGGCGGTAATCGGCCACGCGCTGCTCGCTCTCGCGCGGACGCTTGCGCACGATCTGCACGCTCGAGCGCGTCACCTCCGAGTCGGCGACGACGCTGACCAGCGTCTGCTGGTGCAGCGGCACCTTCCGATCGGGCGGCTGCGCCGCCGGCGCGCGCGCGGTCAGCGGCGAGAACGTCGTTTTGATCGCCTGCTCGATCTGCGACGGGTCGATGTCCCCGACGGCAATCACCGCCATGCGATCGGGCCGGTACCAGGTGTCGTAGAACGCGCGCAGCCGCGCCACCGGCGCGCTGCGCAGGATCTCCGGCTTGCCGATCGGCAGACGCTCGGCGTAGCGCGACTGATAGAACAGGATGGGCAGCTGCTTGTCGCGGATCCGCGAGCCGGCGCCCAGCCCGCCGCGCCACTCTTCGATGACGACGCCGCGCTCCTTGTCCACTTCGGTCTGCGTCAGCGAGAGGCCGCCGCCGAAATCGGCGAGGGCCGTCAGCCCTTTCGCGACGATTTCCGGCTTGTCGCTCGGCAGGTCGAGCATGTAGACCGTTTCATCGAAGCTGGTGTACGCGTTGACGTGGGGTCCCAGGCGGGCGCCGGTCGACTCGAAGTACGAGACGAGCTCGCCCGGCTTGAAGTGCGCGCTCCCGTTGAACGCCATGTGCTCGATCAGATGCGCGAGGCCGAGCTGGTCGTCCGCTTCGAACAGCGAGCCGGCCTTCACCGCGAGCCGAAACGACACGCGCTTGGCCGGCCGCGCGTTCTGGCGCACGAAGTACGTGAGGCCGTTCGGCAGTGTCGCCGTGCGGACCGCCGTATCGAACGGAATCGTGTCCTGCAGGTTGGTCGTCTGGGCGACGAGGCCGACGAGCATCAGCAGCGTCGCCGACACACCGAGGAATAGACGTCTCTTCATCTGCATCTCCCGCTCGCCTGAAAGCCCACGCGCCAGAATCCTAACGGCCCTCGCGCCCCCGCCTGAGGGCTTCGCACTACAATCCCTGACGGGCTTCGCACCGCTCGTCCCAGGACTTCATGCTACAACCGTAGGGCGACCGCTTCAGCCGAGCCTATTGATCCGTCGCTTTCTTGTCCGCGGGCTTGTCCGCGTCATTGCGCTCGGCGGCCTTCCATTCGATCCCGCGCGCGTGCTTCATCAGCCACGCGATCTCTTCCGTATCCCGGACGCGGATGTGATGCGGTTCGCGGAAGCCATGCGGCTCCCTCGGGAAGCGGATGAACCGCGCGGGCACGCCGCGATCCTTCAGGCCCTGGTAGTACATCATGCTCTGGCCGATAGTGTCGGTCGTGTCGCGCTCGCCGTGCAGCAGCAGCGTGGGCGTCGTCACTCTCGCGATGTGCGTGTACGACGACTGCCGGCGGTAATTCTCTGCGCTCTCCCACGGCGTCCCGCCGATATACCAGAGCCTGACGTCGTGATTGAAGCCCATCGCATATTCAGACGCCCAGTCGGCGACCATGGCTCCTAAAGAAGCCGCCTTGAATCGTGACGTTTGTGTAAGAGTCCAGCCGCCGAGGATGCCGCCGTAACTCCAGCCGCGGATCGCGACGTGATCCGGATCGGCGATGCCGTCGGCGATCAGCTTGTCGACTCCGCTCATCAGATCCTGGTAGTCGCCGCCGCCGATGTCCTTCATGTTCCCGCGCAGCAGCGCGTCGCCGTACGAGCTGCTGCCGCGCACGTTCGGCTCGAGCACCGCCCAGCCCAGGCCGGTATAGACGTGGTTGATGCCGCGGAACGACACGTCCCACGCGCCGGCCGGACCTCCGTGGACCGACAGCAGCAGCGGCAGCTTCGCGCCGGCCTTGTAGTCCGCCGGCAGCCACAGCATCCCTTCGACCAGGAGGCCGTCCTTGCTCTTCCAGGTGATCGCCTTGAACTGCGACAGCGCGAAATCGGCGACCTTCGGGTTGGCGTGCGTGACCGGGGTGAGCTTGCCGGTGGCGAGATCGATCAGCTGGACTTCGCCGGGCGCCTCAGGCGTGCTGATGACGGCCACGCCGCGCCTGCCGTCGGCGGAGATCGACTCCATCCGCCCGGACCAGTCGCCGCCGGCGAGCGGCGCGATCGTACCCGTCGCGACGGCGACCTTGAAAACGCCGCCGCGCGCACGTTCATTCGCCGCAAACACGATCGACTGGCCATCGGCGGACCAGGCGTATTGGCCGATGGCGCCATCGAAGGCCCCGGTCAGCTTCCGCGGTTCGCCGCCGCCCTCGGCCGGAACCACCCACAGTTTTTCTTCCGCGAGATCCCACGACGTATCGCTCGGCGCCAGGTACGAAAGCACTTTGCCTTCTGGAGACCACTGAACGTTCTGTTCCGGCGCATTGTTGTGGGTGACGGTGCTCAGTGCGCCGGTGGAGGCGTCGATGACGCCGATCTCGGCGTGGTATTGGCCGTAGCGCGTGTTTTCCCGGCGATAGACGACCGCTATCCGGCGCGCGTCGGGCGAGACACGAAAGCCCTGGAGCACCAGCGCGTCGTCGTGCGTGACCTGACGCTCGGCTTTATCCGCAATGGCAACGCTCCACAACTGCGAGAACTCGGCGCGCTCCTGCCCGTTCGCCCCTTCGTCCACGACGATCGCATCGTCGCCGGCTTTCTCGTTCGCTTTCCGCGTCTCCGGCTTGGCGCGCTCCGCGAGAAACACGATGGACCGACTGTCCCTCGTCCATTCGAACGAGCGAATCACCCCGTTGTGATCGGTCAGCTTCGACGCCTCGCCGCCGTCCACTGGAATCGTGTAGATCTGGGCGCCGCTATCGCCGTCCTCGCCGTCGCGCGGTCCCGTCGAGGCATCGCGGCTGGACAGGAAGGCGACCGAGCGTCCATCGGGCGCCCACGCCGGCGACCGATCCTTTTCGCTCGCGAGGAAGCGCCGCGCGTTCGCGCCATCGCTGTCCGCGACCCAGATCGACGTGACGCGCTTGTTGTCCTTCCACTTGCCGAGCTCGGACACGGTGTACAGCACGCGACGCCCGTCCGGCGAAATGCTCGGCGCCGAGACCTGCACCAGATCGAGGACGTCGTCGACCGTCATCGCGCGACGCGTCTCGGCAGGCGCAAGGCATGCGAGCGACAGCGCGAGGGCGATGCCGATGGCGACGCGGGTTCGAGCGAGCATGCTGAGCCTCCAGAGACGCGCGATCGTAGCACTATAATTATTAGATGGACAAAGACTTCGAGTGCGTGATTCTCAGCGCATGCCGCACGCCGATTGGCGCGTTCGGCGGCGCGTTCAAGGATATCTCTGCAGTCGATCTCGCGACTGTGGTCATTCGTGAAGCCGTGGCGCGCGCAGGTGTCCAACCGACCGACGTCGGCGACGTCGTGATGGGATGTGTGCTGCAGGCGGGCGCCGGAATGAACGTGGCGCGGCAGGCCGGGTTGAAAGCGGGCCTGCCGGTCGACATCCCTGGTGAAACGGTGAACCGCGTCTGCGGATCGGGCCTGCAGGCGGTCGTCCACGCGGTTGAAGCGATACGCGTCGGCTATGTTGACGCCGTGCTCGCCGGCGGCACCGAGTCGATGTCGAATGCGCCGTATTTGCTCGACGGCGCGCGATGGGGCTACCGGATGGGCAATGCCAGGGCGATCGATTCGATGCTGCACGAAGGACTGACCTGCGCGATGGGCTCGTGTCACATGGGCATCACGGCGGAGGAAGTGGCGTCACGGTACTGTGTGTCGCGCGCGGATCAGGACGCCTTTGCTGCGGAGAGTCAGCAGCGGGCGGTGCGCGCGATCGCTGAGGGCCGCTTCAAGGACGAAATCGTGCCTGTCCCGGTGCCGCAGCGGAAGGGCGATCCGCTGATGGTCGACACCGACGAATACCCGCGCGCCGGGACGACCGCGGAGAAGCTGGCGGCACTGAGGCCGGCGTTCAAGAAGGACGGCTCGGTCACCGCCGGCAACGCGTCGGGCATCAACGACGGCGCGGCCGCGCTTGTCGTCACGACGGCGGGGAAGGCGGAGGATATCGGCAGAAAGCCGTTGGCTCGCATCCTCTCGTACGTGTCGACCGGGGTCGATCCGAAAATCATGGGCATGGGACCGGTGCCGGCGGTCCGCAAGGCGCTCGAGCGCGCCGGTCTGAGGATCGATGACATCGATCTCTTCGAGCTGAATGAAGCGTTTGCGGCGCAGTCGGTCGCCGTCAGCCGTGAGCTTCGGCTCGACCCGGCGAAGGTGAACGTCAACGGCGGGGCGATCGCGCTCGGCCATCCGATCGGCGCGAGCGGAGCGCGCGTGTTGACGACGCTCGTCTACGCGCTGCGCGCCAGACGGCTGCGTTACGGCGTCGCGTCGCTCTGCATCGGCGGCGGGATGGGGATCGCGATGGCCGTGCAGGCGCTATGACATTGCGGATTGCGGATTGTGGATGACGGATTGTGGCTGACGGATCGCGGAGTGCGGAGCTGACGATTGCACGACCATCGCTCGACGTGATCATCGCGCATGCGCGCGAGACGGCGCCGGCGGAGTGTTGCGGGCTGCTGCTGGGCGGTCGTGACCAGATCGTTGAGGCGGTGCGCACGCGGAACATCGCGGGCGACGCGTCACGATTCGTCGTCGACCCGAAAGATCACATCGACGGGAGGCGGAAGGCGCGACGTCGCGGCCTGGATGTCGTCGGTTTCTATCATTCCCATCCCGGTTCCCCGGCGGATCCGTCGGCGACCGACCTGGCCGAAGCGAGCTATCCGGATCATTTCTATTTGATCGTCAGCCTCGCCGGCGCGGCGCCGGATGTCCGGCTCTTCCGGCTCGACGAAGGGAACTTTCTTCCGCTCCCTTTCGTCACTGTCCCCTGAATGTTCAGGTCTGCGGTCGTGCTGGCCGGCGCATGGCTGTCGGCGTTCGCGCCGAACGCGCTGCTGGCCCAGGACGGCGCGCCCCCGGCGCAGCCTCAGGCGCCCCTGGTTCGGTCGATCACCGTCACGGGCGCGAAAGAAATCCCGACGGCTGCGATTGAAGACGCGATCCGCGTCAGGGCCGGAGAGCCGCTCCCCGATACGCCCGACCACATCACGCAGACGATCGAGCGGCACTACCGTGAGGAGGGATACAGCTTCGCGCGCGTCAAGACTGACTACGATGCGGCGTCCGGTGTCCTCGCGATCGACATCGACGAGGGCCGGATAGACGGGGTCGAGTTTCAAGGCATCGATAAGCGTCTCGTCGGGATATTTTCCGGCGAGTTTGCACTGCGCGCGGGCGACGTCTTCAACCTGGAGCGGGCGCGTCAGGCGCTCGAGGTCCTGCTGCAGCCGACCCGTGGCGCGGTCAGGCCCGGCCGCTTTTATTCGTCGTCCTTCACTGACACCGATGACCTGCGCCATCGTCGCGGCGCATTCGACCTGATCGATCGAGGCGGGCAGCGGGTCCTCGTCGTCGGGCTGCGTGAACCGTCCGGGCGATTCAGAATCGTTTCCGATCTCGGCGAACGCGAGGACTGGTTCTCGCCGGTCGACGGTTTCGTGCCCTCGCTCGGAATGGGGATTGTCGCCTTCGACCACGAGCGGTTCAACCATACGTTCGTCGCGGCCCACTACTCCTACCGGTGGGCCCGACACAGCACCGGCTATGCGCTTGGCTTCGAGCGGCCGCTGTTCGGCAGGACGAAGGTGTTCGCCGGCGGCGAGCTGCACGACCTGACCGCCACCGACGATCAGTGGCAGGTCTCGTCGCTCGAGGCGAGCCTGGCCGCCGCCGGAACGCGGCGCAGCTTTCGCGACTATTACCGCCGGCGCGGCGTGCAGATCAATGGCGCGGTCCGCGTAAATCCCCATGTCGAAGCGCTCTTCGCGTGGCGCGGCGAGCGGCAGGAACCGCTGACGGTTGCGAGCAACTTCAGCCTGTGGCGCGGCGACGAGCCGTTTCGGCCGAACGTCGCGGCCCGCGATGGACGGCTGAACGCGGTCATCGTCGGCGCCTCGCTCGATGGGCGCGGCTTCGATCGCGAGTCGCTCGAATCCTCGTACCGGCGCCATCAGCTCGAAACCCCGTTTGGCGCGCGCCTCAACGATTTCGAGGGACGCCACGATGCCGCGCCGATCTGGCGGATCGACTGGACGTCGGAGATATCGGCGCCCGACGCGTTCGGCAGCGACTTCGATTTTCGCCGGCACATCGTGACCGGGCGCGCCCGGGCGTTGATCTCCGAGCACCAGAACGTCGGTGTCCGCGCGATCGGCGGCTGGTCCGACGGCGTGCTTCCGCCGCAGCGGCTTTTTGCAATCGGCGGAATCGGATCGGTGCACGGCTACGAGTTCAAAGAGGCGGCCGGCGACGCGCTCGCCCTGCTCAACCTCGAATACGAGCTTGGATGGCGCGCCGGACCAAGAGTGATCGGCTTTTTCGACGCTGGCCGTGTCACATCAACAGCCTCGGCCGATTCGCGGTGGCTGAAAGGCGTCGGCTGGGGAATCGGGGTCGGAGACCTCCGCATCGATTTCGGCTACCGGGTCGACGCCGTGCCCGGCTCGCTGCACGTGCTCCTCCGAATCGGCCGCACGTTTTGATTCCGCATGAGACTCCCGCCAGGAGCGTGTGCAGGTCTCCCGGTCACGCATCTGGCGCTGAGCGTGTCGACGGGCATGCTCGTATGCGGCCTGCTGACGGCGGCCCCGGCGACGGCGCTCGACGTCCATGTCAAAGATGTCCGGGCGGAGTCTTCCTCGGTCACCGCGACGCTCGAGCTGCGCGATGTCCTGCCCGATCGATTCAGGAGAACACTCGACGAGGGCGGTGTGCTGCATCTTCGCGTGCAGACCGAGCTGTGGGAGTCGCGCCCCGTGTGGGATCGCCTGGTGTTTCCCGCGATCGTACGCGTGTTCCGGTTCACGCGGGGAGCCGGGAACGGCCTGTCGATCACCGATCCCGGCGGGCTGGTCACGACGAGCCCGACGCCACCACGAGTCGTGCCGGTCGCCGTCGATCTTGGAGACGCGAAACGCCTGACGCCCGCGGAGCAGTACTACGTTCACGTGATCGCGACGCTTGGAACGCTCGCCGAGCGCGAGGTCGACGAAGTCGGCGATGCGGTGTTCGGGCGGGCGTCAGAAACGAACGGGCTCGGGTCGCTTGGCCGGCTCGTGTTCCGAACGGTGCTTCAGATCAGCGATTACCTGCAGAGCGTGTCGGCCGAGACGAAAAGCAGAAAAACAATGGGCTCGGACATCCTGAAGCGATCGACGCCATAGCGGCGCCCGCGACGCGCGCGACGGACAGGCCATGGAACAGGCCGTCAAACGAACGCGGACTGAGGCGGGATCAGTAACCGCCCGCCCTCACGAGATAGCCGTAGTACCTGTCGCCGATCGGAGTGTTCGGATCGCCTGAGAAGCCGTAGCCGGCGGGTTGTGCGAGCGCATCGGAGCGCAGGGTGCCGATGACGCCGCTCGGTCCCCCCGCACACCGTCCCGAGGCGATGCACAGCGCGGCGGTGCCCGCGACGTGCGGCGACGCCATGCTGGTGCCTGAAATCGTGTTGTAACCGCCGCCCTTCCAGGTCGACAGAATGCACACGCCAGGTGCGGCGATCGTGTGCGTCGCGTCTGTGCTGCCGATGCCCGTGAAGTTGCTGAAATCGGCGGGCGTCTCGTCGACGTCGCTGCGGCACGTCGCGGCCGCGCCGCCTCCCGGCTGCCCGTTGAAGTCGGCGATCGCCGTCACGGCAACCACTTCGTCGTATGCCGCCGGCACGAACCCGGCGAGATCGGCATTGTCGTTGCCCGCCGCGACGACGTACGTGACACCGGCAGCCACCGACCTGCAGATTGCCTTGTGCAATGCGTCGTTGTTGCTGTTGCCGCAATTGCCATCGTCGACTCCAGCGCCGCCGAGGCTCATGTTTGCGACTTTGATGTTCAATGTGCTCGCGTTGGCGGTCACCCAGTCGATGCCGCATGCGACCGAGGACCAGCTGCCGGAGCCCGTGTTGTTGAGCACGCGCACGGCGTAGATCGGAATGCCAGGTGCGACTCCGACAACGCCGGATCCGTTGTTGATGGCGCCGATCGTGCCGGCGACGTGCGTGCCGTGGCCATTTCCGTCGCTGAAGCTCCTGCCGCTCGAGCAGTTCTTGCCGCCGACCACGTTGAGATCGGCGTGCGGTCCGCTTCCGGTGTCGATGACGGCGACGGCGATGTTCGTCCAGCTGTTCGAGTTGAAATGCGAACTCGTTTCGGCGTCGATTCGGCCGATACCGGTCGGCAGCGTCTGCGCGACAGCATGGACCGGTCGGTCCTCTGAAACGAACGCCACCCGGGGATCGCGGCGGATGTCGCCGATCCGCGCCTGCGAGATCGTCGCGGCGTACCCCTTCAACGCGCTGTGATAGAGGTGAGAGATGCTGGCGCCGTACGCACGACCATGCTCTGCGGCAAGACCGTCGACCTCCTGCTCGTCATCGTGAAAGACGACGATGTAATCGCGTGCCGCGGCTTGAGGCGCCTGGCCGATCAGAGTGATTCGCGTTGCAGTGAGAACCGCGGCTATCGAGACTGTCAGTGCAATTCGTCTCACGGAGGCTCCTTCCAAAGATCGACTTCGTAATTCCGGCGCGCCGTTCGGGCAAACGCGCAGTGGTTCGCAACGCCCGTGCCACGCCTGGTCGTCCAGAGGCGTCAGGGGCTGTTGGCACAACACGCTCATTCGACGAGGTTTGGGGCGAACTCGTGTGCCTGCGTGGTCTGCGCAGCCCCGTCGGCCCTTCAACCGACGGACAAATCTCGCTCTGCCCCGCGACTTCTGCCACCGAGGAGCGCCAGCCGCACCGACGTGTCTTCGCGCGAGCGAAGCCTATGCGCGCCAGGAGTGCACGTATCCAGTGGCACCAAGGTCTGGGTTCGCGGCCCACAGGCGATCGCCTTGGGCGGGGACGAATGCTATTCGTCTCTGAGCGCGACGAGCGGATCGACTCGGCTCGCGCGCAGCGCGGGGAAGAGGCTCGCTGCGGCGGCGATCGAGACGAGGAGCGTCGCGACGCCGGCGAAGGTGAGCGCATCAGTCGGGCTCGTGCCGAACAGCATCGAGCTCAGCAGGCGCGTGCCGGCCAATGCCAGGCCGATGCCGACCACGATACCCAGCGCCGCCAGACGCAGACCCTGACCCATCACATCGGCGATCACGTCACGCGGCTGCGCGCCGAGCGCCATGCGTACGCCGATCTCGCGTCGCCGTTGCGCGACGATGAACGCCAGCACGCCGTAGAGGCCGATCGCGGCCAGCGACACGGCAACGGCGCCGAACGCCGACAGCAGCGTGACGCTGAAGCGGCGGCGCGTCAGGGAATTTGACAGCTGCTCATCCATCGTGAGCACGGCTCCCACCGGCTGATCTTCGTCGACCTGCCAGATCGCCTCGCGGACGGCGTTGGTCAGCGTCGACGGCGCGGCCGTCGTCCGGAGCGCGAACACCATCGACGGCCACGGGTCCTGCCGGTAGGGGACGTAAACGGTCGGCTGGGGAGGTTTATCCAGGGCTGCCGCATGCACGTCGCCCACGACGCCCACGATTGCGATCTCCGGCTCGTCGATCGAGAAGCGCTCGCCAATCGGATCGCGATTCGGCCAGAAGCGCCGCACCGCGGACGCGCTGACGACCGCGACGAGCGGCCGGCCTTCGCGGTCCGCCTCTTCGAAGGCGCGGCCGCGCAGCACCTGAATCCCCATCGCGCGGAAATAGTCGGGCGATGCGGTGCGGTAATGGGCGCTCGCCTGCGCGTTCGGCGGAAGATCGCGAATCATCAGGCCGCGCGTACTGTTGCCGGGGAGCAAGGGCAGTCGGCTGGTGGCCGCCGCGAGCTGCACGCCGGGCACCTGGCGCAGAGCGTCCAGGGCGCGCTGCCAGAACTCCGCCTTCTGTCCCGGCGTCGGGTATCGAGCCGTCGGCAAGCTCACGGTGAGCGTCAGCACATGGTCGGGATTGAAACCCGCGGGCTCGTGTTGCAGTTTGATGAAGCTGCGAATCGTCAAGCCGGCCCCGACGAGCAGGACCAGCGACAGCGCAATCTCCCCCGCGACAAGGACCGCGCGAATCCGCCGCTGGCGGCTGCCGCTGCCGCCGCGCGCGCCGTGCTTCAGGTCGGCGTGCACGTCGAGCCGCGCGAGCTGGTGCGCCGGCGCAAGGCCGAACAGGAGGCCCGCGACTGTGGACACGGCGAGACCGAACAACAGCACGCTCGTGTCCACGGTGACGGCGCCGGCGACGCCCAGGTCAGCCGGGCTCAGAGCGACGAGCGGTCCCACCAGCCACATCGCGAGCAGAACGCCGGCGGCGCCGCCCAGGACGGCGAGGACCAGGCTTTCGGTGAGAAGCTGCGTCAGAATTCTGCTGCCGCTCGCGCCAAGGGCGATGCGGACCGCCATCTCCTGATGTCGTGCGGTGGCTCTGGCGAGCAACAGCCCGGAGACGTTCGCCGTGGCGATGAGGAGCAGCAGTCCGACCGACGCGAAGAGCAGCAGGACGGTCTGCCTGACGTCCGAGACGAGGTCGCTGCGCAAAGGCGTCAGCAGGACGCCGCTGTTCCGATTGTCGTTGGGGAAATCGCGCTCCATTGCCGCCGCGACCGCGTCCATATCCGATTGCGCGCTCTCGATCGAGCGTCCTTCTTGCAGCCGCGCCAGCACCGACATGTAGCCGTGGGTTCGCTGCGGCGCCGGATCCACGGTCGGCGCCAGCGGATCATCCGGCACGCGCCAGTGGGGCGCGACCCACACGCGGGATTTGTCGGGATAATCGATGCCCGCGGGCATCACGCCGATGACGGCGTACGGCTCGTCGTTAAGCCGTACCGTATGGCCAATCCCGTCTACCCGCCCAGCGAAGCGTTGGCGCCAGAATCCGTCGCTAATCAGCGCCACACGCGGCGCACCGGGCTCTTCGTCCGCCGCGCTGAAGCCCCGTCCGAACGCGGGCTTGATGTCGAGAACGTCGAAGAAGTTCACGTTCACGATCGCGCCCGGGATACTCTCGGGACGATCGGCCCCGGTGGACGTGAACCTCGCCTGACGGAACGCGGCCAACCCGGTGAAGCTGTGGTGGCGGATGCGCCAGTCGAGAAAGTTGGCCGGCGTCGCGTCACCGTTGCTCTGTTTTGTCTGCCGATTCGTGTCGGTGACCAGTACGAGATCGTTCGGGCGCGGAAAGGGCAGCGGACGCAGCAGCACCGCGTTGACGATGCTGAAGATCGCGGCGTTCGCGCCGACGCCGACGGCGATCGTCAAGATGGTGAGAAGAAGAAATCCAGGCGACCGGCGGAGCGTCCGCGCCGCGTACCGGAGATCGTGCAGCAGCGTATCGATCATTGGTATCTCAGCGCCTCGACCGGAGGAATCTTCGAGGCGCGGCGCGCCGGGAAATAGCTCGCCGCGACGGCCACGGCGCCGAGCACACCGACCACGGCCGTGAACGTCAGCGGATCGGTGCCGGCGGTCTCATACAGCAGGCTCGCGAGCGTGCGGCTGAGCGCCAGCGCCAGCAGAACGCCGATGCCGAGCCCGAGGACAGCCAGCCGCATGGCGTTGCCGACAATCATCCCGAGAATGTCGCGCGACTCCGCGCCCAGCGCGAGCCTGATGCCGATCTCCGGCGTGCGCAGGCTCACCGCGTACGACATGACGCCGTAGATGCCGATCGCCGCGAGCATCAGCGCCAGCGCCGCGAACGTCGTCAACAGCGTGGAGCTGAAGCGCGCCTGCGACAGCGTGCGCGATACCCACTGGTCCATTGTGCGGACGTCGGATACGGGCTGATCCCGGTCGAGCGCGCGGACCTCACGCTCGACGATCGGCGCGAACGACGCCGGATCGGACGTCGTCCGGATTGTGAGCGTCATCGCGCTGTAGGCGAGCTGCGGATGCGGCCAGTAGGTCATCGGGCGGACTTCGGTCGCGAAGTCGACGTACTTCGCGTCCGCGACGATGCCGATGATTTCGGTCGGCACGTTGCGGTCCGACATCGCGATGACCAGGCTCTTGCCGAGCGCATCGCCGTTCGGGAAGTGCCGCCGCGCCAGCGCCTCGTTGACGACGACGACGTTCAATCTCTCGTGCATCTCGCGCTCGGTGAAGAGCCGGCCCCGCAGCAGCGGCACCTTCATCGCGTTGAAGTACCCCGCGTCGCAGACGCGCACGTCGGTCACCGGCACCTGACCGTTCGGCGGCGGAGGCTGGCCGACAATCGTGAAGCCGGTGCCGGCGCCAAGCCCCGCGAGCGGAAGAAAGCTGATCGCTCCCGCGCTTTCGACGCCCGGGAGCGCGGCCAGCCGGGCCGTGAGGGTGCTGAAGAACGCGATACGCTTCGCTTCGTCGGGGTAGCGCGCCTGCGGAATCGTCAGCCGGGCCGTCAGGACATTGTGGGCGGCGAATCCCGGGTTGACGCCGCGGAGCGAATCGAAGCTCCGGAGCATGAGCCCCGCGCCGACGAGCAGCACCACCGCCAGCGCGATCTCGGCGACGACGAAGGTCTGCCGGATGCGGCGCTGCCGCACGCCGGCGCCGACCTGCCGTGCGCCGTCCTTCAGCGCGTCCTGCATGCCGGCGCGCGACCCTTCGAACGCCGGCGCGAAGCCGCAGATGATGGCGGTCGCGAGCGAGATCGCGCCGGTGAACGCGAGCACCGGATAACTGAGCGACACCGGGCCGAGATCGGCCAGATCCGCCGGGCTGATCGCCAGCAGCAGTGCGAGGCTCCATTGCGCGACGAGCAGACCCATCGCGCCGCCGAGCATGCACAATACGAGGCTCTCGGTCAGCAACTGCCGGACCACGCGGATGCGGGCGGCGCCAAGCGCGCTGCGGATCGCGATCTCGCGCTGCCGTGTGGCGCCTCGCGCCAGCAGCAGGTTCGCCACGTTCGCGCACGCGATCAGCAGCACGAAGCCGACGGCGCCGGTCAGAACCAGAAGCGCCGGCCGGAGGTCGCCGGACAGCTCGCGATGCATCGGCACGACCATCGCGCCCCAGCCGGTGTCGAACTGCGGGAACTCCGACGTGAGCCCGCGCGCGATCGTGTCCATGTGCGCCTGCGCCTCGGCGAGCGCGACGCCTGGTTTGAGTCGCGCGATCGCGCTCATGTACCGGCCCCGCGGCACGCGATGCGCTTCGGTGAACGCAAACGGCATCCAGAGATCGGCCGGCTTGCCGACCAGCGATCCGCGTTTCACGAAGAGCCGCGCGTCGGCCGGCATCACGCCAATCACGGCGATCGGATGCCCGTTGATCTGAATCGTGCGGCCGACCACGCCCGCGTCGCCCGCGAATCGCCGCTGCCAGAGGCCGAAGCTGAGCACCGCCACGGCGTCATGGCCGTCCGGGCCTTCATCCACGGCGAAGGTCCGGCCCGCGAGGGCGGAGACGCCGAGCGTCGGGAAGAAATCGGGTGTGACTGCCAGCGCCACGAGCTCCTCGGGTTCGCCCGCGCCGGTCAGGTTGACGCGATAGTCGTAGAACGGCGCCGTGCGCTCGAACACCGTCGCGCGCTCGCGCCAGCGGAGAAAGTTCGCGGGCCCGAGGACGTTTGGCCGACCGGGGCGCCGCACGTTCGTTTCCCAGAGCACGACGAGGCGCGCCGGATCGCGGAACGGCAGCGGGTCGAGCAGCACCGTGTTGACGATCGTGAAGATCGCGGTATTCGCGCCGATGCCGAGCGCGAGCGCCACCACGGCGATTGCGGTGAAGCCGGGCGTACGCAGGCACAAACGAATCGCGTAGCGGACGTCTTGAAGGGCAGTGTCCATCTGGTAATCCAATTAGAGCAGCGTAGCGCCGGGTTTGGTTGACGCAGATGTCAGAGAAATCGCCGACCACGCGAAATGCAGATGCACGCTCCAGAGCTTGACGTCGACGTCAACACCAAGGTTGAGCAGGACGGGGCGCACCACGATCGTGAACGGGCTGTCGGATGACGCCGTGAGTCCAACGGAGATGAGCGCGGTGAAGACGATCAGCGTCGCGACGAGCGTTCGCGCGACACGCATTCGCAAGGGCACGGCGACCCTAAGGCCAATCTCATGCCAGATTCAAACAAGGAAACGGTGGGTTTTCCCAGGAAAAAAGGCCAACAGGAAGCTGTCGGCCTTCGGGTTGTCCGGTTGTGGGACGAGGCCGTCCGCCTTCGCGACCGCGCCTTGGACGACAGGTTGCTTCGCGCGACCGCGCTCCGTTACTGGATGCCGTCGCGGAGACCCGGCCGGACCTGAATGTTGACGCTGGCGGCGCCCACTGATTTATCGCGCCGCTTCAGGTGGAACATCACGCGGTACGCGCCGGCGCGAAACACGTGCTCGACCGTGAAACGGCGCTTGATCTCCGACTTGCCCGGCTCGTACGGGGCGCAGTCGCTGGAGGATTCCGACTTGGTGCCGTCGCCCCATTCCCACTCGACGGAGGGGCAGTAGAACTCTTCGAAGTCGTTCGCTCCGCCCTGGAGTTCCGCCGTCAGCACCACACGCGCGGGCGCCATGGCGATGACGGGCTGCGCCTTGAGCGTGAGCTTCGGGCGCCTGGCGTCAGGATTGTCCTTCTGGTCTTTATCGGCCTTCTGCGCTGCAGCCCCGGTCACGAGCGTCGCCGCAACCAGCAGAGACACCGCACCGGCCCACGCGTCGCGCCGCACGTAGCTCATGGTTGTAGGTCCTTGGCTGGCAGGAGCTGCACGAAATTGTACAGCGCTTGGGAAGCGCGGGCAAGCGCCATCAGCGATAATACCCGGATGCTCACCGCCTCAGCCTCGACGCCTATTGTCTGCCGCACTGGTCCATTGTCCGCAATCGAGGCCGACCTCTTGGTCGTTCCCTGGTTCCAGGATGATGACGAGGCGACCGCGATGCCAGGCATCGATGCTGCAACGGGCGGCGAGCTCGGCCGGGCGCTGGCGTCGAAGGAATTTCAGGCGAAGCCGTGGGAGCTGTTCGTGACCCCGATCACGGACACGAGCTGGCGGGCGCGGCGGGTGGCGTTCATCGGCGGCGGCTCGGGTGAGGGCGGCAGCGACCTGGCGCGGAAGCTCGCGACTGCCGCGGCGCTCGACGCGCGCGCCCGGTTCGTTGCGCGCGCCGCGCTTGCGCTCCGCGGGCACGGGGCCGCCGACGAGATCGTGCAGGCCGTGGCAGAAGGACTGACGCTCGCGGAATTCTACGGCGGGAGCTACAAGACTGGCGAACCACCCCCAGCGGCGCCGCCGGCGTGGACGGTGGTCGCGCCCGACGCCGACGATCGCGCGCTGGCGTCGGCCTCCGCTGCCGTCGCGCGGGGGCGCATCCTCGGGGAGTGCAGCAACATGGCGCGCGAGCTGGCGAACGAGCCCGGCAACACGCTGACACCGCGCGAATTCGCCAGGCGCGCCGCGTTGATTGCCAGCGAGGCTGGCGTCAAGGTAGAGATTCTCGACGAGACGCAGATTGAAAAGCTCGGCATGGGCCTGCTCCTGGGCGTCGCGCGCGGCAGCAGCGAGCCGCCGCGGCTCGTCGTCTTCCGGTGGGATCCGCCGGGCGCACCTGTCACTCCGGTCCTGGGGCTCGTGGGCAAGGGGATCACATTCGACACCGGGGGCATCTCGATCAAGCCGGCCGAGGGCATGGAGCGGATGAAGGACGACATGGCTGGCGGGGCGGCGGTGGCCTGCGCGATGCGTGCGATCGCTCTGCTGAACGCGCCGATGCGCGTCATCGGCGTCGTGCCGACGACCGAGAACATGCCGGGCGGGCGCGCGATCAAGCCGGGCGACGTTTTGAGGAGCGCAGCGGGGAAGACCGTTGAAGTGATCAACACCGACGCCGAGGGACGCCTGATTCTCGGGGACGGCCTCTGGTACGCACGGCAGCTTGGTGCGACCCATCTCGTCGACGTCGCGACGCTGACCGGCGCCGTGGTCGTCGCGCTCGGCAAGATCGCGAGCGGGCTGTTCGGCGCGCCTGACGCCTGGGTCGATCGCGTCCGCACAGTCGCGGATCGAGCGGGCGATCGCGTGTGGCCGCTGCCGCTGTTCGAGGAATATCGCGAGCAGCTCAAGAGCGAGATCGCCGACATGATGAACACCGGCGGACGCGCCGCGGGGTCGATCACCGCGGCGATGTTCCTCAAGGAGTTCGTCGACAGCGGCGTGGCGTGGGCGCACATCGACATCGCCGGGACCGCGTGGGCCGACGAGGCGAAGCCCTATCTGCCCAAGGGTCCGAGCGGCGTGGCCGTTCGTACGCTGGCGGGCCTTGCGTTCGAGAAGTTCGGAGGCTGACAGCCTGTGCCGGGAGTCTGCGAGGCCACCCCTGTTCAGTCGGATGTTCACGTGCACCACCGACTGCTCGGCGTTGCTCTGACTTCAGACTTCGGACTTCGGACTCTTCAGGCGGCTCCGCCACAAGGCCCTGTCATCGTCAGGATCATTTCCCCCCCGCAGGACACCACGGGCCTGTCAGGACTCGCGAACGTGCTCATCGGATCGCTGGGGCTGACGGGCGCCATCGTGCTCGCCGCGGTCGTCATGGGCGCCATGATGGCGGCCGTGATGTTCTGGTTCAGATCGCGATCCGCGTGAACGTCAGGTAACGGAGGCACGGAGGAAACGCCTCCGCTCCCGGGCGATCATTGGAGCGCAACCGCCGGCACCATCTTCAGTGACGTCTGATACTTCCGGATCGCGTTGAACAGCGCCTCCGCGATCCGCTGCCGGTAGACCACGCTCTTCAGCAGCTTTGCTTCCTGCGGATTCGTCACGAACGAGATTTCGGCGAGCACGCTGGGCATCGCCGCGCCGATGAGCACGACGAACGGCGCCTGCTTCACGCCCAGATCCTTGATGGTCCTGTTCGTGGTCCTGAGCCGCTCCAGCATCGAGCGCTGGATCTGGGTCGCGAAGTCCCGCGACTCATCGAGCTTGTTGTTCAGCGCGATCGCTTTCACGAAATCGGGCAGCCCGCCCATCGCCTGACTCGACGCGGCGTTTTCCCGCGCCGCAACGGCAGCCGCGCTGAGGTTGTTCGCGAAATTCAGAAAATACGTTTCGATGCCGCGCGCCTGCGCGCTCGGGCTCGCGTTGGCGTGAATCGAGAGGAACAGATCGGCGCCTTCCCGGTTGGCAATCGCGGTCCGCTCCTGGAGCGGGATGAACTCGTCGCTGCGCCGCGTCAGGACCACCTCGACCCCCGGCACCTTCTGAAGCAGCTTCTCGAGGCGCAGCGTGACGTCCAGCACCAGCTCCGCCTCGGTCAGGCCTCTGGCCTGCGCGCCCGGATCGTGGCCGCCGTGCCCGGCATCGATGACGATGCGCGAGACGCCGAGCCCGAGCTGGCGCGCGATCGAGAAGCCGCCCGTGAGATTCTTCGCGGCGGGCGCCAGGGGCGTCGGCGCCGTCGCACCTTCGGCGCCCTGGTGAGCCGGCACCGGCGTCGCCGCCAGCGGTGCGACGGGCGCCGCGTCTGGACTCCTCGCCGCCGGGACGCCTTCGGTGCCTTGGCGGACCGGGGCTGTCGTGACGCTCTCGGAGGCGGGGCGGCGTGCGGCCGCCGCTTCGGCAACTGGTGGCGCGTCCACCTTCGTCGAGTGGGCGTCGGCGATGAGCGCGGCCGCGCGCGGCGAGATCGACGGCGGACGGCGCAGCCAGTCGGCGGTCAACCGGCGTGCGATGAGCGGCGCAGGTGCGACCTCGCGCTTCCGCGTCGCGCTCGCGCTCACGGCCGCAGAAGCGTCCGGCGCCGCCCTGGACGCCGGCGCCACCGCCGGCGCGGCTGTGACGGGCGCCCGCACGCAGTCGATGACGAGCCGATACGGGCTATAAAGCGGATACACGCTGTAGCTCGTCACGCCGGCCGCGTCCAGGACGATCCGCGTGGTGTTGTTCGGGTGCCGGCCGATGCGCACCTGGCGCACGATGTCGGCGTCGGACGCGAAGCGGATCGTCTGATCGACCAGCGCCGGCGCCGCGCGCGTGCGGGGAAGGTCGACGAAGACACGCGAGGGATCGTTGATGCGCTCCTCGTGAAACGGCACCTCGTTATCGAGCTCGATGGTGATGCGCACTGCGTCGGAGAGGACCGCGCGGCGGATTTCCCGAATCGTCGCGAGCGGGCCGCCCTGAAGGGCGGTCCCTACAGGCTTTTGTAGGGGCGGGGCTTTGGACCCGGCCGAACGAGCCCGGTGCGCGACACCGTCTTCCGGTCCGACGTGGACACGCGCGAGCTGTTCAGGCACTTGCGCGACCAGCCTGCTCGACGGATACGCCACGGTGAGCTTGCGGAGGAGCCGCACACCCCGATCCTTGTCGAGCTGCTGGCCGAAGCGCGCAAAGGCGTCGAGCGCGAGCAGGCCGGCCTGCCACAACGCGTTGTCGCTGTATCCGCTCGCCGGGTACTGCCTGGCCACCGCTTCGTACGCTGTGACGAGCGCGCGCACATCGAGCAGCACGGCAGGCGCCGCGTCCGGCGCGGCGAGCGCGGCGCGCACCGACTGCTCGCGGGCGAGCGCATCCGAGTACATCGTCCGCGCCGGCGGCAGCGCGAACGCCGCGGCCGAGCACAGAAGGCTGAGAGCGCAGAGCCCGCAGCGAAATGATCTTTCTGCGCGCTGTGCGAGCACTGCGGTCAAAGGCGGGTATGTTCGTCTTGTCATGGTCCTGCTCGCGTTCATCGGAGCTGTGCGTCGATCTCATCGAAATACGCCTTGTCGACGAGCACCTCGCGAGGTTTCCCGCCGGCCGCCGGCGAGACGAGGCCTTCCATTTCCATCATGTCGACCAGCCGAGCCGCACGACTGAATCCAATCCGCAGTCGCCGCTGCAAGTAGGAGATCGATGCCTGGCCGCTCTGCACGACGATGCGCGCCGCCTCGTCGTACAGATCGTCTTTTTCCATGTCGAAGCCGTCGGCCGCCGATTTTTCCTCCGCCGTGATCGTCTCGTCGTACACCGGCTTGCCCTGCTTGCGCAGATAGCTCGCCAGGCGCGCGCTCTCCTGTTCCGAGATGTACGGCCCGTGCAGGCGGATGAAGCGCGACGACGCCGGCGGGAGCAGCAGCATGTCGCCTTTGCCGAGCAGCTGTTCGGCGCCGTTGCCGTCGAGAATCGTTCGCGAATCGATCTTCGATGCCACACGGAACGCGATCCGCGCCGGAAGATTCCTCACCGATTGTTTAGCAAATGAGTGAGCAACATATTCTAATCATAGTCGGAGCCGTCGCGATAAGTTATGGCTTGGTGAGTGCGCTTCGTCTTAAAGGATCAAGGAGTTGGCCATCAGTTAAGGGCAGTATCGTCAAATCAACAAAGAGGCTTGAACATACCGATGCGGGCAAGCTCGAAAACGCTGATGTAGCTTACGAGTACTCCTTCGGGGAAAAGAAATACACGTCGAAGGTAATCAAAATCGGTGGAGACATGCTCTCGGAACCGACCAAGCGTGCTCAGTCTGCAGCAGACTTACTACTGGCTAAATATCCTGTCGGCAAAGTCGTAGACGTTTACGTTAATCCTAAACACCCTAAGGTGGCGTGTTTGGAGAAAGCGGGCGCGGAAACCGTTTTCATCTCAATCTTCTTTGGCCTGCTGGCTGTCGTG
>Ga0137409_10001374_pt1 | contig 26426 bp, 36 predicted proteins | sample CZODoug1_16funga_FD_122059 | JGI IMG/M metagenome (GOLD analysis project Ga0137409, IMG submission 122059) | Vadose zone soil fungal communities from Angelo Coast Range Reserve, California, USA - CZODoug1_16fungal (Hybrid Assembly) | ecosystem: Environmental > Terrestrial > Soil > Vadose zone...
GTCCCCTACTTGACAGCAGTGGACACCTGGATCCAAGAAGTGGCTAAATTTGCCCCTGAATTAGTTTGCTGCCCGCTGCTTGAAGAATCAAAAGAAAATTACAGACTAATAACTGAGACACAAGCAGACCTTTATGTGGTTTGTTATCAATCTGCTGTAGCCATGATCACCACAAAAATTAAAAAGACTGAAGATACAAAAGGAAAGTGGATTCTTGACTCTGAAAAAGTTAATGAATGTTTTGGTGATTGTAACTTTATGATTCTAGATGAAGCCCATAAGATCAAACAGCACAATTCTGTCACATTTCAACTTTGCAATCAGATAAGCCAGCATGCTGACTTTGTTTATGGACTTACCGGGACCCCTTTTGGCGTTTCCTTAGAGGACCTATGGGCGGAGTTCTATGTGATTGATTTTGGGGAAACCTTAGGACCTAATATTAGTTTCTTTCGTGAAGTGTTCTTCACTAAGAAGTACCCCTTCTGGGGTGGTGTTAAGTTTGATTTCAAAAAGAAATATAAGCGTCATCTGCAGAGGATAATTAAGAATAGATCAATTCATTACGCTGTGACTGAATTCGCTGATATGCCTGAGAAGCAGTACATCCAGCGTAAAGTCAATATGCATGACACAGCCCGTACTCATGTCCTAAAAGCCAAGCAGGATCTAGAATCGGCAATTTTGAGTAGGGACTATGATCTGGCAGGGAACGCTTTTATGCAACTTAGACAGCTATCATCTGGATTTATTACCTTCAAAGATGATGAAGAAAGGTTGAAGGTCAAATTAGATACCAATCCAAAATTAGATCTACTCTGTGAACTTATAGATGAGATGCCTCCCGAATGCAAAATGGTGGTGTTTCATGATTATGTTTATACTAATCATTTAATTTCAGAACGATTAACTAAACTAAAAGTAGCTCACGCTAGAATATGGGGCGGACAAAAGGATCCTATTGGGCAATTAAGAAAATTTCGTGAAGATAATAATTGTAAAATACTTATAATTAATTCACGCTCAGGAAGTTCTGCTCTTAATTTACAATTCGCAAATTTCCTTATATTTTTTGAATGCCCAAGTGTTATTGACCGCTCTCAAGCAGAAGCTAGATGCTATAGACCAGGTCAAGATAGAACTGTATTTATCTATGATCTATTTGTAACAAATACTGGTGATGAAGCGTATTATACTTCTATAAAAGAAGGGGGTGATTTTCTAAAAGACTTCTTGGCTGGTAAATCAAAATTATAGTATAAACAAAAGGTCACCCCTCAGCTAACCTCTGCTTACCTCCGCAAGCCGCAGCGCTCCTGTCCTGACCAACGCACACCGCCCCACCGATTTAGAGTAAGTATAAAGCAAAATGCTTATCAAAATAGAAATTGAAGGTATTACACCCCTCATGTTAGATAGATTTCATGAAGGGTTACTCATATCTGGTCCTAGGCCAATAAACTCAGGTGATGGACTATCACCTAAAGATCAATGCAAACAGAAACTCTACCTTGATAGTAAAGATGTTCCAATAATTCCGGCAGATAACATGCTTAAATGTATTATTGAAGCCGGAGTATTTCTTAAAGTTGGAAAGAAACAACTTTCAACACGGGACTCAACTATTGTCACATCATTTTTATCAATCACAGAAAACTTCATTCCCCTAAACTCAAAAGAAAGTTGGCGCGTGGATTCAAGAGCAGTTGTAAATCAATCAACAAAAGGTAGGCATATTGCCTACCGACCCATATTCGATGATTGGAAATTATTATTTACTATAGATCTTGATATTTTGGAATGTCAAGAAAAAACAGCTCGTGAGTTGGTTGATAGGGCTGGAAAATGTATCGGTTTAGGAGTATTACGCCCTGCTCGTAAAGGGCGATATGGGCAATTCAAAGTTATTCATTGGCAGAAACAGAGGGAAAAGCCATCACTTTAGGCCCATAGCCAACAGTAAGAAATTATTTGCAAAAGCCTGTTATTTAACACAAAATAACAGGCTTTTTGTTGCTTACACTTCAATTAAAGAGGGTGGTTACTTCTTAGGTGAATTTCTAACTGGTAGAGGGGATTATCTAGATAATCCCCTCTTATTTTTAAGCAATCTTTTTTACCTCAGCTCTCATATTTTCGAATGCCTCATGAACCTTTCTAGAAATTTCATCAGAAACTGTCAAACATTTTCTATCCCCACGAATATTGTTATTTTTAACGTGGTCATCAATTTTCTTTTCAGAAGTAAAGGTCTCAATCAACTCATACAATTTTATATGATCCCTTGGAGTTTTTCTTCCAACTATACCAAACAATTTCCTTAAGTCTCGTACACGTTTGCCAGTAATATTCTTTGAGATTCTGTCGGTAATATTTACCATGCCAGGTAATCCAGTAACATCATGATTGGTCAGAGTAGTAGCAAGGTCTTTTCTAATTGGGATACCAAGTTTCCTTGCTTCAATCCTAAGTGGGTCATCAGTACTGGCATTTGACATCCATTCAAATACCCATCTTGAAACCAAGACAGCAAACTTGGCTGATAGTCATTGACCAAGATGAATGGCTATTTGTGGATGAACCCAAGTACCTGATTTAGCCCCACCATGAATAGATTGAATTAAAACCGAGGCCGGTATACCGGCCTCCACTGAAAGTTGAGAAATAAATGCCTTAGCACTTTCACTATAGTGAGAAAATTTCTTACCAGCAGCATTACACATCGTAGTAGCATTGATATAACCATCAGTGCTTCTTTGGTCTATGATACATCCATCAACTTGGCGGGGAACAAACTTTAAGACCGATTGGCTGTTTTTGGACATGTAAACTCCACTAAGATTGGCTATTGTGGATACAACCACATAAATAATTTTACTGCAATAAAAACAAATAGATTTATCAGGCTTTTTCGTAAAAACCTAGGTATGCTATTTGAGTTGAAATTTGAGGGCTAAAACCATGGCTGACAATGATGAAGAACCTAAGCCACTTTACGGGCATCAGATCATGTGGAATGATTTTGGTGCTAAGCGAAGTGTATCTGTATGTGGATTTGACACCCCTGAAGAGGCCTTTGAAGCTGCATTAAAAGTGGCCCGCATATCTGGGTGGACTTACCCTCGATGGTGGGAAATCTGGCGTTGGGGTGAAAATTATAGGGGTGGTTTCTATACCCAAGATTATGTGAAGGAATCAAAACCATGACAGTTTATCATAAGATTGATTCTGTGTTCAAACGTGATCCCAACAACAAATTCAAAACCTTCTTGGAAGGGGATTGGTCCAGACCTGAATTTGGCTACCTAGCCAACAATGAATGGCAATGGACCGAGAAGGTCGACGGATGTAACCTCAGAATCATAACCACAGCATTCTCATATACTGATGTTATCTCAGGTGAAGAACGTAAAACATACAAGACCTCTTTTGAAGGTAGGGAAGCAAATTCCCAGATTCCAGCCACCCTTGTGAATAAACTCAATGAAATATTTCTACCTGTAGCCGGCAAATTACATGAAATTTTCCCACATGGGGGTGTACTGTATGGTGAAGGTTACGGGGCTAAAATCCAAAGAGGTGGTAGTAATTACGGGCCTGACCAAAACTTTATTCTGTTTGATGTAAATATTAAGGATGAGAATGGTAAGGGCTGGTGGCTTCAGCGTGAGAATGTGCTTGATATAGGAGCACAACTAAACCTTGCTGTTGTTCCACTTATTGGTAAGGGCACCCTTCATGAGATGATTGAGTTTACCAGGGAAGGGTTCCCTTCAGTATGGAGCACAGATAAAAACCCTTTTAAGGCTGAGGGTATAGTAGCACGGCCAGCAATAGAACTAGTAGGGCGTGATGGTAAACGGATCATCACTAAGGTTAAGTACAAGGATTTTGTGAGGTAAAAACCATGGCGCTGACAAATAAAGATATCTGGGACCGTCAAGGCGTAGACGTATCAACAGATAGCTACACTCACAGCATAGTACAACATCGTTTTATGGCTTCCCAAACAGGGGAGGCCATTACTGCTGAAAGGACTATATTACTGAAGGACGTAACTCACCTGAACGTTGCTGATTCCATCACTCAATTGATGGCCGGTCAATCAGGTGTTAAGCCCCCTATCACAGGGGAAACTGATAAACATTACGTTATAACAGGAACTGTGACTTCTCATGAAGCCCTGGTATTTATCACTCAAGGATCTCACTCTAGAAATTCACGAGGGCCTGTGTATGACAGTGATGACGATGAAGATCACAATATAGGGATCAAGGTCAGTCGTATAAAAATCGAGATCACGGGTCATCGTGAAGCAATTAAACTTATATTCTCACACCTGAATAAGACCTTCAGTGATGTCAAAGTGAGTGCTGTCAAATGGTGGTATAAAGCAGATCATGGTCCATCTTCACAAGAAATATTTCTTGAACCCATTACTACATTGCTAAGACCTGAATTCTACCCTTATATGAAAGAGACACCAGATCAATACCTTCAAAGGTATTTAAATTCAGATGAACCTGTGTTGTTGGTAGCAGGTCCCCCGGGTACAGGGAAAACGACTTTCTTAAGGCATTTACTATGTAACCATAATCTTAGTGCTGAAATCATCTATGATGAAACCCTTATGACTAATGACAGTATTTTCCAATCATTCTTATTTGGTACATCCGATGTTATGCTCATTGAAGATGCAGACCGTATCCTCACCCCCCGTGAAGGGGGTGATAATTCGCTTATGGCAAGGTTCCTTAATGTCAGTGAGGGGGTCATCATCCTTCCCAATAAAAAGATGATATTCACCACAAATATTTCTGATTACAGTAGGGTAGATCAAGCCTTGATCAGGGCTGGGCGGTGTTTTGATGTTTTGATTACCAGAGAGCTGACTTATCAAGAAGCACAAATTGCTGCCACTGTTGCTGGGCTGCAAGTTCCATCTGATAATAAAGACTATACTTTGGCTGAGCTTTTTCATAGAAACAGTGGGGGTAAAATCAGTAAAATGGGGTTCTGACATGTTAAAAATAACAATTGAACTTTACCCTGAAGGGGATCAGAATAGGGCTAAAGTTCTGGGGGTCATGCAAATAGCTCAGGTTAAGTTTGGGAAATATTCAGATTATAAAATAGTAGCAGATGAGAACCCTAATCCAATTACAAAAGCCCTTTTTAATACTGGTGTCTTTAGTGTGCAAAACCATGACCGCAATCAATCGGTCTATGGCTTAGTGGCCAAAGCAGCCAGAAAAGCTGCGGACCATTTCAATAGAAAAATCAAAAGGAAACAATATGTTAAAACTAGTGGAAAAGACCCCCAAACAGCCACGGCCGTCAAGGAAAAATGAGACTAGACCTGTACATGAGAAAAGGTCTGCCTTTATCATAAAAAATGATCTGAATCTGATCTCAGGTAAATGGATCTGGATTCATGACGGTGAAGGGCAAGACCTTCACCGCTTTAAGGTTAAATATATAACGAATAAAGGGCAGATTAAACATTGTTTGGCACGGTCAGCCTTAAGTTCTGATATCAAAGAAGCCATGCTTGTTACAGGGGGTATATGATGTCCGTTGAAGGGAACATGAAAGTAACATTTGTAGACAGTGGCAGGGAACCCAAAGATCCCCCTAACCCTGCCTACCCTGAGGGGATGTACATTGACATGTCACTGGGGGCAGAACGTACTTGTGAAGCAGCCATACCTTATCCAGCCCCACGGTGTGGAACCATGGTAGTTGAATGCTTAAAATGTGGACTGAGAAACGGGCTAACAGTAGCAGGACGCCCTGATGATCCACACACTGCGAAAATGGCCTGCTACCAACATAAATTGTAAGGAAAAGTAGATGCCTTTAACCAGACGGAAATTAGTGTCAGGGCTTGGCAGCCCGATATTGACACCTGATCATGAACTGGATTGAGTTCCTCAATGAGCATTTTATTCCCTTTGTAACTGGGGGTAAAAATACAAGCAAAGGTTGGATTTCTATAAATTGTCCTTTTTGTGAAGGTTCTGATAGTTCAGAACACTTAGGTATTCACTTAAAATCAGGTAGATTTCATTGTTGGAGAGACCGTACACATGGGGGTACCAAACCTGAATATCTAATATCTCGCCTGTTAGGCTGCACTAAGGGGCAAGCAACCCTCATTATAAAAGGGTACACGGGGGCAACAGGTGATGACTTTGGCTCACTACAAAGCGTTACAGGGGCTTGGCAGGGCGATTTAAGTCAGGGGGCTAGTGAACCCCTGCGGCCGGTACCTTGGCCATCTGAATTTGAATCGTTGACACCTATATTTCTTGCTTATTTAAAAGACCGTGGGTTTGATAAACCAGATAAAGTAGCAGCCTACTATAACCTGGAATGCTGTCAGGTGGGGCGTTGGAAGCAACGGTTGATTATTCCAGTTCTTGATAAAGATAGAAACATCTTAGGATGGCAAGGACGGGCTATAGTTACTCCTAAGAAAGCTCCTAGATATTTAACATCTCACCCTCAAGTAAAAAGAGCTTGTTTCAATCTTCAGAACCTAAATGAAGGGGGGGGAGTTCTATTTATCTGTGAGGGACCTCTCGATGTTCTTAAATTGGATTATTTTGGTAAACCTAAATATAGGGCTACCGGAACCTTTGGTGTAAATATTTCACTTGATCAAATAAATCAACTCAATAAATTAATACCTAAATTTAAGAAAACTTGTATACTACTTGATCCAGACTCAGCAGGCGTAAGCGGTGGATTTGAGTTGAGTGAATGGCTACCGGGTGTAATGTTTGGTCAAACATTACCAGGGGGTGACCCTGGATCTATGACTAAGCAACAGATAGGAGACTACCTCAATGAATATCAATAAAAGAGCTCTGTTAGTAGGGGTTTCAAGTCTATTTATAGCCCCAGCTATAGTCAGAGCCAGTTCCTTGATGCCCATAAAAGTAGTAGATACAAACATTCAAGAACTAGTCATAGCCTTCAAATGGGGTGACAAAGGATACATAAACTCATGCTTTAATAACCTAAAACAACTAGAATCAACTGGATTGGTTCTATCAGACTTTGAAAAGGGCTTACTAAGTCTCAGTGTTCAAGAACAGGTAGTCGCTCTGAGCGTAAAAGATGAGCATCAAAGATATAAAGTGCTTCCTAAACACACACTTCTATATCCAGGTAATATAAGCAACGACTATATGTATATAAGGGAACTACTTCAATGAAAGTGACAATCAGTGACACCAATATATCACCTGAAGAAATTGAAGAAATAAAAGAAAATCAAGACCTTATCAAGGAAGCATCCCCTGAAGAATTTAAGGAAATGATGCTGAAAATAAAAGAAGTAAAGTTCTCACCTCAGGTAGTGGAGTTTGCTGCTAAAGAACTGAATATGACCCCCGACCAGTTCGTCGCTTTTTTATTAAAACAAGCTGGGGCTAGCCAATGAATATTGACGAATTTATAGCAGTAAAAGCCTGTTGTTGGAAGTGCCTTGAAAAAGCAAACAGACGGTTCGCAGGGATGCTTGTGTGCCCTGAATGCGGTAATAAGCGTTGCCCTAAGGCATCAGATCATGAACTGAAATGTTCTGGATCAAACCTTCCTGGCCAAATTGGCAGTGTTTACCAATAAGTGAGAATCACATGGCTGAACAATATGAACGACCCCGCCGTCCTATTATCCCACAAGCATTACATGATGATCCATGGCCCCCTGAAAGCAGTTTACCTCATAATGAACAAAGTAGATACAATCCCGATCTTAGTAAACTTGAGGATGCACTTAAGAATAAGGATCCTGAGAATCAAGGCCCTGACACTAAGGAACCAATTGAACTCAGTCATCCATTGGATGTTATGGCTCAAGATGGAATCAAATTAACGTTTGGTGAAATGGTTCAATTTGCAAAGGAATTAAGGTTAAGTGAAAGGGGTACTGACTTACCTAATTTTATGGAATTAGCTCTTATTATTCATTCATGGATCGTTCTAAGGGCTAAGGGGCATAAGTTTGAGAAGCCTATTGATAGTGAGCAGTCTGAAGCAAGTGCCTCACAAGGTATAAGTCCTACCTGTAATGGAAATGGACGTAAGAAAGTTGAAAAGGCCAAAAAGCCTGAGAATGAACCCAATGGTCAGAATGGAGGGAGTAACAGTGAAACTGAGTGAAGAAGCCAAACAACTTTTAAGTTTCAGGCCCATGTTTAAGCTATTTCTACAATATATGGCCCTCAGTATAGGGATCATGATTCTGCTTATCTTAGTTCTAATGCTTAAGGGAAGCATACAATGGATCGCTCAATAACCAGGGACTTTGAAAAAGAACCTTATTCAAAGGATGAGGAACGGGTAGCCAAATGGCTCAGTGACAAGGGCTTGGGGGGTGGTGATGACCCCATTGGGTTTATAATCACCAGTTATGAGATGAATATGCGGTTATTAAGGGACCATCGTGAAGCTCTGAAGGACTACCGTGAGGTCAATGAAGAGACTAAGTTTTTAGGATTATAGGAGGTAGAAATGACTGAAGACAGTAAACTAGTGAGTGAAGATAAAAATATCAAGAGTCATCCTATTGATGATAATCTAGTAAGAGCTGTGGCTACAGGTGAGGGAACAGTTGTTGTAACCCCTGATATTTTAAGGGAATTAGGGATTGCGATAGAAAAAAGAACGAAGGAAGTTGATGAGAATCATCCAAAGCTGATAGCAGCAGTAGATGAAGAAACAAGGATTGCGATCACAGCTCAGGTTTTTGAAGCCATAGTTGATCATGCCCATGAAGGTGGAACTTACCGGTATTTGATCTATGAACGGCTGAAGTTCACCCCAGCAGCCTATGGTCCCTTATATAATTCCGGGGGAATGACTATCAGCAATGAGTTTGATCTGTCTGATGATGCAGGAATAGATAGTAAATGGTTACCCATAGACACAGCCCCCAAAGATGGAACACATGTAGATCTTTGGTATACCCCAGCCCATGGTTGTGTATCCAGACCACACCGTGTCTCAGATTGCTGGTACTATGATGGGAAATGGTGGGAATATGCCGAACATGAAGATGGGGGCGATGGATACAATAGACGTGAAGTCCTTGGTGCCACTCATTGGATGAAAATACCAGACCCGCCGGAGGTATGAACATGGATGAACTAATAGATAGGGCCATGAAATGGGCTGGGGAAGTTGCAGGGGAATACAGTGATGAAGGTGAAAAACTAATTATTGAACTTGTTAATAGAATTAAGGAAATTGAGATTGAACGTGATCAGTTCATGGAACAGGCCTCCCTGAGGGATCAAAGGGATGCTGATCTGCAGCAGATCATGAAAATAAATAATGAATTGCTTAAGAAGGTTAAGGAACTTGAGGCTGAATTAACGGAAATGCATTACTTAAGCTAAAGAAACAATTAGTATGATCTAACTACCTGTAGTCAAATAACCCTATCACTAACAGGTAGGGTCAAACCATGGCACAGTTGAAGAAAGAAATGAGGGATGCAATTGACGAATTATCTGATGTCAGGGCACAATTGAAAGTACTGAATAAACGTGAAGATGAAATAAAGTTACTTCTAAAACCCCTGGGTTTGGGGGTATTCCGGGGTAATAAATACTTTGCTGTCCTTGAGGAGGGCACAAACTCAGGATTTGATTCTGATAAAGTTAAGGCTGCCAACCCTGAAACTACATGGTCAAAATGGTGGCGGACCACTATCTACATCAAAATCAGTGTTAAGGCTGCTACAGTTAAGCAGGCAGAAGCAGTATAAAATAATAACCCCTGATCTAAGATCAGGGGTTATTTATATGAAATTAAAGATGAATGAAGAATCAACTTGCTTCTCAGGGGCGGCAACAGGGGTTAAGGCTATCAAGGAATTGTATAAAGGAATATAGAATGAAACGACCAAAGCCTCAAATATCAAAAGAAGAAAAAAGTATAAAAAGCCTGTTATTTTATGGTGATAATCTAGAAGTTCTAAGACGTAAAATAAAAGATGAAACAATAGATCTTTGTTATATCGATCCACCATTTAATTCTAAACGTAATTATAACCAGATTTATAATAATGTTGGCTCTGAAGATAGAGCGCAAGCTCAGGCTTTTGTTGATACCTGGAAATGGGATGACTATGCTATAACAGGTTTTTCAGAAATAATAATAAATGATCGGGGTAGATTTCAACCTAAGTTAATTGATTTGATCAAAGGTTTACGTCAAGTCTTAGGTGAAGGGGATTTACTAGCCTATCTTGTTAATATGTCTCTCAGATTTACTGAAATACACAGAGTATTAAAGTCAACTGGAAGTCTTTATCTTCATTGTGACCCAACTGCTAGTCATTATCTCAAAATTATTCTTGATGCCATATTCTGTTCACAGGGGGGTGATTTTAAAAATGAAATAGTGTGGCACTACACAGGGGGTGGAAGGAGCAAAAAGTACTTTTCATGGAAACATGATATTATTTTTTGCTATTCTAAAACAGTCAGTATTATTTTTAATGTAGATAAAATACGTGTGCCGTACAAAGAAACAAGTGGTTATGCAAAAAGTGGAATAATATCAAGGGTTGGAAAACAATACATGCCAAATCCTGAGGGGACTCCAGTTGACGATGTCTGGAACATACCTATTATAAATCCTTTATCAAAAGAACGATTAGGATACCCAACCCAAAAACCAGAAACATTGTTAGAACGAATTATTGAAGCTTCAAGCAATGAAGGTGATATAGTTCTTGACGCTTATTGTGGATGTGGAACAACAGTTGTAGTTGCTCAGGATCTTAAGCGTAAGTGGATCGGTATTGATATTACCTATCAATCTATATCACTTGTACTTAAACGCCTTGAAGATAAATTTGGGAATGAGATATTATCAAATATTAAAACTGATGGTATCCCAAAAGATATGGAATCAGCAAAAGCCTTAGCACTCAAAAATGATGACCGTACTCGTAAAGAATTTGAGAAATGGTCTGTTCTTACTTACACCAATAATCGTGCTGTTATCAATGAAAAGAAAGGTGCTGATGGTGGAATTGATGCTCGTTCTCATTTTGCAGCCCGTAGTAGCAAAGATAGTGATAAAATTGTATATCAAGTAAAATCTGGCAATGTGGGGCGTAAAGATATAGCTGCATTTCGCGGTGATATAGCACGTGAAGAAGCAGCAATGGGGATATTTATAACATTAAATGAACCAACAGAACCAATGATCAAAGAAGCAAAAAAGGCCGGTAAATATTATCATGAGTTGATGAGATGTGAATATGATAAAATCAGAATTATAACAATTAAGGAAATAATTGAAGATGGAAAAAGGCTTGATATCCCATTAAGTATAGAAGTACTTAAGGAAGCTGAGAAGGTAAACAAGCCAAAAACAATGGGACTATTCAATGAATATAAAAAGATAGATAAAACAATTCAGGATAAGTGAAGTTCTTGCTTGCCACCTCCCAGCCACATTGTATCATGGCTTACGGAGGTAATTTGCATGACAGACAGGGCAATAAAAAGGGTAAAACCAACTATTCCTCCCCAGCCAACGTGGGATCAGAAGTTCCAAGGATGGTCCGCCAAATTTATCTCAAAGAATAAATGGCGATGTGAAGATGACTTTGAAGACTTGATGCAGGATGCCTATCTGGTTTTCAGGCATGTACTAGCCAGTTATCCCCTGATAATAGAACCTAAGCACCTGATGGCTCTGTTTAAGATGACTATGATCAATGAATACCATGACAAATCTAAGATCAGATCAAAAAGGGCAGCCGCTGAGGTTTCATTTGAAACCTTGGTAGGTGATGATATGACGTTACTAGAAACGCTGGGGGAAAATAATAATGAGGGCTATCTAAGATTACTCTTGAATGAATTGCCCCCAGAGGTTAGAATGGCACTGGATGCATTTCATGATGATGAGAAATTAGCTCAATTACGACAACCAAAACCTTTATCCAAATTGGCTAGGTTGGCTGGATTTGAGCCTGAGACTCTCACCTTCAATGATATGCTCTGCAAAATAATCGGCTTGAAAAAATCAATGGACCTGATAGGTCTACTCAAGTCAGCTTTAACAAAATAGATAAGGATTATTGCAAGATGCGTGCCAGTGAAACCACTCACCCTATTGAACAAGAATTGATTGATAGTACAGGTTTCGTGCCTGAAAAGCGTTACCGCAAGCGTCAGGATTATTTAGCAGCTCTATTACGGGTAACCTGTGAACTTCCCGACACTGAATTTGATAGGTTGTCTGATGGAGCTGCTGAATGGTCCTATCAAGCGGCTGATGCCCATCAGGCAGGTGACCAACTTCCTGATTTCGTGCCTAAAGCCAATGGAGCAGTCCCTGAAGCCATAGGGCCTCATCTTCCTGAAGTTATCACTGATGCCCTTACCCCTCATCATACTGATGCCCTTACCCCTCATCATATTGATGATGTTGAGTATGAAGATCTTAGTGATGGGGAACAGCAAGAAAGTTCTACAGAACTTGTAACTCAAGAATCTGAAGATGCTGAGTTTGAAGAGGTTCCTGTAGTTGAGAAGCCTAAGGCTAAACGTGGGCGTAAACCAGGAACCAAGGTTGCAAAGAAGGTAAAGGAAATTGAAGTCAAGGCTAAGAAGCCAGAACGTAAACCTAAGCAGAATGGTCAGCCTAAGTCTGAACGGGTTGAAAGTCAGTGGGGCGTCATTAGTGGAACAGTATCAGAAGTGGTCTGTCAGTTGATGGCCCGACCTGAAGGGACTACCATGAATGAAATCATGGAAACTACTGGTCATTACCGTTACAATGTAGTCAATAGGTTGCGGCGGCTAGGTTGGCACATTACTAAGGAAGGATCTACATTACGGCTTCATGGCCGGGTCCAGACTTCTGAGTGATTAAAGGCTAGGTGGCTCACTTGTGTAGCAGCCCCCTTCCGCTGTGGAGGGAGTGGTCCTTCACGTAAGGTTGGACTACCAGTGAGCCACCTTCTAAATCTAGTGGCGGCGTGGAAAGCAGACACGCAGAGTATGATCAGCTGGTAGCCTCCCTTGGGCGGGGTCAACGGCCACCCACCAACTAACGTTGGAGCTGTCGCAAGGGGAAGTGACATAGAGGCCGGAAAACCAGCCAGCCGAGGTAGCGTCCGGCCCGCTAGGTCCTTAATACCAATTTCACAAAATGGGTACTGCTCGTACGTCACCTGATGACATAGGGCGGAGCAGCTAAGAGAGTGCGTGTGGGACTGCCCATTTTGTGATGCCCCTGGGATGTAGCAATATACACGGAACCCCAATGAATAGTCCCTTCAAGCCAATGAAGGGACTATTATGCCTGCTGCGGGCTTTTACGGGGCGCGCAGACCCAGGGACGATCTATTTTCACTAAATAATTTATATAGGAAGATCAATGAAAAATGGAAATCATAAATTAGGGAAGGGTATAAGCAATACACCCGAATATAGAGCTTGGAGGTGTATGCTAGCCCGTTGTGAAAATACAATAAACAAAGGGTACAAAAATTATGGTGGACGTGGAATAAAAGTGTGCGAAGAGTTTCATGATTTTGAGAAGTTCTATTCCTATTTGGGGCCAAGACCATCATCTAAATACTCCCTTGAAAGAATAAATAATTCAAGAGGGTATGAAATAGGAAATGTGACGTGGGATACCTATATTGTACAGAACAATAATAATAGACAAACTCTGATAATAGACTACTTAGGTACCCCTATGAGCCTAAAGGCTGCGCTTAGAGCGGCAGGTGATTTAGTCAAATATACCACCGCCAAACATAGAATTCAAAAAGCCGGATGGGCAACCTTAGAAGCTATCACAGTACCTTCAAAGTATAGAAGTAAATGTCCTGAACCCGATCTAGGTTTTCCGATGACATTGTAATATTTTAACTGTATAAACCTCTGACACTCCATTGTCAGAGGTTTATACCTAATCATGTTAGTTAAGAAATATGATCAGAACTCAAATAAAGTCTTAAAACATAATAAAACTCTGCTCTTTAGCCCTGCTCAAGGATACATCAGACCACCAGAATACGGGTCATTATGGTGGGCTACAACTACTAGTGTATGGGCAGTTGATGAGCTTATAGGAAGGCGAATCAGGGACTGGAGGAGATTAACCCATGAAGATGGTCATAGCGGAACCCGCAATGAAACCATGCGACAAGATCACGATTCGATCTATACCGGAAGTCATAGTGTATTCCCAGTACCGCTTGCTGAATGGATCATGCTGAGGTATGCCCCCCGTGAAGGGGGTGTTGTTCTTGACGCTTTTGCTGGGGGTCCTCCTAGGGCTATTGTTTCAGCCTTTATGGGTTATTCCTACATTGGCTATGAGATACGTCAAGAACAGATAGATGAAAACAAACAAATTATAAATAACCTTGGTATTTCTGGTTCAATAACTTATCATTTGGGTGATGGCACTCAAATGGCAGGGATGGAGCCAAACTCAGTAGATTTCGCGATAACTTGCCCGCCTTATTACAATTTAGAAAAATACTCAGATCTAGCTGAAGACCTCAGTAACCTTGAAACCTATGAGGAATTCGATCAATCAATGTTCCATTGTGCTCAGGCTTATTTTAAGGCCCTAAAACCAGGGTCTTATGTATGTTTAGTATGCTGTCCTTTCAGACTTGGTGGAAATAAAGATGAAAATGAATTGATAGATATGCCTGGAGATATTGTTCATACATTCAAATTAGCAGGGTTTTTTCTATGGCAGAAAATTATATTAAGTCGTAATGCTGCATCAGCGGCAGCAAGGTCTACAACTTCCTGGAAAGGCAGGAAATTGATCAGTAGACATGAAGAACTCCTTGTATTCAGAAAACCTTTACCAATTGAAAAGAAGCGTAAAGAACTAAAGAAAGGTAAATCATGAGCAAGAAGCGTATTGAGGACTTCAAATCAAGTACAGTGGGTCCCATAGGTGGCTCAACAGATCAGCCTATGATAATCAAGAAGCCCCTTGTTATTATGTTTGAACAAGATGGAAAGATCGTCTGTCACATACACCCCCGGCCCCAGGATAGTTATAAAGGGTATGGACTACTGATTACCGATCTAGTCAGGCATGTAGCAAATGCTTATAAAGTTGATGAGGATGATGTTTGGAAATGGGTTGATAAGGAACGGGATAACCCCACAACTAATATTACTCAAGCTTCTTAAAGGGGTAAAATATGACTGAAGAGTACAAAGGGTTGCATGTGTTTTGGATTGAACAATGGTCTCAGTTTACCAGTAAAAATAACTGGAATATATTTAATATCATTAATTTTGAATTTGAAGATGATAGAATCATGGGTGGTTTGGAAGCCACCTTTATCATCCTAGGATTAGGGGCAAGGATTAGATTTAATTACAAGGTGACTGAAGAAGTTTCCTATATTCAAAGACAAATAACTGAAATAGATACTGAGGGATTTACAGGGATAGAAACTGACTGGGGGCATATACCTGTTTCTTGGTACGTCAAAGGCGAAAAAGTAAATAAAGAAACCTATGAAGCTCATATCAAGCAGAAAAAAGAGGGGTAACATGACTGATAAATCAGACCTTGAAGATGAGACAAATGAAAATATGGACAAAATATATGATGAAGGGGTGAGTATAGCTCACCTGATTATGGAAGGACGGAAAGCTTCTGAGGCTCTGTCACTAGTAACTCTTGTTACTGGTCTTGTATTTAGAACATTGTTAGACCCTGAGAAATACCATAAAAACTTAGATATTCATTATGAAGTTCTAAAAAATGCCCCTGAAGATACACCTTTCTTTGTTGGTGAGAAAGGTGATATGGATACATTGCAATAATAGCGTGGCGGACCAGCAACACTTCAATTACTAAGTATAGGATCAGGCTTTTATGCTATTGAGAGCACCCCTGAGGTTGGGTATGTTGAGGTTAAGGGCAACTTAGCAAACAGAAGGTGTTTCACATGTTGAAATCTGTGCTTTTGGGGGGTGTAACAGCCCTTTGTGTGGTCACCAGTGCGGTAGCGGCTGATATGCCTGTTAAGGCTACCCCTATGTACCAGAATACAGGGACCATGGCGTCCAATTGGACTGGCCTCTATATGGGTATCAACGTTGGTTATGGGTCCAACGACACCTCATTTGATGCCACAGGGTTCACTGGTGACAATTCAACATCTGCCTCAAGTATCCTGGGGGGTGCTCAGATTGGTTACAATTACCAGTTTGCTCCTCATTTGGTGGTGGGTCTTGAAACTGACTATAACCGAACAGGCATCAAGTCAACAAATGCCTTTGGAAATACAGGTCTTGACGTATCTCAACCCTGGTTTGGTACTACACGTCTTAAGGCTGGTGTCCCCACTGGAAACTTACTGATCTATGGTACAGGTGGTGTAGCCTACGGTCAGACAGATGTCAGTTCCCCTAATGGATCGGTAAATGTACCGACTGTAGGATGGACTGGTGGTGTCGGTCTTGAGTATGCAATACCGGGAACCAATCTCACACTGGCTGGTGAATACCTGCATGTAGTTCTCAAAGGGCCTGCTGCGTCATTTACTGGTGGTAATTCAATCAGCACAGACAGCACCACCGAAGTTGGACGTATTAAGATCAACTACCGGTTCTAAGTTAACGCGCGGTAGAGCAATGGTAGCTCGCTAGTATAGTTTGGCGCGGCTTAGGGAAGTGGTCCATCCCGATTGGCTCATAACCAGTAGATCACAGGTTCGAATCCTGTAGCCGCAAATACGTGGATGGTAGTGATACTTTATATCACTACCATCCACTGCTTTGAGATGAATAATTATGACATCTAATTGGATTGATAGATTTTGGGCGCGAATCATAAAAAGTGATTATTGCTGGATCTGGATTGGGGCCAGATCAAGAAGCAAATATGATCAATATGGAAAAGTAAATATCAATGGTAAAATATACCGAACACATAGAGTGTCATTTTCTTTGAGTAAAGGAATACCCTTAGATTTTGATGGGCAAGTACTTCATTCATGTGATAATCAACGTTGTTGCAATCCTGAACACCTGCGTCTTGGAACGCATCAGGATAATATGACTGATATGAAAATCAGGGGAAGAAACAAGGGAAAAACATGTCAAATAGGGGAATTAAATCATAACGCAAAACTGACAGCAACTAATGTTACCAGCATCAAAGAAATGATTGGCAACGGCCTTAATAATAAAGTAATAGCTGCACAGTTTGGTGTGACACACCATACAATCTCATGTATCAGACGGGGAATTACTTGGTGAACCAAATCAATGAAGCCCTGGGAATAACTTCCAGGGCTTTTTCATAGGAAAAGTAACATGAGACTGAAACAAGTCCTTCTGACAAGTGCCGCCTTGGCTACGATAACCGGAACGGTGATGGCTGCTGATCTATATCCAAAAACCGTGACACCTGTATATGCTTCCCCTATGCCAATTATATCATGGGCTGGGTTTTACATTGGTGCACATGGAGGTTGGGCAGCGTCAGATCTCAGTTATCCTGGGGTTCCTGATTACACTCATGGTGGTCCTGCAGACCCTTCAGTCCATAATGGAGCACTCGTCGGGGCACAAGCCGGCTATAACTGGCAGGTATCTAATTTCGTATTTGGTATTGTCACTGATTTTTCATGGATCAGTGGCATGAAAAACACTGTATCTGACGGTGGGCCACTATCTGAAAACAAATCAATCAATTGGGTCGGTACAGTTCGAGGCCGCGCTGGATATACAATCAATGGCTTCTTACCCTATGTTACAGCAGGGCTGGCATATGACGCTGCTAAGGCTGGGGAATCATGCCCATCAGGGGTGCAGTTCGGATATTGCAACAAACACGGTGCGTTCAGTGTTTCTGACACTAAAACAAGTACCGGTTTTGTGTGGGGAGGGGGTATTGAATATTTACTCAACAAAAACTGGTCAATTTCTGCTGAATATTTACATGCCGATATGGGCAAGCAGGTCTATACATTAGGTGCCCCAAATGATCTTCAAATGTGGCCCGTCCAACATGACTTCACTAGTGTGACTGGTGGTATTAATTACCGTTTTTAAGAAACTACTAGCCTAGCCTTCAATAACTGGGTATATATTAACAATCAGCCTGACTTTTGATCCATGTAACTGGGCAACCAGCACCTGGGCAAGACACTCAAAAGGTCAGGTTTGAAGGTGGGTAAGTTTAGGGTTCCCTCCAGACCCCTCTGGCAACCCTGGATTAGCACCTTTAAGAAGCCCTGGGAACCCCCCGGTAACCCAGGGTTTTTTATTCCTAAGGTAGTAAAGGAATCAGGGATGAAGACAATAATCTATCTCAGCCATGGTAAAGAAAAGTATCATTACCAAACCAAATATTCAGTTCTGAGTTTATTAGGACTTTTATTAAGTCAGAATAGAACTGATTACAAAATAGTTATTTACACAGATAGACCGGATCTGGTACCGGAACATGATTATATTGAATGCATTAAATTGTACCCTGAAGAATTGATCACATGGAAGGGTCCACTTGATTATGTACACAGAATAAAACTAGAAATTCTACGTAGAGCAGCAGTATCATATAACAATTCTATTATTTATATAGACAGCGATACCCGTTGGTTAGCACTACCAGACAGACCATTTGACAATCTAAATAGTGGTGCAACTGCCTACATGCATAAATTAGAGTACAGATTAACTGATAACCCAAATCTGTATACGTACAGGTATTATAATACCTTAAATAGAAAAAGATCAGTTTTAAGGGATTTGGGAATTGATGAGAGGGACCACTATGAAATGTGGAATGCTGGTGTAATAGGATTACCTAGGAATAGTGCGATTCTAATAGATAAATCACTTCAAATAAACGACATATTATTACTACATTCAGATATGTCGGAACGATGGATAATGGAACAATTAGCCCAAAGTTTGGTACTGACAGAACATTTCCAGGTAAGACCACTTGATCATTTTATTGAACATTGGTGGTTCCATGGGACTGAATTACCAATACTCCTCTGTGATTTCTTTAAATCAATGCCCAGTGATTTATCGGTTGAACAACAGGCAAAAAAGGTAGGTGAATTCCCTATATCAGCACATGATCTTGAATTTATTCAAAATAAAAAAACTAATAAAATAAAGAGAGATATAGACAAATTTAAACGTTCTGTACATAAGCGAAAGGTTAACCTCAAAGCCTTCATTTTGAGGCAGAAACTTAGTGATTGGTCTAATAGTACATGGTGAAATCATGATCAAGCGCCTATGGTTAGGGTTCAAATCGCACTGGGTACCATAAGGGTGGGTAGTTTGGAGGTAAAAACATGCCTGAAACCAAGGACTTAATCATAAAATTAGATAATAAACTCATAGATGTCTTTGATGCAGGAACTACTTACATTCAAAGACAGGGGATTATTCCCTTAAATACTCTCATTATGGCAACAGAAGTATTGTTCTGGACCTCAGCTATTGTATTAAACAAGGGCTCTTTATTTATGTGGGTGCTTGTGGTCCTAGGGGCAATAACCTTATTTATGAGTTTTCTAAGATGGCAACATGCCGTAGGGTATTGGGAAAATTACCGTAAGATGATGCAATTGAATGCAAATGTAGTATCCAATAGGGATAGTCATCTTTTCAGAATATTTAATCTTTTCATGATGAGTTTCTTTAGTGTTATGGCAATATTATCTCAAGATTGGTCTGGGTTATTAGGTCCTATTACGTTAACATGCATGTTCTATCTGGGCTGCTGCCTATACCTAGGCCCAGGGGATTATGCTAAGAACCGTAAACCTAATCTATCAACTAGAGACTTGATTAACAATGCCGGCTAAAGAAACTCAATGTCTAGACTGTAAGGGTAAAGTTCTGTCACTTGGTAAAATAAGACTTAGATGCCCAACTTGTGCTGATATCTACCGCAATAACAAAGTCCATAAACGTAAGTCAGAACAACGAAAACAACGTAAGCAGATATTGGTTGCTACTACTAACAAGGAGGTCAAGAAATGAAGGCTTTCAAGGTATTTTTAATCGTACTAGCAATCACAGTTAGCATTGGCTTGATCGTTGGTGTTGCGCCAATATGTGACTTTACTGATACCGGCTATGAAGTGGCTGGTATTAAAATCTATGGATGTAAGAACATACGCCTCACACCCCTTCAATAAACCTAACAGGATTAACTATGTAGGAGCGCAGGTTCTATTGTGATAATGAGGGCGACTATGATGATTGAGAATCTTATATATGCCCTGCTAATCGGGTTTTTCCTTACTGTTGTCTTGTATGACATAGATCATTGGGCGTTGGCTTCCATAGGCTTGGGTGAATCTATTTTCTTATTCACCCTGAATTACTCAAGCAGTTACAATAAGGAAATACAATGAACTCAACTGAAACCCCAGACACTGATCCTCAAGTAGAACTTCAAAAAGAACCTAGTGTCAAACCATCAGCGGTTATAACTAAACTTGAAACAAAGATAGCCAAACTTGAGGATAAACTAATAAAGATAGCTAATGTCTACAACAAAGAATACAAAGATAAGAAAGGTACTGTGGCTATGACCCACATGGGGTATAACCTACAGGGAGCTATTATTGATCTAAAAAGTGGCAAGAATGATAAGGTTGTCACAGACACGTTAGAGAGAGTTGGGGAACAAGTAGCAGAAATTGCCCGAATCTTAGGCCCTGACCTTATCTGGGATAAAGAAGTAGAAAAGATAGGAAAGCTCGGTAAATGAACCGTAAAAACCTCCTCAAAACCCTTGATGCTGTATCTAAAGGCTTGGAACGAAACACTGTCATTCCCATTTATGAATACTTCTGTTTCACAGGGAAGACTGTATTTGGATTCAATGATGCCTTTGGGGTAGTGGCCCCTTGGCATGTAAAGCAACCCTTTGCTGTTCATGGTCCTACCTTCAAGAACTTACTCTACGCATCAAAATCAGATGAGATTGATGTAACTGTAACCCATGAAGGGTTAAGCATCCAGGCAGGTGTATCTGAGTATATGATACCAATCAAGGGACCCGATGAATTTGTTTGGCATGAACCTGAGTTTGAATTCTTTGAATTAGGATTAGACGTTATTAAAGGTATTAAATTATGCTTAGCCACCTGCTCTGAGAACTTAGCATTGGAAGCCTTCAATAGAGTTTGTATAAAATCAAGGCCACCAGAGCATAAAGTTTATGTTTATGCAACTGATGGCGATGCACTGACTAAATATGATACAGGAATTATAACAGAGGATAATGTTGGTGATATAGACTTCTGCCTGTCACGTGATTTCTGTGATGCAATTATTAGTATTTCTAATGGTAATGCTGTCATGAAAGTGGGAAAAGAATGGATCTGTCTAGAAACTGATAGTATTAAGGTCTACGGACACAACTTAGGTCCAACTACGCTTGATTATGATAAAAAGATTGTAGAGTCATTGGGTCAACAGGTGACAAATCTGGTTCCCATCCCTGAGGGTTTGCTTGATGAAGCCCTGACAAGAGCCAGGGTTGTATCTGACATTGAGACTGCCCCCACAACTTTGGTCATTGAAAAGAATCAGATGTTAATCCAAACCACGACCCCTTTTGGGGATGTGTTTGATCAGGTAGCAGTTAAACACCCTGATATTGAGATCAATATTAATGCTGCGATGATACAGAACAGTATGAAAGGGTGTAACCAGTTCAAGTTAACTGAGAACAGCAGCGTCTTTACTGGTGATCGTATGTTAAGGCTTGTAGCAAATCTATCTTGAGGGTAATATAATGTTAGCAATCCTCCGACAAGCAAATCAAAGACGTCAACAAGAATGGGATCCAACTGATTCCGTTACTATTGAATACAGAGGAAATGAACTTGCTGGTGAAGTAGGTGAAGCCTGTAATCTTATTAAGAAAATGGCCAGGGAACGTCTTGGAATCAGGGGATCACGAGCCACTAAATATGAACTTGCACAAGAACTTGCTGATGTGGTTATCAGTGTTGATCTCATTGCTATGCAAATGGGTATTGATTTATCTCATGCAATTGAAGAAAAGTTTAATGCCACATCAGCCAAGTATAACTTGAAAACCGTTATCTGAATCTACTAGAGGGGGCCGTCATTTCACTTTTCTTCCAAAAGCAAACAGGAAAGAAAAATAAGTCCGTCAGGCAAAGACAGACAGCTGAGCAGCTCTACAAATATGGCTGCACAGCCTGCCCCCTGAATAAAATAAAAACTAAGTTTCCAAAGATGCCCCCTACTTTGGCTGAAGAGGAAACCTGGATCTACTTTTTGGCGGAAGCGCCAGGATTTGATGAGGCTGAGAATACTGGTAAACCATTAACTGGTCCAAGTGGTAAACTACTAAGGCGCTGCATTACAATACCAATTGAGCATTGTAGTTTTGATAACTGTGTAAGGGACAGGCCATCAAAAGAAAATGATGATCCCCCATGGTCTGCTATCGCCTGCTGCAGGGGACTGGTTACAAAATCCATTGAGGAAGCCAAACCCAAACTCATTGTTGGATTAGGTAAGTTTGCTCAACAATGGATGCTGAACAACTCTGATACAACAGGGATGCGTGGAAGACTATTTGTGGTCCAGATTGGATCACATATATGTTATTTCTTGCCTACTTATCACCCTGCCAGGGTTATTCATTCGGCTGCTGATCAAGCCAAGCGTCAAAGGCGTTTAACTAAGAATTTATCCCAAGATGAGATGTTACGATCCCATCTTGGTCGTACTTTTAAGTTTGACATAGAAAAAGCCTGTAAGATAGTCAAGAAGTTAGAAACCCCTATTATTCCTACTGAAGATGACATCCGCAGTCAGGTCACTACTTTTGATGGAAATAAAAAGGGGGATTTTGAAGAACTGATGAGATTATTCAAATTTGCTAAAATAGCCCCTATTAAAGCCATTGATATAGAAACCACTCATCTACGCCCTTACTATAAAGGGGCTAAGATTCTAAGTTGTGCCCTCAGTTTCAAGAAATTGAATATCTCATTTGCTTTAGATCATCCAAAGGCTGGATGGTCTGTTCAACAACTTAGTCAGATCAAATCTACATTAAAAGATGTTATCACTGATGATACAGTTAAGATAGCTCATCATGCCCCATTTGAAATAGAATGGTTCTGTTACTTCTTTGGGAAAGAATCAATTAATCATGTAGCCTGGGAATGTACTCAGTTGCAGTCTCATTTCCTTGATGAGCGCAGGGGTGCTGGGCAATCCAATGATGCTGAAAGCAAACGAGCTACATATTTAGCACTTAATTTCTTAGTTAAAATGCACTTCGGTGTTCCATTCAAAGAATGGTTCAGCGTAGATCGTAAACATATGGGTCAGGCTGACTTATCAGAAACCCTAGTTTATAACGCCGCTGACACTTTGTTTACCCTTATGCTGTGGGGTACCCAAACCCAGCAATTACGCACTATGGGGCTTTACAGCGCGTATTTGGGGGCATTGCCCAGGCAGGTTTTGTGCCCCATAATGCAGTACCTTGGAATGCCTGTTAACCAAGCCAAGGTAAAAGAATTTCAAAGCAAATTATCAGATCAAGTAGCAGTTATTGAAACTGAGATTGAAAGTCTTCCTGTAGTTCAACAATATATCAAGGATAAGTCAAAGATAGACAAATCATTCAAGTTTAATCCTATGGGGCATGATGCTCTGAATATATTCAGAGATTATTTAAAATGCAAAGAGGTTGTCATTGAAGATGATGGAAAGAAACCTAGATATTCTATTGATAAACATATTCTTGAAAAGATAGATCATCCACTATCTGATCTAATCGTAAGATTACGAAATAGAAATAAGATGAAATCTACCTATGTTGATGGATTAGAACTTGGTAAGGGTGATGTTATATTTCCTGATGGAAAGATACATTGCAACTTCAATACGACGTTCACAACTACTGGTAGGCTAAGTTCCGATGATCTCAATATGCAAAATTTTCCACAACGCAATGATTCTTGGGTACGTGAAGAAATTGAAGCTCAAGAGGGTTATGTAATTGTAGCCTGCGATTATTCACAATTAGAAATGTGTGCTGCAGGCATGTGTACCAAAGATAAGGTACTAGTTAAGTACCTCTGGGAAGACTATGATTCTCACTATTTCTGGGCCTCAAGATTGGCTGAGTTATGCCCTGAAAGAGTAGGTGGTGACTTCAATGATCCAAAAATAGCCAAGAAACTTAGATCTGAAGTTAAGAATTTATTAGTGTTTCCTGCTATTTATGGGTCATCAAATGGATCAATGGCAGAAGGTTTAGGTGTTGATATAAAGATAATAAATGAACTGATGTCTGAGTACTGGGGAACTTTTACAGGGATCAAACAATGGCAGAACAATCTATTAGAGTTTTACAGAATAAATGGTTATGTAGAATCACCTACAGGGCGTAGACGTAGACATCCCTTAACAACAAATGAAGCGATAAATTTCCCCTTGCAATGTCTGGCCAGTGATTTGGTAGTTGATGCCATGAATAGGTTATCTTATATAGCAGCAACTGAAGGTAAATGGTACTTGCATCCTCACCTTAATATTCATGATGATGCAACAATGTTGATACCTAAGAAGCATCTTGATACATCACTTGAAATAATTATCAGAACCTTACTTACCTTTGATTTTGACTTTATCAATGTTCCGCTGGCTATATCAGTTTCTATGGGTCCTGATTGGTATCACATGAGTGAATTTAGTAAGTTCTCAACAAAAGATCTATAATTTATTATTTCAATAAATCCAATCTATGATCCTGATCCTGGCTATAGGCTTTCAATTAAGTCAAACTCATCAGCTATCAACCGTCCTATAATAATTTCCCATAATTGGGTGTGAATAAATTCGATGAACCAGTGACAATTACGTGTTTTGTCGTTGGTCCTCAGACCTAAGTGCCACCCGGTAATTCTGATTATTTTCAAGATTCTTCCTACCCATAGGCATTTCGGTGGCAGGAGTTTGAGGAACGATACTCCCCTTAGACAAGAAGTTACCTTCTCATCTAAGGGGTAGCAGGTATGAGACTTTTCGTATGGAGCCAGCCGTCGGATACTAGGATGCTTTTGTTCATATCAGTGATATATGGAACCCCAGAGATTATCATCCATTCATGCCACTCTCTGTGCCTATGGTTCTATTCCCCCATGGTAGGCAATATATCATCTACAGCCACCGGAGGAACACCAGCATTACCATGGTTCCCCATTCCCGTATTTCAGGAAAGTTAAGCCGACCTATAGATGAATGAGTTCTCAGGCTTGCCTCAGAGACGGTCATGTTCCCGTCTGGGGTGTTTAAATCTACACTTGGCTATGGTGAGGGACACTACACCCTCAAGACCTGTTTTTACCGAACTCTTGGTTTGAAGGTAGATAGTTGTACCTGCCTCCAATATTTAATTATATAATCACTATAATCAGTTTTGTCACCCTCTAAGGTACTAGGGCAGTCATGAAAGCCATCAAGAAAATACCTAGCACCTTAACCAAAGTAGATGCTGATGGTAAAGAAACAACTGAGGGTATGGCTTGGAATGTGATGTCTCCATCCCCTGATAAATGCCAAATTTGTGCTACCAAGCATGAACCGAATCAACCTCATAATCAGCAATCCCTTTACTATCAGGTGACATTTAACAGTATGATAGGGCGCAGCCCTACATGGGCCGATGCCTTGGCCCATTGTGATCAAACGACACAAGATGCCTGGAAAAGTGAACTCAAAAAGATGAATGCTTGGTCAGAACCATCTGATAGTGAAGATCCAGTAATTCATCATGGTATTGAATAATAGGAGATAGATCATGTTTGAAGCCAAGAAACTAGATGAAATAAGCAAGGGTCTCCTTGAGGCAGCCAATCTTATTGAGAAAAAAGGTTGGTGGGATGGTTCCCGGAATGGTTTTTTTCTTGATGGTAAGGTATGTGCTGGTTTAGCCATCTGTGAGGTATTTCATAATAAGGAAATGGAAGCCAGCAAAGCGTTTGTACGTCTAGCATTACAGGCTGGTGTAAAGGGGAGGGAGGACATTCCACGGTGGAATGACCAAAGTAATGCTGAAACCGTGGTAAGAACCATACGTGAAGCGGCTTACAATCAAGGATAGTAACCGTGACTCCAGAACATGACAAAGAACTGTGCGAAAAGTATCCCAAGATATTCAAGGACCGTCATGCCCCCATAACACAAACAGCCATGTCTTGGGGGTTTGAATGTGGGGATGGATGGTATCAACTCATAAATGATCTATGCCATGATATACAGACTTACATAGATAATAACCCTAATCTAGAACAAGTAGTTGCTGTTCAAGTGAAGGAAAAGTTTGGAAGCCTCAGGTTCTACATTGATA
>Ga0137409_10001375_pt1 | contig 26425 bp, 19 predicted proteins | sample CZODoug1_16funga_FD_122059 | JGI IMG/M metagenome (GOLD analysis project Ga0137409, IMG submission 122059) | Vadose zone soil fungal communities from Angelo Coast Range Reserve, California, USA - CZODoug1_16fungal (Hybrid Assembly) | ecosystem: Environmental > Terrestrial > Soil > Vadose zone...
CGTACAAGTAAAATTTAGTCACGATGCAGCGGAAGGAGCATCGAAGCTCCAGCAGAGCCTGGCCATTGCGCTAAAGAACGGCTTGCACGAACACGCGGCCCGGGCCTATACCAATCTTTCCTATTCTTATGTGTTGATCCGGCAGTATAAAAAGGCCACCACTTTTTTTGATGAAGGACTGAAGTACTGTGAGGAGCGCGACCTGAAATCATGGTCGTACTATATGGAGAGCGAGAAGTTGAAGATCTTATTGGATACGGGCGCCTGGCAAGAAGCCGAAACCCTGGCCCTGTCGTTGCTGGACTCGATCCGGCGTCAGGCGGAGAACAGGGCGGTTTCGCCGCGCGACCGGTTGAGCAATTTTTTTCGCGCATCGTTCGCTCCGGAGATTCTCGACCCCCAGATATTCAACGTGTGGCTGGTGTTCTGGAGCATGGTGGCGCACTCGGCCGAAATACGCGCCGTGCACTTCAGCACCTATGCCAAGTACCGAGCCGTCTTGGAATCCTTGCTGGCGCAACTGGTGGATACCGGCGCGGCGCCGCCCTTCAGACTGCGGCCGGCCGCGATCGCACTGTCCGCACTGCTCGACGGATTCTGGATCGAACTGAGCTTGAGTCCGACGGTGTTCAAGCCCCGGGAAGCGATCGCCCATTGCGAGGATTGGGTCAACGCGCTTTGCCGCGGCGACTTCCCGCGCCTCCTGGGCTCCCCCCGAGGCAGGAAGGCCGACACTGTTTCGAAGCGCCGCAAGGCCTGAATCGGCCGGTCGCCGTTGCGGAACGCGGCTAGTGAGCGGCGCCGGTGATTGCTATACTACCGTTCAACAAGGTTCGAGAGGCAATGACCATGGAAGCCCAGCGCTCACTGCACGGCGACGCATCGGCACAGATTCCCGCCAGCCTGGAAGGATTCAGTCTGCCCGGTTGGATCTATCGGGATGCAGATTTTCTGGAAGCAGAGAAGGAGCGCGTGTTTGCCACTTCGTGGCAGATCGTGTGCCACCTCAACGACATACCGGATCCCGGCGACTACCACACTCTGGACTTCATGGGCGAGCCCCTGGTTGCGGTGCGCGGCCAAGACCGCACCGTGAAAGCCTTTTACAACGTGTGCCGGCATCGCGCGGCGCGGCTGCTCGACGGCGGTTCGGGACATTGTCCCGGCAGAATCGTCTGCCCGTACCACGCCTGGACATACGATCTGGCCGGCCGGCTTACCGCCGTGACGCACCGCAAGGAATTCGCCGAATTCGCCCTCGATCAATACGGGCTCAAGCCGCTCGAGACCGAAATATACAAGGGGTTCATTTTCGTGCGCTTGAAGCCGGGGCTGCCCAGCGTCGCCGACATGCTGGCGCCGTACGAGGCCGAATTGGCCGCCTACCGGCTCGAGGAACTGCAGCCGCTCGGGCGCGTCACCCTGCGCACGCGCCATGTGAATTGGAAGAATGTGACCGACAATTACTCCGACGCCATGCACATTACCGTGGCCCACCCGGGTCTGACCCGGCTATTCGGCCAAAGCTATGGCGTGGAAGCGCAACCCTGGGTGGACAAGATGTGGGGCTACCTGCGCGACGTCCCTTCGTCGCAGTTGTCCGAGCGTCTGTACCAGGCCGTGCTGCCCAAAGCGCCGCACTTGCCGGAGGAACGGCAGCGGCTGTGGATTTACTTCAAGATGTGGCCGAATGTGGCATTCGACATCTATCCCGATCAGATCGACTTCATGCAAATGATTCCGGTCTCGCCCACGGAGACCCTGATCCGGGAGATCGCCTACGTGCACCCCGATGAGCGGCGCGCAATGCGCGCCGCACGTTACCTGAATTGGCGCATCAACCGCCGGGTGAGTCTCGAGGACAAGGCGCTCATCGAGCGGGTTCAGGCCGGCATGGGATCGCGCAGCTACACGCCCGGGCCGCTGGGGCGCGCAGAGGTAAGCTTGCGCAGTTTTGCCCGCCGGATGCGCGATCTCATTCCGGAGAGCCGTCTGGAAAGCGCACCCAGCGCGGGCTGGCATGTACGCAACGGCCTGAGCAGAAATCGTGGTTGATTTCAGAGATGCGTGATGTAGTCATCATTGGCGGCGGACACAATGGACTGGTGTGCGCGGCTTATCTCGCGGCGGCCGGCCTCAAGGTTACCGTGCTCGAACGGCGCGGCGTGGTCGGCGGCGCGGCGGTCACCGAGGAATTTCATCCGGGTTTTCGCAATTCCGTGGCGGCCTACACCGTGTCGCTGCTCAACCCGAAGGTCATTCGCGATTTGGATCTGCCGCGGCACGGTCTACGGGTGGTGGAGCGCGGTCTCGCCAACTTTCTGCCTTTGGATGAAAGCCACTACCTCAAAGTCGGCGCCGGCAAAACCGAACAAGAGGTGGCAAAGTTCTCCGCGCGCGACGCGGCGCGGCTGTCGGCCTACGGCGAGCGCCTCGATATAGTCGCCGATGTATTGCGCGACCTGGTGCTCGAAACACCGCCGAATGTCACCGCCGGCGGATGGCTGGCGGCCATGCCCGAACTGCTGCGCGGCGCGCGAATGGGCAAGCGGATCGCCAAGCTCGACCTGCCCATGCGCCGCGAATTGTTGGATTTGTTCGTCAAGTCGGCGGGCGATTACCTGGATGCCTGGTTCGAGAGCGCCCCCATCAAGGCGGCGTACGGTTTCGACGGCATCGTCGGCAATTACGCGAGTCCCTATTCGGCCGGCTCCGGCTATGTCCTGCTGCACCATGTGTTCGGCGAGGTCAACGGCAAGAAAGGCGCTTGGGGACATGCGATCGGCGGCATGGGCGCGATCAGCCAGGCAATGGCCAAAGCGGCGGCCGAACGCGGCGTGGAGATCCGAGTGGCAAGCCCGGTGCGCGAAGTGCTGGTCGAATCCGGCCGCGCGGTGGGTGTGGTCACCGAGAAGGGCGAGGCGATCCGGGCGCGCAGCGTCGTATCGAACTTGAATCCGAAACTGCTGTACGGGTCGCTCATCGACCCTACGGCCCTTCCGCAGGATTTTCGCGAGCGCATCGGCCGCTGGCGCTGTGGGTCCGGCACGTTCCGCATGAACGTTGCGCTGTCGGAGTTGCCCGACTTCACCGTGCTGCCGGGGCGCTCTCTCGCCGAGCATCACACCTCCGGCATCATCATGGCGCCGAGCCTGGCCTACATGGACCAGGCCTATCTCGATGCCAAGTCGGGTGGATGGTCGAAGCGTCCCATCGTCGAAATGCTGATTCCCTCGACTCTGGACGACTCCCTGGCACCCCCGGGACAGCACGTGGCGAGCCTGTTCTGCCAACACGTCGCTCCGGTGCTGCCCGACGGGGCATCGTGGGACCGGCATCGCGACGAGGTGGCAGACGTCATGATCGATCTCGTCAACAGCCATGCGCCGAATTTCAAGGCCTCGGTGCTGGGACGGCAGATCATGAGCCCGCTCGACCTCGAGCGTACTTTCGGCCTGATCGGCGGCGATATCTTTCATGGCGCCCTGAGTTTGGATCAGATGTTCTCGGCGAGGCCGATGTTGGGACACGGCGACTATCGCGGCCCACTGAAGGGACTGTACATGTGCGGATCGGGCACGCACCCCGGCGGCGGCGTGACCGGCGCACCCGGTCACAACGCCGCACGCGAAATCATTGCCGATTTCCGGCGGGGACGCTTGAAACAGGCTTGAGCCTAGACCTCGAGGCCCTGCCCCTTGAGGTATTCGTCATAGGTCCCGCGGAAATCGGTGATGCTGCCGCCCGGGCGAAGCTCGATGATTCGAGTGGCGAGTCCGCCCACGAACTCGCGGTCGTGCGATACGAAAATGAGCGTACCAGGATAATGCTCGAGCCCGATCTGCAGTGACTCGATGGTTTCCATGTCCATGTGGTTGGTGGGCTCGTCCATCAGGAGCACGTTGGGCTTGGTCAGCATCAGCTTGCCGTAAATCATGCGTCCTTTCTCGCCTCCGGAAAGAACCCGCACCGATTTCTTGGTCTCCTCGCCGGAAAACAACAGTCGGCCCAAGGTGGCACGAACGATCTGGTCGTCGTCTGCCTTACCCGTATATTGCGACATCCAGGAAAATAGATCCGTCTTGTCGTCGAACTCAGCCTGGGGGTCCTGAGGCATGTACCCTGCTTTCGCGTTTTCCACCCACACGATACGTCCGGCGGTGGGGCGCAATTCGCCGGCGAGGCAGCGCATCAACGTGGTCTTGCCGGCGCCGTTCGGACCGATGATGGCGATGCGTTCGCCGCCTTCGACGTTGAAGGTGACATTGTTGAGCACTTTTTCGTCAGACCCAGGATAACTGAAACTCAAGCGTTCGACGGATACCGCCGAGCGATAAAGCTTCTTGCCCTGCTCGAATCGGATGTAAGGGTTCTGACGCGACGACGGCCTGATTTCCTCGATCTTGATTTTTTCGAGCTGCTTCTTGCGCGAAGTCGCCTGCCGCGCCTTGGACGCGTTCGCCGAAAAGCGCCGCACGAATTCCTGCAGGTCGGAAATCCGGTCCTTGGCTTTGGCGTTCGCCGCTTCGACGCGCGCCCGCGCTTGAACCGACGCCAGCATGAAGTCATCGTAGTTGCCGGGGTAAATCTTGAGCTGCTGAAAATCCAGATCCGCGACGTGGGTGCACACCTGGTTCAAGAAGTGCCGATCGTGGCTGATGATCACCATGGTCGCGTCGTAGTCGTTGAGCGCGCTTTCGAGCCAGCGTATCGAATTGATGTCGAGGTTGTTGGTCGGTTCATCCAGCAGCAGTACATCGGGCCTCGAGAACAGCGCCTGCGCCAGCAGCACGCGCAGCTTGAGCCCCGGGGGCACTTCGCGCATCGGCCCGTTGTGGCGCGATTCATGAATGCCGGCATCGGTGAGAATGCTGCCCGCCCGCGCCTCGGCGTCGTAGCCGCCGTATTCGGCGAACACTCCCTCGAGTTCGGCGGCTTTCATGTAGTCATCGTCGGTGGCATTGGGATCGGCGTAGATGCGGTCGCGTTCCTTCATCGCCGCCCACAATTCCATATGGCCGCGCATGACCACGTCGAGCACGCGCTCATCCTCATAGCCGAACTGGTTTTGATTCAACTTGCCGAGCCGCATCCCGGCTTGCAGCATGACGTCGCCGGCGCTCGGCTCGAGATCCCCGCCCAGCACTTTCATGAGCGTGGATTTGCCGGAACCGTTGGCGCCGATCAGCCCGTAACGATTGCCGTCGGAGAACTTGACCGTGACCTGCTCGAAGAGCGGCTTGGCACCGAACTGGATGGCGACGTTGGAAGTGGAAAGCATGTTAATCCGATCAACTGATAGACGGCCGGTTCGGCCGCGGTTGCACTCATAGGGGGTACTCGGATGGGGTCGCGTCGTTATGCGTCGCGCCTATTCCGGCGCGCATATTCTAACCGAGCCGGAGCCCTGAGTCATCAAACCTCGCGCAGGAACTTGAGCAGGTGCTTGAAATAAGCCTCCTGGTCATCCCACATGCATAGATGGCTGCCGTTGGGGCAGAAGGCATAGCCGGCATTCGGCATGAGGCCCGCCATCTTCTTCATGTCTTCGGGGTCCATCTCGTCGTATTGGGCGCCGATCGTGAGGGTCTTGACCTTGATTTCATGCAGGCGGTCCCAGCGTTCCCAATTCTTGAGGTTGCCGGTGACGAGGAATTCGCTCTTGCCCTGCATGAGGTTGTAGATCTTGTCATTCACATGCCGAAAACAACGGGACACCGGCTCCGGCCAAGGTTGGACTCGGCAGACCATTTTGGGGTACAGATCTTCCATCATGATCTTCTGATACTCGGGCGAATCGTAGTCCTCCTTGGATTCGAGTGCGGTGAGGCGGGCCAGCGTGTCCGGCGGGAGCTGGTGCTTGATGAAATCAGCCCGCTCGAGATAGGACTGAACCCCCGCCGTCATATCCGAGATCACCAGTCCGCGCAGGTGCTGCTGATGGCGAAGGGCATACTCAATGGCCAGGATTCCGCCCCATGAGTGCCCGTAGAGGACGAAGTGTTCCAGTCCGAGGCCGCGCCGTACTTCCTCCACTTCCGTGGTGTAGCGATCGAGAGTCCAAAGCGCGGGATCATCGGGCTGATCGGAGTTGTTGCAGCCCAGCTGATCGTAGTAGTACATCTCGATTCCTGCCTGCGGCAGGAACGATTCGCAGGCCTCGAGATACTCATGGCTGAAGCCCGGTCCGCCATGGAGCAGGAGCACCTTGACGGGGCCGGAGCCCATCTTCTTGGTCCAGACTTTGTACTTGCCGCCGACCACCGGAAGCATTCGAATGCCGGCCACGCGAATGCCCGGAGGATTGAGGCCGTCGGGACGTCCGGTCGGGGTGTCGGAAGACTGAGTTGAACCCGGAGACGCCGGCGCTGCGGCGCGCGCGGCGCCAATCAAGACCGATGCAGCGGCGGCGCCAAGAAGACTGCGACGATTCATGGGTGCTCCTGCAAATGTAATGAGATGCATGTTGTTGCGTTTTTGCGGCGTTCACAAGAGCTGCGTCGTGAGGTTCGTCACAGAGGTTTCGCGGCATTGACACTATAGTTTCAGCTTCCTTTTCGGAAGCCGTGGCGCTAGGAGCCTGTCTGACTAATGATGCGCCTGCTGCGGCCGCCCCACAGCGGCATCTTTTTGCGATCCTTTCGCTTACATGGTGCCCACCATGCGCGCGAAACGATCGCAAAAATCTGCTCGCTGTGGGTCGCCCTCGCGACGGCGATCATTAGTCAGACAGGCTCCTAGTCGCTCGTTCGTCAGCGTTGCTCGCGCGGATCTTGAAGGGTCCGCGCGTGACTGCGAGCGCGCCGCCGCCCCGCGGTTGCGCGCTTAAGCGCCGCTCCCTTGATTCCGATGTACGGCCGTGCAAGGCTGCGGGGCCTAAACGAACCTAACCCATCCCCGTCGGAATAGCGCATGAGCACGAAATACGAACTCAAGAACCTCGCGACCGGAAAGACGAGTCCGCTGAACGCCATCGCGGGGACCATCGGTCCCGAGGCGCTCGACATTTCCAACTTGATCAAGGAGCAGGGGGTCTTCACGTTCGATCCCGGCTTCATGGCCACGGCGAGCACCGAAAGCAAGATTACGTTCATCGACGGTGAGGAGGGGGTGTTGCTGTATCGCGGCTATCCGGTGGAGCAGCTCGCCGAGAAGTCGTGCTTTCTCGAGGTGGCCAATCTTCTGATCTACGGCACGCTGCCCAGTAAGGCGCAGCTCGATGCGTTCCAGAAATCGATCTTGCGGCACACCATGGTCAACGAGCAATTGCTGCGTTTCTTCCAGGGTTTCCATCACAATGCGCACCCCATGGCCATGGTGTCCGCCGTGGTCGCTTCGATGGCCGCGTTCTATCACGACACCACCGACATCGACGACCCGCGGCACCGGGAGATCTTCGCGCATCGGATCATCGCGAAGCTGCCGACCATCGCCGCCGCGGCCTACAAGCACACGCTCGGCCAGCCGTTCGTCTATCCGCGAAACGATCTGCGCTACTGCGCGAACATGCTCAACATGTTCTTCGCGGTTCCATGCGAGCCGTATGCAATCGATCCGGTAGCGGCCGAAGCGCTCGATCTTCTGTTCATTCTGCACGCGGATCACGAACAAAACGCCAGCACGTCGACGGTGCGGCTGGCCGGCAGCACCGGCGCGAATCCCTACGCCGCCATATCGGCCGGCGTATCCGCTCTGTGGGGACCCGCGCACGGCGGCGCCAATGAGGCCGTGCTCGACATGCTGGACGGAATCGGCTCGGTCGCAGGCATCGATAAATTCCTCGAGCGCGTCAAGGACAAGAGCGATCACGTGCGCTTGATGGGATTCGGGCACCGCGTCTACAAGAACTTCGATCCGCGCGCCAAGATCATTCGCGGCATGTGCTATCGAGTGCTGGAGAAGCTCGGCAAGATCAACAATCCGCTGTTCGAGCTGGCGCTGAAACTGGAGGAAATCGCGCTCAAGGACGAGTACTTCGTGTCGCGCAAGCTGTATCCGAACGTGGACTTCTACTCGGGCATCATTTACAGCGCGCTGGGAATTCCGCGCTCCATGTTCACCGTGATGTTCGCCATCGCGCGCACCGCCGGTTGGGTGGCGCAGTGGCAGGAAATGGTGTCCGATCCCCACATGCGGATCGGCCGGCCGCGCCAGCTCTACACGGGTCCCACTCAGCGAGATTATCAGACGATCGAAAAGCGCTGATCGATGGCGGCGCCACCCTACGCGACATTCTGCGCCGCCCTGGCGGCGCTGCTGCTCGGCGGCGCCGCAAACGTCGCGCTCGCAGATGCCGCCTGTCCGAGTGCGGCGGGTCCCGTCGCCCTCAGCAATGCGCAATGGAACGGCTGGGGCCGGGGTCTCGACAACACACGCTACCAACCCGAGCCCGCGATTCGCGCCAGCGACGTGGCGAAACTCGCGCTGAAATGGGCCTTCGGCTACCAGAGCGGCACGGAATTCGGTCAGCCCACCCTCGTGGACGAAAGACTGTTCGTCACCAGCTCCACGGGCCGCATCTACTCGCTCGATGCCAAAACCGGCTGTACCTATTGGACCTACGACGCCGCCGCGGGAAGCCAAACTGCGGTTACGATCGGCGAACTGGCGCGGGCAAGAGTTGCCGCCCTGCCGAGGCGGCTGAAACGCACACTGGCGCATCTTGACGTCATCAAGGCGCCGAGCGCGGCGTTCTTCGGCGACGATGCAGGCGCGGTGTATGCGCTCGACGCGCAGAAGGGAACGCTGTTGTGGAAGACCCAGGTGGACACGCACCCGATGGCGCGCATCGTGGGCGCGCCGACGCTGTACAACGAGCGCCTGTACGTGGCCGTGTCCTCGACCGAGGAGGCTGCGGCCGTCAACCCGAGTTACAGCTGCTGCACCTTTCGCGGCAGCGTGGTTGCGCTCGACGTCGGGAGCGGCAGAACCGTGTGGAAGAGCTACACCGTTCTCGAGGAGCCGCAGCCCACCCGCAAGAACGGCGCCGGCATCCAGGAATTTGGCCCGGCGGGCGCGGCGATCAGCTCCTCACCCACCGTCGACGACAAGCGCAAAGTGCTGTACGTCACGACCGGCGGGTCGGCGACCGGGGTCGAGCAATCCCTGACGGACGCCGTCGTCGCCTTCGATGTGGCGGACGGCAAGCTGCGTTGGGTCAAGCAATTGGTCCGGCCGGATGCCGCAGCGGGCGGAGCCGGCTTTTCGAGCTCGCCAGTTCTCCGGACACTGGCGACCGGGAATCAAGTCCTATTGGCGGGACAAAAGTCCGGCGTCGTCTACGGCCTGGATCCCGATCACGGCGGCGAGATCCTGTGGCAGACGAAAATCGGCGACAGCGGCCCAGGTCCCGCCGGCGGCGGCGCATCGGGAATCGCCAGTGTGGTCGGGCCGCCCGGGGTCGCGGGCAGACCTGGCGGCGTTGCCTGGGGCAGCGCCGCGGATCACCGCAGCCTCTACGTCGCCATCTCGGGTCTGCTGGCGCAGCCTGCGAATACCTCCGGAAGTTTGACGGCGCTGGATATGACGACCGGTGTTGCCCGCTGGCACACCGCCGCTCCGGAGCCGGCCTGCAGCTGGGGCGAGCGCAATTGCTCGCACGCACAGGCGCAGGCGGTCACCGTCATGCCGGGAAGCGCGTTTTCGGGATCGATGGACGGGCATTTGCGCGCTTATTCCACCATCGACGGCAAGATCCTGTGGGACTTCGACACGGCAAAGGACTTTCCAACCAAGAACGGTATCAAGGCGAGCGGCGGTCCCCTGGACCACGGTGGAGCGACCATCGTGAACGGGGTGGTGTACGTCAATTCGGGCAACGCCCTGCTCGCCTTCTCGGTCGATGGGAAATAGGACTCGAACAGCGCACATGACATCTTCCAAGCGGATTGGGTTGATCAGCTTCTGTTTGCTTTGCAGTTTCCATGCGGCCGTCGTGCCCCGCGCCGCGGCCCGTGCCGCCGAAACGGATCGCGCGCCGGCCATTGAGAATTCGGTGGTGAAGGTGTTCGCGACCATGCGCTACCCGGACCCCTTCAAGCCCTGGACCAAGCAGGCACCGAGCGAAGTGACCGCCTCCGGCGTGGTGATCGAAGGCAGGCGCATCCTGACCAATGCGCACGTGGTTCTCTACGCCACCCAGGTTCAGATTCAGGCGAATGCGGCGGGCGACAAGATTCCGGCCACGGTGGTGGCGGTCGCTCCCGGCATCGATCTTGCCGTGTTGCAGCTCGATGATGCCTCGTTCTTCGACACGCATCCGCCGGTGGCGCGCGCCAGCAAGCTCCCGCAGATCAAGGACGCGGTGCTGGCCTATGGATTCCCGACCGGCGGCAATTCCCTGTCCATCACCAAGGGAATCGTGTCGCGCATCGAGTTCGTGGCCTACAACTATCCGGTGTCCGGCCTGCGTATCCAAGTCGACGCCGCGATCAATCCCGGCAACAGCGGGGGCCCTGCGGTCGCCGGCGACAAAATGATCGGCCTCGCCTTCAGCAAGCTGGGGGGCGATGCGCAGAGCATCGGCTACATCATCCCCAACGAAGAGGTTGAATTGTTCTTGAAGGACATTGCCGACGGCCGCTACGACGGCAAGCCCGCCATGTACGATGAGTTGCAAACGCTGGAGAACCCCGCGTTACGCGAATACCTCAAATTGGCTAAGGGCGTCGAAGGCATGGTGGTTCACCGTCCCTACAAGACCGACGCTTCGTACCCTCTCAAGGAATGGGATGTCCTGACCCGCATCGGCGGCACCCCCATCGACAATCAAGGCATGGTCAAGCTGGACAAGGACTTGCGCGTCAGCTTCGCCTATCTGATTCAGCGCTCGGCCAACGACGGCAGGGTGCCGATCACGATTATCAGAGCCGGTAAGCCCATGCAGATCGAATTGCCCGTGTCGGCGCAGCATCCCACTCTGGTCACCGACTTGGCCGGCGGGTACCCGTCCTACTTCATCTACGGTCCGTTGGTGTTCTCAACGGCGACCTGGCAATTGGTATCCAGCTTCGAGAACAACGCCGGCCTGCTGCGGCTCCTGGGCGCCGTGAAGAGTCCACTGATCACGCGGGCCTGGGACCCGCCGGATGCCGACACGGAGGAGCTCGTGGTCGTCTCGTCGCCCTTCTTTCCCCACAAGCTCGCCAACGGTTATTCCAACCCCGCAGGATCGGTGGTGAATTCCGTGAACGGCACGCACGTGCGCAGTCTCAGCCACCTCGTGGCGCTGCTGCGCGACCTCAAGGACCCCTACGTCACCATCGAATTCGATCAAAAGGGCAATGAGGCGCTGGTGTTCTCGCGCGCCGCGATGCTGGCGGCCACCGATGACATCTTGACCGACAACGGCGTGCGCGCCCAGGGGTCGCCCAACATGCTGGCCGTGTGGCAGGAAAGGGTGGCGAAGTGAAGGTGATTGATGCGCGGCGCACCTCGCCTCGACCCCGTAAATTCGGCGCGTAGCGCCTAAGCTAGTAGCGATAGGTCGCGGTGACTCCGATGGTCCGCGGGCGGACGCCGCGTCCGAAGTAGAGAGTATCGGTCGTCGGACCGGTTCTCGGATTGCTGCCCGGCCCGTTCGAATACGGCGCGATGTCGCGCGATTCGAACAGCTGCGGATGCGCGTTCGTCAGATTATCGGCGTACGCGGATAGGTCGACGCCGTTGAAGCGCATTCCGGCCCGAACCTGAAGGTTATTGAGCACCGGGAGTCCCGGAATGGTCGTGTCAAAGAGCCCATTGTTGTTGTCCTGTCCGGGCAGGAGCGACTTCTGGGCTGTCGAATGTTGGAAGTCGAGACGCGCGTAGGGCGTGCGGCCGGCCCATTCGGGGAAGTGATATTCCGCCGATGCCGTGAACGACCATGGGGCGCCGAGCAGCGCATCGCCCTTGGTGGCGATCGGGCTCGCGGTGGTCCCGGGCGCGGTGCAGCTCGCACTCGCGGCGTCGTAAGTCAGCGAGCCGGCGCAGGAGGATTTCGTCAGTCTGGCGTCGGTGTAGGCCGCGGTCAGATCGAAAGTCAGCGCCTCGATCGGCTTGTAGAGCACCTCGACATCGCCCCCCTCGCTCTTGGCCTTGCCCAAATTGGCGGTGAATTGTTCGCCGCAGGACGGCAGATAGACATTCTGCTGAATGTTGCGCCAATCGATGTAAAACAGGCTGGCGTTGATCTGTAGCCTATGGTCGAGGAAGGTATTCTTGCTGCCGATCTCGTAACTCCATAGGCTGTCGGAGGAGAACTGTCCCGGCACTTGAGTCAGTCCGAGCGCATCGAGGCTGGTGCCGCAGATATTGCCGACTCCGACATTGGGACCGCCCGGGCGAAAGCCCTTGGAGGCGCTGACATATACCAGGTCGTCGCGATCGGGCTGCCACGACAGTACGGCCTTCGGCGTGACCGGCTTCTCGGTGGCGCTCGACTGGGTGATGATGGTCGTGCCGAGAAAGCCGCCGGTCTCACTCACGGACCCGGTGTAGTCTAGTTTCGAGACTCGCAATCCCGCGGTGGCTTTGAAGGTGTCCGTCAGCCTGAAGGCGACTTCGCCGAAGGCCGCGATTTGCTTATCGACGACGCGGTCGATCGGACCGCTGTAGATGACCCCGGTCGGACATGGCAGCAGAGTAGTGCAGACTGGGACCGCCGGAGCGCCACCGGTAAAAGCGTTCACTTGTGCATTCAGCGTCGGATCGATGATGTCCTCAGGGACGTTCTCGCTCAAGTGCGAGTAAAAGAGCCCGGCGTTCCATACTATCCGCGCGTTCGTGTCGCTCGAAGCCAGCCGGAACTCTTGATAGAAATTACGCTGATCGTCCTGAAACGTCGCATAGCCGTTGTCGCCCTTCGACGGATAGACATTGGCCAATTCGCCGAAGGAATTCCAGGTCGCCCGTAGGTATTGCGTGTAATCGGAGGTGGCTTTCTGGTTTCTATCGTAGAAGGAGGTGTTCGAGAAGAACGAAGCGAACCCCAAATCCCACTTGATCTTGATCGCACTCAAGGTGAACGGGTCGCTGCTGGGGTTGGTCCCGGCGTTGCCGTTGCGATAGACATTGTCGGCGGGATTCGAGAGCGCGATCCAGTAGGCCGACGTGTCGTTGATCTGCAGGCGCTGGTAGTAAATCGACGGCGTGATCTCGAGCGTGTCGCTGACCTTCCACTTGACGGAGAGACGCGCTGTCGTGGTCTCCGAATAGTTCGCGTTCGTCTTCGTGGTGTTGCCGTCATAGACGGGAGTGGGCAGCGCCACTGTGTTGTTCGGGGACAGCGTGTAGCCGACCCGGTCGACCCAGCCGCCGTCGCGCCTGAACGAGACGCTGGCGCGAAACGCGAGCACATCTTCGATGATGGGCGCGCCGAACGCGGCGCCGCCCTCGTAGCTGGGGGAGCCGCCGTCGGTGGTCGCGACGTCCGCGCGCGCATAGCCGGTCGGTTTCTTGAGGTCGGGCTCAGGCGCTATGAAGCGCACCACGCCGCCCTCGGCGCCGGCGCCGAACAACGTGCCCTGCGGGCCGCGCAGGACTTCGATGCGGTCCAGGTCGAAGAGCGCCGGGAAGGCATTGATGGATCCGAAGCCGATGTGGCGGGTTTGAATCGGCGAGTCGTCGATATAGATGCCGGTGGTCGAGGTGCCGGCCGTCGAGTCGACGCCGCGGATGTTGATGTCGGACCCTTCGTCGTTATAGTTGCCGGCTGAACTCATGCCGTTGCGCTGGAAGTTGAGGCCCGGCGACAGGCGCGACAGGTCGTCGATGTTCTTCAGGCCCTGTGCGTCCAGTTTCTCTTGGCTGAAGGCGATGACGCTCACCGGCACGTCCTGTAGGCGCTCTTCGCGTCGAGTGGCCGTCACGACAATTTCTTCGAGGCCGCTGCTGGGTGCTGTCTCGGCATCCCTCGTCGCCGCCATGGCCGGCCACGCCAGTTGGCCCACCAAAGCAGTCGACCACAAAAGCAGTTTGATCGTATCCGAACGCATTGCGCACCCCTTTTATATGTTGCCTTTCCCCCACATCCCGGACCCGGTATTATTTGGTTCTTCTGGCTATCCGTTGCGCATCGAAGCCGGTCTCGGCGTTCAGCTTAATACTTCTGTTAACGGCCGTTCAACAATATTTACTGGTAATAAAGCCGAGTTGATGCATTTCACGGGTACACGGACGTTTCCGCGGAAACGTCCGAACGACCAACCAGCGGATGATTTCGCGTTTCCGCGGGAACGTCGCGGCTCGTTTCGAGCCAATATCTCGGACACAACCCGGCTAATTCGAGTCGACCAGCTCCGACACTTCCCGGGCATCTGCCCGCTTCATGGGCCGGCCGTCGACGGGGGAATACGGCGATTGGCGGATTCCATCGATGGGAAACACCGTGGCGTCGACGGTTCGGCCGTTGGCCTCGAAACGCAGAGCGGGATAATTGACGCTGCGGTCGGCATCCATTTTGACGCGCCGCTCATAGAACTCGTGCGGCACGCCGATTTCGAGGAGGCGCATGGCAACCGACTCCGAACGGTCCGCGAACAGGTGCAAGTTGATGTCGCTGTAATTGGTGGCGGTGCCCGTGAGCACCGATCCCACCAGCCGCGGCTGGAACTCGTCCAGCATGCGCATGGTGTCGAGGGCGATGCGGCGCTGCTCTCTCAAGGTATGGTCGTGTGAATCGCGCCCGAACAGCCGCTGGTGCGCGCGCAGCGCGGCTTCGATCTCGATGTTTTTCGGCAATACGGCGACATCGTTCACTCCCAGCCGATCCGCCGCCTTGCGCTTGGCCTGCAGGAAATCCTCGATGCCGTGTTCGGCCATGAGCCGCGCTGCCTCCTGGGCGAGAGCGCTGCGTAGATCCTCGGCACGCTGCGAAAACTTCTTAGCCATGTCTCTTAGAATACTAGAATAGCGGTTTATCGCCGTCGTTCATCGGGTTCGAGTTGGGCCCTTCGTAATTTTCAGATTTGGGCAGATTGCCTTCGATGAAATACTCGACGATGCTGTTGGGATTGTCCGAACTCGCGAGCAAGCCCGACTCGCGCGAGATACGGGCGGCGACTATGCCGTCGGGCACGGGCGCCCCATGCTTGGGGGCGCCGGCCAGCGCCTCGTGCATGAAGTAGGTCCAGGTGGGTACCGCCACGTGAGCGCCCTCCTCGCCGTCGCCCAGCGAGCGATCTTGATCGAAACCGGTCCAGACCGTGGTGACGAGATCGCCGTTGAAGCCATTGAACCACGCATCGTGATGATCGTTGGTCGTACCCGTCTTGCCGGCGATATCGTCGCGGTTCAACGATCGGGCGCGAACGCCCGTGCCGCGGCGAATGACGTCCTTCATCATATCGGACAATAGATAAGCGACCTGCGGCCTGATGATCTGCGGCGCCAAATTCTTTTCCGGAATCATGGTCTTACCATCGTGCGGGGCCGTGTCGAGCTGGGCCGCGCGCGCGCCCGCCGGGGTCGCGGCGGACTTTGGAGGGGGCGGATCGTCGGTCGCGCGATCGCACTGGAAGCACGCCAGGGTCGGCGTCGCCGCCTGTAGCACCTTCCCGCCCGCATCCTCGACCCGGTCGATGGTGTAGGGGCTCACTTTATAACCCCCGTTGGCGAAGGTGGAGTAGCCGATGGCCATCTGCAGCGGACTCAGTTCCGCCGTGCCCAGCGCCAGGGTTAGGTCGTTCGGCAATTGGGACTTGTCGAAGCCGAAACGAGTCACGTAGTTCCAGGTGTACTCGCCGCCGATGGCGCGCATCAGGCGCACCGAGACCAGATTCCGGGAATACACCAGGGCCTCGCGCAATCGGATCGGGCCGTAAAACTTGTTGGTGTCCTCATGCGGTCTCCACGCCTGCTCCATGCCTGCTTCGTCGATGACGATGGGCGCATCCAGGACGATGCTCGCCGGCGTGAATCCCTTGTCGAACGCGGCCGCGTAGACAAAGGGTTTGAAACCCGAACCCGGCTGGCGCCGCGCCTGAGTCACCCGGTTGAATTTGCTTTGAAAGTAATCGAAGCCGCCGACCAGGGCGACCACGGCGCCGTCCTTCGGGTCCACCGACACGAGAGCACTTTGTGCCTCCGGTACCTGTACGAACAGCAGGGATTGGGCCGTCCTTCCCACCGTATAGATCACATCGCCCCGGGCCAGGATCTCCGAGGCCTGAGTCGGCGCGCGGTCGACTTTCTCATCCGGCAATTCGCGCCGCGCCCAGGAGAGCTTCTCCCAGGGCAGCGTCACCGGTCCCATATCCCGGACGTAGATCTTTGCGCTCTTGGCCTCGACATTTTGAACGATGGCGGGCCGCAGGCCGCCGATCACGGGGAATTCCTCGAGCTGCGCGTCGAGGTCCTTCGGGCTCGCGAGCTTGGCGAGATCGACCTTGGCGGTCGCGCCGCGAAAGCCGTGGCGGCGATCGTATTCCAGCAGCCCCGTGCGCAGCGCGACGGTAGCCGCCGTCTGCAGGCGCGAATCGATGGTGGTAAACACCTTGTAGCCGGCGGTGTAGACGGCATCGCCGTACTTGGCCTGCATTTCATTGCGCACCATCTCGGCCAAGTAAGGGGCATCCGCCTCGATCGAGGAGCCGTGCAGCCGCGATTCCATGGGGGAGAGCCTCGCCTCGTCGTATTCCGCCTGGGTGATGTAGCTGAGCTCGAGCATTCGACCCAGCACATGAGCGCGACGGACCCTGGCGGCCTCGGGATTGGCCACGGGATTGACCACGGAGGGGGCGGTCGGAATCCCCGCCAGGGTGGCCATTTCAGCGACGGTCAATTGGTCCAATCCCTTGCCGAAATACACCTCCGCCGCGGCGCCAACCCCGTAGGCGCGCTGGCCGAGGAAGATCTTGTTGACGTACAGCGAGAAAATCTCTTCCTTGGTGAACTCGGCCTCCATCAAGAGCGAAATGTAGATTTCGCTCATTTTTCGCTTCATATCGCGCCGCGGCGTCAGAAACATGTCGCGGGCGACCTGCATGGTGATCGTGCTCGCCCCCTGGCGGATGCCGCCGGCTTTGAGGTTGGCCACCGCCGCCCTCAAAATCCCTTGCCAATCAACGCCATGGTGACGGAAGAAGCGATCATCCTCGGTGGCCAGAAACGCCTGGATGAGCTTCTTGGGGAGCTGTTCGTAGCGGACCGGGATCCGGCGCTGCTCACCGATGGCAGCGAGCAGCTTCCCGTCCCGGGTGTAAACCCTCAAGGGAACCTGCAGCTGGACGTCCCGCAGGCTGTCCACGTCGGGTAGCGCGGGCTTCAAATAGACATAAGCACAGACATTAGCGAACGCAATTAACGCTATTGCGCCAACTAGACCTGCACAAATGCGCGAGATGAGAACTGGGTAACGTTTGGCCACAGAAAACCGTTCTAACTTATTGCACCGGCGATATAGCGCATGCATATTACCGCCGGTTACATGGGCATACTCATCGAAAGATGAGGACGCAAAGCCACCGGTCCCAAAGGGGTTCGCCTCAAGGACAGCGGGGTTGCCAGACCAAGCTTAACCAATCGCCTATGGAGAGCATAGGCGCAGAGGTCTGAACGGATGACTCGACGCCTTCGTCAATCGCTACGATTTGTCGTAGATCCCACTTTGTGGACCCGCAGCCGTTCGCCGCTCATTACCGTGAGTAGCTTCACGTTCTATTTAACAGTTTCTTGCTAAGTTTGCGTGGGCTAAGTTAATCTCGTGCACCAGTTTCGACCTCCAAGATACTGAGCGAAAAAGGAAAAAACGCTGTGTGGTCGTTCGGCAAAAGATATCGTCCGCTTTTGGGACTTGACATAACCACCTCATCGGTGAAGCTCATCGAGCTCTCGATGTCGGGCAGTCAGTACCGCGTTGAGTCCTATGCAGCAGAGCCGACGCCGCACAACGCGATCAATGAAAAGGCCATCGTGGATGCGGAGGCGGTCGGCGAGGCCATCCGGCGCGCAGTGAAGCGCTCCGGCGCCAAGAGCCGGCTCGCCGCGATCGCCATCAGCGGCGACGCAGCGATCACGAAAGTGATTCAAATGCCGAAGACTCTCGGCGACAACGAACTCGAGGGTCAGGTCGAGATGCAGGCCGACCAGTACATTCCATTTCCGATGGAAGAAGTCAGCTACGACTATCAGGTCGTGGGCCCGTCGGAGAAGGACCCGGAAATGCTGGACGTGCTGCTGGTCGCCACGCGCACCGAAAACGTCGAGCAACGCCAAGCGGCGGTCCAGGCCTCGGGCCTGACCGCTCACCTCGTCGACGTGGAGGCCTTCGCGCTCGAGAATGCCTGCGCGCTGATGCGTCATCAGATGCCGGACGGCGGGCTCGACCGCACGGTCGCGGTGGTGGATTTCGGCGCCAGCAGTACGACATTCAGCGTGCTGCGCGACATGAGAGTCATCTATACGCGCGACTTCGCCTTCGGCGGACAGCAACTCACCGAAGAAATCATGCGCACTTACGGGCTTTCCATGGAAGAGGCCGGCCGCGCCAAGAAGGAAGGCGGCCTGCCCAGCAATTATCAGCCGGAAGTGCTCGATCCTTTCATCGATGACATGACCCAGCAGGTCAGCCGTTCGCTGCAGTTCTACCTGGCTTCCGGCAGCGGGCGTTCACAGCCCGATCAGATATTGATCTGCGGCGGCTGCGCCAACATACCCGGCGTGGCGGATGTCATCTCGAGCCGCGTCGGCGTGCCTGCGGACAAGGGTGATCCGCTCGGCAACATGAAGGTGTCGTCCAAGGCCAAAGCGCAAGCAGTGGGCCGGGATGCCACCGCCTTACTCACAGCCTGCGGCCTCGCGCTGCGAAGCTTCGACTAAAGAGCAGCCATGCCGCGTATCAATCTACTTCCCTGGCGCGAACAAGAGCGCAAAATCCGGCGGCGCGAGTTCACGGTCGCCGCCGGCGGCGCGATATTCGCCTCCATCATCTTTGTTCTGGGCGGCAAGGTTCTTTACTCGAGCTGGACGGATGCCCAGAACGAGAAGAACAATCTGCTCAAGAAAGAGATAGTCAAGCTCGACGCGCAGATTGCCGATATTCAGGATCTCGAGACCCGCAAGCAACGCCTGGTCGCGCGCATGGAGATCATCGAGAAACTGCAGCGCAAGCGGCCTGAGATCGTGCACCTCTTCGATGAAATCGTGAAAACAGTCCCCGATGGGATCTACCTGACGGCGATCAAGCAGAGCGGCAACAAGCTGGAGATTCACGGCGTCGCCCAGTCGAGCACGCGCGTGTCGACCTTCATGCGCAATATCGATTCGTCGGTGTGGATGGACAACCCGGTGCTGCAGGTGGTCGAGTCCGCCAAGGACTCCTCGACGGGTTCGAATTTCACGCTTACCAGCGATGTGGTCGGCGTGGACCTCGAGCATGGCGGCGAAACGACGGTCAAGAAGGTGGCTGCGAAATGAAGTTTTTCGATCAGCTCCGCGCTCTCGATCCGCGCGACGTCGGCCGCTGGCCGCTGGCCGTGCGTGGGTTCTTCGTCGCGGTCATTTTCGCCGTATGCGCGGCGTTTGGCTGGTACATGTTCGTCTGGAACGACGATCGCCCCATTCTGCAAAAAGCGGAAGCGGACGAACTGGATCTGCGCAGCCAATTCGAAAGCAAACAGCAGCGCGCCGCCAACCTCGAAGCCTACAAGACGCAGCTCCAGGAAATGGAGCGCAGCTTCGGCGCCATGCTGCGGCAATTGCCGGGCAAGACCGAAGTGCCGAATCTTCTGGTGGATATCTCTCAAACCGGCCTCGCCTCGGGGCTGCAGGAAAAGCTCTTTCAACCGGGCCCCGAGAAAGGCAACGGCTTTTACGCCGAGCTGCCGATCAAAATCAAACTGGTGGGCACGTATCATGACTTCGGCAATTTCGTGAGCGGCATTGCCGCATTGCCGCGCATCGTCACGCTGCACGATATCCAGATCGCGCCGGTGGATGCCAAGGGCGGTTACGATAATTTGACCATGGACGTTACCGCCAAGACCTACCGCTACATCGAAGATGAAGGCGGCGCGCGCCCGGCGAAGAAAAAGGCGGGAGGGGCGACGTGAGAAATACACGCAACGCGGGCGTCATTGGCGTCGTACTTGCCGGCCTGGTCGCGGCCGGCTGCTCCGGCGGCCAATCGGATCTGCAGAAATGGATCGAGGCCACCAAGAAGAAGCCCGGCGGGCGCATTCAGGCGCTGCCGGAAGTGAAGCCCTACGAAACCTATGTGTACAGCGCCTCGAAGGCGCGCTCGCCGTTCCAGCCGCAGGGCGCGGGTTCGGCCAATGGCCAGGCGGGACTTCGGCCGAGCTCTCGGCGCAACCGCGAATTTCTCGAAGGTTTCTCGCTCGACACCTTGAAAATGGTCGGCACCTTCAAGGTGGGCAATAGCTTCTATGGGCTCGTCCAATCCAAGGACGGCCTCGTGCACAAGGTCCAGCCGGGCAACTACCTCGGGCAGAACGACGGCAAAGTGACGGGAATCAGCGGCGGAAGAATTACTCTCGTCGAAATCATACCGGATGGTCTCGGCGGCTATATTGAGCGACCGGCCTCGTTGGCATTGTCCGATTGACATTGCGCGATTGAGGCCACAGGGAGAAGAAAGCATGAGCAGATTCAAGATACGAACGGGGATCATCGGCGCGATGGCGCTCCTCGCATTGGGCGCAATCAGCTTCACGGTGCGAGCCGCGGATCCGCTCAAGCTCGAGTCGATCGACGTTCAAACCCTGTCGGGTCAACAGGTGCAGCTCAAACTGCACCTGAACGGCCCGGCTCCCGAACCACTGCCGTTCACCATCGACAAGCCGGCGCGCATCGCGTTCGACTTGCCGAACACGACGCTGGGTCTCGCGTCGCGGCGGTTCGACGTGCACTCCGGCGGAGTGGATACCGTGCTTGCGGCCGAGGCCAACGGCCGCACCCGCTTGGTCGTCAACGTGGAGACCTTGCTGCCGTACACCACCAAGGTCGACGGCGATACCATCATCGTCACTTTGGGCAGCCAGCCGGGAGAGGCAGCCAAGCAGACCGCCATGGCTCGCGCGGGTGCAGGTCAAGGCGCAGCGGCGGCCGAACGCGCCATCCGCACCATCGATTTCCGGCGCGGCGCCGACGGCACCGGCCGGGTGATCGTGCAACTGACGGATCCGCGCACCCCGGTCAACGTACGCCAGGAAGGCAATCAGATCGTCGTCGACTTCGCCGGCACGCTGATGCCGAAGAATCTCATGCGCCGCTATGACGTCATGGATTTCGCGACGCCGGTGCAAACCGTCGACGCGCTTCGGGTGGAGGGTAGCTCGCGCTTGGTGATCAGCGCCCAGGGCGACTTCGAACAGCTGGCCTACCAATCGGACAATCAGTACACCATCGAGATCAAGCCCTCGCCGAAGCGATCCGCCGCCGCCGACGAAAAGAAGGAGTACACCGGCGAGCGTCTGACGTTGAATTTCCAGGACATCGATGTGCGGTCGGTGTTGCAGCTGCTGGCCGACACCAGCGGCCAGAATATCGTCGTCAGCGACTCGGTCACGGGAAACCTGACCCTGCGCCTTCAGAACGTCCCCTGGGATCAGGCGCTCGACATCGTGTTGCGCACCAAGGGGCTGGACAAGCGCCGCCAGGACAATGTCATCATCATCGGTCCGACCGAAGAACTCGCGTCGCGCGAGAAAGCGGCGCTGGCCGCGCACAAAGAGGTGCAGGAGCTTTCGCCGACGCACACCGAATTCATGCAAGTCAATTATGCGAAGGTCGCGGATCTGGCGAAGCTGATCAGGAGCACGAATGCCAAGGACTCCATGTTGTCTCCGCGCGGCAGCTTATCCCTCGACGAGCGCACCAATACCTTGCTGGTGCAGGACACGGCGGATAAATTGGCCGACATCCGGCGTCTGGTGCAAACCCTCGACGTGCCGGTCAAGCAGGTGCTGATCGAAGCGCGCATCGTGATCGTGAGCGACACCTTCGAACGCGATTTGGGCGTCCGCCTAGGTGTGACCAACTATCAGACGGCGAACAACAAGAGTAACCTGATTTCCGTCACGGGTACCGGTGTCGGCGTCGATACCATGACCCAGTCCGGAATCGCCAATTTGGCAAAAGGCGGTATCGTCACGCCGGTGATCACGCCCACGCTCGACAACCGCTACCAGGTCAATCTGCCCGCGGCGCATACCAATGGCAGCATCGGCATTGGGGTGTTGGCCGGCAACACGATCGTCGACCTGGAACTGTCGGCGGCCCAAAACGAAGGCAAGAGCGAAACGATTTCCTCGCCCCGCATCATCACGGCCAACCAGAAGCAAGCCACCATCATGCAGGGTGTCGAGATCCCGTATCAGGAATCGGCCTCGAGCGGCGCCACGACGACTCAATTCAAGAACGCCGTGCTGTCACTCAAGGTGACGCCGTTGATCACACCCGATAACCGCGTGGTCCTCGATCTGGACGTGGCCGATGACTCCGTGGGCCAGCAGGTGACGAGCGCCACCGGCGGCAGCGTGCCGTCGATCGACACCCGGCAAATCATCACCCAAGTGCTGGTCAACGACGGCCAGACCGTGGTGCTCGGCGGCATTCTCGACACGACCAAATCGAGATCGGCCAACAAAGTCCCTTGGCTGGGCGACCTCCCCGTGCTCGGCAACCTGTTCAAGAGCACGACGAACATCAACAACAAGACTGAATTGCTCATCTTCATCACGCCGAAGATCCTGCGCGAGGGGTCGAATCTCTACTGATCGCCGGCGCAAGACCCTCGGCTGAGAAAACCGCCTTCGGGCGGTTTTTTCATTCAAAATGTGCTCATGTTGACCAAGGGAAACATCTTCCTCATCGGACCCATGGGTTCGGGCAAGACCGCCGTGGGGCGGCATCTCGCGCGTATGCTGCGTTTTACTTTTTACGACAGCGACGCCGACATCGAGGCTAAAACCGGCGTGGACGTCGCGTTCATTTTCGAGAAGGAGGGCGAGGCCGGCTTCAGGGTCCGTGAAAAGGAGTCCATCGAGCGCCTGACGCGCTTGGACTCGATCGTGCTGGCGACCGGGGGCGGCGCCGTGATCGAAGAGGACAACCGCCGGGTGCTCGCGGAGCGCGGTGTGGTTGTGTACCTTGCGACCTCGATCGATCAGCAGCTCGAGCGTACCCGGCATGGGCGGCACCGGCCCCTGTTGAACGGCACCGACCCGGAGCGAAAGCTCCATGAGCTGATGCAGCGCCGGGCCGTTCTTTACGCCCAGATAGCCGATATCACCGTTTCGACGGATGGACGGCGGGTGCAGCTCGTGGCGGAAGAGATTCACCATGAGCTTCGGCGCGCACAGGGGCGCTGAGCCCAGGGCGGCTATTCCCGGGCGCTCTGACCCAATGCTTCGTATAATCAACGCTGTGCAAACGCTTCAGGTAGACGTCGGGCATTCGCGCTATTCCATCTCGATCGGTTCGGGGTTGCTGGCGAATCGCGAGCTGCTGGAAGCCCGCATTCGCGGCCGGGATTTGCTGATCGTGACCAATACGACGGTCGCGCGCCTGTACCTCGCGACGCTGACGGGCAGTCTTGCCGGAAAAAGGGTCGCCGAATGCATACTGCCGGACGGCGAGCAGCACAAGACGCTGCAGACCGCCGGATGGGTGTTGGATGCGCTGGTCGCCAAGAAAATGAATCGCGACGCCACGGTTCTGGCCCTGGGGGGCGGGGTGGTCGGCGACATTGCGGGCTTCGCGGCGGCATGCTATCAGCGGGGCGTGGGTTATGTGCAGATCCCCACGACGCTGCTCGCCCAAGTCGACTCGTCCGTCGGCGGCAAGACCGGGGTCAATCATGCGGGCGGCAAGAATTTGATCGGCGCCTTTTATCAGCCGCTCGCCGTGATCACCGACACCGACACGCTCGCCACGCTCCCGGACCGGGAACTGCGCGCCGGCCTCGCCGAGGTGATCAAGTATGGCTGCGTGTGGGATCCGCTGCTGTTCGATTGGCTGGACAACAACATCCCTAAGCTGCTCGGGCGCGACGTCGATGCGCTGACCTATGCCATCGCGAGGTCCTGCGAGATCAAGGCGACGGTGGTCGCCAGAGACGAACGCGAACAGAACTTGCGCGCCATCTTGAACTTCGGCCATACCTTCGGCCACGCCATCGAGGCGGCCACCGCCTACGAGACCTACCTGCATGGCGAAGCGGTGGGCCTGGGGATGCTGATCGCGGCCGATTTGTCGCACCGCCTCGGGCTGATCGACTTAGGCATCAAGGAGCGCGTGCGCGAGATTCTGAGAAAATCCGGTTTGCCCACCGACGCGCCGCGCATCGGCGCCGCCAGGGCTCTCGATCTCATGCACATGGACAAGAAAGTGCTCGCGGGCACGGTACGTCTGGTACTGCTGCAGAAATTGGGACGGGCCATCGTGACGGGCGACTACACCCAGGCCGCGCTCGATGCCACGGTGGCGGAGTATTTCGCGTGAACGCTCTCGCCGCCTACGCCGCTCTCGACGAGCACTCGCGCGGGCGCCGTTATCCGGAGCCGAAACCCGCCTACCGTTCGGAATATCAGCGGGACCGCGATCGCATCGTGCATTCGACCGCTTTCCGCCGGCTGGTCTACAAAACCCAGGTTTTCGTCAATCATGAGGGGGACTTGTACAGGACACGGCTGACGCATTCGCTCGAGGTGGCGCAGATTGCGCGCACCATAGCGCGCGCCCTGCGCCTCAACGAGGTGTTGTCCGAGGCGATTTGCCTCGCGCATGATCTGGGACATACGCCGTTCGGGCATGCCGGACAGGATGCATTGAACGAATGCATGATTGATTTCGGCGGCTTCGAGCACAACCTGCAGTCCCTGCGGGTGGTGGATGAGCTCGAGGAGCACTACGCGGACTTCGACGGCTTGAACTTGAGCTTTGAATGCCGCGAGGGAATTCTGAAGCATTGTTCGTACAACAATGCGGTTCTGCTCGGGGAATTGGGCGAGCGCTTCGTCAACCGTCAACAGCCCGGATTGGAGGCGCAGCTCGCAAACTTCGCCGACGAAATCGCCTACAACAATCACGATGTGGAAGATGGCATTCGAGCCGGCCTCATCAGCGTGGAACAATTGCTGGTGGTGCCGCTGTTTTGCGGATATCACGAGGAAGTGCAGGCCAAGTATCCGACGCTCGCAGGCCGCCGGCAGGTGTACGAGATTCTTCGGCGGATGATCAATCACCTCGTCACCGATTTGATCGATTCTTCGGCGGCGCGTCTCGGTGCGTCCGACGTGCGATCGATAGCCGAAGTAAGGTCCTATCCGGGGCCGCTGATCGGCTTCAGCGACACGACGCGTGAATCGAACTACACGCTGAAGACATTCTTGCGCGAACATGTGTACAAGCACTACAAGGTACGGCGCATGACGGCCAAGGCGCGCCGCGTCGTACGCGAGCTTTTCGACGCGTTTTTCAACGATCCCAGCTTGATGCCGGACGAGCACAAGGCGACGGGCTCGCGATTGGAATTGGTGCAGGGACCGGCGGGGCGCGCGCGCGCGGTGGCGGACTACATTGCGGGCATGACCGACCGCTATGCCATTCTGGAACATCGTCGGCTATTCGATCCGGGTGAACGAACGTGAGCGCCAGAACATGAGCGAGATACTCAAGAACGACTTGTTGCTGCGCGCCCTGTTGCGGGAACCGACGCCGCGCCGCCCGATCTGGCTGATGCGTCAGGCGGGCCGTTATTTGCCGGAGTACCGTGCCACCCGGGCACGGGCCGGGAGTTTCCTGGCCATGTGCACCAATCCCGATATCGCCTGCGAGGTCACGCTGCAGCCCACCCTGCGGTATCCTCTGGATGCCGCCATTCTGTTCTCGGATATCCTCACGATCCCCCACGCGATGAATTTGGGGCTGGAGTTCGAGGCCGGAGAGGGCCCTAAATTCGAACGTCCGGTGCGCAGCGCGGCGGATATCGCCAAACTCGGCGTGCCGGACCCGGGTCGGGAGCTCAAGTATGTGATCGACGCCGTGGCGCTGGTCCGCCGCGAATTGGGCGGCAGAGTGCCGCTCATCGGCTTCGCAGGGAGTCCGTGGACAGTGGCGACCTACATGGTGGAAGGGGGCGGCAGCAAGACCTTCGGCCAGATCAAGCGCATGATGTACGAAGCGCCGCGCGATCTTCATCGGTTGCTCGAAGTGCTGGCCAGGGCCACCATCCTGTATTTGAATGCGCAAATTGCCGCCGGGGCGCAGGCCGTGATGCTGTTCGATACGTGGGGCGGCGTGCTGACGCCGGCGCAATACGAGGAATTTTCCTTGCGCTACATGGCCGAGGTGATCGACGCACTGACCCACAAGGCCGCCGGGCGCCGGGTCCCCAACATCGTGTTCACGAAGGGCGGCGGCGCTTGGGTCAAGAGAATCGCCGCCATCGGCTGCGACGCCTTGGGGCTCGACTGGACCACGGATCTCG
>Ga0137409_10001376_pt1 | contig 26412 bp, 32 predicted proteins | sample CZODoug1_16funga_FD_122059 | JGI IMG/M metagenome (GOLD analysis project Ga0137409, IMG submission 122059) | Vadose zone soil fungal communities from Angelo Coast Range Reserve, California, USA - CZODoug1_16fungal (Hybrid Assembly) | ecosystem: Environmental > Terrestrial > Soil > Vadose zone...
ACGAAGATCGTAAGCCTCCCTCCTGAAGTGATCTAAATCAACAAATTTCAGTCTGTCCTATTAAACGAGGCGATTATGCCGACAAGAATGAAGGTAAAAAAAGGTGATCAGGTGATGGTCATCTCGGGAAAACACAAGGGCAAGAGGGGCCGCGTCCTCGAAGTTCTGACCAAAAAGGGCAAAGTCCTGGTCGAGGGGTTGAACATTATGAAGCATCACGAGCGTCAGAACCGACAGCGAGGCGTCGGTGGTGGAATCGTCGAGCGGGAAGCTCCGATGGATGTGTCGAACGTGATGCTGATCGAGGGCGGGCGTCCGGTCCGCGTCGGCTATCAGATTCTGCAGGATGGGCGCAAGGTCCGCGTCTCGAAGAAGACCGGCGCCGTCATTGAATAAAGTTATGGCTGCAAGACTCAAAGAGAAATACACGAAAGAGGTCGCTCCGGCGCTCGCCAAGGAATTCGGCTACAAGAACCCGATGAGCGTTCCGAAGCTGGAGAAGATCGTTATCAACATGGGCTTGGGCGAGGCGATCCAAAACGCCAAAATCATAGACTCCGCCGTCAATGACCTGATGACGATTTCCGGCCAGAGGCCGATAGTGACCAAAGCGAAAAAGTCGATCGCGGCTTTCAAGCTTCGAGAGGGAATGAACATCGGAGCCACCGTGACGCTGCGCGGCGACAGGATGTATGAGTTCCTGGACCGTTTCGTCAACATCGCGCTGCCGCGCGTGCGTGACTTCCGCGGGGTTTCGCCGAAGGCCTTCGACGGACGCGGGAATTACACGGTCGGGTTGCGGGACCAGTTGATCTTCCCCGAAATCGATTTCGGCAAGATTGACAAGGCGCGTGGTATGAATGTTTGCATCGTGACGACCGCGAGGACGGACGAGGAGGCGCGGTCATTGCTCCGTCATATGGGGATGCCGTTCAGACAATAATATGGTGGTTGGTGATTGGTAGTTGGTGGTTGGTTGAAAGGCCGTAAACCACCAACCGCTCAGGCGCCAACTACCAATCACCAAAATATATGGCAAAAACATCAAAAATCGTTCAGGCGAACCGAAGACCAAAGTTCAATGTGCGCGGCTACAATCGCTGCAAACGTTGCGGCCGGCCGCGCGCTTATCTTCGCAAATTCGGCGTCTGCCGCATCTGCTTCCGCCAATTGGCGCTCGACGGGCAGATTCCGGGGGTGACCAAATCGAGCTGGTAGGCGCGGGGCGCCTGCGTCCGATTGAGCTTGTAAGCGAGTGGAATTGACATGAACATAAGTGATCCGGTTTCAGATATGCTGACGCGCATGCGGAACGCGATCGCCGCGCGTCATACCAAGGTGGACGTGCCGGCGTCGCGTCTGAAAATAGAAATTGCGCGCATCCTCAAAGAGGAAGGCTACGTCACCAATTACAGCATCAAGACCGCTGAAGGCAGTCACGCGCGGACGTTGCGCATCTTCTTGCGCTACGGGCCGAACGGCGAGAGCGTGATTTCGAGTCTTCAACGCGTTTCTCTTCCGAGCCGCCGCGTTTACGTTCCGAGCAAAGAGATCGTGAAGGTTCTTGGCGGTTTGGGCATCAACATCCTGAGCACTTCGCGCGGCGTGATGACCGGCAAACAGGCGCGCAAGACCAACGTCGGCGGCGAGGTGTTGTGTAACATTTATTAGTGGTGGTTGGCGCCTGGTGGTTGGAAGAACCTTCCGGCCAACCACCAACCACTAACCACCAACCACCGAGATACTGTATGTCACGAGTTGGAAAGAAAGTTATCGAGATTCCGAATGACGTGAAGGTGAACGTCTCTGAATCCGTAGTCGCGGTCGAAGGGCCGAAAGGGAAACTGGAGACCGAGATCCCTCAGGGAGTCAGCTTCAAACTGGAAGACGGCAAATTGACGGCCGAACGTCAGAGCGATGAGTACACGGCCATACACGGCACGGCGCGCGCTTTGGTGGCCAACGCCGTCACGGGCGTCTCGAAAGGATTCACGCAGGAACTGGACGTGGTCGGCGTGGGATACAAGGCCGAACTGAAGGGCCGCTCCATCGTCTTCGCTCTGGGGTATTCGCACTCGATCGAGTTCGTGCTGCCTGAAGGCGTGATGGCCAAGATCGAGAAGGCGCCGCGGACGATCAATCAGTATCAGACGACGGTCACCCTTTCAGGGATTGACAAACATTTGTTGGGGCAGACGGCGGCTAACATGCACAAATTGCGCAAACCCGACGCTTACAAAGGCAAAGGGGTGCGCTACGCCAAACGCCCGATGAAACTCAAACCCGGTAAGACCGGCAAGTAAATTTAGGTTTCAGGTTTCAGGTTAGATTTGACCTGACACCTGGCGCCTGGCACCTGATTATGGCAAAACGATCGAGACAGGACGTGCGGCGCGCGGTTCACTCGCGCATTCGTAGAAAAGTGAGGGGCGATGAATCTCGCCCCCGGCTCGCGGTTTTCCGCAGCGTCAATCACATATACGCCCAGTTGATCAACGACGATGATGGCGTGACGATCTGCTCCGCCTCGACAGTCGAGAAGAGCGCCGGCGTGGGCAAAGGCGGGAACATTGACGCCGCCAAAGCGATCGGTCGCTTGATCGCCGAGCGCGCCAAGGGCAAAGGCGTAACCTGGGCGGTCTTCGACCGCGGCGGTTACATTTACCACGGACGCGTCAAGGCGCTGGCCGAAGCCGCGCGCGAAGCCGGGTTGCAGTTTTAGGAGAGTTGTTATTTATGGAGAGAATCAACCCTGATGGGCTTGAGTTGAAAGATCAGGTGATCTCGATCAACCGCGTCACTAAAGTGGTCAAAGGCGGTAAAAATCTGTCGTTCGCCGCGCTCGTCGTGATCGGCGATCAGAACGGCATCGTCGGTTACGGCACTGGTAAAGCCAAGGAAGTGCCTCAGGCGATCCGCAAGGCTATCGAATCGGCGAAGCGCAAGTTGGTGCGCATCCCGCGCGCCGGCACGACGCTGCCTCACCCGATGGTCGGCAGGTTCGGCGCGGGCCGCGTATTGCTTAAACCCGCGGTCGAAGGGACAGGGGTCATCGCCGGAGGCGCGGTGCGCGCGGTGATGAACGCCGTCGGCGTCAGCAACGTGCTGACGAAGTCCCTGGGGTCGAACAATCCGCACAACGTCATTCGCGCGACATTCGACGCCCTGATCAGAATGAAGAGTCCGGAAGAGGTCGCCCGTCTGCGCGGACGTTCAGTGGAGGACCTGTAAGCGATGGCGAAAGAGACGAAGAAGATCAAGATTCAATGGTATCGAAGCGCGATCGCCGCGCCGGAAAAGCACAAAATCATTGTGCGCAGCCTGGGATTGACCAAACTCAATCAGGTGGTCGAACGCCCGGACACTCCGGCCATTCGCGGCATGGTGGCGAAGATTCCTCATTTATTGCGGATCGTGGGATAGAGGTTTAACGACATGGCTATCGGCTTGAACAATTTGAAAGCGCCCGAGGGCGGGACTCACAAGAAAAAGCGCGTCGGACGCGGCCCCGGATCGGGTCTCGGTAAGACGTCGGGACGCGGTTCCAAGGGGCAAAAATCGCGCTCGGGTTATTCCGGCATGCGCGGTTTTGAAGGCGGCCAGATGCCGCTGCATCGCCGGCTGCCGAAGCGCGGCTTCACGAACATCTTCAAGCGCGACTGGGCCGAGGTGAACCTGGCCGACCTGGAGAAGATGTTCGACGCCGGCGCCAGTGTGACGCCTGAGTCTCTCCTCGATCGAGGCCTGATTCGCAAATCCGCGCTCAAATCGGTTGTGATTCTGGGACAGGGCGAGTTGAAAAAATCGCTGACCGTCAACGCTCATCGTTTCAGCAAGTCGGCAAAACAGAAGATTGAGGCCGCGGGCGGTAAGGCCGACCTCATCGCCACTGTCCCGGCCGAGCAAGATTGAAGGTCAGGGACAAAGGATCGAAGATAGCGCATCGCGATCTTCGATCTTCTATCCTCGGTTCGAGGGAAGTAGTAGGAAGTTGTTATGTTCGAATCATTCTTCAACGCGATCCGCAACCTGTTCAAGGTCCAGGATCTGCGCAAGCGCGTTTTCTTCACGCTCGGGATGCTGCTGATATATCGCATGGGGATTCACATCCCGGTGCCTGGCGTCGACCGGGAGGCGCTGGAACATCTCTGGGGGCAGTTGGGCGGGATGTTCGGAGTGCTGGATCTGTTTTCAGGCGGCAACCTGCGGCGCATTTCCATCTTCGCGCTCGGGATCATGCCCTACATCACTGCCTCGATCATCCTGCAGTTGATGACCTCGATAGATTTCATGGGGCTGAAGAAGGTTCAGGAAGAGGGCGAGATTGGCCGCCGCAAAATCACGCAGTACACGCGCTACCTGACGGTGATTCTCTGCCTTGTTCAGGGCATTGGAATTTCGTTCTGGCTGCAGCGGCAGGCGTCCTCCGGCGGCCCTCTGGTTCCCGGTTCCGGTATCTCGTTCATTTTCATCTCGACGCTGACGTTGATGACCGGAACGATCTTCGTCATGTGGCTCGGCGAACAGATCACGGAGAGGGGCATCGGCAACGGAATCAGCTTGTTGATCTTCGCCGGAATCATTGTCGGCCTTCCGAACGGGATCCAGCAATTGGTGAATCGGATCACAGACCCGCTTTCGGCCATAGGCGTGATCGCGCTGGTCGTGGTGATGATTCTGGCGATCGCGGGTATAGTCTTCGTCGAGCGAGCGACGCGCAAAGTGCCGACCAATCACACCCGCCGGATGGTCGGCCGCCAGATGGTCGCCACGGCCGCATCGCATCTGCCGCTGAAGGTTAACATCGCCGGCGTCATCCCGGTGATCTTCGCCTCATCGGTGCTCGCGATCCCGCAGACGCTCCTGACGTTCGGCAATTGGGGCTGGCTGCAGACGATGAATCGCTGGCTGGGCGGCGGGCATCCGGTTTACGAGGCGCTCTTCGTCACTTTGATCGTCGTCTTCGCGTTCTTCTACGTCTCGATCGTTTTCAACGCCGATGAGGTCGCCGAGAATTTGCGTAAGCAGGGCGCGTTTATTCCCGGCATCCGCCCGGGCAAGCGCACCGGTGATTACCTGAACTCGATTCTGGTTCGGCTGACCACGGTCGGCGCGATCTACCTGGTGGTCGTCTGCCTGATCCCGCAGTTCATAATCAGCGGCTTCAAAGTGCAAACCCTGCCTTTGATCGGGTCGTGGCTCGACGCTATATTGCCCGAATGGTTTATGACCGGGCTGGGGTATACGTTTTACTTCGGCGGCACGAGTCTGTTGATCGTCGTCGGCGTCGCAATGGATACGATCAGCCAGGTTGAAGCGCAACTCGTGATGCGCCATTATGACGGGTTCCTGGGTCCGCGCGGCGGGCGATTGCGGGGACGACGGACGGCATAATCGTCAGGAACGGGAGGCGCGGGTTAATTTCCTATGTCGAAGATTATCGTGATAATCGGCGCGCCGGGCGCAGGCAAGGGAACACAAGGGCGATTGCTCTCTGAGAAATACGGCTACCCGCAAATCTCCACAGGCGACATTCTGCGCGAAATGGCGCGCGCCGACACCCCGCTGGGGCGAAAGATCAAGGAGACAATGGCGGCGGGGCGACTGGTGAGCGATGAGATACTCGCCGAAGTCATTCGCGCGCGGACCTCGCAGCCCGATTGCGGTAATGGCTATATACTCGACGGTTATCCGCGCACACTTAATCAGGCGCGTCAACTCGAAGAATTAGCCTCGAAACAGGGCAAGGAGATTCGTCTCGCGCGCATGGTCGTGTCTGAAGACGTGTTGTTCAAGCGGATGACTGGCAGACGCGCCTGCCCCGTTTGCGGCGAGATATATAACATCTATTTCCGCCCGCCCAGGGGCGATGAGGCTTGCGATCTGGATGGCGCCAAGCTCACTCAACGGAGCGATGACAATCCGGAATCAGTGAGCAAAAGATTTGAAGAATACAAGCGGTCCACCGCGCCGCTGATCGATTATTACCGTCAAAGCGGCAGATTGATCGAGATTGACGGCGAACTGCCGGTGAACGAGGTTTTTGATAAGCTGTTGGCGGCCATTGACGGCGCGAACAACTGACGAAGCCGGAGAAATCATAAGCCAGGCCCCGAGGGCAATAGTCAAACCTAAAGGATGATAATTCGTAAGTCACGTAGCGAGCTTGAAAAGATGAGGCGCGCCGGGTTGATTGTCGCTGAGACGCTCCGCGACCTGCGAAGGATGGTCGGGCCTGGAGTGACGACTCGCCAATTGGACCAATACGCTGAAAAGAAGATTCGCTCCGCCGACGCCTACCCGACCTTCAAAGGCTATCGCGGATTTCCGGCTTCGATCTGCGCCTCGGTCAATGACGAGGTGGTGCATGGCATCCCGTCTGACCGCAAACTGCTCGACGGCGATATCATCAAGATCGATTGCGGCGCGACTCTGGATGGCTACGTCGGCGACGCGGCGATCACCATCCCTGTCGGCGGCCTTTCGTTGGAAATTGAAAAGCTGCTTGATGCGACGCGGGAATCCCTCTTTAAAGCGCTGGAGAAGATGGTTCCCGGCAACCGGCTGTACGACGTCTCTTACGCCGTTCAGGAATATGTCGAGGATCGCGGCTATTCGGTTGTGCGCGAATTTTGCGGCCACGGAGTTGGCCAACAGATGCACGAGGATCCGCAAGTTCCGAATTACGGGCGGCCGGGAACCGGGCCGAGGTTGAAAGAGGGATGGGTTCTGGCTGTAGAGCCGATGGTCAATGCAGGCTCTCATCAAATAAAAGTGTTGCCAGATGGATGGACGGTTAAGACCAGGGACGGAAGAGCGTCATCCCACTTTGAACATACGATCGCAGTGACCGAAGACGGCCCTCTAGTTCTCACCGCCCTTGAGGATGGCTCATTGGTTCTGTGAACATTCCGGCTAATGGAAATTTTTTGCCGGCGCAGGCGCCCCAGGCGCCTGACTTGCAAAATGGGCGTATGCAGTTATAATGCCAGTTTCGCGTATTAGCTGGAAAAATAATTTTAGTAGAGAGGATATGTCGAAAGAAGATGCAATAGAAGTACAAGCGACAGTGTTGGAAACTTTGCCCAATGCGATGTTCAAAGTTGAACTGGAGAACAAGCACCAGGTTCTGGCTCACATCTCGGGAAGAATGCGAAAGAATTTCATCAAGATTCTTCCCGGCGACAAAGTCCTGGTCGAGCTTTCACCTTACGATTTGACTCGCGGGCGGATCGTCTATCGCTTCAAATAACCTTCTCTAAGACATTCCCCAAAATAAGTGAACATGCCGCTACGGCGGCGCCCTGAAAGTCGGAGTGGATTAACCATGAAAGTTAGAGCATCGGTCAAAAAAATCTGCGACAAATGCAAGATCATACACCGCCACGGCGTCGTGCGCGTGATCTGTGTGAACCCGAAGCATAAGCAGAGGCAAGGATAGACAGTGGAGAAAATTACATGGCTCGTGTTGCAGGCGTAGACTTACCGCCACAAAAACGCTCACAAATCGGACTGACCTACATATACGGCATCGGCAAATCGCGCGCGACAAGCATTCTGAATCAGGCCCAGGTCGACGTCAACAAGAAAATCCGCGACCTGACCGAAGAGGAATTGAACCGCGTTCGCGCGGTACTCGACGCGCAGGGCGGTGTCGAAGGCGATCTGCGGAAAACGATTCAACTCGACATAAAACGTTTGATGGACATCGGCTGTTACCGCGGGTTGCGCCACCGCAAGGGGCTCCCCGCGCGCGGCCAGCGCACCCATACCAACGCGCGCACCCGCAAAGGGCCGCGCCGCGCGACGATCGCCAAGAAGAAGGCTCCCGGTAAGAAATAAAATATAGGCGCCAGGTGTCAGGTGTCAGTTTGTAAGAGGAACTGAAACCTGAAACCTGAAACCTGAAACCTGATTATGGCAAAGCAACAACAAACCTCAAGCAAGAAGAAGGTTTTCAAGAAGAAAGAGAAAAAGGTCGTGCCGCAAGGCATCGTCCATATTCAAGCCACTTTCAACAACACTCTCGTGAGCATCACCGACCTTAACGGCAACCTCGTCGCCCAGTCGTCAGCCGGCGCCATGGGGTTCCGCGGGTCACGCAAAGGCACTCCGTTCGCCGCCCAGCAGGCCGCCAATAAGGCTGCCGGAATAGCGCGCGACAGCGGGATGCGCTCGGTAGAGGTGCGTGTGAAAGGGCCGGGCTCGGGACGCGAGTCGGCGATCCGCGCCATCCAGAGCGCGGGCATCGACATCAAGTTGATTCGCGATGTCACGCCGATTCCACACAATGGCTGCCGTCCGCCCAAGCGTCGCAGAGTTTAACGGAGGAACTTAATTGGCAAGAGATAGAGGCAAACAATGTCGCATGTGCCGGCGTGAAGGGATGAAGCTCTACCTCAAAGGCGAGAAGTGCTACAAACCCTCATGCCCGATCGAAAAGCGAGGGACCAATCCACCCGGACAACACGGCCCGAACGCGCGTCGCAAGCCGATCGGTTACGGCGAACAGTTGCGAGAGAAACAGCGCGTCAAGCGAATTTACAACCTGCTCGAAACGCAGTTCCGCAACTATTTTGAAAAGGCCGCGAAGCGGAAGGGCGTGACCGGCGAGATGCTGCTCGAGTTGCTCGAACGCCGCCTGGACAACGTGATTTTCAGGCTGGGCTTCGCGATGTCGCGACGCCAGGCCCGCCAGTTCGTGCGCCACGGTCACGTCAGCGTCAACGGGCGCAAGGTGGACATCCCCTCGTTCCAGGTGAAGATCGGGGACGAGGTCGCGGTCCGCGAGAAGAGCTCGAACAACGTTCACATCCAGGGAGCGTTCCAGACTTCGGGCGGGCGCGGTCGTCCGGGATGGCTCGAAATAACCAACCCCGACAAACTCGTCGGTCGCGTTGTCGCGCTGCCGCGCCGTGAAGACATCGATCAGAATATCAACGAACAGTTGATTGTAGAGTTGTACAGCAAGTAGGCGCGCCCCAGGCGCAGGCCGCGGGTACCGCGCCCGGAGCGGTAGCGAACGGGCGAGCGGCGCCTGGCAGTCGCGTAAGCCACAGTCAGCAAAAAAAATTGGGAGTAGTAGAAGGTAAAATGTGGACCGGATTTCAAAAACCGAAGCGGTTGTCATGCGAGACGATGACTGATCGCTATGGGCGTTTCTCCGCCCAGCCGTTCGAGCGCGGATTCGGCACAACTATCGGTAACAGTCTGCGCCGCGCTCTTCTGTCATCTATCGAAGGGGCCGCCATCACAGCCGTGCGAATCGAAGGCGTGTTGCACGAGTTCTCTTCGATCCCTGTCGTAGTTGAGGATGCCACCGATATCATCCTCAACCTTAAACAGATCCCGTTCAAACTCCATACCGGCGAAGCGAAGACCATCCGCATCTCGCGCTCCGAACCCGGAGAGATGAAGTCGGGCGACATCGAACTGGATCATGACGTTGAGGTCCTCGACCCCAACGTTCACATCGCCACGGTGAGTGAGGGGGGGAATCTGAACATCGAGATGAGGATCAAGCGCGGGCGTGGTTACATCTCGGCTGACCGCAATTTCGACGACGATCTGCCGGTCGGTTACATCCCTGTAGATTCGGTTCATTCCCCGATCACCAAGGTCAATTTCCACGTCGAGGCCGCAAGGTTGGGGCAGGATACCGATTACGACAAACTGCTGCTCGAGGTCTGGACCAACGGCAGCGTTACGCCGGAATTCGCCATCGGCCTGGCCGCGAAGCTGATCAAAGATCATATGGCGATCTTCATCAACTTCGAGGAAGAGATTCATGAGCAGCCAGAACCTGTCGCTCAGAAGTCAATTCCGGCCTACAACGAGCATCTCGACAAATCAATTGACGAGCTGGAGCTTTCAGTCAGATCCTACAATTGTCTGAAGAACTCGGACATCAAGACCATCCGCGACCTGGTTCAGAAGAAGGAACCCGAGATGTTGAAGACCAAGAATTTCGGGCGCAAGTCTTTGAACGAGATCAAAGACATTCTGACCGGCATGGGACTTGGACTCGGAATGCAGTTTGATGATCAGGGGAACATCATTAAAGGCCCCGACGCCCCATAACAATGTAGTAGAGATGCAACATTTTGCGTCTCTACTGACTAAGGAATATAAAGTCATGAGACACCTTGTTGCGCACAGAAAGCTGGGGCGGACATCGTCGCACAGGAAGGCGCTGCTGAAAAACCTTTGCACGTCTTTCGTGCTTCACGAACGAATCATCACGACCTTGCCGAAAGCGAAAGAATTACGCCCCTTTGCTGAAAAAGCTGTCACTCTGGGACGCCGGGCGCGAGCCGCTCGCGAGGCCGGCGAGAACCAGGCCGCGCTGCACGCCACTCGTCAGGCGGCGGCGTTTTTCTTCCCCGGCAACGCCGGGCCGGAAAGCAAAAAACATGATTCGACGGCCAAGGCCACTGCCGGAGTCGCGGCCTTGAAGAAATTGACCGGAGAATTGGCCGATCGTTTCGCCGACCGTCCGGGCGGATACACTCGAATCTTCAAACTCGGCCCGCGCAAAGGCGACGGCGCCGAAATGGCTCTGATCGAGTTCGTCGGTAGCGAGGAAAAAAAGGCCGTCGAGGACAAAGAAGAAAAAAAGGCTGGAAAGAAGAAATAGATGGTTGAAAAACCATCTCTCTTAAAGTTTGCGGAAAGCCTCAGCCGTGCAAGGCATCGCCCGGTTGGGGCTTTAACTTTATGACGAAGCAAAAAACCACAACCACGCCGGCAAACAACCCCAGCAAGGCCGCCGGCCCTGTTGAAACCAACCCCCCGTCAACAGTCGCCGAAAACGAAGCGGACAAATACCCGAGCCTCACAGAGATCAAAGAGCTGATCGAATTCGTCTCGAAAAAAGAGTTCAATGAATTCGAGCTTGAACGCGGCCGCTTGCGATTACGTTGGCGTAAGGGGGCGCCCGAACCGGCGTCGCCATCGCCCCTGGCGCCCGCGAACGCTCCACAGCCCGCCGGCGAAAATAGGCCGGCCGAGTTCGCCTCTGCGCCTCTCGCCGCGACTCAACCCGCTCCAGCTCCCCAGGAAGAGAAACTGCATATCGTCGCCTCGCCTATCGTCGGAACTTTCTATCGCTCCCCGTCGCCGACGACTGAAGCCTTCGTTAAACTCGGCGACACGGTCGAAGCCGGAAAGACGCTCTGCATCATCGAGGCAATGAAGCTGATGAACGAGATTCCATCCGACGCCGGCGGAACTATCGCCAAGGTCTTTGTCGAAAACGGCCAACCGGTCGAATACGGCCAACCATTGTTCGGAATCAAAGTTTAGGTGTCAGGTGTCAGGTGTCAGGTGTCAGGTCTCGGCAAAATATGGAACGCCGCCTGACACCTGACACCTGACACCTGACACCTGATTTATGTTCAAAAAAGTCCTTATCGCCAATCGTGGTGAAATTGCCTGCCGGGTCATCTGGGCCTGTCGTGAGCTCGATATCAAAACCGTCGCCGTGCATTCAGAGGCCGACCGCGACGCCTTGCACGTGCGTTTCGCCGACGAAGCCGTTTGCATCGGCCCCCCGCCCTCGGCGCAAAGCTACCTGAACATCCCGCAAATTATCGCCGCCGCCGAAATTACCAACGTCGACGCGATTCATCCCGGGTACGGATTTCTCTCCGAGAATCCTCATTTCGCCGAGGTCTGCCGCGAATGCAACATCACCTTCATCGGCCCTTCGCCCGAAGTCATCAGAATAATGGGCGATAAAGCGGAAGCCAGGCGCACGATGAAGGCCGCGGGCGCGCCGATCACGCCAGGCAGCGAAGGCCTGATCGAAGACGAAGAGGCCGCTCTCAAAGAGGCCGGGCGGATCGGTTATCCGGTGTTGATCAAGGCCACGGCCGGCGGCGGCGGGCGAGGCATGCGCGTCGCTTACAATCAGGCAGAACTCCTCAACGCTTACAACACGGCTCGCGCCGAAGCAGAGGCCGCATTCAAAAACAGCGGAGTCTACCTTGAAAAATACATCGCCAACCCGCGCCACATTGAAATCCAGGTGTTCGGCGACAATTACGGCAACGTGATTCACCTCGGCGAGCGCGAATGTTCGATCCAGCGCCGCCACCAGAAGCTGATCGAAGAGTCGCCTTCGCCCGCCGTCAGTTACGAGTTGCGCCAGGAGATGGGCCGCGTCGCGGTCGAGGCCTGCAAGCGGATCGGTTACAACAACGCCGGCACCATCGAATTTCTGCTCGACGAAGACGGTAGTTTCTATTTCATGGAGATGAACACGCGCATCCAGGTCGAACACCCAGTCACCGAGATGGTCACGATCACCGATCTGGTCGCCGCCCAGATCCGCATCGCCGCCGGAGAAGAGCTGAGCTACACACAGGATCAATTGATCTTTGTCGGTCACGCCATCGAATGCCGCGTCAACGCCGAAGACCCAGTCACGTTCACGCCGAGCCCGGGCCGCATCACGACGCTGAATCTGCCATCCGGCGCCGGCGTCCGCGTCGACACCGCGATCTACGACGGCTATTTCGTCCCGCCTTATTACGACTCGCTGATCGCCAAAGTCGTCGTCCACAGCCGCACCCGCGAACGCGCCATCGCCCGCATGCGACGGGCATTGGAATCCATGATCGTCGAAGGCATCAAGACGACAATCCCGCTCCACCTGAAAATCCTCAACGATCCCGATTTTATCGCCGGAAATATTTCAACGCGGTTTATGGATCGGTTTCTGAAGTAGGCCGAATCCCCCCTCTGAGATGGAAATGTTGACGCAAGCAGCCCTCTCAACTATTGTTTTAAAAGTGAAAGTGCGAGACGTCATCAACTTGATTGAAAAAGATGGCTGGTATTTGGTTCGAACCCGTGGTAGCCACCGTCAATATAAGCATCCAACGAAGGCTGGTCTGGTTACTGTACCAGGCAAGCTAAGTGATGAGCTTGCGCCTGGAACGCTTAACAGTATTTTGAAACAGGCAGGACTAAAATCATGAAGAAGTATCTTATTATTATAGAAGAGACCAGCACTGGCTTTTCAGCTTATTCTCCTGACATAGACGGGTGTGTGTCTACCGGTCAAACCAGGGAAGAAGTGGAAAAAAATATGCAAGAGGCGATAGAGTTTCATTTAGATGGGCTACGCATGGAAGGTTACGCAATCCCTGAACCTCACAGTTACCCAACATACGTTGAAGTCGCCGCGTAGCCAGCGTCGGGGAATTCGCGCTCTTACCTAACTCTCTCTTTCTTTTTGCCGGCCTTATGGCCTTCCTCAATTTTGCCGTTATTTTCCGGCATGTGCTCGCGCGCCCATGCCAATTGAGCCGCGCGCAGGTGGCCTGAGAGGGTCTCTTTGGCGCGTTTCTGGTCGTGTTTCCGCATGGCCGTGATGAGCTTTTCGTGCCATTCGATGGCCTCTTCGAGGTCGTTCGCCTGGGCGACGTTCTGGCGGCGGATGTGAAAGAGCAGTTGAGCGACGGTGTCCATCACGCCGCTCATCAATTTGTTATCCGCGGCGCGGGCCATCGCCTGATGGAAGCGCACGTCATGTTTGAGGAACTCTTCGGGATCGCCGGTATGCGCTCTCATCTCCTCGACTTCCTGGGTCAAGGCGGCGATGTCGGATTCCGTGGCGCGTTCGGCGGCGAGTTCGGCCAACCCGGCCTCGATGATCAGGCGCGCCTCGAAAAGCTCTTCGACGCTGGTGTTGTTGATCAGCGTCATAAAATGCATCGGTTCGGTGAAGACTTCCGGCAGCGATTGGGCAATGTAGGTTCCGGCGCCGGGTTTCGCGTGTATGACGCCCATCACTGACAAGGCTTTCAACGCGGTGCGCAAGCTGGGGCGGCTGATGTGAAGCATATCGGCCAGTTCACGTTCCGGAGGCAACCGGCTTCCCCCTTTCAATTCCCCGCGCCCCAGTAATTCCTTGATGCGTTGGACGACGAGTTCCGTTATTCCAGTTCGATCAATCGGCTCCATCGCCGTAATGGAGTGATTTAAATTACGATTGGCCATTATTTCCTCCTGTGGCAGGTGGAGGGGCTTATGAACACGGCTGTTTTAAGCCGCGCCTGCACTCATCATTTTAGCCAGCGCACTATAGCAGAAGGAGGGACGGAGGGACAGAGAGCTGGGGCGACGGGGCGACAGGGCGAATGAGAGACAGGAATCCCTCCATCACTCTGTCGCCCCATCGCCCCGTCGCCCTTTATTTGTCCACGAACGCCAGCCAATCGCCTGGGGCTTCTTTCTCGCCCGAAGTGACGGCGAAGAAGTCGTTTTGCAGTTGCGCGGTTACGGGTCCGCGTTTGCCGTCGCCGATCTTGGAGCGATCAATGCTGCGGATTGGCGTGATCTCGGCGGCGGTGCCGGTGAAGAAGACCTCGTCGGCGACGTAGAGCGCGGCGCGTGGGATGACCTGTTCGCGGACTTCGTAGCCCAGGTTCCGCGCGATTTGCATCACCGAATCGCGAGTGATGCCGGGCAGAACGGCGGATGCGAGCGGCGGGGTGTAAAGCACGCCCTGACGGATCAGGAAGAGATTTTCGCCGCTGCCCTCGCTGACGTTGCCGTCGGTGTCGAGCGCGATGCCTTCGACGAAGCCGTTGGCGACCGCCTCCATCTTGATCAATTGCGAGTTCATGTAATTCGCGGCGGATTTGGCCGTGGGCGGAATTGTGTTGTTGTGCATCCGCGCCCAGCTCGACACGCAAACGTCAACGCCATCATCAATCGCATCCGCGCCGAGGTATTTGCCCCAGACCCAGCTCGCGATGTAGACCTCGATCGGATTGTTCAGCGGATAGACGCCGAACGCGCCGTAGCCGCGGAAGACCACCGGGCGCAGATAGCACTCTTTGAACCCGTTGACGCGCACGACGTCCAGGCAGGCCTCGATCAGCTTATCTACAGAATATTCAAGCTCCGTGCGGTAGATTTTGCAGGAATCTCGCAGCCGCTGGATGTGCTCGCGCAATCGGAAGACGGCCGGGCCTTGCGGCGTCGAGTAACAGCGAATGCCTTCGAACAATGACGAGCCGTAATGGACTACATGCGACATGATGTGGATCTTCGCGTCGTTCCAGTCGATCATTCTTCCGTTGTGCCAGATTTTCTTCGCGATTTCCGTGGACGAGGTTGGATGGGCCATAAAGATGCTGCGCGCTCCTTCGTGATGAAAATGTGTGAAAAATAGGAGATCAACGAGATCAGTGCTAATAAGATGGCATCATAAATTCCGCCGAGGACAGAGGTCAAGGATTGTCAATTCGATAATGGGCGAAACTAGCAGGCGCTGCTGAGAGGCCCCCAATCCGACTCCCAACCGGCTGCCCCGATTGGCTACGGAGCGCAAATATTGTCGTTCCTATCCGGAAGCCAACATCTGGCTGCTTTTCCTGAAATGAACGCAAGCGGCCTTTTGTCCTTGCCGTCAACACTGTGCTAAATTCGACGCCACTTTCTGCGGCGCCGCGCGAGCGGCAAAACCATCTTGTAGGTCGAAGTGAGGGAAGTTTGATTACCACCACTACTCATCGCTTGCGCGAACTTCAACACACCGTCGAGAGCGTCATTCGCGGCAAATCGGAAGCAGTGCGCCTGGCGATTGTGACTTTGCTCGCCGGGGGGCATCTGCTGGTCGAGGACGTTCCGGGCGTGGGCAAGACGACGCTGGCGCACACCATCGCGCGCTGTCTGGATTGCAGTTTTCAACGCATTCAGTTCACGAGCGACCTGTTGCCTTCGGACATCGTCGGCGTTTCGATATTTAATCAACATCGAAGCGAATTCGAATTCAAATCTGGTCCGGTCTTCGCCAATGTGATCCTGGCCGACGAGATCAACCGGACTACTCCGAAGACGCAGAGCAGCCTGCTTGAAGCGATGGCCGAAGGGCACGTCACGGTTGAAAATCAGACCTACGAATTGCCGCGCCCTTTCCTGGTGCTGGCCACGCAAAATCCGGCTGAACATCATGGAACTTACCCGCTGCCCGAATCGCAACTCGACCGCTTTCTAATGCGCGTCCGAATGGGCTATCCGTCATTCGACGAGGAGAAGGAGATTCTGCGCCAGCAGACCCACCATCACCCGCTGGAACAGATTACGCCGGTGATGAGCGGCGACGACGTGCTCGACCTGCAGGAGGAGATTAAAAATGTGCGCGTGGACGACGTCCTGATCGATTACCTGATGGAGATAGTGTCGGCGACGCGCAATTCCGAAACCCTGGACATCGGCGTCAGCCCTCGCGGGTCACTCGCGCTTCGGCGCGCGGCCCAGGCGCTGGCCTTTACCGAAGACCGCTCCTATTGCATTGCCGATGACATCAAGCGCCTGGTCATCCCCGTCTTCGGCCACCGCATCGCGGTCAATTCGCGGTACTCGGGCCGCAACGGCAACGGCGCCGAATCCGATTCCGTGCTCGCTGAAATCGTCAGGAGCGTTCGCGTGCCGATCTAAGGAAAAAGGATTTCGGGCGCCAATGAACACGAATATTCACGAATGGCGCCAAAGAGATCGAAAACAAATGGATCATCAAGATCAAGAAAAAGATTCGTGTTCATTCGTGTTCATTCGTGGCTGAAATTCTTCTTGAGCGCCATATGTTTTCCTTCCTGCCCAGGAAAAAATCTTTTCGATTCGTTTTCGTCTCGGCGGTGTTGACGGCGGCGGCGATCGGCGTCGCGTTGATCTCGGTTATTGCGGGGCAGATCGGCGAATACGAGCTTGCTTCCCTGGGGTCGAAGGCTGCGCTCGGACTGGCGCTGGTCATTGTCTTATATGTCGCGCCGCGTCTGGCGCAGAACATAAATTTCAACTCCGGATTTTCGGTTCACGTTCCCAACGCCGGGCTGCTGTTTTCCGCGCTGATTCTGCTGGTCACGATTCTCAGTCTGAGCAGCGGGAACAATCTGCTCTATCTGGTGCTGTCGGCGCTGCTGGCGACGATGTTCGTTTCGTGGGCGCCGTCGCGGCTCAACCTGAGCCGGATCGGGGTCTCAGTCCGGTTTCCGAACCACATCTTCGCGGGCGAATCGGCGGCATTCGATTTGACTGTGACGAACGGCAACAGGCTGCTGCCGGCCTTTTCGCTGACCGTGGCGATGAGCGAGGGGGCCGCTGGCGCCCAGGCGGCGGCGAAAGCCAAAGAGAGAGCGCAGAATCCGAGCGAGCTTGTCTACTTGCCGATCGTTCCGGCCCGCGCTTCGGCGAGCGCCCGAATCGAACGCGGCTTCCCAAAACGCGGAGTCTACCCGATCAACGGCTTCGTCGTTCACAGCCGGTTCCCGTTCGGCTTCATCGAACAGCGACGCCGTCTGGAGGCGAAGGGGGAGATAGTCGTTTACCCCGCGCCCCTGCCGCTGGACGAATTCGGCCACGCGGCGCCGCCCCTGCTGGGCCGTGTCGAAAGCCGCGCGAAGGGTAGCGGTAGCGACCTTTACGCGATCCGCCGGTACATTTCGAGCGACCACCGCCGCCAAATCGACTGGAAGGCGACCGCCAAGACCTCGCAGGTGATGGTGCGCGAATTCACGCGCGACGACGACTGGCGGGTCACCGTAGTTTTCGACGCCCGGGTCGAGAAAGAATCGGCCTCGACGCCGGAATTCGCCGAGAAGTTCGAGCGCGGAGTGACGCTGGCCGCCAGTCTGATTTCGCAGTTCATCCGCGCCGGCGTCGAAATGCGCCTGATCACCATCCCTGTAACCGATTCGATAATCGGCGGGAACGATTCGGGATTCGGCATCGGCAATGCGCATTCTTACAAGATGTTTTATCAGCTCGCGCTGATCGCGCCGGTGACGGAGGCGGACGTCGGGCGCGATCCGTCGCCGGCGCGGTCCGACGACCCGTTCCTGATCGTGATCGCCTCGGCGTCGAGCGCCTCGCATTCAGACGCCGGCGCGGCCGAGTTCATAACCTTCGAAGAGCTATAGCATTTAAGAAAGAGAATGTTAGCCACGAATGAACACGAATATTCACGAAGGGCGGCGAGGATGGCGCCAAAAGAGCAGATCATAAGATCAAGAAAAAATTCGTGTTCATTCGTGTTCATTCGTGGCTGACATTTTTTATCTCGAAATCTAAATAATGAGCCTCGATCGATACTTCATCTTTTCGTCCTACTCGATGTTCATGACCGGCTACGTGATGCTGGCATCGACGGGCCAACTGGACGTCTTTTCATTGGGGTTGTTCGGGATTGTCCTGGGCGCCGGCTGGTTGATCGACACCGAGCGCCTAAGCTGGAGCGTCGGGCATCGAAGCGCAAACTGGCTGATGGCCGGAGGACTGACTTTCGTCATCGCCGAATGGTACGCGCTCAGGGTGTCGCCGGTGACCGTGACTCTGCACTTCGTTTTTTTCGCGGCGGCGCTCAAGTTGCTCAGACGAAAGGCCGCGCGCGACTGGATCTGGCTTTACGTCGTGACATTCTGCCAGGTGCTGATGACCGCGGGGATGATGGTCTCGACGACCTTCCTCTTCCTTGTCATCGTCTATCTCTTCGCCGCGACCTCGGCGTTCATCGGATACGAGATGCGCCGTTCGGCGTCGGCTTTCGCGGCCAATAACCCGTCGTGGCGCGGAACGGTCGAATACCGAAAGGAGATCGACCGGAGCCGGATCGGGGCGCCGGGCCTGGGGAGTTTGCCGGTCTTTTCGGCCTGCGCCCTGGCGGCGATCCTGTTGCTTGCCGCGCCGCTCTTCCTGGCGATGCCGCGCGTCTCCAGAGGCTTTTCGCGGAGCGGAATGCTCCGGGGCGAATCACTATCCGGCTTTTCGGACAGCGTCAGATTGGGCGAGGTCGCTCAGGTCAAACTCAACCCGCAGGTGGTCATGCGTGTTCGCGTCAAGTTCCTCCGAGGGGATAGGCGGAGGACGCTGCGGTGGCGGGGCGTGACGCTCGACAATTACGACGGCCAGACGTGGAATTGCACGGGCCAGAAACCGGCCCCCTTGAAAAGGGGCGTTGACGGGTTTCATCTGGGCGAGGCTGAATTGGGATACGGCGACACCGAACAACGATTCTTCCTCGAACCGCTGGCCATCGACACGGTCTTCGCCGCGCCGCAACCGCGGCTGATCACGGGGTTGCCAGAACTCGCCCGCGATCAGGGCGACGGGCTTTGGACCGCGCAGCACGATTATTACAAGCTCGATTACACCGCGCTGTCAGACACCGAAGGGGTCTCCGACGAAAAACTCGCCCAGGAGAATTCGCGCGCTTACCCTTCCGAAATCCAGCGGCGCTATCTGCAACTGCCCGACAATCACGACCGGCGAATTGACGAGCTTGCGGCCGAAGTCACGCGCGGCGCGGCGACGAACATCGAAATCGCGCGGAAGATCGAAAACCATCTGCGCACGGCCTACGGCTACACGCTCGACCTGCGACGCGTCGAAGACGGCGACCCGGTGGCCGACTTCCTCTTCAACACGCGCGAGGGACATTGCGAATATTTCGCCTCGGCGATGGTCCTCATGCTGCGCTCGCGCCGCGTGCCCGCGCGTCTGGTCAACGGCTTCCAGATGGGCGAATACAACGATGCGGCTGACGTTTACACGGTTCGCCAATCGGACGCGCATTCGTGGGTCGAGGTCTATTTCCCCAGGCAGGGTCAGAGCGGCGTGTGGGCGCCGTTCGATCCCACTCCGGCTGCAGGGTTAAACGTTTACGGCGGCGGACTCGCGGCCTGGCTGCGACATCACCGCGAGGCGATGGAGATGTTCTGGCTGGAACACGTCATCGGCTTTGACACCAACAAACAGTTCTCGATAGCCGGCGCCGCCCAACGGTGGGTCTCGTCGCTCTTCTCCTCCTACAAGTGGGACATGTCTTCGCAGTGGATTGACTGGTTGTCGAAGGTAGCCCGTCAGGTCGAATCGCGGAAAGATCGTGGCGCCGCGTCCGGCGTAAAACAGCCTGTGTCGCCACTGTCGGGCGCCGGCGTCAATAAACTGGCTCTGTCGTTGTCAGCCGTGGCGCTGGCGATCGCGGCCGCCTTCTCCTGGCGGCGATATGGCCGGTCGTGGCGAAGAAACGCCAGGCATGACGGCGCCGCGTCAGCAGTGGCGTTTTACCAGGAGATGCTGCGGGCGCTCGAACGAGCCGGCCACAAACGCGGCCGCCATCAGACACCCGCCGAATACGCCGAACAATTGCGGATGCCCGCGGTCGCCGAGATCACGACCATCTACCAACAAGTCAGGTTCGGCGACCGAATCCTCGGCGATGATGAAATCGCGCGAGTCGACTTTCTGCTCCGTGAAGTGAGAAGGCAACGGCCAAGAACGAGGATCGAGGATCGAGGATCGAGGATCGAGGATCGCCTTACGGGATGACGCTATCTTCGATCCTCGATCCTCAATCTTCGACCTTGGCGATGGCCTCGCACACGTAATCAAGGTTCTTCTCATTGAGCGCCGCCACGCAGACGCGTCCGCTGCCGACGATATAAATACCGTGTTCGCTCCGAAGCCTGTCCACGGTCTCGCGCGACAATCCCGAATAAGAGAACATCCCGCGCTGGCGGTCGATGTAGCTGAAGTCCTGCTCGACGCCTTTTTCGCGCATCCGGCGGACAAACAGTTCGCGCATCCGGCGAATGCGCTGGCGCATCTCGGCGAGTTCCCCCTCCCAGCGGGCGCGCATGTCGGAGTCCGCGAGCACGGACGCGACAAGCTGAGCGCCGTGCGACGCCGGGCTGGAGTAGTTGGTGCGGACGACCCGCTTGATCTGGCTGCGGACGCGCTTCGCCTCCTCCTCATTCGCCGTCACGACGGTCAGCGCCCCGACGCGCTCCCGGTATAAGGCGAAGGATTTCGAGAACGATTGGGCGACCAGGCAGGGGATGCCTGCCTCGGCGAAGGCGCGCACGGCGAAGGCGTCGGCCTCGATGCCCTCACTGAAGCCTTGATAGGCGAGGTCGAAAAACGGGATCAGGCCGGCGCCGTGGAAAATATCCACCAGCCTCATCCATTCCTCCCGGCTCGGATCGACTCCGGTCGGATTGTGACAACAGGCGTGCAACACCACGACGCTGCTCGCGGGCAGCTTTCTGATTGTGTCGAGCATGGACGTGAAGTCGAGGCCGTGCGTCTCGGGATCGTAATACGGATAGTTATTGACGGTGAACCCGGCGGCTTCGAAGAGTTGGCGATGATTCTCCCAGCTCGGATCGCTGATCCAGACTTGAGAGGCGGAAAAGAAACGCTTCAGAAAATCCGCGCCCACTTTCAGCGCGCCCGTCCCGCCGAGCGCCTGCACGGTCACGGCGCGCGCGCTGGCTAGCGCGCCTGAGTCCGCGCCGAAAAGTATCGCCTGAACCTGTTGATTGAAAGCCGGAATGCCGTCAATCGGCATGTAATTCTTAGTCTCCTCTTTCTCCAAGAGCCGCTCCTGAGCCTCACGGACGACCTGTAAGATCGGAACCCTGCCCGCGCCGTCCTGATAGACGCCCGCTCCGAGGTTCACCTTCTTCGGGTTCGTGTCATTATTGAAGGCTTCAGTCAGCCCAATAATCGGATCGGGCGGCGCCAACTCGATCTGCGCAAATGGAGAGGCTTGCATCGTAATCATTATTTCCTTTTCAATTGAATTTTCGCGTTGTTATGATTTCGCCGTGTGGCGGCCTACCTATCTTACTTTGTCTTGGGAAGAAGTGGTACCACACGCCAACGCTTGCCAAAGACTCTCAACCCATGCAAAATGATCGCTTAGGACTTCAAGATAATAAAACGGGTTTAAATCTCACAGAGAACACCAGCGCATTTCCATCACTATATTCCCGGGACCGGCCTCAGGCGCTTCGGCGCTTGCCGCGTCGAATTTGGCGCTCGCCGGCGCGAGCGACGCCGAACCCGCCCGCAAATTCAAACTCAGCTTCGAGACTGTCGGCTGATGGGCTTTGAGGGGGACAGAAACGGATGAGCGAAATACAGACTGCGCGTTACGGGTTTACGAAGGGTGTGACCCGTGGTTTTTTGGTTTTTGTGGTTGTGGCCGCCTGTCTTGCGACACAGGGGCTATCGCAGCGGCGCAAGCAGGCGTCGCCACAACCGGGAAAGCGCCAGGGCAAAGCGCAAGTCCGGAAGGATGCCCCAACCATACCGCCCGAAGTCCTGCCCGAAATCCGGGCCGCGCTCGACCGCATTTCGGCGGATTCACTGCGCGGCCACCTCTCTTTCATCGCTTCCGATCTGCTCGAAGGGCGCAACACTCCGTCGCGCGGTCTTGAGATCGCGGCCGAATACATCGCCGCGCAGTTCCGCCGCGCCGGACTGGAGCCTGTGGGCGAGGGCGGGAGCAAGAGTTATTTTCAGACTTCGGAATGGAGCGTCGGGCCGGTCAAGGACAACTTTGTCGAATTGACCGTTGACGATGGTAGGCAAAAGATGAAGGCTCCGGCCGAGCAACTCGCGTCACTCGGCGCCGACGTTGAGCAAAAGGCCGATACGACGACGGACGGCTCGGAAAAGCGGATAATCAAACTTCGCAATGTTGTCGGTGTATTGCGCGGCTCCGATCCAGCGTTGAAAGAGACCTACGTGATTGTTTCAGCGCACTACGACCACATCGGCAATGATCTCCGAACCGGCTGCCGCCCGATTGACGGTGACAGCATCTGCAACGGCGCGAATGACGACGGGAGCGGAACGGTCTCGGTGATCGAATTGGCTTCGGCTCTGGCGAGCTTGAAACAGAGGCCGAAGCGCAGCGTCGTTTTTATCGCCTGGTTCGGCGAAGAGAAGGGTTTGCAGGGGTCGCAATACTATGCCCGCCATCCCGTCTTTCCGCTCGAAAAGACCGTCGCCATGGTCAACCTCGAACACCTGGGGCGCACCGACGACAGCGAGGGGCCACGGCTTAATTCCGCGACACTCACCGGCTTCGACTTCACCGACCTCGGCCCGATCTTTCGCGCAGCCGGCGAAAAGACCGGCATTGATGTATACAAGCACGAGAAGAACAGTGACGCGTTTTTCTCTCGCAGCGACAATCAGGCGCTGGCCGACGCGGGAATCCCGGCGCACACGCTCGGCGTCGCGTTCATCTTTCCCGACTATCACAAAGCCGGCGATCATTGGGAGAAGATCGATTACGCGAACCTGGCCAGGGTCAACCGGACGGTCGCGCTCGCGCTCCTGACGATTGCGGACAACGCCGAGCCGCCGAAGTGGAACGAGTCGAATCCGAAGACTGAAAGATATGTGAAGGCATGGAACGCGCTTCATAAGAAAAGAGTCTCAGCCACGAATGAACACGAATGAACACGAATCTTTTTCTCGATCTTATGATCTATTTGTTCTCTATCTTCCTTGTCGCCATTCGTGAATATTCGTGTTCATTCGTGGCTGAGACTCTTTTTCTTAAATGCTATAGTCTCTCCGTTTTCCCCCTCTTCATCTGAAATGACGCAGGAATCTTTACGATTACAGAGAGTGCAATCGCCGATCATTCCGGTGGTCGGCGAATTGATACGAAATCATCCGGGCGCGATCTCTCTCGGTCAGGGCGTGGTCTCTTACCCGCCGCCCCGGCAGGCCTTCGATCAGATCGCCGAATTTCTCGCCAATGGCGAACTGCACAAATACCAGGCCGTTTACGGCGTCCCGCAGTTGCTGGAACTGATCGAGGCGAAGCTGCGCGACGAAAACGGAATAGATGTGAGGCGCGCCAATCAGAGAAGCCGCATCGTGGTGACGGCGGGCGGCAATATGGCTTTCATCAATGCGCTGCTGGCGGTCGCCGACGCGGGCGACGAGATTATTCTGCAAACGCCCTATTACTTTAACCACGAGATGGCGATCACGATGGCAAATTGCCGCGCCGTCCTTGCGCCGACAGACGAAAATTATCAGCTTCGGCCCGATCTGATCGCCTCGGCGATCACCGGCAAGACGCGCGCCGTCGTGACGATCTCGCCGAACAATCCGACGGGCGCCGTTTACAGCGAATCGTCGCTGCGCGAGGTGAACGAGATCTGCCGTGCGCGCGGCGTCTATCACATCAGCGACGAGGCTTACGAATATTTCACCTACGGCCGGGCGAAACATTTTTCGCTCGGCTCAATCGAAGGGAGCGGCGGACACACGATCTCGCTCTATTCGCTCTCGAAGGCGTACGGCTTCGCGAGCTGGCGCATCGGGTGGATGGTCGTTCCCGAACATCTCTTCGAGGCCGTCAACAAGATTCAGGACACGATCCTGATCTGTCCGCCGGTCGTCTCGCAATTCGCGGCGGCCGGCGCGATGCGAGTCGGCGCGGACTATTGCCGCGCGCAGGTCGAACGTCTCGCTTCAGTGCGCGAGATGGTCATGAGCGAGTTGGCGGCGCTGGATGATTGTCTCGTCGTTCCGCCGGCGGACGGCGCGTTCTATTTCTTCCTGAAACTTGACACTGAGATGAAGCCGTTGGCGTTGGTCGAGCGACTGGTCAAAGAGCACGGCGTGGCGGCGATCCCCGGCGACGCGTTCGGTATGGAGAATGGGTGCTACCTGCGCGTCGCTTACGGCGCCCTGCGGCCGGAGACGGTGGCTGAAGGCGTCGGGCGGCTGGCTCGCGGGATACGAAATATCACAAGTGGGGGGCTCCTCTAATGCAAATCATCGGTCTACAATTGGACAGCGTTTGGGAGAATAAAGCGGCCAATCACGACAAGGTTCTCGCGCTTCTGGACAGGGCCAAACCGCCGGCGGGCGCGCTGGTCGTTTTGTCCGAAATGTTCGCTACGGGCTTCAGCATGAACGTCGCCGCGATTCACGACGAATCGCGCGAGACCCAGGATTTCCTCTCTCGCACGGCGGCCGAGAGGAAAATCTATCTGATGGGCGGCATAGTGATGAAGGACGAGACGACCGGACGCGGGCGCAACGAAGCCGTCGTCTATTCGCCTGAAGGCGGAGAGGTCGCGCGCTATTGCAAGTTGCAGCCTTTCACGCTGGGCCGCGAATCGGAGCATTATGTTGCGGGCGAGCGGGCCTGTCTCTTTGAATGTCAGGAATTCACGGTAGCGCCGTTCATTTGCTATGACCTGCGGTTCCCCGAACTCTTTCGCCGGGCGGCTGCGCGGGGCGCAAACCTGATCGTCGTCATCGCCAGTTGGCCCGCCATGCGCGACGACCACTGGGTGACGCTGCTCAAGGCGCGTGCGATTGAGAACCAGGCGTACGTCGCCGGCGTCAACCGCTGCGGCCAGGACCCGAAGTATTACCATTCCGGGCGCAGTCTTGTTTACGACCCACACGGGCGCGCCATGTCCGACGCCGGCGGCGAAGAGGGCTGGATCGAGGCGCAATTGGAATTGCAGCCGCTGCTCGATTGGCGGCGGAGCTTTCCAGCGCTCAGCGATATGCGTCAGGATTTTAATAGCCCTGGGAATTAGCCGGAGAAGCCTATGCTGAAAATCATCCTGGTGTTGCTGGGAGGAGCGATCGGCACCGGCTGCCGGTATGGCCTGTCATCATTGATCTATTCCCGCATCGAACGCCCGACCTTCCCTTACGCCAATCTGGTCATCAATGTCTCGGGCAGCTTCATCATAGGTTTGCTGGCGGAGCTTTTTGACGGGCGCGTCCTGGTCTCGCCCACGGCGCGCGCGGCGCTGTTGACCGGGGTGCTCGGCGGTTACACGACTTTCTCCAGCTTCTCATACGAAACCTTTTCGTTGATCAGAGACGGCGAATGGTTCCGCGCGACGCTTAACTCGGCGGGCAGCGTCCTGCTCGGACTTGTGGCGGTCTGGCTGGGCGTGCGCCTGGCGCAGAGTCTATGATTTACGAATTAATAGGACTATAGGACTTATAGGTCCTATAAGTCCTATGATCTGTTATGAAAATTCCTGAAAACGGCCAATTGCTGCGAGTCTTCATCGGTGAATCCGACAAGTGGGAAGGCGTCCCGCTTTACGAAGCGATTATCCTGAAGGCGCGCGAGTTGAATATCGCGGGCGCGACAATGCTGCGCGGGATGATGGGATACGGCGCGGCGAGCCGGATTCATACGGCGAAAATCCTGCGACTGTCTGAAGACCTGCCCGTCGTGGTCGAGATCGTCGACAGCGCCGAAAAGATCGCGACGCTGCTTCCGTTCATTGACGAGATGGTGGAAGAAGGTCTGGTCACGCTCGAAGACATCCGCGTGATCCAATATCGCGGCCCTCGCGCGCCTTGAAACTTATGAACCACCCGCTGCGTACACCGAATGCTTCTATCACTATTTTCGCTTGACCGCGCCGCCTGACAAGCCGGCGGCGTATACAAACAATCCTTTGACAGGAGGTAAATTATGTCCATTAGCGCGTCATTGCTACCGGAATTCGATCAGGAGATGGCCAACACGCGGAAGGCGTTGGAGCGAATCCCCGACGACAAATTCGATTGGAAGCCCCACGAGAAGTCGGGGACTATGGGGTG
>Ga0137409_10001377_pt1 | contig 26347 bp, 20 predicted proteins | sample CZODoug1_16funga_FD_122059 | JGI IMG/M metagenome (GOLD analysis project Ga0137409, IMG submission 122059) | Vadose zone soil fungal communities from Angelo Coast Range Reserve, California, USA - CZODoug1_16fungal (Hybrid Assembly) | ecosystem: Environmental > Terrestrial > Soil > Vadose zone...
CCAGGAACGACGGGTGCCGGAATACGCCGAAGGTGATGTGGTGCACGACGTCGAAAGCCCGCGCGCGATGCAGGCGCCTGGCGAAGCGGAATGCGCCCCACTGCCACAGCAGGTAGTAGAGGTGAACGCCGCGCCCGCCTCGCTTCCACCAGCGAGCCCAACCTGGCAGGTCGTAGTACGCAAAGCGCAAGCGTCGAACGGGGTCGTTGCGCAGCGAGCTCTCGATCGCCATGCGATTGTTGGCACGCGTGAGCACACACACTTCGTTTCCCGCCTCGGCCAGGTGTCGTGCCCAGTTCCAGCCGATGCCCGGCTCGGAGCCGCGCGCCGGCTCACAGGCGTAGGCGGACAGCAGCACGCGCAAGGGCTGAGTGGCCGGCGCGGTCATGGCCTCAATCCCGTCGAACCCGCCCACTGTCCCCGACTGCGGATGAGCTCGAGATAAGCGCGCACCAGCGGATGCCAATCGGGCAAGGAGTCGCGCGACAAGGAATAGAACAGCACCGTGTGCAACAGGTAAGCGAGCGCCTGCAGGGCGACGATTTCACGGCTCCACGGAAAACCCGGATGAGCCGTCCGCGCCAACGCTTCTGCCTGGTGCAACGAGTCCTGCAGATCCGCTGTCCCGATCTCGCCTTGCGCGACCGCGCGCGGCGCAAGGCAGAAATGCATGACGTCGAGCAGCGCGATGGCGTCATCGCTGGCATATTCCCAATCGAATACGGAGATCCCGTCAGCCGCACGGCGGATGTTCCAGGAGGCAAAGTCGCCGTGCGCGACGACACAGGGTCCGTACCAGGTTCGCAGGCGCCGCTGGCAGTCATGAATTGCGCTCGTGATCAACACCCGCGGTCCGAAGCCGATCTTGCCGTTGAGCCGCTGCATTGCTGCGTCGAGAAACCGCGCAGTCGATGATGCGGAGTAAGGCCGCACGCTCAGGCGCGCATGGCCCAGGCACGCAAGGAACGCGCGATGAGCCGGAGTGATTTCCGATCCCGTCTCGCGGCCTGGAACGATGCTCACCAGTACATAGTCGCGGCCGTTGTCCGCCTTCCCGTGCTGCAGAAGGCGAGGCACGTGCGCAGCGATGTCGCTGTGGCGGGCCAGCTCTTCGAGCCAGTACGCCTCCGCGTCGACCATCTGATTCGCTTCCTCGTTCAGCGCCAGCTTCGCGAGCGTGAGCGGCTCACCGCTCGGCGACATCAGCAGCAGCGTCGCTTTCTGATACGGTCCCGGGGTGCCGATGTGGAATGCGACTTCAGTGGCGGAATTGGTCTTGATCCGTTGCAGGAGCGTGCCCGGCCCGGGCTCGGCCATCTGCACCTCCGGCAGAGCACCCAGACGGCGCGCAATACGCTCGGTACGCAGGAGCATCCGCGCGAACAGCCGGTTGCGCGGCTTGGTAATGAAGAACCGCAGGCTCGATTCCTGCGCTGCGCGGTGCCTCGCCGGCACGAGCAGTGGCCGCGCCGACCGACTGAAGAGCGCGCGCCAGACATAGGGCGCCGCACCGTTGCCTGCACCTTTCGACACAGGCTCCGGTGCGTTGAGACTCTCGCTCAATGCGCGCCAGGATTCTTCGAGCGCCCGGGTCATCGGACCACCGTGGCGTGTTCGTTGAGCCAGGCGAGATGCTCGCGCGGGACACTCGCGCCATAGCTCCCCGCCGCCACTTTCAGGGCGCAGCGAAGTGTGCGTGCCACCAGGTGCTTCAGCGGATAGGTGAGGCGATGGGTGAGCACCGGCACCGCGCGGTAACGCACATGCGCGTCTTCATGGCGGGCACGCGAGCGCAGGGAGCGTGTCTTCTGGCTCTCGTAGAAACGCATGCAGGACAGGAAGCGCGGCAGATGCTGGATACGTGTGAGCGCCGCGAAGCGATCCCACAAGTCACCGTCCATCGCCACATCGAAGCGTGGATCGAGACCGCCCGCCTCCACGTAGAGCTCACGCCGCCAGAACATGGAAGGCTGCGGAATGTAGTTGTGCGCATAGCGGAATATGAACCGGTTGAAGGAGATTTCCTTCTTCGGCCGCAGCAATCGGCCGGCCGCGTCGATCCAGAGCGCATCTCCGTACACGGCAGCGACATCCGGGTGACGCTCGAAGAACTGTCCGACCGCATGCAACGCGCCCGGCAACATCAGGTCATCCGAGCACAGCCAGCCCATGATCTCCCCGCTCGAACGGGCGAATCCCTTGATGAGCGCATCGGTCTGACCCGCATCGCGCTCCGACACCCAGTAAGCGAGCGAGGACTCGTGGCGCCGGATGATGTCGACGCTTCCATCCTGCGAGCCGCCATCGATCACGAGGTACTCGAGCGCCGGATACGCCTGCTCCAGCACCGAGCGCAGGGTCGCTTGCAGGAAGCGGGCCTGCTGGTAGGAACAGGTCACCAGGGAAATTCGCGGCAGGGTCATGCCGCCAATCCTTCCTGCACGCGCAGGACCACACGCACGTGGTCGCGCGCCACTGGGCTCCAGGGTTGCGCGCCGACCTTGCCGAGTCGCGCCGCGAGTTGCCCGTACATCGAGGGTGAGGCGCGATAGCAACCCACCTTCACCAGGTCGCGCGTAACCGTCATCGGCTGCAGCCCGCGGCGCAGCTTGTGCCGGCACTCGCGCCACGCGGTGATGCGCAGGCCGTTCGCCGCCGCTATGCGCTCCATGGACTTGCGGCACCAGAACACGTGGTGCTCGAACAGTCGCGCGTACCACCATTGGCCGAGACCGTAGCGGCGCGGCCAGTAGCTCGCGACATTCCCGGTCTCGATCAGCACGACACCGTCCTTGCGCACCAGGCGACGCAGGTTGCGGAACGCCACCTGCGGCCGGTACAGGTGCTCGAGCACGTCGAACAAGGTCACCACGTCGTACGGCTCTGTGCTCCACTCGGGCGCCTCCTCGTCGAGGAAGCCGCGGATGAACTCGCCGTTGATGTGGCCGAACACGCCGGGATGAGCGATGACATCGAGGGCGGAGCGCCGACCGCTGACCCCCGCGACCTGGCAAGCATTGAGCAGCGTGCCGCTGCCAGCACCGATATCGAGCACGTCGAAGTCACGGTTGCCGGTGAGCCCGATCAGTTGCTGCGCGTCCGACGCGAAGCCATAGGGCTCCATCCACTTCTCGCCGGCCTGGCGTGTAAACACCTCGGCCAGGAAGTGTCGATCCGGGACCAATCCCTTGTAGACGAGATCGCACTCGCGACAGCGCAGGAGCGGTATACCGTTCGCTGGATAATCGAAGTGCTCGCTACCAAAGGCGTACGAGCTGCCGGCGAGGCGAACCCGTTCGACCACCCCGCTGCTGCCGCAAGCCGGGCACGAGGTCACCGCGCTCCACGCGTCCCGGTGCGTACCTGCGCGCTCTGCGCACACCGCAGCGTCACTCAACATAGCTGTGTCCTTCTCTGCCCCTGTCCCCGGATAGCCGGACGACCGAAGGCGCCAGGCTCAAACCCAGCAGCATGCCGAGCGAGATCCAGAGCAGGTACGCCATGGGTGGCTGCAACAGGATCGGGTTGAAGCCATAGGTCAGGATTCCGCACAACACGATCGCCATCAGGGTATGCGCCGCGCCCGCCCATGGCTGATCGATGAATTTCGTGGCGAGTACGTAACGCCACGCGCGACGCACGACGCGCACGTGGCCGATGAGCCAGAGTCCGATCGCCAGCACTCCGCCGTTCGCGAGCAGGTCAAGTACGTCGCTATGGGTCGGCAGCCGGTTGCGTGCGATGCCGATCGAGTAGAGCTTGAACTTCTCCACGCTCTCGGCCCGGAAGCCCGTTCCGAACCAGGGCGAGCCGAGGAAGCGATGCCAGGCGTTCGCGTAAGTGTGCGCGCGGTACTCCACATTGCCGCTCGGCAGGTACTGGTCGCGGTGATACATGAGATACGCGAGCCCGCCGGCAACGATCAGCACCAGGACCGCGCTCAGGTAGGCACCACAGATGCGACGCAGGGGCGCGGCGCCGCTCAGATTGCGCGCCGCCATCAGCAGGCCGATGTAGCCCGCCACCAGCAACGCGATCATGTACGAGGTGTTCTTGGCCGACACGACCGTGAGGGCGAGGAAGAACGCCACGGCACTGGCTCGCAGCATCGGACGCTGCAATGTGAGGTAAGCCAGTACCGCCATCGGGATCACGAGGAAGATCTGCTCGTGGTAGACGTCGCGACGTCCGCCGTGCGCAATCAGGACCACCGACATGGCGAGCGCGGCCGCCATCAGCAGGCTGGCGTGCGCCCGTACCAGCCGAACGGGTGACGGGCTGCGCGCGACGATCACCGCGCCCGCGACCACCATCAGCATGTACAACCCCACGTTGAGAAAGGTGCTCTGCACACCGTCGCTGAACCGCACCAGCAGGCTGCCCGCTACGATGTAGAGCGCGAGGAACAGGAACGGCCAGGCGGCGCCGATGATGGTCCCCACCCGGGCGCGCTCGCTGTGTCCATCGAGTGAGCGCCCCGCCAGACTCAGCATCAGCGGCAGCCCGACCAGGAATAGCGGCAGGTGCTTCAGTGCCGCGTCGGTGCGCATGATCCATTCCGGCATGCTCGCCGCCCCGATCGCCGCGGCGGCGGTCGCAAGCAGGAACAGGTACTCCGACCACACGAGCTTCGCGCTGGCCTCGACCGGCTCGACGCGCGCCGCGACGACCTCGTCACGGAAAGTGGTCGCGTGCATCACGCCGCACTCCGTCGCACGATTCGGTTCGCCCCGACAACCGTCACGTGTGCCGGCACGTCGCGCGTTACCACGGCGTTGGCACCGATCACTGCCCCGTCACCGACGCGCACCGCACCGAGAATGCGTGCGCCTGCGCCGACGTAAACGTCGTTACCCAGCACCGGGGCGACGCTCGCGCCCGGATCCTTCGAGCCGATGGTGACCTGCTGCATGATCGTGACGCGCCTGCCGAGGCGCGCTGCGGAGTGCACGACGATTCCATAGGGATGCGGGATGAGCAGATCCGGCGGCAGCTCGCAGTAGATGTCGCAGTTGAACAGCACGCGCATGAAGCGGCTCACGACCGGTATCCGATGCCGACAAAAGAAGAGCAGCGCCCGCGTCGTCGCCGGGTTCACTTCGGCGCGCGCGGTGAACCCCATCCGTCTTTCGGTCCGGTGCGCGAGGCGTTCCATGATGGCCCAGCGCGCCTGCTCCACCACCGTCACGAGGGGTTGCGTCGAATCGATCACGACTGCGTGGCGTTGCATGGCGGCGAGCTGCAGGTAGTCCTCGCGCTGGCGTGCCGACTCCATCGACGACACCTCGCACTTGCGCGCCTGCAGGATGTGCACCGGTGCGTCGAGCACCAGCCACAGGTGCGGCCGTGGCACGAACCAGCGCGCCCGGTTCACGAGCAGAGGCGACCCGCCGTAGCGGTAGCGGCGCGGATCGATGAGCAGGTCATCGAAATAGCGATCGCACAGGATCAGGGTACTGCGCACCAGGCGCGGGCGCAGTTTCACCCAGTAGCCAACGAGGTAGTCGAGCGTGAAGAGAACCACCTTGGCCGCCGAGAGAAAGCGCCCGCGCGGCGCCGCCGCATGCGGTCGCTCGACCGTGGGCCGCGGCTTGCCCGCGAAACTGCCGAGCCTTGGACGCAGATGCAGCGTCGCGGCGCGGCGAAACTCCGGGCGACACCCGCTCGCGAGCGCCGCAATCACGCTGCTCTTGCCACTGCCATCGGCGCCGAGCACCGCGACCAGGAGCCCTGTTGGCGAGCGCAATCGATGCCAGTAGCGATGCGCCTCACCGACGAGTGCCTGCAGGGAATGAACCAGCCGCCAGCGCAAGGCCGCGCGCAGTTGCGGCAGTGCTGCGCGCACCGCGCCCCACTCGCCGTTCGCGGCCGCACGCGACAGGAGCGCTACATGCTCCAGCCCCCAGAAGCGCTCCAGTTGTTCGACGGCGCCTTCCGGGTTGCTGCGCCACTCCATCGTCAGGTATTGGCCTTGGCGCTCGTTGAGGCTGCGCTTGTCGACGCGCTTGACCAGGTAGTAGATGAAGGCCGTGGGTGCCGCCGGCACGATGAAACCGAGCGGACGCGCATCGACGCTCGTGGCGGGGCGGCGTCCGGCGAGAATTTCCTGCGCACGCAGCATGCGTCGACCGATGCGGAAATAGTCCCCACACACGTCGATGGAAAGCGTGTCGATCTGGCCGTCCGGCCGCGTCCAGGCGATCACCAGGAAACGGCTGTTCTGCTCGTGTTCCAGGCATTGCACCACCCTGGCGTTGGCACGAGTCGCCACGTCGTGGATCCAGCGCACGGTGGGCGCGATCTTTGACGGCTCGACCACCAGGTCGACATCGCCCGTGATCAATTGCGGCAAATCGCGCCAGTCTCCGACGACGCAATAGGCGATGGCTCGCTCATCGAGCAGCCGGAACAGATCCTGTAGCAAGGTTGCGTGATTCATGGCTTTCAGTTGAGCAGGTGTTGGTACTGGGTGAGGGTCCGATGGGCGATGGCGTTCCAGTTGAGGCTCTCGACTGCGCAGGTGCGCCCGCGCAATCCCATCTCTCGCCATTCAGCGCGCCTCTGTACCAGGGCCAGCAGGCCACCGTGAATGGCATCGACATCAGGGGTGACGACCGTGCCGCACTCGCTGGCCACCACGTAGGGCGTGATGCCAGCGGATTCCGTCACGAGCGCCACGCGCGCGGCCAGCATCGCGTCGAGGGTCGCAAGGCCAAACCCCTCGAAGCGCGAAGGTGTGCAGACGATGTCGTGCTCGCCGAGGACGCGCGCGGCCGGTTGATCGAATACTGGCGGCCGGATCTCGATGTGCTCCGCGGCCCGCGATCTGCGCACGAAGTCGACAACCGCCTGCCCGTCGCCGAACCAGTCCGGCCCCTGCAGCACCAGCCGGGCATCGACAGTGCAGCGCAGTCTCTCGAAGGCCTGGATCAGCAGGTCGAGGCCCTTGATGTGCAGGTCGAGCCGCCCCCAATAGAGCAGGCGCACCGGGCCATCCGCTCTCCACTTGAGCTCGGACTCCGGGATCAGCTCCGCCGCCGCGAAACCGTTCGGTGTCTCGACCACTCCGCCATCGATGCCGAGCTGGCGCGACCAGAGCGCCTGGCGCGCATCGAGGAATTGAATCGCGCGTGCCTGTTTTAGTAGCCGCCGCTCGAGCAGGTACCAGTAGGGCCACTTGAGGAAAGGCTTCTTGCGAAACAGCAGCGGGTGGTACGGACCATGGGGTGCAACCACGTACGGAATCCCGTGCTTGCGCAGCTGCCGTGACAGCGCATAGACGCTCGGGTGAAAGATGCCGTTGAGGACCGCGAGTGAAGGACGTCGTGGCGCGCTCTCCAAGAAAGCTCGCAGACCCGGCGCGACTCGCAGTGTGTAGTACGGCGCCCTGGTCGCGAAGCAACGGATCGTGTAGCCAGCCTCGGCAGCACGACAACCCTCCGCATTGCCCTCACAGAGCACGGTCACATCCGCGCCATTCGCCGCCAGGCCAGCCGCAAGACCGTGCACGGCCTTATTGGTGCTGACGCGCAGCGGCGCGCCGGCGGCGGGAAAGTGCTTCAGGTAGAGGAGCACATTCATGCGTATGCGCCTCGAGTTCCGCGCTCACCGCGCGCCAGGGCCTCGAGCGTGGCGCTCACCTGTTCGCGTGCGCCCGTCAGGGGCGCCAGTGCTCGTGCAGCCACCTGCGCCGGAGCTGCCAGAAGGTCGAGTACCTTTTCGGCCACCGCCAGCGGCGGATCCTGTGGTCCGAAGGCGCAGGACTGGATATCGAGCGTGTCGAAGAAATTGGCGATCTTGTCGGTCGGGGAGAGACCCACGACCGGTGTGTGCGCTCCGAGGGCGATGATCGCCGCGTGCAACCGCGTAGCGATCACCGCAGTGCTCAGCCCCATCAGCTCGCGCAGCTGCTCGACGTCGCGGCCCGGATGGACCTCGCAGTCGAGTTCCGCGAGATGGTGTCGCACGCGTTCGGCCGCCGGCAGGTCATGTCCATTGCCGGTCGTGTAGATCAACGTCCGGCCTTCGGTCCCGATCTCGGCGGCGATGTGCTTTGCAGATTGAGCGAGTGCCTGCTCGTAGCGCTGCTGCTCATCCTGCGATACGCCCAATCCCTGTGCGACGTTGATCGCCAGCCGGTAAAGCAGCTGGCGGCGGCGCTTCGGGCGCTCGGCATCGAGCGACAAGGCAAAATCTCCGAAGACCGGGACTGGGCCGGCACCGAGTTCTTCGAGCCGCTGCGCGGTCTGTTGATCGCGAACCGCCAGGTACGGCTCCTGCCTCACAAATTCCCGCATCAACCGCTCGGCGGCCGGCGACCACGGCCCCTCCGCGCTGCAGCCCAGGCATAGCAGCGGCTTGTCCAGCTTGCGTGCGGCCCTGCTGATGACGGCAAGCGACTGCGGGAACTGCAGGTTGATATCGGTCAGCAGCGCACCGCCACCAATACAGATGGCGTCTGCTGCCGCCAGGCGCGGGATCAGGTAACGAGAGCGCATCCGTTGACGCATTCCACGCACGGTGCGCGCTACGGGGCGCGGCAAACGTGCCTGCCATGGCGGACGCGCAGGCTTTGCCGTCTGCGTCGGAACCGGCAAGGGCTGCAAAGCGGGCGTGGGACGCAGCGCTCCGAATTCATACGATTCGACCTGCCATCCCTGCGCGCTGAAATACCGCTGCACGCCCTCGTGAATGGCGCGATCGCCGAGATTGGTGCCGCTCCACTCACCGAATACCGCGACGCGCGGGGCTCTCGCTCGAGTTGCGCGTGCGCTCACCGTACACCCCCGGCATGCGCGACTGAGGTTCCCAGCCAGCGTCGATAGACGAACGCCGTCACCAGGAAGAGCGCCGCGGTGATCACGAGGCTTGAGATCGCGACGCCCGTGACGCCCAGATTCGAGACCAGCGGCACTCCTACCACGAGCAACAGCAGGACCGGCAACAGGCTGATCAGGAACAGGACCTTGGTGGCGCGCGCCGCGAGCAGCGCGACCTCCATCGGGAAGCGCGCGAACGCGATGAACTGCGCGAGTGCGGCGATCGCCAGCAGTGCCGGCAGCCCGGGACCGGAGTACTTGTCACCGAAGAAGAGTGTCAGGACCCAGTGCGGCGCGCCGAGCAGGAGCACGGCGAGCGGCAGGAGCGGCAGCAGCAACACCGGGAACAAAACTCTCACCCAGCGGCGCAAACCCTCTTCCCCACCAGCTTGCAATGCGAGCGCCGCGCGTGACGGCAGGAATGCGTAGGCCGCCTGGCGCACCGGATTGATCATGTTGACCGGGTGGATGACCGCCCGGTAGACGCCCACCGCGTGCGTACCGAGCAGCGCACCGACCACCCAGATGTTGCCGTTCACGCCGAACCACGTGACGATGTTCTGCGCGAGCAACCAGCGGCCGAACCCCCACGCTTCGCGCCACGCGCCCCAGACGCCGGCGAACCCGCCCCAACCCCACTGCAATTCGCCACGGCCGGCGAGACGCACCAGGCCGACAATGCTTGCCAGGAGCGAGGCCACTCCGATGACGACGAGCGCTGCTTTGGCCGTGAGCGCTCCGGGAACCGGTGAATTGACCAGGATCAGCACGCCGGCGAGCTGCCCGCCAAAACAGAGCAGGTCGTTGAATGCCGCATCCCGCGCCGCCGCGCGCGTGTACAGAACGCGGCGCACGAATTCCTGCGCCATCCACGGCACCATCACCAGGGCGAGCAGGAACACGATATCGAAGCGGTGCGCGTGCGCGATCAAGTTCGCGATCGCGGCAGCGATCGCGAGCAGCGCGGCCCCCGCCAGGCTGATCAGGAGTTGTGCGCCCCACAGCCGGGTCGTGAACGTCGTGTAGCGCGAATCCTTCCACGACGCGGCCAGCACGTTGTGCGGCTGGGCAATGACCGCATTCTGCAACCCGGTGACGAGCATCAGCCCGGTGTAGGCCAGCGCGAAGGTGCCGAACTGCGCCGTGGGCAGCGATCGCGCCAGCAACCAGCTCGAGACGAAATTCAATGCGCTGACGCAGCACTGGTCGAAGACGCTCCAGCCAGCGGGACGCAGCCGCTCCCAGGCGACTCGTCCTCGCCAGCCCGGTACGGCGCGGGCCGCCACTTCATTCATGGCGGGCGTGCACCTTGAACCCGTTGCGCAGCACCAGCTGATCACGCTCTGCTGCCGCGAGGTCCGCGCGCATCATTTCGCCGACCAGGCGTTTGAAGCGGATGCGCGGTTGCCAGCCGAGCTTCTGGTGGGCCTTGGAAGCATCGCCATGCAGTGTCTGCACCTCCGCCGGCCGGAAGTAGCGCGGATCGACACACACGATGCGTTGCCCGGGACGCGCGGCGGAAAAGCGCCGGCCCTCGATGCGGCTCACGACACCGACCTCCTCGACGCCCTTGCCGCGCCACTCGAGCGAGATGCCCACTTCGGCGGCCGCTGCATCGACGAACTGGCGCACCGAATGCTGTTCGCCGGTCGCGATCACGTAGTCGTCCGGCTCCTCCTGCTGCAGCATCAGCCACTGCATCTCGACATAGTCGCGGGCATGACCCCAGTCACGCAGGGCATCGAGATTGCCGAGGTACAGGCAGTCCTGCAGACCGACGTGAATGCGCGACAGGGCGCGCGTGATCTTGCGAGTGACGAACGTCTCGCCACGCACCGGGGATTCGTGGTTGAACAGGATGCCGTTGCAGGCGTAAAGCCCGTAGGCTTCGCGATAGTTGATCGTGATCCAGTACGCGTACAGCTTCGCCACCGCGTACGGGCTGCGCGGGTAGAACGGCGTCGTCTCCTTCTGCGGAACCTCGGTCACCTTGCCGTACAGCTCGGAGGATGACGCCTGGTAGAAGCGCGTGCTCTTTTCCAGCCCGAGAATCCGGATCGACTCGAGCATGCGCAGGGTTCCGAGCGCGTCGGCGTTCGCGGTGTACTCCGGCTCCTCGAACGACACGGCGACATGGCTCTGCGCCGCGAGGTTATAGATCTCGTCCGGCCGCACCGACTGGATCACGCGCAACAGGCTGGTCGCGTCCGTCATGTCGCCGTAGTGCAGGATCAGGCGCCGGTTCGGCTCGTGCGGGTCCTCGTACAGGTGATCGATGCGCTCGGTGTTGAACAGCGAGCTGCGGCGCTTGATGCCGTGCACCTCGTAGCCCTTGCCGAGCAACAGTTCCGCGAGATAGGACCCATCCTGCCCGGTGATACCGGTGATCAGCGCCTTCTTCAATTGCGCACTCCTTCGGCCAGGTGAAATCAATGACGGTTGAGAACAGTGCCGACGACTTTCGCACCGTGACCCGAGATGCGCCGTGCCACTTCGTCGATCTCCGCGAGGCGTGTGTGATTCTCGCGAGCGACGACCAGTGCGCCGCCGGCGCGTGCCGAAATCAGCTGCGCATCGGAACCGCGCAGCGCCGCCGGCGAATCGAGCAGAATGAACTCGTACTCCTCGGCGAGCTCATGACAGAGGCGCGCGAAGGCGGGCCTGCCGAGCAGCTCCTGCGGATTGGGCGGAATCGGGCCTGCTGGCAGCAGGCTGAGGTTGCCGATCGCAAGGATGGGTCGAATGACCTCGGGGCCGGCGCGGCGATTCAAGATGGTCGACAGGCCCGCTTCGTCCGGCAGCCCGAACATCCGGTGCTGTCGAGGCGTGCGCAGATCGGCATCGATCAGGAGCGTGCGCCCCTGCCATTGCGCGAACGCCACGGCGAGATTGGCCGCGACATAGCTGCGTCCGTCGCCGGGCTGCGCGCTCGCGATAACCAGGAACTGCTCCGCGCCGTTGAACCAGCGCGTCAGGAGCTGGGAACGCAAGTCGCGCACGGTTTCCGCGGGCGCGCTCTCCGGTTCGTAAGCGAGGATCAGCTCGGGCGCGAGCAGCGACTCGCCCGCCTGCAGGCGCGGATAGCCGAACTGGATGGCGAGCGCCTGCTCCAGGTCCGTCGGCGTGATGAAGCGCAGGCGTAGCGCGGCTTCACCGAAGCGGATGCCCTTGCGCCGATGCAGCGCGAAGGCTTCCTCCGCCTCCTCGGGGCGGAGCTTGCCCAGGTCGATCAGAATGCGCCCGATGAGCCGCGGCTCGGCTATCTGGGGGGACGCAGGGCGTGTGCCTGGCTCGCTGATCCATGGATTGACGCGTGAACTCATGGCCAGCTCCCAATGCGTCGCAGGGCTACAGGACGCGGCAGGGCACGCACTCGCGACGCGATGGGGCCGGCCGGCAGGAGGATTCCGAGCACAGGCAGGCCTGCGAGCTCGCGCAGGTCCGCGGCGCAACGCACGAAGCGCTGGCTCACCTCGCGCCACAGGGCGAGCCCGATCGAGAGCAGCGCCGCGACTACCGCAGCGAGTGACAGGTTGAGTGCTACGTTCGGACTCGACGGTTGAATGGGCGGAACCGCCGCACGCAGCACCGAAACGTTGGACTGGTTCACCCGGCTTTGCATGCGGTTCTCATTCGCACGCTGCAAGGCCTGGTCGTAGGAACGCTGGGCGCTGTCGACATCGTCCTTGAGCGCTGCCAGCTGAGTGCGCTTCTCCTTCATCTGCAGCACGCTGCTCTTCTGCGCTGCCATCTGGCCACGGATGTCGCCGACGACCTGCGCGCCCTGGCTCGCGAGGCGAGAACGTAACGTCTCTACTTCGGCCCGCGCGCGCTTCACCTCGGGATGGTTCGGGCCCAATTGCGACGGCAGCTGCGCGAGCGCCGCTTCGGCCCGCGCCAGGTCCTGCTTCAAACCCTGGATCGACGGGTGGTTCTCCGCCTGCGCCGCCGCCAACTGCGCGGAAAGCTCGGTCAGGCGGGCATTCTCTACATCGACGTTCTCGTCGGTGGCGACGATGCCCGCCCCCTGCTGGAACTTCGAATACTTGTCGCGCGCCGCATCGAGCTCGGCACGCAACGAACTGAGCTGCTCATCGAACCAGCTCGAAGACTCGCGTGCCGGCTCGGTATTGAGGTTGAGCGTGACCTGCTGGTAGGCGGCGACGAACGTGTTCGCCGCACGCGCGGCTGCTGAAGCGTTCGCGGCCGTATAGCTCAGCTTGATTACGCTGCTGTCCGGCGTCGGATTCACCGACAGCCGGCGCAAGAGCTGATCGGCCAGACGGTAGCGCTCGAGCTTCTCGTCGGGCACCGCGCTGTCGTCATCGTCCAGCCCGAGGCGGTCGGCCCATTCCTCCGGCAACGTGAAGTCGATCCCGGCGCGCGCCAGCAAGTCGCGCACGTCGTCCACCAGGGCGGCGAGCGGCGCCGCAAAATACAGGGCCTGCAGATCCGGATGGTTGACCAGCCCCAGTTTGTCGACGACCTGGAGCGCCACCGACTGGCTCGAGAGCACGTCGACCTGTGTGGCGAGGTACCCCGGATAGAGCTGCGCCGGCGGCATGCTTTCGGCAGCCTGCCCGTTGCCGCGGTACTCGATCACGATCGCCGTCGTAGCGATGTACTCACGCGGCAGCATCTCGCTCACGATCGCGGTCGCGCCCACGATCAGCACGAAGGTGAGAAAGATCGAGCCGGCGTGTGCGCGCAGGATGCGCAGGAACTGGCTGAGGGTCATCGCCGTCTCCCGGCGCGGGTGCGGTGGTTCAAAACAGACTCTCCTTCACGTTGACGACATCGCCTTCCTTGAGCGTGTCGTTCAACTTGATCTTCTCGGTGCGCGTCTTGCCGTCGCCTTCCTTGCGACTGACACGCAGGCCGCGCTCTGTACCACGCAAGGTGAGACCGCCGCCCACCGAGATCGCCTGGCGGACGGTCATGCCGGGTTCGAGCGGATACGCGCCCGGTTTCTGCACTTCGCCGTAGATGTAGAAGACCGGCAGTTCCGGCACGAACACGATGTCCTGGTCCAGCACGCGAACGTTGCCGCTCGGATCGGCGGCGCCGAAGAGCTGGCGCAGGTCCACCTGGCTGCGCGTCTGCTTGCCGTCGGGGCTGCGGCGAATCACGGTGATGAGTTGCGAACCCTTCTCGGTAATGCCGCCCGCCTGCGCGATGAGATCAGTGACCGTGTTGGTGGGGCCGACCGGGTACTTGCCCGGTTTGCTGACAGCACCAAGCACGGAAACCTGCTGGCTGCGGTACTCGCTGACGGTCAGGTTCACCTGCGCTTCGCGCAGGAACCCACCCTTGACGAGGCGCTCCGCGATCATGGTCGCCGCGGCGTTGCGGCTGAGGCCGCCAATCACCACTCGACCGATCAACGGAAATGGAATCGAGCCGTCTTCCGCGATCTGCGCGTCGGCAGTCATGTCCGGGTTGTTGTAGACGACGATGTGAACCGAGTCGCCCGCACCGAGCTTGTATTCCTCGATGGTGCGTGCCGGCGCCGTCGCCGGTGTGGCCGGTGCAGCCGGAGTCTTCGGTGCTGGCTGTGTCGTCGCCATCGTCTCGGCTGCGCGTGCAGATGTTTCGCCCAGCACCGTCAGCGATAACATCAGAGCCCACGCTGTAGCCGTGGTTTTGTTGAACATCTCAACCCCCGCCCGCACGGGGCATCAACTTCAATAAGCGTTTCGATCCCGCAATACGATGTATGCCGTCCTCAGGAGAATTCTCAGATCAAGTCCCAGCGACCAGTGACGCAGATAGTCGAGGTCGAACTGCACGCGCTGGGCCATGCGCTCGACGTTCGCCGTCTCGCCACGCAAGCCGTTGACCTGCGCCCACCCGGTGATCCCGGGGCGCACCTTGTGACGCAACATGTAGCCACTCACGAGCCGGCGATAGCGCTCGTTGTGCGCGACTGCGTGCGGTCGCGGCCCGACGAGGCTCATGGTTCCTTCCAGCACGTTGAAGAGCTGTGGCAGCTCATCGAGTGAAGTGCGACGCAGGAAACGTCCGACGCGCGTGGTACGCGGATCATCGGGTTGTGCCTGCCTGATGTGCACGCCGTCCTCGCACACGGTCATGGTGCGGAACTTGTAGACCTGGAACTCCTCGCCCTCGAGGCCGTAGCGGCGCTGGCGGAAGAGGATTGGGCCCGGCGAAGAACGTCGCACCGCGATGGCGATGCCGATCATGAGCGGCGCCGTGAGCAGCAGCGCGATGCTGGTCAGCACGATGTCGCTGCTACGCTTGATGACGCCATTGAGTCCGCAGAACGGTGTTTCGCAGATGGCGACCAGCGGCAGCCCTTTTACTTGTCCGAAGCGCGCCTGGATCAGGTCGAACGCGAACAGGTCCGGCACGAAGTAGATCGATGCGGTCGTGTCACGCAGGTCTTCGAGCAGCGCCTGGATGCGCGGCTGCGCACTGATGGGCAGGCAGATGTAAATGACGTGAATGCTGTTGCTGCGCACGTAGTCCGCAAGATCGCGAAAACGACCGAGCAGTCGTTCCGGGGTCATTCCCGGCAGACGTTCGATGGCACGGTCGTCGAAGAAGCCCTGCACGACTCCCTGCGACGGATCCTCGGCGAGCCGCGCTGCGAGCTCGCAGCCCAGTTCATTGGCGCCCACGACGACGTGACGGCGGGCGATCGTGCCGTGCTTGACCAGCCACGCCATGGTCCGCCGCGCGATGATCTGCCCTGCGACCAGTGCCGCGGGGGTCGCCAGGAACCACGTAAACAGTACCTTGCGTGAGAAGACGTCGGAGACTTTCAGCATGAAGCCGAGCAGCAGCAGCAGCGCCACCGCGCTGGACCACTGGAAGATGACGCGGCGCATATCACGCAACAGCCGTGGCGCGTTGTCGAGCGGCTCCAGCCGCGGGTGGCCCATGACCTCGATCGCGACGATGAATGCCAGCACCGCCAACACGCGGTATGGGCCGGTGAACGGCTGATCGTGCAGCAGTGCGCTCAACAGCAGCGCCAGCACGACTATCGACGGATTGAACAGCTCCTTGATGAGCGCAAGAGCCGGCCGCTCGCCCGCGCCGGCGCGAACCCAGTTACGTCCGCGAGCGGCGCGCGCCAGACGACGCGACATGCTGGTCTGCGGCGAACCCCGCCGTCCCTGGTATGCAACGCTTCCCTCTGCCGGCACTCGCCTTCCTCCGTGGTTTCCGCCGCCCGTTTATTTAACTTCCGTGACAGCGGAAAGTTCCGATGCCCCTTCCGTGACAGTGAAATGGAAACAGCAAGCGCTGTGCCAGACCTCGTTGCTTGAGTTTTTTTCACCTGCGAGTGTCGCGAATGACAAGGCGCGGCGCTGCGAGCGGAATTTCTGTTGCCATCGAGTGACAGTGCGCGAAAGATCCTGAACGGATTGCTTGTCGCAGCGCGTTGGGACGTCGGCCTCTGGCGACACGCAGAAAGTCGGTTCAGGAAAAATCCCGGAGGTTGCGAGGCGCTGTGTAAGACTGTTTGTAAGTCTTGCAGCTCGGCACGAACGGATACAGCGCCTCTCGCGAGACGAGAGGCGCTGGTTGACTGCTTACAGGTGGCCCGACTGGTAGTCGATGAGCGCCTGGCGGATTTCCGCCGGGGTGTTCATCACGAACGGGCCGTAGCGCGCCACCGGTTCATTCAGCGGATGACCCGCGACGACGAGAAAGCGCACGCCCGCCTCGCGTGCGACTGCGGCCGCGATCAGGCCCTGACTCAGTACCGCGAGTTCGCCGCGCTTGACGATACGTGGCTTCTCGCCCTGCCCGATCGAGAGCTCGCCCTCGTACACGTACACGAAGGCGTTGTGCGATTCGGGTAGCAGTGCGTTGAAGCCCGCTCCGGCCGGCAGTCGCACATCGAGATATACGGGCTGCGTCGCATCCGCCCGCACCGGTCCCCTCGTGCCATTGAACTCGCCCGCGATGACACGAACGCTCCCGCCCGAGTCCAGCACCACTTCCGGAATGCGCTCGGGCGCGATGTCCTGGTAGCGAGGAGTCGTGAGCTTTTCGCGCGCGGGCAGATTCACCCAGAGCTGAAAGCCCCACATCAGGCCATCTTGCTGCTCGGGCATTTCGGAGTGCACGATGCCGCGACCCGCAGTCATCCACTGCACGCTGCCCGCCCCGAGGAGTCCCGTGTTGCCCTCGTTGTCGCCGTGACGCATGCGTCCGGCGAGCATGTAGGTGACGGTTTCGAAGCCGCGGTGCGGATGCTCCGGGAATCCGGCGATGTAGTCGCCCGCATCGTCGGAACGGAACTCGTCGAGCAACAGGAACGGATCGAGATCCGGCAGATCCCGGGAGCCGATGATTCGCAGCAGCTTGACGCCGGCGCCGTCACTTGCGGGCTGACCGCGCACGACCCGCTCAACGCTGCGCACCGAGGCGGCGGGATTCAACTTGGTCGTCACTGGTGAACTCATGCCAACTCCAGATTCGAGAGGGATCGCCGCGATCTGGGGACATTTGCCAGAAATACCAGACTCGGCCGAATCCGGCCGCCGACTACTGGCTGGCAGCTCTGGCGACGCGCGGAAACGGACCTGCTTTCACCAGCAGACCCGGGACTGGCCGACCGAGCTGTTCCTGCAGCCACTTCCCGGTCTCGATGAGTTTCTCGAGAGCGACGCCGGTCGTGAATCCTGACCGGTGCAGCATATAGATGAGATCTTCGGTCGGAATGTTGCCGGTCGCGCCTGGCGCAAAGGGACAACCGCCGATGCCGCCCACACTGGCATCGAGAACCTCGACCCCTGCCTCGGCAGCGGCGTATGCATTGGCCAGGCCGGTGTTACGCGTGTTGTGGAAGTGGCAACGGAGCTTCAGTCCGGGCAGCGCCGCGCGGACGCGGCCGACAAGATCGGTGACCTGCGCCGGGACACCCGCGCCGATGGTATCGGCAAGTGCCAGCTCGATCGGATGAGCTGCCGCCACACGCTCGGCGACTTCGACCACCCGGCCGGGCGCGATCTCACCTTCGAACGGACAACCGAACGAGGTGGAGAGCGTGATCTGCGGAGCGATACCCGCCGCATGAGCTGCCTGTGCGATGTCGAGCCACTGCGCGATCGACTCCTCGGTACCGACGCCCTGGTTGCGACGATTGAAGGTGTCGCTGATGGCGAGTGCCATGCCGATCTCACGACAGCCTGCCGCTCGCGCGCGATCGAATCCTTTGCGGTTGAGCACGAGGCCGATGTAGCGCGCCGCGCCGTTGCGTGGCAGGGCCGCCAGCACCTGCTCGGCGTCCGCCATCTGCGGCACCTTCGCGGGATTCACGAAGCTCGCGACTTCGACGCGCGCCAGGCCGGAGGCGACGAGTCGATTGATCAGCTCGACCTTGACAGGAGTGCTCAGCGTCCCGGGCTCGTTCTGCAAGCCGTCCCGGGGACCGACCTCCACGATTTCGATGCGCTTGCTCACCTGATACTTGCCTCGCGTGCTGCCACAGAGTCTACTGAACTTATGAGACCGAGCGACCGCGTCATTATGGAAAACTATGGAAAACACTGAAACCGGCGCCGGCTCGAGCCTCCACATCCTGATTCTGGCCGCCGGCGCCTCGACGCGACTCGGCCAGCCCAAGCAACTGGTGCGCCTCGACGGGCGCCCACTCCTGCATACGATGGCCAGTCATGCCGTCGCAGTCGCAGGTCACGCCGTGACAGTGGTCGTCGGCGCTCACGCCCAGGAACTCGCGCTGCTCCTCAAGCATTCGCCGGCTTCGGTGATCGTGAACCGGCATTGGCAGGAAGGCATTGGCGCTTCGATCCGTTATGGGATCGCCGCGCTTCCTCCGGCCTGCGATGCGGTGCTGATCATGCTCGCAGACCAGGTTGGTGTCTCGAGCGACGATCTCAAGCGCCTGGTGTCGGCGTGGAAGGGCCAGGATTCCTCTGTCATCGCGAGCACCTACTCCGGCAGCGTCGGCGTCCCGGCAATTTTCCCGCGTTGGTGTTTCTCCGACCTGGCTGCATTGCGGGGCGATATCGGTGCGAAACGCGTTCTGCAGCGCTACAGCGATCGTCTTACCCGGGTCCCGATGCCGAATGCGGCGATGGATCTCGACACGCCGGAGCAGCTCGAGGAATTGCGTCGCGTCCGACAACCGCGCGCCAGCGGCGAGATCCGCCTGCCCAGGTTCGATACGGACTTGACTCAAGATCCGGACGGTGTCTTGAGCCTCAACAGCTGAGCGCCTTCGCTCACGCGCTCTCCAGCGTTGAAGCACACCGCTTCCACGATTCCGTCGGACGGCGCCAGGATCGTGTGTTCCATCTTCATGGCCTCAACGATCACGAGCGGCTGACCGCGGCGGACGTTCGCTCCGGGCGCGACCAGCACTTGCAGTACCTGGCCCGGCATCGGCGACACGAGCCCGCCGTCGTGCCGCTCACGCTCCGCAGCACGCGCCGGATCGTGGAATTCGAGTGACAGGGTGCCACCCTGGTGCAGAACATGGAGTCGTTCGCCGTCCTCGACCAACCCGATGCGCAGCGACTCGCCGTCGACCTGGACCGCGACCGCGTGGTCATCAAGCCAGTTCGCCTGCACCAGATGGCGCTGTGAGCCGATCGTGACCTGCCAGCCGTCCGAGGCGCGCTGCAGTTCGATGAGAATGACCTCGCCGCGACTCGCAAACTGGAGCGAGGCGCGTGCGGGCAGATTCGCCTGCCAGCCATCGCGCTGGTCCCAGGGCCCCACCAGGTTTGTTGAGCGAGTAGTCGTCGGAGCACGTATCAGCCACGCGACGGCGGCCGCAGCCTGCAAGCGAGTCTCGTGGGACTTGTCGGCCGGTCGAAGCAACGCGGTGGCATGTTCCGCGATGAATCCAGTGTGCACATTACCCGCTGCAAAATCAGGCGCGGCCAGTACTGCCTGAAGCAAGGCAAGGTTCGTCGTCACTCCCGCGACCTCGCATTCCCCAAGAGCATGGCGCAGCAGCCGGATCGCATCGGCGCGGTCTTTGCCTCGCGCGATGATCTTGGCCAGCATCGGGTCGTAGTGAATTTAAACCGCATCCCCTTCCTGCACGCCGGTATCGATTCGGATCGTGTCGTTCGATGCCGGCCAGCGGAGACGTGCGAGGCGCCCTGTCGATGGCAGGAACTCGCGTTGCGGGTCCTCCGCGTACAGGCGCGCCTCGATCGCATGACCCTGCAGTTGCACTTCCGACTGTGCCAGTGGCAGCTCTTCGCCGGCAGCAATGCGGATCTGCCATTCGACCAGGTCCAGTCCCGTGATCATCTCGGTCACCGGGTGTTCGACCTGCAGGCGCGTATTCATTTCCATGAAAAAGAATTCGCCGTCCTCGACGATGAACTCCACGGTACCTGCGCCTTGATATCCCACGGCCTTCGCGGCCTTGACGGCTGCTGCACCCATCGCCTTGCGACGCGGCGTGGTCATTGCGGGTGCGGGCGCTTCCTCGATGATCTTCTGGTGCCGACGCTGGATCGAGCAGTCGCGCTCATTGAGGTGGATGCAATTGCCACGGCTGTCCGCGAACACCTGCATCTCGATGTGGCGCGGGCGTGACAGGTATTTCTCGAGCAGTATGCGTTCATCGCCGAACGCGGCCTTGGCCTCGCGGCGTGCCGCTTGCAGCGCCGGCACGAATGCCTCTGCCGACTCGACGACTCGCATCCCCTTGCCGCCGCCGCCCGCGGACGCTTTGATCAGGACCGGGTAGCCGATATCGGCAGCCGCAGCCTGCAGGCGCTCGCTGCTCTGATCGTCCTCCTGATAGCCGGGCACCACGGGGACGCCAGAACGGGCCATCAGGCGCTTCGCCTCGATCTTTGATCCCATAGCGCGGATCGCCGCTACCGGCGGCCCAATGAACACGATGCCCGCTGCGTGACAGGCGGCTGCGAAGTCCGCGTTCTCTGACAGGAATCCATATCCCGGGTGAATTGCGCGTGCACCGCTGCGCCTGGCCGCAGCAATGATGGCGTCGATGTTGAGGTAACTGTCGCGAGCGGGCGCCGGGCCGATCCGAATTGCGACATCAGCGCTGCTCACATGCAGCGCGCCGACGTCGGCGTCGGAGTAGACCGCAATCGTTCTGATACCGAGGCGCCGCGCGGTACGGATGATGCGACAGGCGATCTCGCCGCGGTTCGCGATGAGGATCGAATCGATCATCGCGTTACATCCTGAAGATGCCGTACGGGCGCTCGCCCGGGTCTGGCGCATTGCGAGCAGTCGCCAGCGCGAGTGCCAGCACGCGCCGCGTGTCCGCCGGATCGATGACCCCGTCGTCCCACAGGCGTGCCGAGGCGTAGTACGGGTGGCCTTGCTTCTCGTACTGGGTACGAATCTCCTGCTTGAAGGCGCTCTCCTCTTCCGCCGGCCATTGCTTACCGCGCGCTTCCTGGCCTTCACGGCGCACGATCGCGAGCACCGTGGCGGCCTGCTCGCCGCCCATCACCGAAATGCGCGCGTTCGGCCACATCCACAGGAACCGCGCGCCGTAGGCACGACCGCACATGGCATAGTTTCCAGCCCCGAACGAGCCACCGATGATGACCGTGAACTTCGGCACCGTGGCCCCGGCGACCGCGGTCACCATCTTGGCGCCGTCTTTCGCAATGCCGGCGTTCTCGTACTTGCGGCCGACCATGAAGCCGGTGATGTTCTGCAGAAACACCAGCGGCACGCGACGCCGATTGCAGAGCTCGATGAAGTGCGCGCCCTTGAGCGCGGACTCAGAAAAGAGGATCCCGTTGTTGGCGACGATGCCGATCGGCATCCCCGCGAGACGAGCGAATCCGCACACCAGCGTGCGCCCGTAGAGCGCCTTGAATTCATCGAAGTCCGAGTCATCGACGATACGCGCGATGACTTCGCGCACGTCATACGGAATGCGCGTGTCCTGCGGAACCACGCCATAGAGTTCGTCGGCCGCGTAGCGCGGCTCGCGCGCGGCGAATTCCGGCGCCCGCGGGGCGGAACGATTGAAATTCGCGACCAGGCGGCGCGCGAGGCCGAGCGCGTGCTCGTCATTCTCGGCGAGGTGATCGGTGACCCCGGAGATGCGGCTATGGACGTCGCCGCCTCCGAGCGCTTCTGCATCGACGATTTCTCCTGTCGCCGCTTTTACGAGCGGTGGGCCACCGAGGAATATCGTGCCCTGATTGCGCACGATGACGCTCTCATCGCACATCGCCGGCACGTAGGCCCCGCCCGCCGTGCACGAACCCATGACGAGCGCGAGCTGTGGGATGCCACGTGCGGACAGGTTCGCCTGGTTGAAAAAGATCCGGCCGAAGTGTTCCCGGTCCGGAAACACTTCGGCCTGCAATGGGAGAAAGGCACCGCCCGAGTCCACGAGATAGATGCAAGGAAGCGAATTCTCGAGTGCGATCTCCTGCGCACGCAGGTGCTTCTTGACCGTGACGGGATAGTACGTACCGCCCTTCACGGTGGCGTCGTTCGCCACGATCATGCATTCGCGCCCGCTGACGCGGCCGATGCCGGTCACCAGGCCCGCGGCGGGAATCGAATCCTCGTACACCTCGTGACCCGCAAGCTGGCCGACTTCGAGGAAGGGTGACCCGGGATCGAGAAGGTGTTGCAGGCGATCGCGAACCAGGAGCTTGCCGCGACCTTGGTGTCGGGCTCGCGCCTCCGCAGTGCCGCCCTGACTGATCTGTGCGACGAGCTCGCGCAGCTGCAGGGCGAGTGCGCGATTCATCGCGGCATTACGCTGGAATTCTTCCGCGTGCGTGCTCAGCTCGCTGTGGATGGCCGGCATGAGCGCGACCTCAGGCAGTAGCGTCGAACAACTCTCGCCCGATCAGCATGCGGCGGATCTCGCTGGTCCCCGCGCCGATCTCGTACAGCTTTGCGTCCCGCAGCAGGCGGCCGGCGGGATAGTCGTTGACATAGCCGTTGCCGCCCAGCGCCTGGATGGTCTCGAGCGCGCAGGCCGTGGCGCGCTCGGCGGCGAACAGGATGCAGCCCGCTGCGTCAAAACGCGTCGTGTGCCCGCGGTCGCAGGCGCGGGCGACCGAATACACGTAGGCGCGAGCGGCGTTCAGCGTCGTGTAGAGATCCGCGACCTTCGCCTGCATGAGCTGGAACGTGCCGATCGGCTGGCCGAATTGACGCCGGTCGTGGATGTACGGCAACACAGTGTCGAGACAGGCCTGCATGATGCCCAGCGGACCACCCGCCAACACCACGCGCTCGTAGTCGAGCCCGCTCATCAGGACGCGCGCACCCTTTCCGACCTCGTGCAGCACGTTCGCCCCAGGGACCCTGCAATCGCGGAACACGAGCTCGCTCGTGTCTGATCCACGCATCCCCAGCTTGTCGAGCTTCTGTGCGCTCCAGAAACCTGACGTTCCTTTCTCGACGATAAAGGTCGTGATGCCCTTCGGGCCGAGCGCCGGATCGAGTGTGGCGTAAACGACGACCACGTCGGCCTCCGGGCCGTTCGTGATCCACATCTTGCTGCCGTTGAGGACGTAGTGCTCGCCGTCGCGTACGGCGCGGGTGCGCATGCCGATGACATCGGAGCCGGAGCCGGGCTCGCTCATCGCGAGCGCACCGACGTGCTCGCCGCTCAGGAGTTTCGGCAGGTAACGTCGTTTTTGTTCTGCCGTGCCCCAGCGGCTCAGCTGATTGACGCAGAGGTTCGAGTGCGCGCCGTAGGAAAGGCCCACCGAACCCGAGGCGCGGCTGATCTCCTCCATCGCGACGACATGCTCGAGATAGCCCATGCCGGCGCCGCCGAACTGCTCTTCCACCGTCGGCCCGAGCAAGCCCAGTGCACCGAGTTCCGGCCACAGGTCGCGCGGGAATTGATTGCTGCGATCGATCTCTTCGGCCCGCGGCGCGATCCTTTCGGCGGCGAAGGCGCGTACAGTTGCACGCAGGAGGTCGACGCTCTCGCCGAGCCCGAAGTCGAATTCGATCATCGGTCCTCCGCTGGTAGGCGCCGCGGCGTGAACGCGGCCTACTGATTTTGGCAGGCTGGACATGGGCGGATATTCTGTCGGACAATCCGACTGTCAGTCAATAGTCGCCAATGCTGCGCCGCAGCCCGTATCCTGCACACATATATATATGTCGACCCTGTTCGAACCCCTGAACCTGGAACCCGCCTACCGGCGGGTGGCTGCCACGATCGAAGGCAAGATCATGGCCCGCGATCTCAACGACGGCGACCCGTTGCCGCCGGAGCTGGATCTCGCGCGCCAGTTCGGGGTGAATCGTTCGACTGTGCGGGAAGCCCTGCGCGAGCTGCAAAGCAAGGGGCTCCTCACTCGCAAGGAAGGCGGCAAACGCCTGTTCGTCACACATCCCCAGCCGTCCAACGTCGCCTCCGATGTCAGTCGCGCGCTCACCTTGCACGGCGTGACCTTCCTGGAAGTGTGGGAGGCGATGATGATCATCGAGCCGCAGGCGGCGGCGTTGGCGGCACGTAAGCGCGAGACCGCTCAGCTCGATGAGCTCGAGACCCTGCATCGCCGGTTCGAAGCCCTTGGTCCCGATCGCGAGCTTGCGGTGCAGGTGGTGGTGGAATTCTTCCGCGCCATCGCCCGCTCGACTCAGAATCACGTCCTGGTGCTGGCGCAGGCGCCGCTCATGCGGCTGTTGTCGCCGACCCTCGGTCGCATGATCGACCAGGTGCCCCAGGCGCGCTCGCGCATCAGCGTCGCGCAGCGACATCTGCTCGACGCGATTCGGGCGCGCAACGTGGACGACGCGCGCAACTGGATGGAAAAGCACATCCGCGATTTCAGGCGCGGCTACGAGCTTGCCGGGATCGAGCTCGACTATCGCGTGACGGCCTCAGGCGTGACCGCCTGAGTCACACGCGTGTCAATTTCGCCTGCTGCTGAGACTCGAGAATCCGCGTCCGCTCGCCGCAAGCTCCAGCAAGAGTGGCGCCGGTGCCCAGCGAGCGCCGTGGCTGGGAGCCAACCCCTTCATCGTCGCGATGATCTGGTCCAGCCCCACCGAGTCCGCCCAGAACATCGGTCCGCCGCGGTACGCCGGGAAGCCGTAGCCGTACACATAAACGATGTCGATATCGCTCGAGCGCAGCGCGATCCCATCCGCAAGGATCTTCGCCCCTTCGTTCACCAACGGGTGCAGCAGTCGCGCCAGGATCTCCTCATCGGGGATCGGGCGACGTTTGATCCCAAGCTCGCGTGAAGTGTCTTCGATCAACGTTGTGACTTCCGGATCGGGGAGTCGGGTTCGACCTTCGTAGTGGTAGTACCCCTTCCCTGCTTTCTGGCCGAGGCGCCCCTGTTCCACGAGTCGCCCCAGGAGCGGTGAGGTCCTCTCGTCCGCGGGCAGCTTGCGGCGCTTGCGGATCATGAGCCCGACGTCGTTGCCCGCGAGATCGCGTACCGCAAGCGGCCCCATCGCAAATCCGAACGCCTCCATGACGCGGTCGACCTGCTCGGGCGTGGAGCCTTCCTCGAGCAGAAATTCCGCCTCCGCGGTGTAGTACTGCCACATGCGATTGCCGATGAAGCCATCGCAGTTGCCCGCGAGCACGGCGACCTTCCCGATTCGCTTGCCGAGTGCCATGGCCGTCGCGATCGTCGCTGCGGAACTGTCGCGACCGCGCACGACTTCGAGGAGTTTCATCACCTGCGCCGGGCTGAAGAAGTGCATGCCGATGACCCGCTCGGCATGAGTCGTGGCCGCCGCAATCGTATCGATGTCGAGCGCCGAGGTATTCGTTGCGAGGATTGCTGTGGGCTTCGCCACCTCACCGACACGCCGGAAGACCTGCTGCTTGACTTCAAGATCCTCGAACACGGCTTCCACGATGAGATCGCAACCTGCGAGAGCCGCGTAGTCAGTGACGCCTTCGATGAGCCCTTGCGCGCGCTCGGCAGCTTCGCGCGGCACGCTGCCGCGCTCGACGGACGCGGCATAGTTGCGGCGTATCAGGCCCAGCCCCCGATCAAGTGCTTCCGGCGAAGCCTCCAGCAGTTTCACGGGGATTGCTGCATTGGCGAATACCGTGGCGATGCCACTGCCCATGGTGCCCGCACCGATCACGGCGGCGTTCGTTATCGGCCGCGGCTCGACGCCATTTGGAATACCTGGAATACGCCGTGCTTGGCGCTCGGCAAAGAACACATGCACGAGTGCCTTGCGCTGCGCACTCTCGTTGCACTCGAAGAACCTGGCGCGCTCAAAGCGAAAGGCCTCATCGCGAGGCAAGGTACATGCGGCTTCGATGCTATCGACGATCTTCCACGGCGCCAGTTGTCCACGCGCCTTGCGTTCCAGCCGGCGCCGGAATGAGGCAAAGATCTCGAGGTTCACGCCGCTGATCTTGTCCGTGAGCTCGCTGACCACGCGCAGTGGCCGCTTCTCGCGCACGACTCGTTGCGCAAGCGCCACCGCGGCCGGCACGACATTTTCAGCGAGCTCGTCCACGAGACCCAGCTCGAGCGCCTTTGACGCTGCGATGTGTTCGCCAGACGTAATGTATTCGAGAGCAGCCTCGGGTCCCGCGAGGCGGGGAAAGC